>Ga0268386_10001339_pt1 | contig 16825 bp, 13 predicted proteins | sample RVTome_15_FD_200260 | JGI IMG/M metagenome (GOLD analysis project Ga0268386, IMG submission 200260) | Soil microbial communities from uranium-contaminated site in the Upper Colorado River Basin, Wyoming, United States - RVT150D86... ...
TCGGGGTCTCGTCGATCAGCCGGACTCCCTCGTCCCGGAGACGGGCCAACGCCGCTGCCACGTCGTCTACCCGGTAGGCGACGTGATGCACGCCGGGGCCGCGCTTCGCGAGGAATACACCGACGGCTGTGTCCGGTCGCAGGGCACCGAGCAGCTGGATGCAGGACGTCCCGACCGCGAACAGGACCTCGTCGACGCCCTGATCCTCGACACGCTCCCGATGGGATGGCTCCACGCCGAGCGTGCGCCGGTAGTGCTCGACGGCGGCGTCGAGATCGTCCACGGCGATCCCGACGTGGTCGATGTCGACGATCATCGTTTCCTCCGAACGCCGGGCTGCATGCGCGCGACAAGATCCTGAGCGGCCGCGACGTGGTACAGGGGCAGCGTCAAGACGCGCGTGACGGCCGCCACGCCCTGGGCCCGGAGGTCGCCATCGGCCTTGGCGCCGTCGGCGTGGGGAGCACGAAGCACGTAGAACTCCACGAGGTCGAGGAACTGGGCGAGCGACGGGGTGAGTCCCCCTCGCTCGTACGCGTAGATCGTCTGTCGGGAGGACGGTGCCCCCGTGACCGCCGCCGCCGCGTCCACGGACCGATACCCGGCGGCCTTCCGCAGCTCCCGGAGCAGTCCGCCCACGACCCGTCGGTCCTCGTCGCTCTTGGGAGGCTGTTTCGTGCGGGCCACGGCCGCACGATATCGAACCATCCATGAGACTTTCGGCCGAGAAGCACCATCCCCCATTTGGGACCGAAGGTCGGATTCACGGGGGAGAGGCAAGGGTATAGCGTGCGTACGGAAGGCCAGAACCCCACCAGGACCGCTGATCTCGGAGGAACGGTGACGGAGAAGAACCACAGCTCGGCAACCGCAGCCCTCGTCGCGGGCTCGACGACGCTCCGCGCGGGCCGAGCAGACGTGTTCCGTCAGCGTGATCGCACCAAGCGCAAGCGGCTCCTCCGCGCGATCGTCGTCGTGACCTCCTTGGACGCCTACCTCTGGTGGCGGTACTCGACCGGCCGGCCACTGCGGCTGCCCACCATCCCGGAGTCGTTCCCGTGGGAGATCTACCTGCCGGCGATGCTCCTCATCGTGGCCATCGGGCTCATGGTCGCGATGCCGCTGCTTTCCGGCCGATCTCCGCACATCACCGTGTATCCCGAGCAGGTCGAGGTCGGACTGACCGAGCTGAAGGGCCTCGACACGCAGGTCGACGAGGTCGTGCGCACCCTGGACGTGTTCCTCGGCTACGGCGTGTTCCGCGACGAGCTCGGGGGCACGCCGCGGCGCGGGATCCTCTTCGAAGGACCGCCTGGGACCGGCAAGACGTACCTGGCGAAGGCGATGGCCAAGCAGGCGGGCGTCCCGTTCCTGTTCATCTCGGCGACCGCTCTCCAGTCGATGTGGTTCGGGATGACCGCGTACCGCATCCGGTCGTTCTTCAAGGCGCTCCGAAAGGCCGCCCGCAAGGAAGGGGGCGCGATCGGCTTCATCGAGGAGATCGATGCGATCGCGCAGTCGCGGGACGGCGTGAACGGCTCGACCCCGGACGGCATGGCGCGCTCCGTGGATCGGTTCATGTCCTCGAACACCGGTGGGATGGTCAACGAGCTCCTGATCCAGATGCAGTCGTTCGATCAGCCACGCGTCCGCACCCGGATCTGGGGGAAGTTCCTCGGGTGGCTGAACGGCTATCTCCCCGCGAACTGGCAGTTGAAGATGATCGGGCCCGAGTACCACAACATCCTGTTGATCGCGGCCACCAACCGGGCGGACTCGCTCGACACGGCGCTCATGCGACCCGGTCGCTTCGACCGGCGGCTGTACTTCGACGTCCCGACCCAGAGCGAGCGGGAAGACCTGGTCGATTACTTCCTCGAGCGGAAGAAGCATCACGAACAGCTCGACGACCCCTCGGTGCGGACGCGGATCGCACACGAGTGCTTCGGCTACACGCCGGTCATGATCGAGCACCTGTTCGACGAATCGCTCCTGGTCGCGCTCCGCGAGGGGCGCCGGGAGATGAACTTCGCCGACGTGATGGAGGCGAAGTTCACGGAGGAGATCGGTCTGAAGCAAGCCGTCACCTACACCGCGAACGATCGACGCGCGGTCGCGGTACACGAGGCGGGACACGCGACCGTCGCCCACTTCCTGGGCCAGAACCGCCGGCTCGAGGTGCTTTCCATCATCAAGCGGCGTGGATCGCTCGGCCTCCTCGCCCACGGCGACGAGGAGGAGCGCTTCACGCGCAGCCGGACCGAGATCGAATCGGGGATCGCGATCTCCCTCGGCGGCCTCGCGGCGGAGGAGCTCGTCCTCGGCGAGTCCGGCACGGGGCCGGCAAGCGATCTGATGGTGGCCACGCAGCTGGCCGCGCAGATGGTGGGCTCGTTCGGGATGGCCGGATCCCTGATCTCCTTCGACGCGGTCTCCCACGGTCCGATCGGCGGCGCGAACCTCGTGGCGAAGGTCCTGGCCGACGAGCGCGGCAAGCAGAGCGTGGAGGACATCCTCACGGCCCAGAAGGAGCGCGTGCTCGAGGTGCTCGCGGAGAACCGTGACGTCCATGCGGCGCTGGCGCAGGCGCTCGTGGATCGTGACGAGCTGGTGCGCGAGGAGATCCTCGAGGTGATCCACGGAGCGATCGCGGCCCGGAACTGATCCGCTCAGCCGCCTCACCGATCGGCGGCCGTAGACTCGATCCGTGCGCACGCCCACCCGATCCGTGATCGTCGCCGGCGCCCGGACGCCCACCGGGAAGTTCGGGGGAGCCTTCGCCGGACTCAAGGCCGTCGAGCTGGGGGCACACGCGATCCGGGCCGCCGTCGAGCGGGCGCGCATCGAGGGCGAGCAGGTCGACTACGCGATCGTCGGCCACGTGCTGCAGGCCGGCGCCGGACAGATCACCTCGCTCCAGGCGTCGATCGGCGCCGGCCTCCCGAAGGACGTCCCCGCGATCACGATCAACAAGGTCTGTCTGTCCGGGATGGCGGCGATCGCGATGGCGGACCAGATGATCCGGGCCGGTGAGATCGAGGTCGCGGTCGCGGGCGGGATGGAGTCGATGACCGACGCCCCTTACGTCCTTCCCAAGGGACGGGAGGGCTCCCGGTTGGGGGACGCCGAGCTGATCGACTCGATGATCCACGACGGCCTGTGGTCTTCGTTCCTGGAACAACACATGGGCGAGGGCACCGACGAAGTCAGCGCGGAGCTCGGCCTCAGCCGCGAGGAACAGGACGCGTGGGCGGCGCGCTCACATCATCGGGCCGACGTCGCCTGGGGATCGGGCCGCATGACCGATGAGGTCGTGCCCATCGAGGTGAAGGACCGGAAGGGTGCCGTCGCCCTCGTCGATCGAGATGAGGGGATCCGTCCCGAGACGACGCCGGAGACGCTGGCCCGATTGAAGCCCGCGTTCCGAGCGAACGGCACGATCACGGCGGGCAACGCCTCGCAGATCTCCGACGGCGGGTGCGCGGTCGTGGTGATGAGCGGCGAGAGAGCGGAGGAGTTGGGGGCGACGCCGCTCGCCGAGATCGTCGCCTACGGCATGTCCTCCGATCGATATCCCTCGTTGCACACGGTTCCGGCGATGGCGCTCGAACGAGCGCTCAAGAGGTCCGGCCTCGCCGCATCGGACCTCGGGCTCGTCGAGATCAACGAGGCGTTCGCCGCCGTTCCGATCCACTCCGCGCGGATGCTCGGTGTCGAGGAGGACATCGTGAACGTCAACGGGGGAGCGGTCGCGCTCGGACATCCGATCGGAGCCTCCGGCGCGCGGATCGTGCTCACGCTCGTCATGGAGATGCGGCGGCGGGGCGTCGATCTCGGCGGGGCGGCGATCTGCGGCGGCGGCGGTCAGGGCGACGCGTTGGTCCTTCGGAGTATCTAGGGCTACTTCGCCTTGCCCTGCGAGAGCTCACGCAACTCGCGAACGAGCGCCTGCTCGGCCTGGACCCAGTGATTGGGTTCGTCCTTGACTTCCTCGACCGGCTGATCCCCTTCGATCGGCTCCGCGGGGGGAGTGCCGCCCGGTCCACCGGCCGGCAGGAACACCTGGAACGCGGCACCTCCGCCGTCGCGTGGCGCGACCTTCGCCCAACCGCCCTGCACCTCGGCGAGCCGCCGCACCATCGGACTGAGGGAGATCTCCGCGGACGACTCCGCGTCTTCGACGACGATCAACGCTCCTCCCTTGTCTCGGATGAGGCGCACGGTGATGGTCTTGCCTTCGGGCGTACGATCGCCGGCGCTGCGGAGCAGGGCCTGGATGATCTGCTCGGTCCTGGTGCGATCGACCGCGATCGAGACGGGCTCGATCTCGACCCGGACGTCCTGTTCCGACTCGATCCCGGATTCCTCCAGCACGCGGCGGATCAGCGATTCGAGGTCGGTGTTCCGGAGTTCGAGGGAGACCGTGCCGGTGACCAAGGAATCGATGTCGGACAGGTCGCGGATCGTGTTGCCGAGCCGCCGGCCATTGGCCGTGAGTTGCTGCACGAGCTGCGCCTGCTCCTTCGCTCCTTGCTTGTGCTTGAGCAGCTGGGCGACTCCCATCATCCGAGAGATCGTCTTCTGCGCGTCCATCGACATCTCCTTGATGAACGGTGTCGCCGCGCGAAGCCCCTCGACGGGGATCGCGTCGTCCGCCTCATGGAGCTCGTGCTTGGTCGGCTGCAGCTCTCGCATCTGATCCGCCATCTGGTGCTGGCGTAGCTGCGCCTCGAGCTCCTCGAGCCGCTCCGCATCCATCGTGACTCGCCGCTCCATCTCTCGGGCCCGCTCCTCGGCGGCGATGAGCTTCTCCGTTTGTCCGGCGAGACGCTCTTGCGTCGCCGTGAGCAGCTCGTCCATGTGCGCGCGACCCTCGTCCTCCGCGACCTCGAGCGCGCGCCTCGCTTCGATCTCCTGGAGACGACGGTTCATCTCGGTGTTCGCCTGCGTCGCGGCCCCCAGCTCTTCGGCGAGGGCGTCGGCACGCTGGGTGGCTCGACGTGCCTCGGCCTGGACCCGGGAGTCCGAGCTCTCGAGCTGCTCTCGTCCCGCGCGCTCCTCCGTGAGGGCGGCCTGCGACTCCTGCAGCGCCACGCGAAGCTCGGTGATCTCTGCGGCGAGCGCCTCTCTGTCGGCCTTCGCTCGCTGCACCTCCTCGGCGGCGCCGTCGAAGTCTCCCTGACGCTCGGAAAGACCCTGCTGCAGCAACTCGATCCGATCGTGGGCCGCTTGGAGCTCGGCGCGCGCGCTCTCGAGGTCGACGGCCCGCGCCTCAGATTCCGATCTCGCGGCCTCCAGGTCGGCACCTGCGGCTGCCACACGCGCGCTTGCCTCGTCCGCGCCCGCGGCGGCGGCGGCCACACGGGCCGCGAACTCCTTCTCGGCTTCCGCGAGCTCCGTGGCGTGGCGCGTCTCGGCCTCGGCCACCTGGGCCTGGAACTCTTCTCGGACCGAACGAACCTGCTCCTCGAGCTCCGCTTCCTGCTCGACGAGCTCCGCTCGATGTGACGCTCGCATGCTGTCTATCTCGGCCTTCACGGTCCGGAGCTCGTCGGTGAGCTCGGCGGCGCGCTGCTCCTCGGTCCGGAGCGCTCGCAGCTCGCCTCGCACGTCGTCCAGCTCGGTCCGGGCGCTTCCGAGCTCTCTCTGCATCCCGTCCATGGCGTCTCGCGCATGGAGTGATTCGAGCTGCGCGGCGTCCAACTCCTCCTGAAGCTCTCGCGACCGCTCCGCCTGTCGCTGCAGGGCAGCGAGCTCCTGGATCGTCATCGAGAGCTGCGTCTGTGCCCCCTCGAGCTCGGCCCGAAGGCCCATCGCCTCTGCTTCGACCTGCTTGATCTCTGCCTGGCCCGCGCCCGCGCCCGCGTCGCGCCTGGCCAGCAACTCACCGGCGATCCGATCACGCTCGGCGGTCACGCTGTGGAGTCGCTGCTCGAGCGACCTCGCGGCCTGTTCGGCTTTGACCGCACGTTCCTCGAACTCTCGGCCCTGCCCGACAGGTTGCTCGCGGATCGTCCGCTGCGTGGATTGCAACTCCTCGAGGGTGGCACGGTATTGGTCCTGGAGGAGATTCAGGCGCTGCTCCGCCTCCTGCGCACGGGTCTCGGCGCGCCGGCGAGCTTCCGCCTCTTCCTTCATCCCCGGCCGCGGTGCCTCGATCCTTCTCGCCGGCGCGACGGGCTGACGCCCGGGGATCACCGGCACACGCATCCGCGAGGACTCCGCGGTTTCGACCGAGCCCCCGCCTCTGAGCATCGGTGCGCCGGCGGCCAGAAGGACGAGGGCGAGCGCGCCTCCGAGGAAGAGCATGTTGGTTCGCCAAGGCGCTGCCGCACCGGTGATGTCATCGGCGGGACGCGAGAGCTCGACGGCGGCCGGGCTGCCGACGCCGGAGGGGAATCGCAGACCGACGAGCACGGAAAGGGTGTCGTCGATCAGTCTCGACTGCGGCTCTCCCCGGAACGCGCTTCGGATGCGGGGTCGTTCGCCGTCGAGACGCTGACCGATGTTGCCGTCCTCGGTAGAGAAGAGGATCTCGCCCGATGACGAGAACAGGGTCACGGTCTCGAAGTCGCTCGGGTCGAGGACGACATCGTCGATCGAACGGGCCAGCTCGCGGATCCTCTCGGAAGAGGCATCGTGCTGGAGATCGTCGGGTCGGAAGACGAGCGTGAGGGAGCTGTCCGCGATGATCTGGGCCTGATCGACCGCTCGTTCTTCCGCGGTCGACCGAGCTCGCATGCTCATCCAGAACGAACCCGCCACCCCGATGACGAGCAGTCCGATGAGCGCGATATGGATCCTTCGAGCCAGACCGTACCCAGTCAACATGCGCCTACCAGCCCCCTGTCGGGTCTCCCGGGCTCCTTATCGGCACGGTTCGCGAGCAGGTTCAGTGCCGAGAGGGGGATTCCTGTTGGTCATCCGGTAGGACGAAAGGCCTAGGCACCTTGGCCCATGGTCCGGCCGACACGCCGGAGCCCGTGCTCAGCCCTCGATCGTCTTCGTCTCCGTGACCCGCCACGCTCTTCCGGTCCACGACAAGGTGGTCTCTCGGATCGCGCTTGGGCAGCAGTGCGCGTCGCCCTCCCGGTACACGGATCGCGTCATCACGAGCCCGGGTGATCCGGGCGGTCCGGGGTCGATCCTTCCGTCGCAGAGCTCCCGTCGATAGGTCTCCTTCACGCGGGCGAGATCGAGGACGAGCCACGTGCCACAGGCCCCAGAGCCGCCGATCCCCTCGAAGATGAGGGCGTCGTCCGAGTCGTCACCGGTGAGGTCGGTCGTCGACATCTGGATCTCCTGGATCCCCTCGTCAACCTCGTGTCGTTCGACGAGTCCCACGCGCCAGTGTGGCGAAGAGGCCTGCCGGCGCCACAGGGCGAAGCCGCGGGGCATGAGGAAGGGATCCGACCCCGGCTCCGCCCACGCGACCAACACGACCACCCCATCGGCCGTGAAGCCGAACCACTGACCGGTCACGTCCGCGCCTTCGGGAACGAGCGCATCGAGCGGAAGCTCGGCGGGCTCGAGATCGTCGGTGAACGCCTTGGGCATCTCTCCGTCAGCGGGCTCGGGGCTCGGCGAGGGCTCAGACGACACGGATGGTTCGGGAGAGGGTGACGGGCTCGGGGTGGGCGACGCCGAGGTGAGAGTCGGCGTGGAGGGTGCCTGGGTGCCGCACGCGCCGATAGCGAGTACGACGGCAAGGGCTCGGATCGTTCTCCGCATGGTTGCGATGGTATCGGTGCTCCGGCCGCGGACGGTGAGCCCGCGTAGGATGCGCGCGTGTCCGAACGCGGCTCGCGCAGCGTCTCCGACTCGAAGGTGACCCTCACCCAGATGATGGAGGTCACGGACGCGAACGTCGCCGGCCACGTCCACGGTGGCGTGATCATGCGTCTCGTGGACACGGCGGCAGCCCTCGCCGCCATCAAGCACTCGGGCGGCGTCGCCCTCACTGTCGGGATCGACGAGATGACCTTCCTCGAGCCTATCCACATCGGAGAGGTGGTCGTCCTGCGAGCCTGCGTGAACGATGTGGGGAGAACCTCGATGGAGTGCGGTGTCCGGGTGGAGGCGGAGGATCCGATCACGGGAGCCATCCGACACGTGAACAGCGCCTACCTGGTCTTCGTTGCCGTCGACGACGAGGGGAGGCCTCGACCGGTGCCTCCGCTGGTCGTTGAGACCGACGACGAACGCCGGCGACAGGGAGAGGCGAAGCTCCGACGCGAGCGCCGGATCGCGCACAAGGAAGCCATCGATGCGGCCCGTTCGGAGAAGGAGAAGGGACAGCTCGACGGCTCCTGAGCTCGAGACCGGAGTCCCCTCGGCGCGTGGGAGTATGGATGGACGAGGAGGACGGTGCTTCAGATGACTTCGGAACTCACCGGTGCCCGCACGCAGCTCGGGACGTCGGACGGCTCGCTGGACATCTTCTCGCTCCCTTGGCTCGCCGACGCGGGGATCGCCGACGTGAGCCGCCTTCCCCACACGGTCAAGATCCTTGTCGAGAACCTGCTCCGACGCGCCGGCTCCCGCGACGTGGCCGACGACGACGTGCGCTCGCTCGCTCGCTGGCCCGAGCCGGCCGCCGACGTGGCATTCATGCCGGGACGGGTGCTGATGCAGGACTTCACCGGCGTGCCGGCGGTCGTCGACCTCGCCGCGATGCGGAGTGCGGTGGCTCGGGCCGAGGGGGATCCGACGTCGATCAACCCGCTCGTGCCGGTGGACCTGATCATCGATCACTCGGTCCAGGTGGACCTCTTCCGCTCGCCGGACGCGTACGAGGCCAACATCGAGTGGGAGTACCGGCGCAACGGCGAGCGATACGCGCTTCTGCGTTGGGCCCAACAGGCGTTCGACGGTCTGCGCGTCGTGCCGCCCGGCGCCGGCATCTGTCACCAGGTGAACCTGGAGCATCTCGGGCAGGTCGTGAGCGTGCGCGACGGCGTGGCCTTCCCCGACACGCTGATGGGGACGGACTCTCACACCACGATGATCAACGGCCTCGGGGTACTCGGATGGGGCGTCGGCGGGATCGAGGCGGAGGCCGCGATGCTGGGAGAGCCGACGTTCCTTCCCCAGCCGGACGTCGTCGGTGTGCAGGTGACCGGCGGACTGGCGGCGGGCACGACCGCGACGGATCTCGTCCTCACGTTGACCCAGATGCTCCGCGCTCACGGAGTCGTCGGTCGTTTCGTCGAGTTCTTCGGGGCAGGGCTCTCCTCCCTCACGATCGCGGACCGGGCGACCCTCTCGAACATGTGCCCGGAATACGGGGCCACGTCGGCGTTCTTCCCGGTCGACGATCGGACGCTCGAGTACCTCCGGTTCACGGGCCGGGGGGAACTGATCGACCGGGTCGAGCGCTACACGAAGGCGCAGGGCCTGTTCCGCGCGGATGCCGATCCGACCCCGACCTTCACCGAAACGCTGGATCTGGATCTCACGCGCATCGAACCTTCGATGGCGGGGCCTCGCCGGCCGCAGGACCGCGTCGCGCTCCCGAAGGTCTGGGACTCGTTCGTTGATGCGTTCCAGCGGCACCTCGAGCCCGACCCCAAGCCGACGGAGGTCGGACGATTCCTCGACGAAGGGGGCAATCCCGACACGAGCGTCGAGGACAAGGGATGGAGCGAGGACGTGGCGCCCAACGGTCGCGACGTGGGCCACGGCTCCGTGGTGATCGCGGCGATCACCTCGTGCACCAACACCTCCAACCCGTCGGTGATGGTGGGTGCCGGGTTGCTCGCCAAGCGAGCCGTCGACGCGGGACTGGAGTCCCAGCCCTGGGTCAAGACCTCGCTCGCGCCCGGGTCGAGGGTCGTGACCGATTACCTGGACCGCGCGGGACTGACGCCGTACCTGGACAAGCTCGGGTTCAACCTCGTGGGGTTCGGGTGCACGACGTGCATCGGGAACTCCGGCCCGCTTCCGGACGATGTGGCGAAGCTCATCGACGACGAGAAGCTGAACGTCGTCGCCGTCCTGTCCGGCAATCGGAACTTCGAGGGGCGCATCCACCCGCAGGTCCGGGCGAGCTACCTGGCGTCGCCACCGCTCGTGGTGGCCTACGCCCTCGCGGGAAGGATCAACTTCGATCCCACAACCGAGCCACTCGGCGAGGGCACGGACGGTCCCGTGTTCCTGCGTGATCTCTGGCCGAGCCCGCAGGAGGTGGCCGAGGTGATCGCGACTGCGGTGACCGAGGATCAGTTCGTCCAGCAGTACGGCCGGATCTGGGAGGGTGACGACCGCTGGCGAGCGCTCCCGACGCCGACCGGGCCGGCGTACGAGTGGGATCCGGACTCGACGTATGTCCGCGAACCGCCCTTCTTCACCGATCAGGCCGGCGGCCCGGTCGGAGACGCCGAAGCGGAGGGCACACGGGTCGACGGCGCGAGGATCCTGGTGAATGTGGGCGACTCCATCACCACCGACCACATCTCACCCGCGGGCGCGATCCGCCCCGACTCTCCCGCGGGTCGCTACCTGATCGAGCACGGCGTCCCGCAGCGCGACTTCAACTCCTACGGTGCCAGGCGCGGGAACCACGAGGTGATGATGCGGGGCACCTTCGCGAACGTCCGGCTCCGGAACGAGCTCGCACCGGGGACGGAGGGATGGTGGACGACGCACCTCCCGAGCGGTGAGCTGACCAGCGTCTTCGAAGCCGCGATGCGGTACCGCGACGAGGAGACCCCGCTCGGCGTCCTGGCAGGGAAGGAGTACGGGAGCGGCTCGTCGCGGGACTGGGCGGCCAAGGGACCGGCGCTCCTCGGGGTGAGCTTCGTGCTCGCGGAGTCGTTCGAACGGATCCACCGTCAGAACCTCGTGGGGATGGGCGTCCTTCCCCTGCAGTACAAGGCCGGGGAGTCCGCGGAGAGTCACGGCCTGACGGGCAGGGAGACCTTCTCGGTCCTCGGCTTGGAGATCGGGATCGTGCCCGGACACGACGCCACCGTGCAGGTCACGAAGGAGGACGGCTCGTCGGACACGTTCCCGGTGACGGTCCGGATCGATCAGGCGGCGGAGGTCGCGATCTTCGGCCACGGCGGCATCTTGCCGATGGTGCTTCGGGAAGCGCTCGCGACCCGCTGAACGACGCTGCGCGGGTCTCCGCCACACGGCGAGGAAATGCTTCCTGCACGATCTCCTCCGCCACGTGCGCATGACGGACCAGCCAACGCGAGCGCATGGGCCACGGATGCGTACCGAGAGAAGAGCTCGCGGAACGTGACCTCGTCGCCGCCGGCGACCCGCACCACGAGGTCTTCGTCTCGCGCCACGGCCGGCTCAGCGGAGCCCATGGGTGCCCTCGGCGGTCTTCCGATGGTCGTCGATACGCCCGTGTTCGCCGCCCCCCTGGAGGTCGGATGATCGCAGGAGGTGTTCGCAGCTCATCCGGTCTCGGATGAGTGCGGTCGCATCTCCGCTTCGGCGGTTCGAAGCAGGACCTCGAGGGGGACGGGACGGCCCGGATCGTAGATCGCGCTGCCGACCGACAAGGCGAGGGGCCGCGGCTCGGTCTTGCTCGCATCGTGCACGGCGATCGCCTCCACGAGCCTCGAGAGCACGGCGACCTCGGAACCCCGCGCGTCACCGGACAGGAGGACGCAGAAGGTGTCGTCGGCGATGCGAGCAGGGAGATCGGCGTCCCGGATCGCGCTGAGGAGCACTTCGGCGGCTTCGAGGGCGACCTCGTCCGCGGCAGAGTCCCCCTCGCTCGCCGTCTGGTGATCGTCGAAGCGGACGAAGAGCAGCACGACCGGGGTGCCTGCCCGATCGGCCATCCGCAATTGGTGCTCGGCGATCGCGAAGAAGCCCCGGATGTTGGGCAAGCGCGTCAGCTCGTCGACCGTCGCGAGCTCTCGGCGCATCCGCCGTCGCTCGACGGCGTAGCGGATCGCCCGGGGGAGCAGACCCTTGGCGATCGAGCCGTGCACGAGGTGATCCTCCGCCCCCGCATGCAGCGCCACGGCGCCGTCGGCCTCTCGTTCCGATGTCGTGAGCACCAGGATGGCGGCCGCGGGCATCTTGAGCCGGAGCGTCTCGAGCGCCTCGAGGGGACCGGGGTCGTCGAGGGCGACGATCACCGCGTCTTGGTCCGATCCCGGTCCGAGGGACGCGAGGTCCGGGATCCGCGCGACCTCGAACCCTTCGCCTTCGAGCTCCTTCCCGAAATCGTCGCCGGTACCGACCAACAGCACGCGGATCTCGTCGCGTTCCACGCTCACTCCTCTCGGGGCGGTCATCCTATCCCGCGATGGGTCGCGACCCGGAGCCGGTGAGCTGTTCGAGCAGCGAGTCGAATCTGGCGAGGCCGCTCCGGTCGGAGTAGGTCTCCTCGAAGGCCCGCCGGGCGTTCTTGGACAGCTCCCCCGCGAGATCCGGATCGGATCGGAGTCGGCGGATCGCATCGGCGAGTCCCGCGACGTCGCCCTGACGCAGCGAGAACCCGCAGTCGTACTCCGTGATCGCCTGGTCGACGTTGGTGCCCGTCGGTCCGGCGTAGAGCACGGGGAGCCCCATCGCCAGGCCGGCGTTCATCTTGCTGGGGCTCATGATGCCGATCGAGCGGTCGTCGAGTGAGATGAGGGCGCAGTCGGCGCCCGCGAGGACCGCCGGGGTCTGCTCCTTCGGGACGTAGCCCCGGAACCGGATGCTCTCGACATGCCGGCGCGCGGCTTCGTCCGCGAGTTCCGGGAATCGCTCCCCACCGCCCACGAACAGGAAGGTCACGCCCTCCTCGGCCACCTCGGCTGCGGCCTCCGCGATCGTGTCGGTGCGGTGGCCGAAGCCGAGGTTGCCGAGGTGCAAGACGATGAATCGTCCCGCGAGGTCCGGATCCTCATAGGCCTCCCACCGTGCGGGCCGGTCGCCACCGGGGAAAAGGGCGAGTGGCTCCCAGGTGGGGATGACCGATCCCACGGGCTTGCCGTCTCGCGCGTGGCGGGTACGCACCCGATGCAGCATCGCTTGATCGACGGCCACGACGTGGTCCACGCGACGGAGAAGCCATCTCGAGATCGCCCGGAGGGCTCGGGACAGGATGCCTCCAGGACGGATCGTGCCGAACGTCTCGGCAGCGTCGGGGTACACGTCGTGTGACCACAGGATGACCCGGGCGCGGGGATGCAGAAGTCGATGTGCGACCGCGGCCACGAGGATGAATGGCGGGGTCGTGAGAGCGATCACGACATCCTGTCTCGGCAGGGTGAGGAGCCTGCCGATCGCGGCGACGAGGAAGCTGACGTAGTCACCGAGTCGCCGCGCGGTGCTCGCTTTCCCGAGGGCGGGTGTCCAGAGCCTGATCACTCTCGGGGCGTCGGACGCGCCGCCACCGTCGTGCGCGGAACGCGTGCCTCGCTCCGACCCGCCGAGATAGTCGCCGATCCCGCAGACCACCGTCACCTCGTCGCCGAGGGCGGCCCGGTGGTCGGCGAGGGAGGCGGCCAGGTGCGCGGAGGGCGCCAGGTTGGGTGGATAGAAGAGGTTGACGATCGTGACGCGCACCTGGGCCCTCCGGACCAGCAGAAGCGGGGATCCGACGAACCTGGAGCCCGGGGCTGGCTAGAGTACCAGCCGTGTCTGTGCCCTCCGGAAGCCATCCGTCGTCTGCCGCAGGTCATCCCGGATGCGCGTCGCGGTAACGGTCGAACAGTCATGGCACGTTGTCCCGGGCGGGATCGCGACATCGACGGTGGAGTTGCTCCGGGCGCTCGGCCGACGTGGCGATCTGGACCTCGTCGGCGTCTCCGCTCGCCATCGGGAGCCTCCGCCGGAGGCATTCCGCCCCCCCGTTCCCGTGCGCCAGCTGCCGGTGCCGCGACGCGTGCTGTACGAAGCATGGCAGTGGCTCCGTCACCCCGTCGTGGAGCGAGCCACCGGCCCGGTGGATGTCGTTCACGACGCCGGATACGTCGTCCCGCCGTCGAACGCGCCGTTGGTCGCGACCGTGCACGACCTGTTCTTCCTGGACTATCCGGGCCACTACACGTGGCACTCGCGGGCGGTGTTGCGTCGCGGACTCGACCTCGCCCGGCGCCACGCGAGGTTCGTGATCTGCCCGTCGAGGGCGACGATGGATGCCTGCCGGGCTGCGGGGATCGATCCCGAACGGCTCCGCGTGGTCCCATGGGGCGTGCGCACGCGCGCGCTCGGGGAGTTCGAGGCCGCGGAGGTCCGGCGCCACTACGCGATCGAACGGCCCTACGTGTTGTTCTGCGGCACGCAGGAACCGCGGAAGAACCTCCCGCGCGTCCTCGAGGCATTCCGACGCGTCGCCCACCCTGATCTCGAGCTCGTGCTGGCAGGGCCGCCGGGATGGAAGGAGGACCTCTCGGACGGCATGGCGTCACTCGAAGGGCTCGTTCGTCCCCTCGGCTTCGTTCCTCCGGACGACCTCGGCGCCCTCTATGCCGGTGCCTCGGTGGTGGCCTACCCGAGCCTGGGGGAGGGGTTCGGATTGCCGGTCCTGGAGGCGATGGCGCACGGCGTGCCGGTGGTGACGTCGGCCGGCACGGCGACCGAGGAAGTGGCGGGCGACGCGGCCCTGTTGGTCGACCCGATCGATACCGACGCCATCGCCGGCGCGATCGAGCGCGTCCTGAACGACCCCGACCTCGCCGAGTCGCTGGGCGCGGCGGGAAAGGTGCGGGCCGCGTCGTTCTCCTGGGATCGCTCGGCCGAGCTCGTCGCCGCTGTCTACGCCGAGGCGGCGGAGGCGGGCACGTGACGAAGCCTCGGATCGGCATCAACCTGATGTGGATGCGCTCCGGAGCCGCGGGCGGCGCCGAGGAGTACGCGATCCGACTCTTGCGGGCGCTCGACGAACGGTCCCGCGACGTGGTGGACATCACATTGCTTGGCAACCGGACGTTTCCCGAGGCCCACCCGGAGCTCGCCGAACGGTTCCGCACGGCGATCGCGCCGATCGACGGGGGGTCCCGAGCCGCGAGGATCGCCGCCGAGTCGACGTGGCTCCCCCGCGAGGCAGCGAGGGAGCGCCTGCATCTCGTCCATCACCTCAACAACGTCGTGCCGTGGCTGCGCAACCGGCCGAGCGTCCTGACGATCCACGACCTCCGTCCGATCGAGTTGCCCGAGACGCTCGGCCGGGCTCAGGGCGCCTACCTCCGAGCCCGGTTCCGTCCTTCCGTCCGGGGGGCGTCCGTCATCACGACACCTTCCGCCTTCGTCCGCGAGACGGTGATCGAGCTCCTCGGCGCGGACCCCGACCGCGTCCACGTCGTCAGCGCGCCGCTGTTCACCCCTGCCCAGAGCGGCTCGGCAGGATCGTCGAGGGACGGCCGCTCTTTCCTCTATCCGGCGATCACCAACCCCCACAAGAACCACCGAACGCTCCTGACTGCGTTCGCGAAGGTGGTCGCCGCGCGAGACGACGCCGTCCTCGTGCTGACCGGCGCCCCCGGTTCCGCCGATACCGGCGTGACGAGGATGATCGAGGAGCTGCGCCTGACCGCGAACGTCCGCCGGCTGGGGCGCGTGCCCCCGGAGAAGCTCGAGGCGTTGTTCCGGGAGTCGGCGGCGGTCGTCTACCCGTCGACCTATGAAGGATTCGGTCTCCCGCTCGCCGAGGCGATGACTGTGGGGTGCCCTGTGATCGCGTCCGATCGGACCGCGCTGCCGGAGGTACTGGGGGGCGCCGGGATCTTGGTGGGCGCCGACGACGTGGACGGTTGGGCCGAGGCAATGCTTCGACTCCTCGAGGACGGGACCCTTCGCGCCGAGCTGCGCGCAGCCGGGAGAGAACGAGCTAGGACGTTCTCGCCCGAGGAGGCGGCGCGGCGGCAGATCGCCGCCTACCGCCTCGCGCTGGAGACGCCGCGCCGCCGCGCCGCCCCCTGATCGCCTACGCGACGTCCGGGCACTTCCCGGTGCCGCCATCGCCGCCACCCTCGCCGGGGCGCACCAGGGAAAAGGACGAGTCGACGACGATCGCCACCTGGGCGCCGCGCAGCTCCTCGGACGCGAGGAGTGCGAGGCCGGGGAAATAGGCGGCGACGACCTGCGCCTCCGCGCTCGCCTCGGGGCGGAACAGGATGGCCGGCTCGCCGACGTCGATGGATGTCTCCGACGTCGACCAGATACCCGGGGTGATGTCGAAGCCGGCGTCCGAGAGCACGCTCTCGACGGCGGAGGCCGTGCCCTCCGAGTCCGCGTCGACCACGGCAACCCTCGTGTTCGCCTCGGACGGCGGCGTGTTGACCAGCTGCGTTCCGACGTTGCCGATCGGACGGCCCTGTCTGATGGCCCGGAAGATCTGCTGCGCCGACGGGTCCATCCTCAGCACGGCCTTCGTTCCCTCGAGCGCGGCCACGCCCGGTACCGTCCGGAACTCGACGGCGCCCGTCGACAGACCGCGGAGCTGGCCGACGAGGTACACGAGGTCGCTCGGCAGCAGGTCCGCGTCGCGCCGCAGGTTCTCCAAGATCGGACCCACCAGGGCGGGGGCCCTGACCACCATGCTGGGTTGCAGCATCTGGTTCACGACGGCACGGAGGAACTGCTGCTGGCGGCCGATCCGTGCGAAGTCGGGGATGTGATCGCAAGGCAGGTGCCGCGCACGCACGTAGGCGAGCGCCTGGTCACCGTCGAGTCGCTGGCACCCGGGCTCGATGTTCAGCCCCGAGTTGGGGTCCGCGATGTGGCCGACCTCGTCGTAGTGGACGAGGATCGGCTCGCCGTCGGGGCCGGTCCCCGTCAGGTCCCCGGGGGTGTTCACGTTGTAGGCCGGGATGCACATGTCCACGCCGCCCAGCGTGGTCACGGTCCGGCGGAAGCCTTCGAGGTC
>Ga0268386_10001340_pt1 | contig 16804 bp, 13 predicted proteins | sample RVTome_15_FD_200260 | JGI IMG/M metagenome (GOLD analysis project Ga0268386, IMG submission 200260) | Soil microbial communities from uranium-contaminated site in the Upper Colorado River Basin, Wyoming, United States - RVT150D86... ...
ACGTCGACTTGGAGGCGGGCCAGGTTCGCCGAGTCGTCTACATCGGCGCCAACCATCCGCCCACGGCCGTGATCTCGGCAAGCCCGACGTCCGGCGCCGCGCCGCTGACCGTCGCCTTCGACGGCAGCGGATCCAACGACCTCGACGCCGGCGACGTGCTGAGTCATGCGTGGGACCTGGACGGCGACGGTCAGTTCGACGACTCCACTGCCGTCGCCACCACACACACCTACACGGTGGCAGGCACGGTCACGGCGCGGCTCCGCGTCGCGGATCAGCACGGCGCCTCCGACACCGAATCCGTGACCATCAATGTCGGCGGCGCCAACAGTCCGCCCGTGCCGGTCATCGACGCGCCGACGAGCGCGCTGCGATGGAAGGTGGGCGACGCCATCTCCTTCTCCGGGCACGCCACCGATGCGCAGGACGGCACGTTGCCCCCCAACCGGTTGTCCTGGTCGGTGGTGCTGAACCACTGCCCGAGCAACTGCCACACCCACCCCGTGCAGAGCTTCACCGGCGTGGCCGCCGGGACGTTCCCGGCACCCGACCATGAGTACCCATCGTCGCTGTCACTGGTGCTCACGGCGACCGACTCGGCGGGTGCGAGTGCGAGCACCAGCCTGCGGCTCGATCCCCAGACGGTGGACCTGACCTTCGCCACCACCCCGAGCGGCCTGCAACTGTCCGTCGGAGCCCAGACCGCCACGACGCCGACCACCCGAACGGTGATCGTCGGGTCGTCGAACAGCGTGAGCGCTCCGAGCCCACAGGCGCTCGACGGTGCGTCGTACGCGTTCAGGTCGTGGTCGGACGGCGGCGCGCGAACCCACAACGTCACAGCACCCGCCACAGCGACGACGTACACCGCGACCTTCGACCGCGCTCCGGTGGGTTGCCCCGCGTCGCCGAGCTTCGACTACACCATCCCCACACCGGCTGGACCTCCGGCAGCTACTTCGTTGCCTGACGGCAGGATCGCCTATAGCGCACTCGGGTTCGACGGCCAGTACTACCTGGTCGCCACCGACATCATCAACGATCCGCTGGCGGCCGGCCCGTTGGAGTGCCTCGGCGGCATCGCGACCGACAACCCGGCCGTGGCGGCCGGCACGTCGTTCGCGGGTCTGTTCGTCCGCACCGCCGATAACCGGCTCTGGCAGCGCACCCTCACCGACAGCGGTACCGGCGCCTGGTCCCCGCTCCCGATCGGCGGCGCCTCAGCCACCGGTCCCGCCGCGGTGGTCACCGCCGGTGATGTCGTTCACCTCGTCGTGCGCGGCACCAATGGCGCCGTGTATCACGCCACCCGCCGGGGCGCGACCTGGACGGGCTGGGAGAACCTGGGTGGCCTGATCGACGGGACGCCGGCAGTGGCACCGCGGCCGGGGGGCGGGATCGCGATCTTCGTGCGCGGCACGAACGACGGGATCTACGCCAAGTACGGCGACAGGGGGAGCTGGACCGGCTGGTCCCGCATGCCAGGAGCGACGCTCTCGAGCCCGACGGTGGCATGGGGCTACCAGGCGGGCCGCCTCGACCTCTTCGTTGCGGGCACTGGCGGAGGGCTGTATCAGAACGGGTTCGTCAACGGCACGTGGAGTGCCTGGATCCGCCTGGACACGACCCTGCCGGCATCGGCGCGAATCGCGGCTGCCGCCCGCAGCGGGCGTGCCATCGTGTACGCCTCGGTGGGGGGCGCCACCAGTTACAAGCAGTATGTCGGGAGATGGGTCGGCTACTACTCGGCGCCGTACACGTGCGCCACCTGCCTTCCGAAGGCCCGCTCGGCAAGCACCGTCGGGTGAGCCAGCCGGATGACGGCGACGCATCTGGGGTTGCGAGCCGAGGCGTCCGGCGCCGCTCGCCTCACCGCCGGGGCTGTAGCAACCTGATGGCTTCAAGTACCTCGGTGGCCTCGTCTCCGGGCAGGAACATGAAGTTCGTCACGAGGCTCGCGGGACGAGGACCAGCAATCGCCTTCGGCTCGTGCTGATGGGTTGTCGCATCGAAGTCGGTGACCGGGAGGAGGTCGCCGCCGAAGCAGAACCAGCCCTCGTAGCTCAGTGGCTGAAGGCGCTCGGCCACGTCGGCGGGGTGGGCGCCCATGGTTACGTCGCATTCGACGAGCAGCCGCGGTCGGCACCGTCGGAGAGTCTGCACAGCGCCGGCCAGCAACGGAAGCTCGTGGCCCTCGACGTCGATCTTGGCGAACCCGACTGACTCCAGGGCGAGGTCGTCGAGGCGCAGGCGCAGCGCGGTCACCTCGAGGTTCTCGCTGCCTCCGTCACCGAGGGTCCCCCGTGTGTGGACGGCTGTGGACGCCAGCACGGGTATCCGCAGTGTCGTCTCGCCCGGCGTGTCACTCAGGGCAACCGGCAGCACGACCACGTTGCGCGGTACCGCGCGAGCCAGCCGCCGGGCCAGCGCCGGTTGCGGCTCGCATGCCAGGACCCGCGGGCAGAGACGGGCCAGCCTGCGGGCGTACACGCCGCGGTTGGCACCGGCATCAACCGCCATCTCGCCTCGTCGCACGAGCGCAGGCAGGAAAGCAATCTCGGTCTCGCCGCGACGACCCTCCAGAGCATCGACGAGAGCCAGGCCGACGCGGGGTGGTGCGACATCGACCAGCCAGCGTGCGGCCAGTAACGCGCGCTCCCGCGGCGTGAGATGTCCGGGCGTCATTCGAGCATCATGCGTCGTTCACATCGGCGAAAGGCACCCGATTGGCTCGCAAGGATGCGCTGAAGCGCTGCACGTTGGTCACCAGGGTTGTCCAGGTTCTGGCAGTGGCCCGCGAGCGCGCTCCGGCGCTCAACCGGTCGAGGGTCTGATGATCGGTCGCCTTGAGCAGCGCACGCGAGAGCGACGCGACGTCGTCGGCGGGGACCAACAGCCCATCGGTTCCATCGTCGACCTGATCGGCGAGTCCGCCAACCCGGCTGGCGATCACCGGAAGCCCGGCGCCGAACGCCATCTCGACCGCACCGCTCTGGGTTGCAGAACGGTACGGCGCAACCATGAGATCTGCGTCGACGAGGAGCTTGGTGAGCTCGTCATCCGGGACGTAGCCGGGACGAAGGTCGACGTGTCCGTCCAGGTGCAGATCGTGGATCAGGTCCGCGTAGGGCTGAGCCGGGTCCCAGAACTCACCCGCAATGACCAGCCTCACCGATCTCTCGCGCAACACCTGCGGCAGCGCTCGCAACAGCACGTCGACACCCTTGTAATGCCGGACGATCCCGAAGAAGAGCAGGTTCACTGGTCGGTCGCGGTCGGCCCGCCTCGGTGCGCTGAGCGCAGCGTCGACCGTGTAGGTGGGGTGTGGCGTGACCAGTGCGGGCTTGGGTCCGAGAAGCTCGGAAGCAACCACCTCCTGGCTCGTGGCGTGTAGGACAAGTCCCTCGGCGGGGGCCAGGGCACGACGGACCAGGAAACGGTCGATCGGCGAGCTCTCGTGCGGCAGCACGTTGTGGCACAGAGCTATCCGAACCGTCCCCGGTGAACGGCGTCGAATCTGGCGCAGCAGCGTGCTCACCATCGGGGCGAAGAACGGGTGCCACCAGATGACGACCAACACGTCGGGTGCACTCGCAGCAATGGCACGGGCCCCTCGCCGCCATGTATCGGGCCTGACGCCGTCGAGCCGGTAATCGGGTGTCAGGGCCGTGGGTCGCACCTGATCGGGGTCGAGGTCACTGGACCCCTTGTACAGCCAGCCGGGATATTGGCGGACGAACGTCATCAAGGTGATGTCCAGTCCCGACCGGATGGCGGCGTCGCTGAACAGCGTGGTATGGCGCGGGATCCCACCGCGATAGGGGTGGGTCGGCCCGACGATGCACCAACGGGCGTCGGTAACGACCGGAGCGTCTCCTCGTTCGTGCGGCACGTTGTGCTGTTCTCTGTCTCGGATGCGGTCAGGGGCTCGGGGCGTAGCAGAGGCAGGCGAGCTGCCTGCCCGCCCGGCGTTCGCGCCGGAGCCCCAGCCGCGCACGTTGATCATGTCGCCCGGCGGCGGCCGAGCGCCAGCCACGCCCGACTCACGCCCGCCACGCCGGCCTCGGCGACGATGCCAAGCAACCGCTGTGCGAGTGAAGCCGCGAGGAGGGGGCCGGTGGGCAGGCCGGGCAGCGCGCCGATCAGGATCGCCTCGCGAACGCCCAGGCCGGAGGGGGAGATCACGAAGGCGTATCCGGCCACCCATGCCGTGCTCATAGCGACCGCGGCGATCACGGGGTTGACGTCCGTGACATCGCCCAGAAGCAGGGCGAAGGCTGCGGCGTAAGCTGCCATGTTGCCCAGGCTGAACGCGTAGCAGCGCAGGATCGCCCGTTGTGGCGGGAGCGCATCGCTGTCGGGCAGCCGTCTGACGAACCGCTGCGCGGCACGGAGGACGAAGCTCAGGACGCGTCGATCGAGCAAGAGCGGCGCGACCAGGCCGAGCCCGGCGAGGACCCGGGCCCACACCGGCAATGAGCTGGCGAACATGAGCCCGGCGCCGAGGGTGGCTCCGGCGGCGGCGGTACACAGCGAGAAGACGGGGAGCCGCAGCGCGGCGCTGCCCAGACCCGTCGCCGGCTCTGACAGCGCCACCTGGCTCGCCGCTTGTACGAACCCCCCTCCGGGAAGGTACTTGGTGAGCTGCGATGCGTAGAAGCGTGTCGTCAGGACTTGGCGGTCGACGGTCGCCGGAAAGAGGGTTGCCCAGGCGCGCGCCACGAGGATCAATGACGTCACTACGAAGAAGAAGGCGGCACCGAGTGCGCCGGGGCCCGGCAGAGCCTCGTCGGAGGCGTCGCCGACGGTGCTGATCGCAGCAACCGCGATCGCTACCAGCCCGATGAGCATGATCAGCGTTTGCCACCGGCGCCTCTTCGGGGGTGTGGCGGCAGCGCCGTCGTGGTGCACCAGATCGGCCGCGTTGGTGTCGGTCACGGGACGAACGTCAACGCGCGGTTCCAACGTGCACCTGCTCGGGATTCGCTCGCAACGGCCCACCCGCGGGGCTGGCACCATCCTTCGTCGCTACCCAGATGTAGGTCGGAATGACGGGCATGAGCGTCTTGAGCGCGGCCGTCGGCATGGAACGGAGCGGCCCCGGGATCACTTCCTCGCTGGCGAAGAGCTGAGGCTCGCGGATCACCGAAAGCGTGTAGTCCCATACCGTGAAGCCCCGGGCCAGGCCCCGCAGCGTCGGCCTGGTGCGAAGGCGTTCGTAGTACTTGTCTCCGCGACCTGACAAGCGTACGTACAGGTCGGCCAGCGGAGTGGGCAAGTACGAGAGGAACGGCAATCGGTGATGAGGTTCCAGGATGCCGAGCCGGTTGGCAAGGCCGAGGTACAGGGCGCCATTGTCGGCGAGGACGCGGTGCAGCTCGGTGAACACAGCATCCGGCTCCACGACGTGCTCGTAGATGTGATTGAAGACGATCACATCCAACGATCGGTCGGCGACCGGCAGCCGCTCGCCGTCTCCGAGCACGAACAGCACTCGGTCGCCGAAGCGGTGTGACGCCTTGGCCAGCCCGGGCTCGTCAATGTCGATGCCGACCGTTAGCCCGCCGGCATCAGCAAGCTCGTCCGCGATGAACCCGGCGGAGCACCCGACGTCGGCGACCCTCAGTCCGTCGAGGTGGGATCGCCCGAGGAAGTGCCGCAAGACGCCGAGCAGCTTTCGAGCTTTGGCACGGCGATGCTCCTCGTCGAGCATCTTCTCCATCAGCTCGCTGTACTGGAGTTGCTGTCGTCGCTCCGAGGGCATGGCCGAGCGAGCCTAGCCCCCGAGGCGACTGGCGAGGCCGTCGTGCCGCCCGAGTACGATCAGACGCTTGCCTGGCCGCTGAGTGGGACCCCGCAGCGAAGGATTCGCAGAATGAAACAAGTCGTCCGACGGGTGATCGATCGGCGCGGTCGCGTCCAAGTGCTCGACCTTCCGGAACCGCACCTCGGTCCCGATCAGGTCCTCGTGCAGACGCACTACTCGTTGATCAGCTCGGGCACCGAGACGACGACGCTGTCGAGGACCCCGGTCGAGCTCGCCAAGCAGACACTTGCCGATCCGTGGATGCGCAACGTCGTGAAGCAGACGGTGTTCTCGACCGGTCCGGCACAGACCGTGCGTCGGGTCTGGCATGAGATGGTCACGCCGCGCGAGATCGGCTACAGCGGCGCCGGCTCGGTGCTCGCCCTTGGCGACAACATCGAGGGGTTCAAGATCGGGCAAACCGTGGCCTACGCCGCGACAGGGCATGCCGAGATCGCAGCTCCGGTCATCAATCACGTCGTGCCGGTACCCGATGACGTCGATCTACGGCATGCGGCGTTCGTGACCGTGGGTGGAATCGCGATCCAGGCGCTACGTCGCGCCGAGCCTCAGTTCGGCGAAAAGATTGCGGTCTATGGCCTCGGGCTCGTCGGCCAACTGTGCACCCAGATCGCTCTGGCCGCAGGCTGCGTGGTCATCGGGATCGACATCAACCCACGGGCGAACGAGCTGGCTCGGTCGGTCGGGGCATCCCTTGTCGTCGATCCTCGCGATCCCGACTGGAAGCGGCAACTCACCGACTTCACCGACAAGCAGGGCGTCGATGCGACGATCGTGTGCGCTAGCTCGGATTCGCCCGAGATCATCAACTCGTCGATGGAGATCACACGCCGGCAGGGCCGTGTCGTGCTCGTGGGCTACGTGCGTCTCGACATCCACCCGAAGAACTTCCTCCACCGAGAGATCGACCTGCGCTACTCGAGGGCGTACGGCCCGGGGAGCTACCACACGGGGTACGAGAAGGGGCGGCTCGACTACCCATTCGGCTACGTGCGCTGGACCGAGAAGCGCAACTTGGCGGAGTTCGTACGCCTCGTCTCATCTGGCTCGGTGTCGCTGGAACCCCTGATCGCTCGCGTCTACGAACTCGATGAGGCCCAGGACGCCTTCGACGCGATTCGGAACCGCGAGCTCCCCGGGATCGCGGCACTCATCCGTTATGGCACCGAGGAGCCCGACCGGAGCCGGACCAGGCAGTTCCATTCCCGACCCCGCACGGACGGAGCCGTGGGCATCTCCTTGATCGGGCTCGGGAACCACATGCTGGCAACCCATCTCCCGAACCTGAGGGCGATGCCGGGCGTGGAGATGCGAGGGATCGCCTCGGCCACGGCACGGAACGCCGCCACAGTGGGGGAGAAGGTCGGCGCCGCGATGATCACCACCGACGTCGATGAGCTCTTGGAGGACGCCGGGACCGACGGGGTCGTCATCGGTTCGACCCAACCCGAGCACCACGGGCACATCTGCAAGGCGATCGCGGCGAACAAGGCTGTGTTCGTCGAGAAGCCGATGGTGACCCGCCTCGAGGACTTCCGTGATCTGCTCCTTCGAATGGAGCAAGAGCCCGTGCTCCTCACGGTCGGGCTGAACCGCCGCTACTCGCCGATGGTCCAACGGCTGCGCGAGGTTGTCGGCGGCCCCATCGACTCGGTCGACTACACGGTCACCCGCCCGTTCGTGCCTCCCGATCACTGGTCGCTGGATCCGATCGATGGGGGCGGGCGGCTGATCAGTGAGGGCGAGCACTTCGTCGACCTGTGCCATCTCCTCATCGACCGGCCGCCCCTCTCGGTCTACGCCCGAGCCTTGGGAAAGCCGCCCGACGACCTGCGGACCTTGTGCAACTACGCGCTGACGATCCACTACGAGGGCGCGGTGGGCAACATCGTGTTCAACGAGAGCGGGGCGGTCGGCTACCCGCAGGAGAGGATCACGGTTCTGGCCAAGGGGAAGGTGGCCGCGCTCGACGACTTCGCCCACCTCTCAGTCCACGGCAAGCGTGTTCGCAAGTTGGGTGTGTCTCTCGGCGCGTCCATGGGGCACAAGGAGGAGCTCACACAGTTCGTCGCGGCGATTCGTGGTGAGGCGAACAGCCTGCTCTCCTGGGAGCAAGCGTCGCTCGCAACGCTCTGTGTCTTCGCTGCCCAAGAGAGCATTCGCACCGGCGAGGCGGTCGACTTGGAGGAATTTCGCCAAATCCTGACTACTATTCCCGATTTGGGCGAAGCCGAAGCGTCAACCGATTAGGCTCGTCGGACGTCCTACATTCTCGGGGCTTACTTGACTGCTCTCCAGAGGAACCAGCGATCGAGATATTTCTTGAGTGGGCCTTGCGCTACGGGATTGATGACGTAGCGCTGCACGATTTCGAACGGTGTCTTATTCTTGTTTCGAAATGTGAACAGCTGATACTCAAATGATTTGAACGAAAGCTCGATGGCCTTGGTCTCGATGCTCGTGGGCACTATGGGTCTCTCGTCGGGAGCGAAGAACTTGAGCCGGAGGGGCCCGTCGCCCATGAAGACGCGGTTTTGGAGGCACCAGCCATTCGGGTCGTAGCCAATGACCTGGCCGCCTGGAACCGCCACCCGGTGGCACTCCGCCAGGACGTTCGACTCAACGTCCGGCAGGTGGTGAAGGAATGCTGCAGCCACCACCATGTCGAAGGTGTCGGGCGGGAACGGCAGTTGCATCCCGTCGGCCTGCACGGCGGAAACCGGGGCGTGGTGAAGCATCTCTTCAGAGATGTCGACGCAGGTCACCCGGGTCTCCGGCTGATCCTTGATGAGGCGGCTGACCATGCCGGCGCCGCCGCCCACATCGAGTATGCGCCCATGTCCCCGCCAGTCGATCCAGGCGACGATGCGCTCGCGGTCCAACGGTGACAGGGTCGCGTAGTCCTCGCTGCCCCGCTGGTCCCAGTAGATCTTCTCTCGGTGGTAATGCGTCTTCTCGGGCTGCATGGGCGGCTGAGACCTCCTCCTGGCCCCCAGCTTCCGATGCGACTGTCAATGGCGGATGAGGTCAGTCCTGCCCGTCCCGGCAACCAATGACGACGCTCGGCACGCCGCCCACGATCGTAAAGCTCTCGACGTCTTTCGTCACGACCGCGCCCGCCGCAACCACCGCGCCCCGTCCGATCGTCACGCCCGGCAGGACGATCGCTCCGGCACCGATCCAGGCATCATCTTCGATGCTGATCGGCGCCACGTCCAAGCCCGAGAAACGCATCGGCACCGAGTCGTCGGCGCTCGGGATCCGGTGACCGGCGCTGAGGACCTGGGCGCCATGCGCGATCATCACCCGGTCGCCGATGCTGACACCACCGATGCAGCCCAGCATCGCCGACTTGCCGATCGACACGTCCGCTCCGACGCTGAGGTTGCGGTAGTTGTCCACCCACACGTCCCTCCAGATCTTCGGACGGACACCGACCTTGGCGCCACGCCAGCGCATCAGCAGGCCTTTGACCCGATTGGAGAGCGGATCATGCGGTGTGAGCGCCATGAAGAACTCGACGAGATAGTCACCGATGGCCGTCAGCAGTGGCACCCGGACATGCAGCCCCTCACGGTCATTCATCACGGCTTGAGAATGAGCCCTTGTCCAGTGGGCAACGCGAGCACCTGCACCCCTCGCCTCCTGGCGAAGTCATCGAAGGCGCGCTGTTGTTCTCGGTGCTTCCTCCAGCCGTAGTCGTCGAGCACGATCGCCGCGCCACTGGTCAGCTTCTCCCAGAAGTGCTCAGCCGCGGCGATCTCCGGGTCGCGCGTGTTCATGTCCAGTGAGAGAAAGGCCACGCAGTCTGTTTCAACCAAGCCGAGGGATTCGGGCACTACTCCTCTGACGATCTTGGCGTTCGGATACGCGCTGAACGTCCTGACCACCGCCTCATAGCACGGTTCGTACTCGCCCACGCGAACGCCCCGAGCCTTCTCCTCAGGCGAGATGTAGCGTTCAGCCAAGCCTTCGTACGTGTCGAGAAGGTAGAAGTCCTTCGGCAACGTCTCGAAGTCCAAGTACTTGACAACGGTGAGAGCGTAGCCGCCACGATTGACACCACATTCGACAAAATCCCCGGGCAGAAAGGCCCCACGTTCCGCCGCCCAGCACACGACGTGTGCCCGCCAATGCAGGTCACCGAACGTCCAGGACCCCGTCGCCTTCCCCGCTTCGTAGGCTTCTTTGAAACGTGGATCGTCCATGAAGGGCGCGCTATGAGTGGTGGCCAAGCCATCCTGGTTGTATGTTGCCTTACCGTAAAGCGGCCGTGAGAGATAATTTCCACTGGCGCGATTTATCCCCTTTATCAACCGCATGCGCACCGATCTCGGGACGACATCACGCATCTGTTGACGGATCGGTTCCAATTGCAGGCGTTTCCTCACCATGCGGTCCATTCGTTTCCCCTGCGAACCATTGCTGGGCGGCTGACCACTCTAGCGGCCTTGCCGCTACGGACCGGCTGGCCGCAAACGGGCACGATCCTGAGCCCAGCCACTGCCGGAGCCGCGCCCGCATCGGCCGAGGCCGTTCCACACCTCGGTGAGGTGAACACGACCGAGAGCGCGCTGCCATCCTTCCAGCGGACCAGGCGTGATCGGATGATGCCGTCCGGACAAAGTAGGCTTCATCGGTCCTGGCGTCCGCTACGCCCGTGCCTGTTTGACGAGCCCATTTGACGAGCCACCCCCTTCCATGAACCGCCGTCGACAGACCGTCATCCTCCTGGCCGGGCTGGTAGGGATCGCGTTCGCCGTTTCGCGCACGGTGGATACCGCGCAGGACCAGGTCCTGCCCTCCGCTCCAGCGTGGGTGGTCGCCGCAGTCCTGGCGCTGGTGGCGATCGTCGCCTCCGCTCGGGCCTGGGTCGCGCTGTTCAGCGACCTGGTCGAGGCGCCGGCCGCACGCGCCGCGGTACGAGGGACGTTCTACGTTGCGCAGCTCACGAAGTACCTGCCAGTCGGTGGGTTTGCCCAGGCGGCCAGCCAGCTGGGACTCGCCCCGACCGTCGGCGTCCCGCTCAAGCGGGCCGCCGTGGCCTTCCCTGTCTCCGCGGTGTGCGCGGTCGTGGCGTGCGGGACCCTGGGTAGCGGTCTCGCCTTGGACACCGGCCTTTCCGATTGGATCCGTCTCCTCGCCCTGTGCGGTCTGCTGACGCCGATCTTTCTGCGGCGCACCCTCATGGCCCGGGTCCTCGACCTCGCGCGGCGCATCGTCCACCGGATCCCGGGCTCTGATCAGCTGCCAACGCAGCGGGAGATCGTCGTGTTCTACGGATGGGCTCTCGTCACCATCGGCTCGCTGTGCGGCGCGTATGCGGTCCTGCTCGGCTCGCTCGGCACAGGGGCGAACCCGGGAACCATGTTCTGCGCCTTCGCGTTCAGCTGGGCGGTCGGCTTCCTCGCCATACCGATCCCGGCCGGCGTCGGCGTCCGCGAGGCCGTCCTCGTCGCCCTTCTCCCGGGGGTCGGCACTGCGCCGCTGCTCGCGGCCTCACTCGCGCTGCGACTGCTCACCATCGCCACCGAGCTGCTGGCCACCCTGGGCAACAAGGTGGCAGTACGGCGTTACGTCGTTGCCCGGGCAGCCGATGCCCAGGCCCCGCACGTCACAACACCGTGAAGCTCCTTGGTGGGATCTCATGGCCATGAAGAATCGGGGGCTAGCCTGAACCACCGTCTCGATGCCGATCGGCGCGGCGGAGCGGGGGACGCCGGGCGCGGCGATGTAGAGCAAGGACAATTTTGCGAGGTTTGGCGCGGCCGTGGTTGAGCACACTCCAACGATGACTGGTCCGAGCTCGCGCCGCGGCCATGGCGCTGTGCTTCAGCGAGTGCTCGACACGGCCCGCCACGACGACTTCGAGGGCCATTCGAAGCATGACGCCTTGAACGCGCGGTGGCTGGAAGCACTGGCCGGCGGCTCGAGGCTGCGGCGGCTCGCCGCCATCCAGGTCGTCATGCGGTCGCCGATCCACGTCCGTCCCCTGCTTCGGGTCCGCAAGGCCCGGAACCCGAAGGGCCTGGCGCTGTTCGCCCGCGCCCACCTGGCGCGCCACCGGATGACCGGATCGCAAGACGACGCGCGAACCGCCAGGGAGCTGCTCGACTGGCTGATCGCCAACCCCTCCGGCGGGTTCGACGAACTCGCCTGGGGCTATCCCTACCCCTGGCAGGACGCGGGGTTCTTTGCACCGCGAAACCTCCCCAACCGGGTTGTCACCTCGTTCGTGGGCCAAGCGCTGCTCGACGGGTACGACACCCTCGGCGACGACCCTTACCTGAAGGCGGCGTCCGATGCGGTCCGCTTCCTGCTCGAAGCTCCCAAGACGCTTTTCGAAGACGACGAGCACCGGTGCGTGAGCTACGTGCCCGACGAGTCGATCGACTGGATCGTGATGGATGTGTCCGCGCTGGTCGGGGCCCTCGCGGCGCGGCTGGGAGCCCTCCAGGACGACGAGAAGCTCATGAAGGAGAGCGGCCGGCTGGTCCGCTACGTCGTCTCCAAGCAGACCGACGAAGGGGCGTGGTTCTACGCCGAACCGCCGTCGGCCAGCCGCATCGCGCACGACAACTACCACACGGGGTTCATCCTCGATGCGATCCTGCTCCATGCCCGAGCGACTGGCAGCGCCGAGTTCGACGAGGCGTACGACCGAGGCGTCGAGTTCTATGAGCGCAGGCTCTTCGAACCCGACGGGGCCCCCCGCTTCATGAGCGATCGCCGGTACCCGTTCGACATTCACGGGTGCGCCCAGGGGATCATCACGTTCTCGCTTCGACAGAAGCATCGCGGCGAGGGCGCCGAGATGGCGGGACGGGTGCTGGACTGGACGCTGGCCAACATGTGGGATCCGGAGAGCGGCTGGTTCTATTACCAGAAGCGCCGGGCGTTTCGCACGAGGATCCGTGAGCTGCGGTGGTGTCAGGGTTGGATGTCGTTGGCTCTTGCCTCGTACCTCGAGAACTGCGGGGGTCCGGAATGAGGGGCTTCCCCGGTTGCGAGTTGTCGCTCGACCCCGGTCGGAGCCGGTTCGAGCGGATCTACGCTCGCCTGCTTGGCGCCCCCGCAAACGGCCTCCGCATACGTTTGCGCCGCGTCCTCCCCGCGACCGACGGCGATCACCGCACGATCCTCGATGCCGGCTGCGGGCCGGGCGTCTTCTCCTTCGAGCTGGCCAAACGACATCCCGAGGCGCAGGTACTCGGCATCGAGCTCGAACCGGACCTCGTCGAGCGCGCCAACGCGATCGCAGAGCGGGCGGGCCTGGCCAACTGCAGGTTCGAGAAGGGCGACGTCACCCGACTGGACTTCGACGCCAAGTTCGACCTTGTGGTGAGCGTCGACAACCTCGAGCACGTCGAGGACGATGTCATCGCCATGCAGACCCTGCTGCGAGCCCTGCGTCCCGGTGGCACCCTGGCGATCCACGTGCCGGGATACGAGCGCCGCTGGCTGCTGTTCGGCCGGCGGGTCAACTTCGACGTCCCGGGGCACGTCCGACCCGGCTACCGAGCCTCGGAGCTCGCCGACAAGCTGCACCTGGCAGGGTTCGAAGTCATCGATCAGCGGTACACGTACGGTCCCCTGGAGACATTCACCAACAATCTCTCTTACCTCATCAGCGGCGCCGACCAACGGAACAAGGCGCTGTACGCCGTCGCCTTCCCCGCGCTGCTCGGGCTGTCGTACCTAGGCAAGTTCTCCGACCCGACATGGGGCGCCGGCGTCTTGATCAAGGCTCGGCGACCAAACGGACCGGCCGGACCGAACGGACAGGACCCGGCCTGACCCCATGCGGATCCTGATCGACATCCTTCACCCCGCACACGTCCACTTCTTCCGTAACTTTCACGACGAGATGGTCGGCCGAGGCCACGAGCTCTGCATCACCGCGCGGGCCAAGGACCGATCGCTCGACCTGCTCGACCGATTCGGTTTGCCGTATCACCATCTCTCCGATCAGCGGTCGGGCAGCGTCGGGATGACCGTCGAGATGGTGCAGCGCACGGGACGGCTTGTCACGCTGATAGGTAAGTTCCGACCCGACGTGATGACCGGCATCATGGGACCGTCGATCGCGCTCGCAGGTGCGGTTCGCAGGGTGCCTGCGGTGGTCTTCTACGACACGGAGTTTGCGACCCAGACGAATCGGTTCGTCTATCCCCTGGCCCACAGCGTCTGTACGCCTGACTGCTACCAGGGCAAGGTTCCCGGCACCCATCACCGTTATGCGGGCTACCACGAGCTCGCCTACCTCCATCCGAACAGGTTCCGGGCGGATCCCGGCAAGCTCGCCGCCTTCGGTGTCTCCCCGGACGAGCCCTACTCGCTTGTGCGGTTCGTGTCGTGGCAGGCCGTCCACGACCGCCGCGAACGCGGGCTGGCGGCAGCCCAGAAGCGGCAGCTGGTCGAGCTACTCCAGGGCTACGGTCAGGTCCTCGTGTCGTCGGAGGCGCCGCTTCCGTCGGATCTCGCTTCGCTCGAGATCAATGGACCTGTGCACGAAATCCATCATCTGCTGGCTCATGCCCAGGTGGTGGTGGGTGAATCGGCCACCATGTCGTCCGAGGCGGCCGTTCTCGGCGTGCCGGCCGTGTACATCGCGACCAGTGGACGCGGATACATCGACGACGAGGAGAAGAGGTACGGGCTCGTCCGTCACTTCACTGAGGAGGAATACGGTCGCGCTATCGGAACGATCGCAGAGCTGTCCGCCAACTCGCCCCGGGACTTCGGGCAGGAGGCGCGTGACCGGCTACTGCACGACAAGATCGACGTGACCCAATGGATGATCGACTACTTCGAGTCGACGTTCAGCGGCCAAGTGACCGCGCAGAGGGGAGTGTGATCGCTCGTGTGCGGCATAGCGGGTACCGCGGGGTTCGGCGACGAAGATCTGATCAGGGCGATGACCGATGTCATCGCACATCGCGGGCCCGACGGAGAGGGTTCCTTCGTCGGCGACGGCGTGTGCCTCGGCAACCGCCGGCTCGCGATCCTGGATGTCGCCGGTGGAACGCAGCCGATGGCCAACGAGGATGGCTCGGTCGTCGTCGTCTACAACGGCGAGATCTACAATTACCCCGAGCTTCGTCAGCAGGTGCTGGCGGGCGGGCACGTGCTCCGCACACACTGCGACACGGAGATCCTGGCTCACCTCTACGAAGACGAGGGGATCGGGTTTGCCGCCCGCCTCAACGGCATCTTCGCCTTTGCCCTGTTCGATCGCACGCGCCGAAAGCTGTTCCTGGTTCGCGACCCGGTGGGGGTCAATCCCCTGGTCTACGCCATACGCGACGGACGCTTGGCGTTCGGGTCGGAGGCCAAGGCGATCCTCGCCAGCGGCCTGGTCGGCGCCGACCTCGACGAGGCGAGCCTGCATCTGACGATGAACGTCCGCTACGTGCCGGGCGAACGCACCTTCTTCCGGGGCATCCACCGCCTTGCGCCGGGCCACGTGCTCGAGTTCGCCAACGGCGAGGCCCGATTCTCCGCATTCACGGCGATCGACTGGACCCCCGACTCGACGCTCGGCGAGGCCGACTGGATCGCCGGGATCAGGGACCACTACCAGGCGGCGGTGAAGCGCCAGCTCCTGTCCGATGTGCCAGTGGGCGTCTCGCTCTCGGGCGGTATCGACTCGAGCTCCATCGTGGCCATGCTCCGGCGCATCGAATCGGGGCCGATCAAGACGTTCACCCTCGGGTTCGACGAGCCCTGGGACGAGCTCGACGACGCCCGGTTCGTGGCCGACACCTTCGAGACCGAGCATCACGAGACGGTCCTCCACGAACCGGCGCTCGCCTACCTGGGTGACGCCATTCGCCACACGGAAGAGCCCAAGGTCAACTCGCTGCAGCTCTACCTGCTCCACCGCTACATCGGCGAGCACGTGAAGGTCGTGCTCTCGGGACTGGGGGGCGATGAGCTCTTCGCCGGGTACGACTTCTACCGCTACATGGAGCGGGCCCGGCGGCTCGGATCGGGCTTGTCAGGGGCCGCCATCCGCGCCGCGTCACCGGCTCTCGACTGGGCCGCGGGCAGAGCGGCGGCGGCCGGCAGGCCCCACGCAGATCTCTACGTCCGGGGGCTCGAGTGGATGGCGTCGGCCGACGACGATGCGCGGCAATACCTGCTCCTCCGGAACGCCTGGGACTTCAACGGTTCGCTGCTCCAGCGCGTCTACACCCGAGACTTCGTCGACAGGCTCCAGACGGCGACCCGCGAGGACTTCGACCCGTACTTCGTCGGAGGTGGAACGAGCCTCGGGCGGGCGTTGCGCGCCGAGTTCTCGACGAAGATGGTGTCCGACCTGCTCCACAACGAGAACACCATGTCGATGGCCCACTCCGTCGAGTCGCGCGTGCCGTTGCTCGACCTCGAGCTGGTCCGGTTCGCGGCTCGCATCCCGGACGACATCCGATTCCAGGGTGGCCTCAAGGGACTGCTCAAGAAGGCGCTCGCCGGGGTGCTGCCCGAGCGGGTCCTCACGAAGAAGAAGTGGGGGTTCACGTTCGACCCGGTCGAGCAGTACCGCAAGGACCTCAGGTCGCTCGCGCTCGACGTCCTCACGCCCGATCGCCTTCGCAGCGCGGGGATGTTCAACCCGGAGTTCGTTCGCCGGGTGCTCGATGCCAGGCCGCACCCGAGGTTGCGCTGGCACTACTTCATGCTCTGGCAGATGATCGGCGTCGAGATCTGGCGGGACATCTTCACAGGGTCCCAGCGCACGTCAATACCCACCGGGCGCCCGTCCGGGCGGGCCGCCGTAGCAGAAGGGGCATGAGCAGATGACGGTGGTACCCCGCGCCACCGTGAAGTCCGTGAAGGACTTCTGGGAGACGCATGTGAACAACGAGTACTACACGGAGGAGGAGCGGGCGTCGGAGGCGTACCTCGCCGAGATAGAGGACCGCCGATACCGGTGGCACTACCACCTCCGCGACCTGTTCGCCCGGCTCGAGCGAA
>Ga0268386_10001341_pt1 | contig 16798 bp, 16 predicted proteins | sample RVTome_15_FD_200260 | JGI IMG/M metagenome (GOLD analysis project Ga0268386, IMG submission 200260) | Soil microbial communities from uranium-contaminated site in the Upper Colorado River Basin, Wyoming, United States - RVT150D86... ...
CGGTGATCAGGACTCCGATGCCCAGCGCCTTGAGGCGCCGGATGATCCCCTGGATGTCGAGCACGGCGATCGGGTCGATGCCCGCGAACGGCTCGTCCAACAGGATATACCAGGGATCGATGACCAGGGCGCGGGCGATCTCCACCCGCCGCCGCTCGCCCCCCGACAGCGCGTAGCCGGGGTTCTTGCGCACCCGGGCGAGCCCGAACTCGCCGACGAGCTGCTCGATCCGCCGCTCCTGCTCGCCGTGGGAGAGGTCCTGGGTCTCGAAGATCGAGCGCAGGTTGTCCTCCACCGACATCTTGCGGAAGACCGAGGGCTCCTGGGGCAGGTAGCTGATCCCCCGCTGCGCCCTGAGGTACATCGGCAGCTCGGTGATGTCCTCGTCGCCGAGGAACACCCGGCCCGAGTCCGGCGGCGTGAGCCCGACAACCATGTAGAAGGTCGTCGTCTTCCCGGCGCCGTTGGGGCCGAGCAGGCCGACGATCTCGCCCGGCTCCACGTCGAGCGACACGTCGGCGACGACCGCGCGGCCACGGTAGGTCTTGCGCAGGTTGCGGGCGAGGAGCTGGCGGTCCGGCGCGGCGCGCTCGGCCGGCATGGCCGTCATCCGTCCCCCTCCCCGGCTCCGGCCGGGGCCGGGTCCGCCGCGGGAGGCTCCGACCCTCGAGACTCCGCCGCCGGAGACTCCCGGAGGGCGGCCGGGCGGCTCGGGTCGCGGCCCACCCGGGCAGTCCCCGTCGCCAGGTCGTAGACGACGAGCTCCCCCTGGATCTGGCTTCCGTCGCTCTTGTCGAAGGTCACCGGGTCGCCGCGCATCGTCACCGTCCGCGAGGCGAGATCGTATACCGCCACCCTGCCGCGGGCGGTGTGCCCGGCGGCGGTGTCGACGAGCTCGAACCCTCCCGAGCAGATCATCCGCTCGGCCTCGCCGTCGCCGGTCAGCTCGACGACCAGGCGCGGGCCCGTCAGCGAGTGCTGCTGTTGCTTGGCGCGCACGTCGCCCTCGTAGACCAGCTCCTCGGCCCGCTCGTCGTAGACCAGGGTGCGGCTGGTGACCTCGACGGGCGCCGGGGCCGCGCCGGCCTGCCCGTCGGGCTCCGGGACCCAGACGGTCCGCACGCCGTCCTCGGCCTCGAGCCGGTCGCCGCGCCCGGTGCGGTCGGCCCGCACCGAGGCGGCGAGGAGCAGGCTCTCATCGCGCCACGCCCGCACGTCGCCACGGAAGAGCACCGAGCGCGGGTCGTCCCGCCACCACGCCTCGGCGGCCTCCACCCGCACCGGGCCCTCCCCCGCGCCGAGAGGCGAGCCGGCGAGGCCGACGTCCGCCGCCTCGCGCATCGTCGCCCGGACGCCCTCGCGGGCGTTGACCAGGCCGACGCCCCGGTCGTAGAGCACCCGCGGCGCCTGGAGCTCGCCGCGCTCCGCGGTCAGCTCGACCGGCGAGCCGGTCATCTCCCCCTTGTCGGCGGCCACGTCGTAGCGGGCGCGCTCGCCGCGCGCGTCGATCTCGCCGTCGCGGTAGCGGAAGGCCCCCTCGCCGGTCACCGTCGCCACCTCGCCGCCGCGGAAGGCGGCCTCGAGCCGGCGGGCGGTGACCTCGCGCACGAACGAGCCCTGGCCCGAGCCGCGCGTCTCGAGCAGGCGTGGGGCGTTGAACGCGGTCAGCGACGACGGGTCGCCGCCCTCGAACCGGGCGACGGCGAAGCCGGCGGAGAGCTTCTGCCGCGAGCCGCGCGGACCCGACGTGACGACCTCGAGCGGGTTCCTCGCGGCCCCCTCCATCTCCGCGACCCGCGGCGCGCCCTCCGGGTCGCGGAGGAGCGAGAGGCTGCGGCCGCGGAAGGTCACCGGCCGCCCCGACGAGTCCGACAGCCGGCCGTTCACCTCCCAGCGGGCGCGCAGGAAGATCGGACGGGAGTCGGTCTCGTCGAGGAACACGTTGACGTGCTGCGCGGCGATCCGGTCGCTCCCCCGCACGACGACGGCGTCGCCCATCGCGCGCACCTGGTGCCGGCCGCGCTCGAAGACGAGCTGCTTGGTCGTCAGGCGAGAGGCGGGCTCGATCCCCTCCCGGCTCGCGACGACCACGTTCCCCGAGAGGGCGTACACGTCGTTGTCGCGGTGCAGCCGCATCCGGTTCGCCCGGCCCCGGAAGTCGCCGTAGACGAAGCGCACCGGACCGGCGCTCTCGATCAGGTCCCCCTCGCGCTCGAGCCGCACCCCGCGGGTCTCGAGCCGCGCCCCCTCCGGCCCCTGGAGGACGACGTCCCCGGCGAGCCGCGCGGCCCGGCTGTCGCGGTTGAAGCTCGCCTGCCGGCTCGACACCTCGTAGCCGACCCCCTCCTCGTCGTAGAGGGTCAGGGCGACGTCGTCGAGGTAGACGGTGCCGGACCGGTCGGCGCGGACCGACTCGCCGCGGATGCGGAACACCGGCCGCGGCCCCTCGGTGTGGGTGAACTCGAACCCCTCCCCCACCAGGGTGATCTCCCCTTCCGGGATCAGCACCCCGCCGGTCTCGAGCTCGGCCAGGGGCCGCGGCCGCCCGGCGCGCCCGAACCAGTACAGCCCCGCGAGCGCGGCGACGAGGAGAACGATCAGGCCGAGCAGGACGCGGCGGACACGGGAGGCGGAAGCCGCGGAGCGGGTGCGGGGCATCGATCCATTCTACGTTCGCGCGAGACGGCGGGACCGCCGAGGTCTGCAAGGACCGAGCCCGGAGGTCGCGGCCGCACGGCAGGCCGGGCGCCCGCCCGGCGGGCTCAGGCCGGCCGCGCGTCGACGAGCCGGACGACCGCGGCCTGGCGGTAGTCGTCGTACTCCAGGTGGCCGAGCACCTCGAACGAGCCCGCGAGCTCCCCGGCGCGCTCGCCCCAGCCCCAGCCGAGGAGCCCGACCCGCCCACCCCCGGGCCCGGCGGCGACGGCCGACAGGTGGCCCCCCCCGAACGGGCGCGGCGGCATGGCGAGGGTCAGCGGGCCGACCCGGAGCAGCGGCTGCGGGTTGCCCGCGCCGTGCGGTTCGAGCCGGGCGAGCATGCCGAGGAGCCGGCCGTCGATCTCGTGGGGAAGCACCTCGAGCTCGTACTCGTGGCGCGGGGCGAGGAGCTCCGGCGGCCACTCCGCCGCGGCCTCCTCCCAGGCGGCCGCGAGCCGCTCGAGGCGGCCCGGCCCGGCGTCCGTCGCGACGGTCAGCCCGACCGCCTGGTCGTGGCCGCCGAACCGCGCCAGCTCGCCGCGCCAGCGGGCGAGGAAGTCGTGGAGGGCGACGCCGGGCACGCTCCGCCCCGAACCGACCGCCTGGCCGTCCTCGACGCCGAGGAGCACCACCGGACGGTGGAGCTCGCGGGCGAGGCGCCCGGCGGCGATCCCGAGCACCCCGCGGTGCCATCCCTCGCGCCAGGCGACCGCGATCGACGGCAGCGGCTCGCGGGCCGCGAAGACCTCGCGCGCCTCGTCGACCACGCGGCGCTCCTCGGCCCGGCGCGCACCGTTGAGCTCGTCGAGCCGGCGGGCGAGCCCTTCGGCCGTCTCGGGGTCGCGGCAGACGAGCAGCTCGAGCGCGGCGGCGGCGTCGGCCAGCCGGCCCGCGGCGTTGAGGCGCGGGCCGAGCCGGAAGGCGACGTCCGCGGCGCGGAACGGCGGCCGCACCCCGGCGTACCGGAAGAGCGCCCGGAGCCCGGGCGAGGGGGTCGCGGCGAGCGCCCGCAGGCCGAGGGCGGCGATCGCCCGGTTCTCGTCGACCAGCGGCACGAGGTCGGCGATCGTCCCGAGGCAGGCGAGGCGCAGCAGCCGCTCCGGGGCGATCGGGCGCCCGCAGGCCGCGGCGAGCGCCAGGGCCAGCTTCAGCGCCAGCCCGACCCCGGCGAGGCCGGGGAACGGGTAGTCGCAGAGCTCCTGGCGCGGGTTGACGAGAAGGGTTCCCTCGGGGAGCCCGGCGCCGGGCAGGTGGTGGTCGGTGATCACCACGTCGAGCCCGGCGGCCCGCGCACGGCTCACCGCCGCCGCGGAGGTCACCCCGCAGTCGACGGTCACGATCAGCCGGCAGCCGAGCTGCGCCGCGCGCTCGACGTGGACCTCCTGGAACCCGTACCCCTCGCGCAGCCGGTGCGGCAGGATCGCGTGGGCCGTCAGGCCGCAGGCGCCGAGGACGGCGGTCAGCAGCGCGGTCGCGGTCACCCCGTCCGCGTCGTAGTCGCCGACCACCGCGACCGCCTCGCCCGACTCGCGCGCGGCGAGGAGGCGGGCGACCGCCTGCCGCATGCCGTGGAGGCGAAGGGGATCGTGGAGATGGTCGAGCGAGGGCTCGAGGAAGCGGTCCGCCGCCTCCCGCGAGGCGACCCCGCGGCGGGCGAGGAGCTCGGCCAGGCGCGGGTCCATCCCCCCGCCGGCGAGAGCGGCCGCGGCGGGCGGCGCCGGGGCGCGGAGCCAGGCCGCCGGGCCGGGCGCGGCCGGTCGCGCCCCGTCGGCCCGCGGCGAGGGAGCGGTCGCGCCGCTCACGCCGTCTCGAAGGCGCCCATCGCCCGGAACTTCCCGTGGCGGCGGGCGACGAGCTCCGCCGGGTCGAGCCGCGAGAGCTCGTCGAGCGCGTGCGCGATCCGCCGGCCGACCCGGCGGCAGGTCTCCGCGACGTCGACGTGGGCGCCGCCGAGCGGCTCGGCGATCACCTCGTCGACGACGCCCAGGCGGGCGAGGTCGGGCGCGGTCGGCTTCATCGCCTCGGCGGCCGCCTGCTTCTTCGCCTGGTCCTTCCACAGGATCGCCGCGCACCCCTCGGGCGAGATCACCGAGTAGGTCGAGTGCTCGAGGATCAGCACCCGGTCGCCGACCCCGAGCGCCAGGGCGCCGCCGCTCCCGCCCTCGCCGGTCACCGTGACGACGATCGGCACCGCGAGCGAGGCCATCTCGATCAGGTTGCGGGCGATCGCCTCGGCCTGCCCCCGCTCCTCGGCGCCGATCCCCGGGTGGGCGCCCGCGGTGTCGACGAAGGTCAACACCGGCCGCCCGAACCGCTCGGCCAGGCGCATCACCCGCAGCGCCTTGCGGTATCCCTCGGGCCGCGGCTGGCCGAAGTTGCGCCGGATCCGCTCCTTCGTGTCGCGCCCCTTGTGGTGGCCGATCACCGCCACCGACCGGCCGTCGAAGGTGGCGAGGCCGGCGACGATCGCCGGGTCGTCGGCGAAGGCCCGGTCGCCGTGGAGCTCGACCCAGTCCTCCATCAGGTGCTCGACGTACTCGGAGACGTAGGGCCGCTCGGGGTGGCGGGCGACGAGCGTCTTCTGCCAGCGGTCGAGCCGGCCGAAGACCTCTCGGGTCGCCTCGTCCAGCTCGGAGCGCAGGCGCTGGATCTCGCGGTTCCGCCGGCCGCTCGGCGGAAACTGATCGAGCTCGGCGATCTTCTCCCGGAGCTCGACGAGCGGCTCTTCGAACGGCGCGGTGGCTTGCATGGCGGCGCGGCCAAGCTAGCAGAGCCCCCGAGGGGGGTCAAACCGCCGTCGGCCGCTGCCGGCTGAGCTGGCCCGGCTCCCGGGAGGGGACCACGAGAACGCTGCACGGCGCGTGGCGGAGCACGTGCTCGGCGACGCTGCCGAGGAGCAGCCTCTCGAACCCTCCCCGGCCGTGGCTCCCGAGAGTGATCGCGTCGGCGCCGAAGGCCCCGGCCTCGGCCAGGATCAGCTCGCGCGGAAAGCCTCGCTCGACCCGCGCCCCCACCGTGCCCGGGAACCGGTCGTCGAGCCGCGCCGCGAGCCGCTCGAGCTCCTCCCGGGACACCGCCATCGCGTCGTCGTAGTCGACCTCCCGCTCCCCCACCGCCCCCTGGAAGGGGCTGACCGCGAAGAGCAGCCGCACCTCGGTGCCGGCGTCCGAGAGAGGGCCGAGGAGGGACAGCCCCTCCTCGAGGGCCGCGATCGAGACCGGCGAGAAGTCCACGGTGGCCAGGACGCGGCGCAAGGGCGCGTGCGGCTCGCCGCGGACGACCAGGGTGGGCGCGACGCCGCGCCGGACCACCCGCTCGGCCGTCGAGCCGAGCAGCCCGGGCGATGCGTCCGCGTGCGCCTTCGCGCCGAGGACGATCAGGCCGGCCGCGGCCTCCTCCGCGACGGCTGCGACCCCGCGGTGCGGCACGCCTTCGAGGACCGAGGTCCGGACCGCGCCGCCGGCGAGGGGATCCGACAGCTCGTCCGCCAGCGCCTCGAGCCGGTCGCCGGCAGCCTCGCGGGCGCGCTCTCGAGACCCCGGCTCTCCCCCGCGCGGCGCCGCGTCCGACGGCCGCAGAAGGTGGACCAGCCGCAGCTCCACGCCGAGCGCCCGCGCGGCCCGCGCCGCCGTCCGGGCGACCGCCCCGTCCTCCTCGCTCAGCGAGCAGGCCGCGAGGACCGGCCCCCGCTCCTCACCCGACTCTCGCTCCCGGCTCATGCCCACCTCCGGCGACTCGGCAGTCGATCACGAGTGCACCGGGGATGCAATCGTCGGCTGCGGTACCCGCAGCAGGAGGCTCGACGCCGCGAGGGCCAGGCCGGCACCGGCGGCGAACGCCACCGGGGCGCCGAAGGCGGCCCACAGGACGCCGAAGAGCAGGCTCGCGGGGAGTGCGGTCAGCCCGACGGTCGCGTGGTAGGCGCCGAGCGCCGTGCCGCGGCGGCCCGACGCGGCGAGGTCGACGGCCCACGCCTTCTCCACCGGCTCGGTGAGCCCGAAGTAGAGGCCGTAGGCGAGGAAGATCACGACGAGCGCCGCGGGCGATCCGGCGAGCGCGAAACCGGCGTAGACCGCGGCGTACACCAGCCAGCCGGCGAGCATCGACCGCCGTCTCCCGAACCGGTCCGACAACGGCCCGCCGGCCGCCGCCGCGAGCGCCTTGACCACGTGGTGGGCCGACCACAGCACGGCGACCCAGCCGGCGGCGATCCCGGCGTCGGCGAGGCGCAGGAGCAGGAAGGCGTCCGTCGAGTTGCCGAGGGTGAACAGCGCCAGGGCGGCGAGCAGCCGACGCAGGCCCGGGTCGAGCGGGCCGAGCCGGCCGAGCCGGCCGAGCCCGCGGCCCGGGTCGTCGCCCCGGGCTGCCGCCGGGTCGGCCTCCGCGTCGTCCCCTTCCCCGCGGGCCCGGCCCCCCCCGGCCCCCGCCTCGCGTCGCCCGTCCCCGGGCTCGACGTCCGGCCTCGCCCCCTCTCGGACCGCCGCGACGAGCACGACCAGCGTCAGCGCCGCCGGCACCGCCGCGAGGAAGAACACCGTCCGCATCTCGAGGCCCCAGGCGAGGAGCGCCGCGGCGACGAGCGGGCCCGCGACGGCCCCCGCGTGGTCCATCGCCCGGTGGACCCCGAAGGCCGCCCCGCGGCGGGCGGGATCGGTGACGTCGGCGATCAGCGCGTCCCGCGGCGAGGTGCGCAGCCCCTTGCCCACCCGGTCGGCGAATCGCAACGCCAGCACCGCGACCCAGCTCCCCGCCGCCCCGATCAGCGGGCGCGCCACCCCGGCCACCGCGTACCCGACGACCACCAGCGGCTTGCGCCGCCGCGCCCGGTCCGACCACGCCCCGGACACCAGCTTGAGCATCGAGGCCGCCGCCTCCGCCACCCCCTCGACCGCCCCCAGCGCCACCGCCCCCGCCCCGAGCGTCACCGTCAAGAAGACGGGCAGGAGCGGGTAGATCATCTCGCTCGACAGGTCGGTGAGAAAGCTCACCACCCCGAGCGCGAGCACCGTCCGCGGCAGGCTCCGGAAGGGGTTCCGCGAAGGGCGGGGAGAGCTCGCCCCCCCGGTCTCGCTCACGGCGGGATCTCGTACCGCCTCAGCCGCCGCCGCGCCACCCGCAGGAGCACCAGCCCCCCGACCAGCCACAGCGAGCTCTGCGCGAGCCCCCGCGCGGCGCGCGTCACGCTCCGCCGGGCCGTGCGCCGGTTCATCTCCCGGTGCCACTCCCGCTGCCTCTCCTGCATGGCTGCTTGCTCGGCGGTCTCGGCCGGGTGCGCGGGTGGCGGCGGCCGGTCCAGCCTCTCCGGCCCCATGACCCCCGCCACCTCGAACCCCACCGCGATCCCCGCCTGCCCCGTCCGCACCGCCCCGAACACCACGAGCAGCACGGCGGCGAGCCAGAGGATCCGGTCGAAGGTCTCGGAAGGGTGACTCGTGGTCATGGGAGACGCCCGCCGCACGTTCCGCGGAGAGGTCGCGTCGCTTCGGGCTACGGGTAGAGCCGGTAGAGCATCCGCGGGTAGGGGATCGTCTCGCGGAGGTGGGGGACGCCGCACATCCAGGCGACGAAGCGCTCGATCCCCATCCCGAAGCCCGAGTGCGGGAACGCCCCGTACTTGCGGACGTCCAGGTACCACTGGAACGCCTCCACCGGCAGCCCGTGGTCCTCGATGCGCGAGAGCAGCAGGTCGTGGTCGTGGATCCGCTGGCTGCCGCCGATGATCTCGCCGTAGCCCTCCGGCGCCAGCACGTCGAGCGCCAGCGCGAGCTCCGGCTCGTCGGGGTCCGGCTGCATGTAGAAGGCCTTCGTCGCCGCCGGGTAGCGGTGGACCATCACCGGCTTCTGGAAGTGCTCGGCGAGGACGGTCTCCTCGTCGCCGCCGAAGTCCTCCCCCCAGGCGACGGGGTGCCCCTTCCCGCGCAGGATCTCGAGCGCCTCGCGGTACGAGACCCGCGGGAACGGCGGCACGACCGCCTCGAGCCTCGTCACGTCGCGCTCGAGGGTGGCGAGCTCGTCGGGGCAGCGGTCGAGCACCCGCGCGACGAGCTCGGCGACGAACTCCTCGGCGAGGTCGACCAGCCCGTCGAACTCGAGGAAGGCGACCTCGGGCTCGACCATCCAGAACTCCGTCAGGTGGCGCCGGGTCTTCGACTTCTCCGCCCGGAAGGTCGGGCCGAAGCAGTAGACCTTGCCGAAGGCCGCCGCCGCCGGCTCGAGGTAGAGCTGGCCGGACTGCGACAGGTACGCCGGCTCGCCGAAGTAGTCCGTCTCGAAGAGGGTCGAGGTCCCCTCCGCCGCGTTCGCGGTGAGGATGGGCGAGTCGATCAGCACGTAGTCGCGGCGGTGGAAGAAGTCGCGGATCGCCTGCTCCACCTCGCTCCGCACCCGCAGGATCGCCCGCTGCCGCGTCGAGCGCAGCCACAGGTGGCGGTGCTCCATGAGGAACGCGGTGCCGTGCTCCTTCGGCGTGATCGGGTAGTCCTCGGTGAGATGGACCACCTCGAGGCCGGTGAGCTGGACCTCGACGCCGGTCGGCGAGCGCCGGTCCTCCTTCACCGTGCCCGTGAGCCGTACCGTCGACTCCTGGGTCACTCGCTCGACGTCGCCCCAGGCCGCCTCGGGAAGGTCCGCCCGACCGGCGACCGCCTGCACCGTGCCGCTCCCGTCGCGCACCTGGAGGAAGGCGATCTTCCCGCTCGACCGCTTGTTCTCGACCCAGCCGGCGAGGGCGACCTCGCGGTCGACGTGCGCGGGCAGGCTGCGGATCTCGACGCGTGAGGGTCGTTCGGTCATGGCGGGCTCCGGAAACCGGTGCGGGCGGGAAGGCCGATCATAGACACCCACCCGCGGCCGGGCAAGGCGGGCCGGTCAGCCGGCGGCGCGCTCGAGCTCTTCGAGAGCGGCGGCGGCGGCGTCCTGCTCGGCGGCCTTCTTGGTCCGCCCCTCGCCGACCCCGGCCGGCTCGCCCTGGAGCCGGCACTCGACCCGGAAGCGCTTCGCGTGGTCGGGGCCGGAGGCGTCGAGCAGCCGGTACTCGGGGAGCGCCCAGCCGCGGCCCTGGGCGACCTCCTGGAGCCGCGTCTTCGGGTCGCGGGCGCCGTGGGCCGGGCGCGTGCCGCCGGCGGTGAGGAGCGGGTCGACCACCTTGCGGGCGGCGGCGAGGCCGCCGTCGAGGTAGACCGCGCCGATCAGCGCCTCCAGCGCGTCGGCGAGGAGCGAGGCCTTCTCGCGGCCGCCGGAGCGCTCCTCCCCCACCCCGAGGCGCAGCGCCTCGCCCAGCCCGAGCTCCTCGGCCCGCCCGGCGAGCACCGGGCGCGAGACGAGGAACCCCTTGCGCTTCGACAGCTCGCCCTCGGGCTCGTCGGGGTGCTCGCGGTAGAGGCGCTCCGCCGCGAGGAGGCCGAGGACCGCGTCGCCGAGGAACTCGAGCCGCTCGTAGTGCTCGGCTTCGCCCCGCTCGTGGGCGAACGAGCGATGGGTCAGCGCGGCGTCGAGCAGGCCGCGGTCGCGGAACCGGTGGCCGAGGAGCCTCTCGAGCGCGGTCGGGGCGCGGCGGCGGAGCACGGCTCTCACCGCCGGCCGAAGCGGCGCTCGAGGTCGGCGTCGGTCATCCGCAGCACGATCGGCCGGCCGTGCGGGCAGGCGTAGGGGTTCTCGGCGGCGAACAGCTCGGCGAGGAGCGCCTCCATCTCGGGCGCGGAGAGCGGATGGTGCATCTTGACCGCAGCCTTGCAGGCGAGGCTCGCGGCGAGCGCCTCGAGCACCCGCCGGGAGACGGCGTCCGGCTCGCCCTCGCCGTCGCCGCCGTCCCCGTTGCCCGAGGCCAGGGCGCGCAAGAGATCCTCGCCCTGCTCGGCGGTGAGGACGGCGGGCACCGCGGTCATCGCGAGGTCGTTGCCGGAGAGCGGCGCGATCCCGAATCCGCGCTCCTCGAGCGGACCGGCGAGCTCCTCGAGGCGCATCCGCTCGGCGGCGGAGAGCTCGAGCAGCGGCGGGTCGAGCAGCCGCTGGCTGGCCGGCGCCTCGCAGGCCATCGTCTCGCGCAGCCGCTCGAAGAGGATCCGCTCGTGGGCGACGTGCTGGTCGACGAGGTAGAGGCCGTCGGGCCCCTCGACGAGGAGCAGGGTGCCCTTGTACTGGCCGAGCAGGCGGAAGGGCCGGGTCTCGCCCGAGCGGCCCGTCAGCGGCACCGGGGCGCGTTCGAGCGGCGCGTAGGCGGCGCCGGCCAGGCGGGCCTGGGCGGGCGGCGGCCCCGCCCCGTACGCCGGCCGGGCCTCGCGCACCTCCCAGCCCTCCGCGGTCGCCGGCCCGGACGGCCAGTCCCGCACCTTCCGCCAGCCGCCCCACCGGCCGCCGCCGCTCCCCCCGCCGCTCCCCCCGCCGCGCTCGCGGAACCCCTCGAACCCGTCGGGGACGAACGCGGGCCGCCGCTCGCCGAGCCCCTGCCAGGCGAGCGGGGCGGCCGGCGGGCCGGCCGGCGGCGAGAACGGCGCCGCCTCCTCGCCGCGCGCGCGCTCGAGCGCCCGGCGCAGGCGGTCGTGCACCCGGTCGACGAGCCGCGGGTCGCGGAAGCGCACCTCGGCCTTCTGCGGATGGACGTTGACGTCGACCTGCTCGGGCGGCAGGTCGAGGAAGAGGAAGAGCGCCGGGAAGTCCTCCGCCTTCCACTCCTCCCGGACCGCCCGGTAGAACGCGGCGAGGACCGCCCGGTCGCGCAGCATGCGGCGGTTGACGAAGACGAAGATCCGCCGGCCGCGGGCGGTCCCGGGCCCGCCGACGAGGCCCCACACCCGCTCGGCCCCCGGCGTCCAGCCGTCCTCCGGAATCGGTACCAGGCCCTCGGCGAGCTCCCGCCCGAAGAGCTGCGCGACCCGCTCCCGCGCGGCCTCCGCGTCGCCGGCCGCGCCCTCGGCCGGCACCGAGCCCTGCGCAGGGCCCGGCGGCAGCGCGTCGAGGAGCGTCCGCCCCTCGTGGATCAGGGTGAACCGGACGTCGGGCCGCGCCAGGGCATACCCCTGGACGACCTCGGTGGCGCGCCGCAGCTCGGTCGCCGGGGTCTTGAGGAACTTGCGCCGGGCCGGGACGTTGAAGAAGAGCGACGCGACCGAGGCCCGGGTCCCCCGCGGGTGGGCGTGCGGCTCGGCCGAGCGCACGCGGCCCCCTTCGATCCGCACCCGGTGCCCCTCCCCCGGCGCCTCCGCGGTGAGCAGCTCGACCCGGGCGACCGCCGCGATCGAGGCCAGCGCCTCGCCCCGGAAGCCGAGGGTGCCGACCCGCTCGAGGTCCTCGAAGCTCGCGATCTTGCTCGTCGCGTGGCGGTCGAAGGCGAGGAGGGCGTCGTCCTTCCCCATCCCCCGCCCGTCGTCCTCGACGACGATCCGCCGCTTGCCGCCCCCCTCGAGGTCCACCGTGACCGCCGTCGCCCCCGCGTCGAGCGCGTTCTCCACGAGCTCCTTGACGACCGACGCCGGCCGCTCGACGACCTCGCCGGCCGCGATCTGGCTGACGAGCTGGTCCGGCAGGAGCTGGATGCGGGGCACCCCCGGATTGTAGTGCGCCCGCAGCCCGACCTCAGAGGCTGATCACAGAACGTGCTCACCCAGGAAGACCGCGACGTCGGCCTTGGTCGAGCGACCTTCCGCGACGGCGAGGACGAGGGCGACGAGCTCGTCCTCCCCGGCCTCGACCTTCGTGTCGTTCATCCACAGAAAAGTGAGCGCGCAAGCGAGCGCCGTCCGTTTGTTTCCGTCGAGAAACGGGTGATTCCGAACGATGTTCACGAGGTAGGCCGCGGCCATCTCCGCCACACCTTCGTTCAAGAACGCGCCGTCGAACGTCGCCTCCACGACACCGAGCGCGGACGCGAGCAGGCGTTCGTCACGGAGTCCGGACAGACCACCGTAGCGCCGGAGCTGGCCCTCGTGGAGTGCGAGGACTTCGTCGAGGGTCAGAAAGATCGGGCCCGGGATCGCGATCACTCGGCGAGTCGGCGAAACACGCCTGCGTACCGCGCTTCGATCTCGTCGACGCTCGCGCGGAACTTCGCCGCTCGCTCTTCACCCCTCCGGGGGGAGATGACGATCACGTCCCCGTTGGTCGATACCTCGAGGTCCGTGTCCGCGTCGATGCCGGTGGCCTCGAGCAGCGGGCGATCGAGCACGAGCGCCAGGCTGTTGCCCGTCTTGGTCAGTCGCTTCACCATGGCTCACCTCGTACGGACATCATATCGGGATCCGTTCGTACGGCGAGCCGCGCGCGAGCCAGGCCGAGCCGGCGGGCGTAGCCGGGGCGGTCCCAGCCGGTGTAGAGGCGGGTCAGCCGCACGGGGTCGGCGAGATGGAGGGCGCCGCGGTCGGCGAGGAAGCGCCGGCAGACGCGGTAGTTCGCGGCGGGATCGCGGACGCGGGCGAGCCGCGACGGGGTGATGCGCAGTCCGCTGAGCTCGCCGCCGGCGGCCCAGTGGCGGAGCTGGACCTGGGCGAGGCCCGGCGAAAGGGTGGGCAGTGCGCGCGGACGCAGGAGGCTCGTCGCCGCCCAGAGCGCGTACTCGCCGAGCCGGGCGGCCCGCGGGCGGTAGAACGACTCGACGGCGAGGAGGGCGAGGACGTTCGGCTCGCCGTGGCCCTCGGCGGCCAGGCGGTCGAGGCGCGGGCCGAGGCGGGCGAGGTGGCGCCGGAAGCGTTCGTCGGCCATCCTCGCCGGGGGATCGGCGCCGGCGGCGGGCCCGCCGCCGGCGCGGCCCGTCTACTCCGAGCGTTCCGGCCGCTTCCCGCGGTCCGCGGACGGCTTCGCGCGGTCGCCGAGGGCCAGGCGGTTGTGGACGTCGACGACCCCGCGCACGGTCTCGGCGACCGTCTCGGCGATCCGCTTCGTCGCCCGGTCGGGGACCGTGCCGGAGAGGGTGACCTCGCCGTCGTCGACGGCGACCTCGACGTCCGAGGCGTCGAGCCGCCCGTGGTGCTGGAGCCGGTCGCAGACGTCCTCGTAGATCCGCTCGTCGGCGCGCCGGTAGCCGCGCGGGCCGCGGCCGCGGTGCGGGCCCTCGACGTCCCAGGTCCACGACTCGGTCCCGGCCGTGAGGCCGTAGTCGTACCGCCCTTCGCGCGGGGACCGCCGGCTCCCGCGGCGCGACGGGCGGATGCGGACGGCCGCCTCCTCGGGCCCGAAGTCCTCGGGGTGCGGGTCGCCGCCCATCCCCTGCTCCGGGCCGTACTCGTAGCTCTCCTCGTGGTGGGCGACGCCCGGGTAGTACGGGCCGCCCTCGTTGCCGTCGTAGCCGGTCCCGTAGTGGCCGCCGGGACCGCGCCGGCCGTGGTAGATGTCGCGGCTGTAGCCGTAGCTGCGTTCGGAGTCGTCCATCGGGGTGCTCCTGCGTCCTGTGAGGTCGTGTCGCGTCGTGTCGAGTCGATCCTACGTCTCTCCGACGAGGCTGCAAGCCACGGGCCGGCCGGCCCCTCAGAGGGGCAGGACGTCCGCCGGCGGACGGCCGACGACCGCGCCCCGGCGGGCGACGAAGAGGGCGTTGCCCCACCCCTGCCGCCACGGCGGGGCGCGACGCAGGACCCGCCGCAGCAGGCCCCGGGGACCGCCGGGGTCGGGCCGGTGCGGCAGGCGCTCGTGCTCGACGACCTCGAAGCCGGCCCTCTCCAGCCAGCGGGCGACCGTCCACGACTGGGCGACGTGGACCGCGTCGGCGTCGGGCGCGTAGCCCTCGGTCAGCACGCGCGGGCTGCGCACCCGCTCGAAGCGCAATCGGCCGTCGGCGAGCGAGCGGAGCTGCCGGACGAGGCGGACGGCCGCGACCGCCGGCCGCCGCGCCGGGTCGAGGCTCGGCGGGACCTCCCAGGGCAGGTCCCAGGTCGAGCCGACGAGGAGGAGCAGCCCTCCCGGCCGGAGCACCCGGGCCGCCTCGGCGAAGGTCGCGGGCGGATCGTGGAGATGCTCGAGGACCCAGGTCGAGAGCACCGCGTCGAACCTCCTGTCCGCGAAGGGCAGGGCCTCGCCGTCGCCTCGCACCCGCGCCCCGGGCCGCCCGAGCTCGGCGGCGGCGACCAGCCCCGCCGTCGACACGTCGAAGCCGACGTACCGGCAGCCCGCGGGGAGCCAGAGCGCGTTCTCGCACGAGCCGGCGCCGAGGTCGAGCACCCGCTCGCCACCGGCCAGGCGCGCGAACAGCCGCCGCCGCTCGGGAGAGGCCTCCGGGTTCGCCGCCCGGGCCTGCTCGTAGTACTCGCGGCTCGTGTCCCAGAAGCGGTCGAGCCGGCGCTTCGCGTCGTCCATGCCGGCTTCCGGGCGCGCCCCTGCCGACGGCTCAGCCGGCCGGCCGGACCGCGCACACCGAGCCGACCCGGGCCACCAGACCGCCCGCCTCGTCGTGGACGTCGCACTCGAGGTGGGCGGCCGTGCGGCCGCGGTGGACGACGCGGGCGGAGGCGGTGAGGAGACCCTCGCGGACCGGGCGCAGGTAGCTGATCGAGGAGAAGAGGGTGGCGAAGGTCTCGCCTTCGTCGACCGCGGTGGCCAGCGCCACCCCCATCGCGACGTCGGCGAGGTCGAGCAGCACGCCGCCGTGGAGCGTGCCCAGCGCGTTGTGGAGGCGGGGGCCGGCATCGAGCTCCACCCGCGCTTCGCCGTCGCCGGCGGCGACCGGGCGGACACCCAGCAGGTCGGTGATCGGCGCGAGCCCGGTCTCGCCCGCGACCCAGCGCGCGACGAGCTCTCCGAACTCCGTCACCGATCCGGCCGGTGCGGGCCGGTCGGGACCAGGCCGCCGCGCCCGACGACCCTCCGGCCGTAGCGGCGGAGCCACGCGTGATCGTCCTCCTGGGGGCGGGCGCCGCTCGCCCGGCTGATCGCCCACTCGAGGCCGCGGAAGAGGCCGATGCGGCCCAGGGTCTTGTCGGCCCAGCCGTTGATCGTGCAGTAGTTGACGTCGTGGTTGCCCGCGTGGTGGCGGAGATGGTGGCCCACCGGTAGCACCAGCCCGACCCGCTGCAGCGCCCGCACCCAGGCCGGGCCGCGCGGGCGGTGGCCGCACTTGTGGAACTCGAGCATGAAGACGAGGAGCGGGTCGAAGACGACCGCCGCGCATAGGAGGTAGCGGGCGGGACCTGCGCCGCCGGCGGCCAGCGCCCAGACGAAGAGGGGCGCCAGCACCGGCAGGGCGATCCACGACAGCGTTCCCGCGTCGTCGATGAAGGAATACTTGAAAATGCGGCCCGGGTAGATGTGGTGCTCGCGCACCTTCGCCACCATCCGGCGGACCGCGGTGAGGTCGACGCTGAACCAGGTGTCGAACGCCCAGTGGAGGAGGCCGGACGCGAGGTCGGCCGCGTAGACGCCGGCGAGGACCGCCACCGCGAGGCCGAGCGCCGACGGAGGACGGTCCGCCCAACCGGCCAACAGCCACGCCGTCGCCGCCGTCCAGACGGCAACATTCGCGACCCCGCCGACGAGCTGGAACGCGAGCCCGCCGCGCGAGGAGGGTTCGATCTCGATCTCGCGCTCGTCGACCCGCGGCCGTGGCGCCCCGGCACCGCCGGCGGGAACGGCCGTCCGCGTCAGCTCGGTCATCCGATCCTCCTCCAGCGATCGTGGGTCTTCGAAGCCAGTCTAGCGCAGGCGCCCGGACGGGGCGACGAAGGAGGTGAGGCGGGCGGCGGGGCGGAAGCCGAGGCGGGCGGCGGAGGGCAGCGAGATCGGCGGGGCGGGGCCGGCGGCTCATCGCGTCACTCCCGCGTTCGCTCACACCGTCCTGTCGGTGGTGTCGACGCCGCGGCGGGCGAGGCGGGCGCGGGCGGCGGCGAGGCGGGCGACCGGGACGCGGTAGGGGGAGCACGAGACGTAGTCGAGGCCGGCGCCCTCGAAGAAGTCGATCGAGGGGGCGTCGCCGCCGTGCTCGCCGCAGACGCCGAGATGGAGGTGCTCGCGCTCGGCGCGGCCCTTCTCGCACGCGATCTCGACGAGACGGCCCACGCCTTCCGGGTCGATCGAGGCGAACGGGTCGTTCGGGAGGATCCCCTGCTCGACGTACTGGGGCAGAAAGCTGCCGACGTCGTCCCGCGAGAAGCCGAAGGTCATCTGGGTGAGGTCGTTGGTGCCG
>Ga0268386_10001343_pt1 | contig 16784 bp, 20 predicted proteins | sample RVTome_15_FD_200260 | JGI IMG/M metagenome (GOLD analysis project Ga0268386, IMG submission 200260) | Soil microbial communities from uranium-contaminated site in the Upper Colorado River Basin, Wyoming, United States - RVT150D86... ...
CGATCCCGAGGACCTCACCTGAGTATCGCGCTGCCGCCGCTCGCCCGCTCGATGCAGGGCCGTCGTGCCGGCGTCATCTCCAGGTTCCTCGCGGACGCGATCGACCTCGTGGTAGTGCTCGCAGCGCTGGCCGGCATCTACTTCGCGATCGCCGGGGTCCGGTTCCTGATCCGCCCCCGAGCGTTCACTTGGCCCGAGCTCTCGGCCCTGCACCTCGGAACGCTCGGGTGGATCCTCCTGATCGCGTACCTCATGATCGGGTGGGCGAACACCGGCCGGACGTTCGGGAAGACGGTGCTCGGGCTCCGCGTCGTGGACGCCGACGGCAAGCGCCTTCGGCTGCGGCGCGCGCTCGTCCGAGCCGTCCTCTGCGCGGCGTTCCCGATCGGCCTGTTCTGGTGCGTCGTCAGCACCCGGAGCGCCTCGCTGCAGGACCTGCTGGTGCGCTCGACCGTCGTCTACGACTGGGAGCCGCGCCTGCCCCCCGAGCACGACGGGTCCTGAGCGCCCGCTCCCCGCGCGTGATGGCGCCGAGCGTCCGCCGCCTACGCGGCGGCCTCGCTCGCGTCCACCGGCTCCCCGGTCGGGGCCAGCCTCCACAGCGCGAGCTCGTAGAACGCCAGGAGCACCCCGACGATGAGGAACGCGAGCCAGGAGAGGTCGACCCACAGGAAGAGCACGACGGCAAGCACCGCGCCGGCGAGCATGAGCGCGTCGCGGTGCTCTCGGATCCACCGTACCCGCCCCGTGTCGGGGACCGGCTTGCCCCCAACCGCGGCGCCGACCCCCCGCCCGAGGTCTCGGACCCATCGACGAAGCGCGACCGCCCACGGATACGGCCCAGTGACCAGGGCGATCAGCAAGACAAGCAGGATGATCGCGAGCAGGACCCCCGTGTACCGGAAGAGGCTGCTCATCAGCTCGTCGGCGAGGACGCGAACGGACGGGAAGTCGTCGGTATCCACGCTCTCGTACAGGTCGTCACGCGCGATGATCGCGATCCGTCGAACGAGCACCAACCCGATCGCTCCACCGACCGTGAGTTGGATCAGCGTCCGGCGGCGGCGGGTCGAGACCCACAGGGTGACGGCAATCAGGACCGGGATCAGGATCAGCAGCAGGATGAAGAGTCGCTGGAACGTGAACAGCGTGTCCTGCAACGCCTGCAGGTCCTCGGAGTCGTACACCTCGATCGTGCCGTAGGTCTCGGGAAGGTCGATGCCGAGCGCCTGCTCGAGCCGGGAGACCGCCTCGGCGTGGGCGGTGTCGGGCTCGATCGTCGGGAGCTCCACGTCTCGACCGATCAGCCCGGACGCCACCTGCTCGATCTGCACGAGCGCCAGATTGACGAGGGGAACGAGGTTCAGCAGCACCTTCCCCTCGACGACGGAGACCTGCTCCTGTTCGCCGCGAAGGATCGCCATGACCTGGGTGTGGACGAAGCGGTTGGCCTCCTCCCAGAACGTCGCGAACGCGTCGCTCTGCACAACCCGCAGCACCTGGTCCTGGACGAACCCCTCGATCGCGTTCGTTATCGGCCCCGCGAGCACCGTCGCGCGTTCGCCCAACCCGGCGAGCGCATCGGAGATCACGGTCTCCACGTCCAGCGTGGCGAAGACCTGGGCGGTGACCTTCGTTGCGATCGACTCCTGCACCGCCGGATCGTTCGCGAGCGGGGCCACCGTCGCGACGTAGCGGTCGGTGTTCAGGATGGTCCGACGGCCCCAGGCGGCAGGGACCGTGATCGTGAAGACCACGACGGTCAGCGCGACCAGGATCGGGGCCAGGATGCGCCGCGTCCGATGGCGCTTCTGAGGCCGCCCGTCGAGCGTCTCGAGCTGGCGCGCGAGGTCCTCGCGCTCGACTCTCGGCCGTTCGAGCTCGGATTCGGTGTCGTCGGATCCCTTCCCCGACCTCGTGCCTTCGTCGCTCACGGTCGCCTCCGTTCCCCCAAGGAACGCCGAACATCATGAACGGCGCTGGTTCGGGCAACCGGAGCCTAGGGCTCCTCGGCGGCGGGCGCCATCGTCCGGACCGGATGAGGTCAGGAAGGGCCGGTCGGTTCGGGTGGGCCGGTTCCGCCGGTTCCGCCGACTTCGCCGCCACCGCCCCCGACCTCGACGGACCCCTCCATCGTGGGATGGACGATGCACAAGAAGTAGTAGGACCCGGGGTCGATCGGCGGGACCGCGTATTCGACGGTCGCCGGACCCGTGATGATCTCGCCGTTGAACAGCTCGTCGGACAGCGTGTCGTCGGTGTAGATCGCGATGTTGTGCTGGACCCCGGCGTCCCGGTTCTCGAAGATGATCGTCGACGCCGCAGAGGGCGGCAGCTGGATCGTCGAGGTGTCGAACGCCGTGCCCTGCGCGACGACGGTGATGCCGGGCCCGCCGCCCTCGCCCCCTTCGCCGCCCCCGCCTTCGCCCGCGACGGCCTCGAGCTCGCCAGTCATGTCGGGATGCACGACGCACCGGAAGGCGTACGACCCCGCCTCGAGCGCGCCGAGCGCGTAGTCGATCTCGCGGACGCCGGTGATGATCTCGCCGGGGAACAGTGGCTCTCCCGCGAGCTCCGGGTTGTCGAAGATGTCGACGTTGTGCTGGATGTCCGCGTCCTGATTGTGGAACCGAAGGATGAACGGCTCGCCCGCGGGGACGGTGAGCGTCGTCGGCTCGAACGCGATGTCGGCCGCGGCGAGCGCCACTACGGGGCGCTCCTCCTCCCCCTCCTCGCCCTCACCGGCGACCACGGCAAGCGCGATCCCGCCGGCGAACATGGCAACCCCGGCCACGGCGCCCGCCATCGCCCCGAGCGTCGACAGTTGGACCCTCTTGCGGGCAGCGGCGATCGAGGCGGCCGCCACGATGCCGATCGCCACGACGAGCGCCGTGAACGTGGCGGCCGTCGGGGTCAGCGAGAGCAGGATCCTCGAGAGCCCGTACAGCGCGGCGGCGATCACGACCAGGATGCCGATCGGCAGCAGGACCGGCAGCACGAGACGGTCGCGGACGGTCGGCTTCATCTCGCGAGCCCCGAGCGCAGATCGCGTTCGACCTCACGGAGCGCGAGCGCATCCCAGCCGTCCCGCTGCTCGCGCGCGTACCAGCGGAAGAAGATCGTCGCGATGAACCCCCACAGGATCAGGCCGCCCACGATCTTCATCGTGAGTCCGGCGACGAGCTGGTCGGTCAGTGCCGACATCCCCCAGATGCGCGGGAAGGCGCCGTACTCCGGGTAGAGCAACGTGTGTCCGAACGTCAGGAACGACGCCGGGACGGTCGGCGCCAGCGACTGCGCGAACAGGTAGAGCATCTGGCCGGGCGGCGAGAGCGACGGGAGCTCCACGAGCGGCGACAGCACCGGCCACCACATCACGATCGCCGACCCGACGATCAGCGTGTGGAGGCCGAAGTGGACGAGCTCGGAGCCGAGGGACGCGCGCACCAGCTCGGGCCAGTGGGTGAACAGCAGCAGCCCGTTGAACACGATCAACGCGACGACGGGCCGGGTGAGGAACCGGAACGGGACGAGCACCGCCCGCGGCGCGAGGAGCCGGCGCCACATCCATGCGGGGATCCCCGCGACCAGCAGCGGCGCCGCGACGAGCGTGTACGCCATGTGCTGCACCATGTGCATCGAGTACAGGTAGCCCTCGGCCAGGTCGTGCATCGGCCAGTCAGACGCGAGCCAGAGCGTCGCCATGCCGAGGGAGAACAGCGTGATCCGGCGCGGCCGTTCTGCCAGCTCGTCCGGTGCGGCCGGCACGTGGCGCCTCGTGGCGACGAGGTACGCGACCCAGATCGCGCCGAGGAGGAGCCAGACGTCCGGGTGGAGGTGGTAGGCCGGCACCGCTAGCTCCACACCCGGAACGTGAGCAGCACGACGAGGTACAGGGTGAGCGCGCCCGCGAGCCCCAAGACGAAGAAGCGGGCGTAGGTCTTGCTGTCGAACTTCAGGTGCATGAACCAGAGCACCACGAGCGCGAACTTCAGGGCCGAGAACAGGAACAGGATCGGGACGAGGAATTCCTGGACGCCCTCGACGTAGTAGACGACCACCTCCGCGGCGGTGATGGCCGCAAGGATCACGGCGATCCGGATGTACTCCTTGGGGCTCGGGTGCCGGCCGCCGTGGGGACGCGCCGGGTGGCCCGCCGCCTCCTGCTCCTCGATCCGCGTGTCGGCCATCCTCGCTCCTAGGCGCCCGCGGCGGGCGGGTTCGTCGGGATCAGGTACACGATCGTGAAGATCGCGATCCACACGATGTCGACGAAGTGCCAGTACAGGCCGACGAGCTCGACTGTCTCCGACCGCTCCGGGGTGATCCGGCCCCCGAACGACAGCGCGACGAGCGTGAGCAGCATGATGACCCCCACGGTGACGTGGGCGCCGTGGAACCCCGTCAGGACGTAGAACGACGTCCCGAACATGTTCGTGCTGAGGCTCAACCCCTCCTCGACGAAGACCGTGAACTCGTAGACCTGCCCGCCGACGAACGTCATCCCGAGCATCGCCGTGGCGAGCAGCCAGACGCGGGACCGGGCGACGTCGCCCCGCTGCAGCGCGGCGAGGGCGAGCACCATCGTGAGCGAGCTCGCGAGCAGCACGAACGAGGACACGGACGTGTACGGGATGTCGAACACGTCGCTCGGGAACGGGCCCACGGCGCTCGCGTTGCGGTACAGCACGTACGTCGAGATCAACGCGCCGAACAGCAGGCAGTCCGAGGCCAGGAACAGCCAGATCGCGAGCTTGGCGTTCGGCAGCCCGGTGCTCGTGTCGGCGTGATCGGTCGCCGCGTGCTCGGCCGGCTGCGCGAGGGTCGCCATCAGCCGCTCACTCCGCCGAGGGCTCCAGGATCCAACCGAACACGCCGGCGAGCGTGATCACGAGCCCGGCGATCACGTATCCGATCCCGAACATGAGCCCGTACCCGAGGACCGGGAGGCCGAGCGCCGCGATCAGCGGGAAGTAGGAGGGGCCGGGCAGGTGGATCCCGTGCCCCCCACCGTGCCCGTCCGCCTCGTGCCCGTCGGCCGGATCGTGCGCCGGCTCGCCGGACCCGCCCGCAGCCACGGGGACGACGCGGCCGCCCTCCGTCTCGGCGTACTTGCGGTGCCAGAGCTCGTCGAGCGAGTGCACGACCGGGATCTCGTCGAAGTTGTGCTCGGGCGGCGGCGAGCTCGTGAGCCACTCGATCGTCCGCGCGTCCCAGGGGTCGGCCACCATCTCCTTCGGCCTGCGGAAGCTCGCGATCGCGCTCACGAGAAAGATCAGGACACTCACCGCGATCGTGAAGGCGCCGATCGTCGACACGAGGTTCCAGAAGCTCAGGCCGAGCGAATCGGGGTAGCTCTGGATCCGTCGCGGCATCCCCTGCAGCCCGAGCACGTGCATCGGCCCGAAGGTGAGGTTGAACCCGATCAGCATCAGCCAGAACACGACCTTGCCGACGGTCTCGCTGAGCATCCGGCCGAACACCTTCGGCCACCAGTAGTACATGCCGCCGAACAGGCCCAGGATCGCGCCGCCGAACAGCACGTAGTGGAAGTGCGCCACGATGTAATACGTGTCCGTCTGCTGGTAGTCCGACGGCACGATCGCGTGCGTCACGCCCGACAGCCCGCCGATCACGAACATCGCGATGAAGCCGACCGCGAACAGCATCGGCGTCGTGAACCGGAGGTCCCCGTTCCACATCGTCCCCATCCAGTTGAAGATCTTCACCCCGGTGGGGATCGCGATGATCATCGTGGAGACGCCGAACGCGGTGTTCGCGACCGGGCCGAGGCCGACGGCGAACATGTGGTGCGCCCAGACCCCGAACCCGATGAACCCGATCGCGATGCCGCTGAACACCACGAACTGGTAGCCGAACAGCGGCTTGCGCGAGAACACCGGCAGGATCTCCGAGACGATCCCCATCGCGGGCAGGATCAGGATGTAGACCTCGGGGTGGCCGAACAGCCAGAAGAGATGCTGCCACAGCACCGGGTTGCCGCCGGTCGCCGGATCGAAGAAATGGGTCCCGTACAGCCGGTCGAACAGCAGCTCGACGAGCCCGATCGTGATCACCGGGAGGCTGAACGCCAGCAGCATCTGGACGACCAGCCCCATCCACACGAAGACCGGCATCCGGAACAGGGTCATCCCGGGCGCGCGCATGTTGATGATCGTGACCGCGAGGTTGAACGCCGACACCGTCGACGCGATGCCGGCGATCAGCAGACCGATCGCGTAGAAGGTCATGCCGCGCGTGGGGTCGACGACGGAGTTCGGCGCGTACCCGAACCAGCCGCCGTTGGGCGCCCCGCCGAGGAACCAGCTCGAGTAGATGAAGATCCCGGCGAACAGGAAGGCCCAGTAGCTGAAGGCGTTCAGCCGCGGGAAGGCCACGTCGCGCGCGCCGATCATCAGCGGCAGCAGGTAGTTGAAGAACGCGGCGGACAGCGGCATCACGACGAGGAACACCATCGTCACGCCGTGCATCGTGAAGATCTCGTTGTAGACGGCCGGGTTCAGGATCTCCTGGTCCGGCCTCGCGAGCTGGACCCGGATCAGCAGCGCCTCCGTCCCGCCGATGAGGAAGAACGCGAACGCCGTGATCCCGTACAGGATCCCGATCTTCTTGTGGTCCACGGTCGTGAACCACGCCCAGAAACCCGACGTCGCGCTCGGCCGGCGGAGCACCCCCTTGGGCCGCTCGGCCGGAACGCTCACGGTCGCCATGGCTTCCTCACCTCACTCCAGCGTGTTGAGGAACGCGACCATCTGGTCGAGCTCCTCGGGCGAGAGACCGTAGTCCGGCATGAACGAGCCCGCCTCGATCTCCCTCGGGTCCTCCAGCCAGGCTCGCAGATTCCCGTCGTTCAGCGGCAGCGTGCACCCACGGAAGCATTCCCTGCTCATGAGGTGCGTGAGGTTGGGCCCGCCGTTGTTGCCCGCCACCGGCTCGCCGTTCTCGTCCTGCAGGCCCTCGATCGCGTGGCACTGGGTGCACTGGTTCACGAAGATCGCCGCTCCCGCCACTGCATCGGTTCCCGGCTCGGGGACGGCGGCATCCGCCTGTTGGTCTGCGACCCATCGGTCGAAATCCTCGGGCGTATGCGCCACGACGACGTGCTTCATGTACGCGTGGGAGAGGCCGCAGAACTCCTTGCACTGCCCCTCGTACACGCCCGGCTCGTCTGCCTGGATCGTCAGGTGATTGGTCTGTCCGGGGACCACATCCTGGGTGCCGGCCAGTTCTGGCACCCAGAACGAGTGGACCACGGACGCCCCGATACCGGCAGGCGGCAGGCCCTCAGGAGGCCCGGGCTGACAGTCGCTCGGCGCAGGCGGCCCCGGAGCGCTCGGGTCCTCCTCACCGTAGCCGAACCCGGCGGCGCAAAGGGTCAGGAACACCGGGCGCCCGGTCGGGATGTGGAGCTCGTTCGCCGTGACGATGCCCTGCTCCGGGTAGTCGAACTCCCACCACCACTGGTGACCGAGGACGTTCACCTCCAGGACGTCGCCCTCCGGTTCCGCCGCGAGGTCCCAGATCGTGGCGACGGTCGGGACCGCCACCCCCGCGAGGATCAGCGTCGGCAGGATCGTCCACGCGACCTCCAGGCGCGTGTTCCCGTGCACCTGTGCGGGGATCCGCGTGCGGTCCTTGCGGTGCCGGTATCGGATCGCGAAGACGAGCAGCATTCCCTCGACGAGGACGAAGATCGCCGCGGCCACCCAGAAGACGAAGACGAACAGGTTGTGCGGCTCTTGCGCGTAGGGCCCGGCGGGTTCGAGCGCGGACTGCGAGGCGTTCGGAGCACAGGCGGCGGCGACCACGGCCAGGGCCGACAGGCCCAGGAGCGTCTTGCTGCGCACGTTCCCTGTATCCCTCCGAACGGACGTCAGACGGGCACCGCAGCCCGGCGCACTGTAGCACCGTGCCCACGACGCGCGGACCAGATCCTTCCCGCCCGGCCATGACCTCATGCCCCCTTTCATCAGATCGGAGGGTTGAACGAGTCGACCGCGCGAAGGACCGGACCGAGGATCCGCGTCCAGGTGTTCGTCGCGACGAGGACGCCGATCGCGATCATCACCACCCCGGAGACGCCCGCGATCCAGTGGTAGTTGCGCTTCACGAACGCCAGGGTTCCCATCAGCTTCCGGAGGCCGACCCCGACGAGGAGGAACGGCAACCCCAGGCCGATCGAGTAGACGAACAGGAGCACCGCGCCGCGGAGCGACCCCCCCTGCGCCGCCGCGATCGCGAGGACGCCGGCGAGCACTGGGCCGATGCAGGGGGTCCAGCCGGCGCCGAACGCCACGCCGAGGGGGAAGGCCCATCGCGGTCCCGGCCGGACGCGCTGAAGCAGCGGCCGCCGTTCGGCGAACAGCGAGGACGAGCCGAGGCGGAGGGCGTACAGCAGCATCACGACGCCGAACCCGATGATGATCGCCCCCGAGATCCTGATCCCTGCGGGCGATCGGAGGATCCTGGTCACCGCTCCGGTGAACGCACCGAGCGCAGTGAAGACGGCCGCGAACCCGAGGATGAACAGGACGATCGGGATCACCGGACGGCGCTGGTCCTCGGTCTCCCCGCCCGCGACGAACGAGACGTAGCCCGGGACCAGGGGGAAGACGCAGGGGGACGCGAAGGACACGATCCCCGCCGCGAACGCGAGGCCCGGGGCCCACCAGGACCCGAGACCCTCCTGCACGAAGTCCGCCACGACCGGCTGCACCGCGATCAAGTGTAGGAACCGCCCGAGACTCGGTTGCGATACACCCCTGCCCCCTGCGATAGTTCCCATCGTGGCTTGTGAAGGGATTCACAAGGCCGTCCGAGGGTACGAACGACGGCAGGGCCGCGGGTTGGGCGTGTCTATAATCCGACGCGGCCGACCGACGGAGGGCAGGATCGTCCCGGTGGGGGTGGGAGTCGCGTGAAGGTCCCACAGTGGCTGCTCAAGGCCAGGGAGCGGACCGAGCGGTTCCTCAAGGACTTCGATTGGACCTGGACGACTGCCGTCCTGTTCTCCCTCGCGTTCGGGTTCTTCTGCGTCATCACGATGGCGGTCATCCCGTCCTTCTGGCTCTACTTCGCCGAGCAGACGCTCGGCTGGGACGGCCTCTCGGGGACCGGCGAATGGCAGCCGCTCGCGCGCGACGCCGTCGCCATGGGTCTGTCGACGGGGCCGTTCATCACCGCGCTCGTCGCGGCCGTGATCCTGCAGAACTGGCGGCGGAAGCTCCGCGGCGGCTCGGCCGACCGCCCTTCGGGCGGCTACCGATGAGGCCATGATGAGGGAAGCCTGAGGAGCCCGCCGATGCCGTTCACGAAGACCGAAGTCGACATCCACACCGACTACGTCGTCGCGCCCGTGGATCCGGAGTGGCTGCAGCAGGGGGTGAGGTCCCCGAAGCACCTCATGCTCGACCCGGACAACTGCATCTTGTGCCGCGCCTGCGAGGACGTCTGTCCGTGGAACTGCATCTTCATGATGTCGCCGGAGATCGTCGAGGACGCCGAGCAGGAGGCCGTCGGGGCCGAGGTCGGGACCTCCTACTCCGTGTTCGTCGTCGACGACAACGCCTGCACGCGCTGCTCCGTGTGTGTGGACCGCTGCCCCACGGACACGCTCTACTATGCCCGCCTGCCGGAAGGTGCCGGCGGCAGGCGCACGATGGCGGCCGTGCCCGAGTCGCAGCGGGCCGAGCCCGAGTGAGCCTGCGGACGAAGGAGACGGACCGGACGTGAAGCTGAAGCTGCCGACCCCGACCGAGGCGCTCGACCGTGCCCGGGAGACCGAGGTCTGGAAGTCGATCTTCCGTCCCGGCTCCATCTTCCGCCGGGGCTACAAGGACACCTCCCGCGATCGCGCGCTCGCGACGATGAACAACGTGCTGTACCACCTGCACCCGGTCAAGATGAAGCGGCACGGCCTGAAGCTGACCTACACGTTCTGCCTGGGCGGCCTCTCGTTCTTCCTCTTCATCGTCCTCACGATCACCGGCATCTTCCTGATGTTCTTCTACCGGCCCGCGGCCGAGCTCGGCTCTGCCGCCGCGTACACCGACATGCAGAACATCCGGACCTCGGTGTTCTTCGGCGACCTCGTGCGGAACATGCACCGATGGGGCGCGCACCTGATGGTGCTCAGCGTCACCCTCCACATGGCGCGCGTGTTCTACACGGGCTCGTACAAGCCGCCCCGGGAGTTCAACTGGGTGGTCGGCGTGCTGCTGCTGTTCCTCACGCTCGGCCTCTCGTTCACGGGCTACCTGCTGCCCTGGGACCAGCTCGCGATCTGGGCGGTCACCGTCGGGACCTCGCTCGGCGGGTACGCGCCGTTCATCGCGAAGCAGACGAACTTCCTGCTGCTCGGGGGCGTGGTGGTCGGGCCCGACACCTTGCTCCGGTGGTACGTCCTGCACGTGCTGGCGTTGCCGTTCGTCCTCGTGATCTTCCTCTCCGTCCACTTCTGGAGGATCCGCAAGGACGGCGGGATCTCGGGACCGATGTGAATCGAATGTAGGGGCGATATGGCGCGAGAGGACACACCGCTCGACCAGGAGACCTTCGACAAGGTCCTCGCCGAGGAGCTCGCGAAGGGCACCGACCGGCGCGTCGCGGAAGGCCGCGCGCGCTCGGCGGCGGTCCGCGCCTACCGTTCGGCGCACGGCGAGCCCGCTCCGAGCGCCCCGGCGGCGGCGGCGGCCCCCGACGGCGGCGCGGCTCCCGACGGAGGCGCGGCACCCACTCCTGCTCCGGCTCCGGCACCTGCGGCGGCCGCTCCCGCGGTGGCCGCCGCCCCGGCGGGCGCTCCTGCGCCGGCCGCGGGGGACGGGACCGCCGTCGCGACGATGCCCGCGCCCCAGGCTCCCGCCCCCACCGGCAACGTGCCCGAACCGAAGAAGGGCGCACCGGAGAAGCACCGGCTCCTCGCCCTGGTTCCCCCCGAGGGCATCCAGCGTGTCGAACGCGAACAGGGCGACCGCATCAACGTGTGGCCACACCTGTTGATCGAGGAGTTCATCGCACTACTCGTCGTCCTCGCCGGGCTGACGATCTTCTCGACGCTCGTGAACGCGCCGCTGCGCGAGCTCGCGAACCCGAACCTGACGCCCAACCCGTCGAAGGCTCCCTGGTACTTCCTTGGCCTGCAGGAGCTGCTCCGCTACTTCCACCCGATGGTGGCCGGCGTGGTGTTCGCGCCCACCCTCGTGTTGCTCGCGCTCGCGGTCACGCCGTTCGTCGATCGCAACCCGAGCACGAAGCCGGGCGACCGCAAACTCGCCATCACGTTGTTCACGATGTTGATGATGTTCGGCGCGACGCTCACGATCATCGGTTCGTTCTTCCGCGGCACCGGATACAACTGGGTCTGGCCGTGGGCGCAGGGGGTGTTCTTCGAGTTGTGAGTGGCCTCCTCGCGATCTCGAGCGGAACCGTCGCGGCGATCGTCGTCATCGTGGTCATCGACCTGTTCGCGATCTTCTTCGGTCTGTCGTTCGCTCGGTCGCGGCGGGCGCAGCGGCAGGCCCAGGCGGCCGAGACGGCCGCGATCCTCGGTGAGCCCGCCCCGCCGGCCCCGAAACCGGTCAGCCGCCGCGAGTTCTTCCGCCGGTCACTCGTGGTGTCGCTGCTCGTGTTCGGCGCCGAGTTCGGGGGCGCCACGCTCGCCTTCCTGTGGCCGAGCCTCAAGGGCGGGTTCGGGTCCGTGATCAACGCGGGCAAGCTCCAGGACATCCTGTCGTACATCAACGAGAACGACCTGCCGTTCTACTCGGGCACCGGGCGGTTCTACATCGTCCGCTACGGGGGCCGGCCCGACGGCGACACCGACTACGAGGCCGAGGGCGTCGCGGCGGAAGGGGTTATGCCCCTGTACCAGCGGTGCGTCCACCTCGGGTGCCGGGTCCCGTTCTGCGAGCAGTCGCAGTGGTTCGAGTGTCCCTGTCACGGCTCGAAGTACAACACCGCCGGCGAGTACAAGCTCGGGCCGGCGCCGCGCGGCATGGACCGGTTCAACGTCACCGTGAGCGAGACGGGCGACGTCATGGTCGACACCGCGGTCGTGATCATCGGGCCGCCCCGTGGCACCGACACGCTCCGCAGGCCCCAGTCGGGACCGTTCTGCGTGGCGGTGCAGTGATGCTTGCCCTGACGCAGGCCCAGGGGATCATCCTGGCCGTCGGGGGCCTCGTCTTCCTGGCGGTCGGCGGCGCGGTCCTCATCCTTCGAGGCCGTCAGCGCGAGACGACCGACATCCCGAACGCGATGCGGCCGGGCCCGTCCGATCCCGACCTGGAGACGCCGCTGCTCAACAAGCTCCAGGGATGGGGCGTCCTCCTGGTCCTGTTCTTCGTGATCTGGGTCCCGGCCGTCTGGCTGCTGGAGCCCGACAACAACCTCGACCAGGAGGAGCAGCTCACGACCGACGCGATCACCCGCGGCAGCCATGCGGTCGAGCTGTTCACCGAGGAGAATCAGGCCGGCGTCGGGTGCGTGCAGTGTCACGGCCCCGAGCTCACCGGCTCGTCGATCGCGAACACGACGACCGAGGACCCGAGCGACGCGATCCCGACGCCCGACCTCACGACGGTGTGCGGCGGCCCCTGGCACGGACACCCGGCGATCCACGGACCCGACGACATCTACAGGACGATCGAGCAGGGCCGCGGCCAGATGCCGTCGTGGAGCATCCGGTACGAGGGCGCCCTCGGAGACCAGCAGATCAACGACATCGTGAACTACCTCGTCAGCATCCAGGACGAGGAGGTCGTGCCGTTCGAGGACAACGTGTGCATCAACGCGGAGGCCGAGGCGCGTGCGGATGAGGAGTTCCCTGACAAGCCGCCCGCGACCGACAATCCCGAAGCGCAGATCTGATGCTCGCCCAGTCGTGCCTCGCCTTCGAGATCTCGTGCGAGACGCTCCTCAAGGGCGGGCTCACCGTGATCATCGCGTTCGTCCTGTTCGTCGGCAGCGTGCTGCTGGTGCTCGCCGCGGTATTCGGCCGCCGGATGGCCTACCTCGTGCTCGCCGTCGGGTTCTTCGGCTGGATGATCATCCTGTCGGCACTGTGGACGTTCGGCTTCTACTCGCAGGGCTTCCAGACCCCGGTCAACCTCGGGCCGAGGGGCGAGGAGCCGGCATGGGTGGTCGAGTCCGTCGGCACCCACCCCGAGCCGGTCTACGAGGCGTTCGGCACCTATCCGGGCGGCGAGGGCTGGCGACCGGCCGGCACGAACGACAACGACGAGGCCTCGGTCCAGTCGGTCACATCTTCCACGCAGGGCTACCTCGCGGTCCAGGCCAACGCCGAGGCCGGCGTGGGCGCGCACGACCCCGGCGCGATCGCGACCACCGACTTCACGGTCGAGGACATCGAGTTCTACGCGACCGATGACGGCGTGTCGCTCGCGGGCGTCCAGGCCTTCTACACCGACGGCGGACCCGTGCTCACGGCGTTCCTGCGCCACGACTCCGGGAGCGTCAACCGCTATTCGTGGATGTTCCTGATCGGCTCGAGCGCCCTGTTCGCGATCCACCTCCCGTTCCTCGACCGGGCCGAGAAGAAACGCAAGGAGATCCTGACGGGCGGGACCGCCCCGCCGTGGTACGGACCCGCCTAGGAGGCAAGCGATGCTGGCACAGGAAGCGGTGAAGCTGCTGGATCAGGGCTCGGTGCAGTTCATCCTGTTCGGCATCATGACGATCGTGACGTTCCTGATCCTCTGGATCACGATCGCGAAGTAGCGCGTTCGGCGACGGGGGGCGAGCCCCCACGCGTCGACCTCCGGCCCTTGACCTCGGCGAGCGCCGCCTTCCGCTGCTCGTAGTACGTCAGGATCTGGAGCTCCACCGCGAGATCGACCTTGCGGACCGAGACCCCTTCCGGTACGGACAGGGCCACGGGGGCGAAGTTCAGGATCGAGCGAACACCGGCACGCACCATCGCATCGGCGACCGACTGCGCCGCGGCCGCGGGCGTGCAGATCACGCCGATCAGGGCGTCGTGCTCGCCGGCGATCCGGCCGAGATCGTCGATCGGGCGGATGCGAAGCTCCCCCACCTGCTCGCCGACCTTGGCCGGATCGTTGTCGACGAGGGCCGCCGGCCGGAAGCCGCGCTCGGCGAACCCGCGGTAGTTGGCCAGGGCGTGCCCGAGGTTGCCGATACCCGCGATCACGATCGGCCAGTGCTGCGTGAGACCGAGCTCGCGACGGATCTGATGGAGCAGGTAGGCGACGTCGTACCCCACCCCCCGCGTTCCGTAGGACCCGAGGTGAGAGAGGTCCTTGCGCACCTTCGCCGAGTTCACCCCTGTGGCGATCGCGAGGGCCTCGGAGGAGACGGTGGGGCTCCCTGCCTCAGCGAGTTCCACCAGCGCCCGGAGGTAGACGGGCAATCGGCCCACCGTGGCCTCCGGGATCGCTCGGCCGGTCACGGCGGGATGATAGTGCATCTGTGAACGGCGTTCACGAACGCACGAAGTCCCCGCCCTCCGCCGCCAGCGCCTCGCGCAGCTCCGCGGCGTCCACCCGGATCTCGAAGCGCTCGACCCCGTCCACGAGCACGACGGGGATGCGGATGCCGAACTCGAGCTCGAGGGCGTCGTCCTCGCTGATGTCGACCTCCCGGTATTCGAACGGCGTCCGCTCGCGCTCGGCGAGGAGCACCACTCGCGCCTCGTCGCAGAGCCCGCAGCCCGGGCGCGAATACATCAGGACCTCGGGCACCGTCCGATGCTACCGGTCACTTCGGCCCGGGACGCTCCGTGTGGTAGGAACTCGACGTGCGCGAAGACGATCAGCACGACCTCGAACTGCATCGCAGGCTCTCCGCCCGGGACCGGGAGGCGTTCGTCGAGCTCTATCGGCGGTACGGCCGCTCGGCGTACGGCGTTGCGCTGCGGGTCACCTCGCAGGAGGTCATCGCACAGGAGGTGGTTCAGGACGCGTTCCTTGCCCTCTGGCGGGCCCCCGAGGCCTTCGACGCGGCGAGGGGGGCCTTCCGCTCGTTCTTCCTCTCGCTCGTCCACCACCGGGCGGTGGACGCGGTCAGGCGCGAGGAGCGGCTCCGCAAGCGAACGGAACGGGCCTCGAACCTCGAGCCGGTGACCGGCGAAGACCCTGCGGAGGACGTGGTCGAGGACGCCTACCTCCGCGTTCGCCGCAAGGAGGTCAGGGCCGCGCTCTCGACCCTGCCGGCGGAGCAGCGACGCGTGCTGGATATGGCGTATTTCGGCGGCATGACACAGGCTCGGATCGCCGAGCAGCTCGGCATCCCGCTCGGCACGGTGAAGACCAGGACGCTGGCCGCGATGCGGAAGCTCCGCGCGGCCCTCCAGGAGGGATGAGGTTGACGGAGGACCACGAGCAGCTCGAGGAGCTCCTCGCCGGCTACGCGTTGCTCGCGCTCTCCGGAGAGGACGCGGCCAGGGCCGACCGGATCTTGACCGAACACGTCCCCGGGTGCGCCCGATGCCGCCGGACGCTCGCCGACTACCGAACGCTCGCGGGCGAGCTGGCGCTCGCCGCCGCGCCGGTCGACCCGCCCGACACCGCCCTGGCGCACATCCACCGCGCCATGGACGACGTGCCGCTCGCCGGCCGACGACCCCGCCGCGGCACGCTGATCGCCCTCGCCGCCTCGATCGTCGCGCTCGTCGCGATGGGGGGGCTCTCGCTCGTCCTCGGGGGCAGGCTGAACGAGGCCCAGACGCAGGCGGGGACGGCGCTCGAGATCGTCTCGGCGATGCGCTCCCCCGGAGCACAGCCCGTACACGTGGAGCCCCAGGGCGACCTCCCGCCCGACAGCGGCGTCGTCGAGGTCTCGGCGCCCGACATCCGCCGCCTGTATCTCGCCGGCGACGCGTTCCCCGAGGCCACGCCTGGTCGGGCGTACCAACTCTGGCTCGGCAGCGACGGCACGTGGGCCGCGGTCGGCGACCAGTTCTGGCCCGACGACGGCGTGATCCTGCTCGAGGTCGTGGTCGACGTGGCTCGCTACGACGCGATCTGGATCACCGAGGAGCCGATCGGGACCGTCCCGCAGGACCCGAGCACGGACGGCCGCACGTGGCGGGCGCTGCTTCCGTCCACCGGGTAGTCGAGCCTACGCTCAGGAGCGAACACCGCCGTCGCCCTAAGCACGAAGCCACGGCGAGCCCCCGTGTTCGGGCATGCTTGCGCAGCAACGGATCATCTCTAGTCGGGATCGGAACGGACGTGGACCGCTGCTCCCACGGGCCGCCCGGGCGGGGCTCCTCACCCCTCTCGAAGGGCGGTCACCGCATGCTTCGCGGTGCTCCAGGCGCAGATCACCGGAGCCGCGGACCTTCAGCGCGGCTGCGGCGGCGCGGAGCGGGTTGCGCGGAGGAAACCCGCGAACATCACCGAGATCCCGACGAGGAGGGCGACCGAGAACGGCACGAGACGGCCGAGCGCCGCGAACGCGGAGCCGAACCCGGCGATCACGGTTGCGCCCAGCGCGATGAGCAGGGTCCCCCAGAAGCGACCGCGGAGCTCGCGCCGCCCGCGCATCCGCCACGCGGACCAGGTCGTGCCGGCCAGCAGCACGACGTACGCCGGGATCGCGACGAGCTGCGGCAGTCGATGGGCCGCGGACCCGTCACCGAACACGTCCTTGCCAGACGGCAGCTCCTTTGCGAGCGCAGCCCCGTCGATCTCGGCAGTGCGGACCACGGCGATCGTGTATGCCGTGACGAATGCGAGCAGCACGTACAACCCCCACCGAACGGGACGTCGGTGGATCAGCAG
>Ga0268386_10001344_pt1 | contig 16780 bp, 18 predicted proteins | sample RVTome_15_FD_200260 | JGI IMG/M metagenome (GOLD analysis project Ga0268386, IMG submission 200260) | Soil microbial communities from uranium-contaminated site in the Upper Colorado River Basin, Wyoming, United States - RVT150D86... ...
CCGCCCCGCCCGGTTCCACGCCGTAGGTGGCGAAGCGAAACGCGACGGGCGCGAACATGGCGTCGGCGATGCTGAAATCGCCGAACAGGCAGGCGCCGCTGGCGCCGTATCGGCTACGGCAATCCTGGATCAGCATCACCACGCGCTCGATGTCCGTCCGCGCGGCATCGGAAGGTGCGACGCGCCGCCCGCGGGCACGGCAGTTCATCGGCAGCTCCGTGCGCAGCGCGGGAAACCCGGAGTGCATTTCTGCCGCCACGGAGCGCGCGACGGCGCGCGCCTCACGCTCGCGTGGCCATCCGGCGCCGTCGAGCCAGCGCTCGCTCGCGTACTCGCAGATGGCCAGCGAGTCCCACACGGCGAGCTCCCCGTCGACCAGCACGGGAACCCGGCCCGACGGCGAATGACGCCGGATGCGCTCGCCCGTGTCGGGCTCGTCGAGTCCGATCCTGAGCTCATCGAAGGCGACGCCAAAGTGCGTCAGCAGCAGCCAGGCGCGCAGCGACCAGCTGGAGTAGTTCTTGTTGCCGATGACGAGAACTGTTGCCATCTGTCAGTCTCTCGATGTCGTATGAACGGCCGCCGCCCGAAGGAGCCTCGCATGAAGCACCCGACCTTCCCGGGAAGATACCTCGCCCTGGTCGCCGCCGCCGTATTCCTGGGCGGCGCCCACGGGGCCGAGCCCCTCGCGCTGCGCGGGATCATGGTGCAGCTCGGCGCGGACCTGCAGGCCGTGACCGACGCGATCGCCCGCGAGGATTGGCCGCGGGTCGCCGATATCGCGCCCCGGATTGGCGATCATCCGGAGCCGCCCGGCGACGAGAAGGCGCGGATCCTTCAGTTCCTCGGGGCCGATGCGGGCCGGTTCAGGGGGTTCGACGAGGCTACGCACCACGCATCGGAGGCGTTGCGCGAGGCGGCCGCGCGCGGCGACGGAGCGGCGGTGATTGCGGCCTTCGCGGACGTGCAACGCGGTTGCCTGGGCTGCCACGAGCAATTCCGCAAGCCGTTCATCGAGCATTTCTACGGCGAGCACTGAGGGCTAGCAGCGGGCCGGAAGAATCGGCTCAGCGCCGCTCGCCGGCCGCGGCGGCGGCGCGCGGCGCGGCGCCGGCGATCTTCGCTTCTTCCTTGCTGCGATACATCGCGTGGTCCGCCTTCACGATCAACTCGCGCGGGTCCTCGGCGTCGTCAGGGAAGGCCGCCACGCCGATGCTCACACTGGTCTTCGCCACCCGGCCCGCCGCTTCGATCGAGGCGCGGGCGATGCTCGAGCGGATGCGCCGGCTCACGATGCGGGCCTGAGCGGCGTCGGATTCCGACAGCAGCACCACGAATTCGTCGCCGCCGAAGCGCGCCGCCGCGTCGGTCGAGCGGATCAGGCGCGCTATCACGTTGGCGACCAGCACGATCGCGCGGTTGCCGGTTTCGTGTCCCATGCTGTCGTTGATCTGTTTCAGGTTGTCGACGTCGATCACGAGCACCGCGTAGCGGCGCCGGCTGCGCACCGCGCGGTCGTGCTCGCGGCGGTGCATGCGCGAGAAGGCGCGCATGTTGGACAGCCCCGTGAGCTCGTCGGTCTCCGACAGCGTGCGGATCCGGCTTTTCGCCAGCTCGATGTCGTGGGCCAGCATGGCCGTGATGAACGCCACCAGCAGGAATGGCGCCAGATGCACGCCCAGCTCGGTGACGAATGCGATGGACTGCGCCTGGGCGGGCTCGGGAACGATGACGGCGACGAGCCAGGACACGCAGGACAGGCCCACGATACCCAGCGTGAACCAGCGCCCGATGGTCAGCGCCGCAACGATGACCGGCAGCAGATACAGCGACAGCAGGTCGCGCGCGCCCTGCGGCACCGCCAGCAGGAACGCGCTCGTGAACACGACCATGGCGACCGTCTCGACGGCGATCTTGAGGCGCGTCTGCCGGCGCAGGAACGGCAGGAACCGGAACGCGAGGATGAACACCGCGAACGCGACCGCCACCGCGGCGGCGAAGCCGGGCCAGGCGAGCGCGGGTCCGGGCGCGATCAGGTAGAGCGCGACCAGTATCAGCAGCAGCCATTCGACGTCGGCCACGCTGCGTGCAAACCCGCGCAGCTCGGCCTGCTCGATCTCCCGCGCCAGATACCGCGCGAAAACGGCCCCGTAATGCTGCTTCACGCCGGGCGTCCAGGCGGCTCAGCGCGGACGCTGCAGCCGTCCCTCGACCGCGCGGCGGGTCTCGCTGCCGGTCAGACGCTCCACCAGCGTCAGCGCGAAATCCAGAGCCGTACCCGGGCCGCGCGACGTGATGACGGTGCCGTCCTCGACCACCGCCTCCTCCGACAGCTCCAGCCCCGGCACGGCGGCCGGATCGAGGAAGCCGGGGAAGCTGGTCGCCCGCCGGCCCTTCAGCAGCCCGGCCGCGGCCAGCACCTTCGGCGCCGCGCAGATGGCGGCCGTGAAACGCTCGCTCTCCGCCAGGCGGCGCAGCAGGTTGCCGACTCGGGCATCGGCCTCGAGGTTCGCCGCGCCCGGCATGCCGCCGGGCAGGACCGCCATGTCGTAGTCGCGCTGCAGCGCACGGTCCAGCGATTCATCGGGCGTCAGCGTGATGCCGTGCGAACCGGTGACGGGGCCGTCGGCGAGACCGGCCGTGACGACCTCGAGGTTTGCGCGCCGCAGCACGTCGATGATGGTGACGGCCTCGATCTCCTCAAAGCCTTCTGCCAATGGGACGAGAACCCGGGGGCTGGCCATGGCGACTCCGCGATCGGCCGGGAAGAAATCATATCGCCGCGAGACCGGCGAGAAAGCCCGCCTCCGCCGGCTACGGCGTGTGCTGAACCACTCGCCGCGACTTCAGCGTCAGCACGGCCTCCGCAAGCTGCGGGTCGTCGGCTTCCTGCAGGCCGGGCTCGATCGCCACGTCGGGCTCGATGCCACTTTCGTGGATGGAGCGTCCGGAGGGAGTGTAGTACCGGGAGGTCGTGAGCTTGATGGCGCGCCCTTCCGACAGCGGCATGACGGTCTGCACCGAACCCTTGCCGAAAGTGACCGTGCCGACCACGGTGGCCCGGCGGTGGTCCTTGAGTGCGCCGGCGACGATCTCCGAGGCGGAAGCCGAGCCGCCGTTGACCAGCACCGTGAGGGGCGCGCCGTTGAGCACGTCGCCCGGGTTCGCCTCGACGCGGAAGCGCGCGTCGGGCATGCGGCCCTCGGCGGATACGATGAGCCCGTCGTCCAGGAACAGGTCCGCCACTTCCACGGCTGTCTCGAGCACGCCGCCGGGATTGTTGCGCAGGTCGAGCACCAGCCCTTTCAGCCCGCCGTCGGCCGCGGCGGTCAGCGTCGCCAGCGCGCCGCTCAGGTCGCTCGCCGTGGTTTCGCTGAAATGACTGATCCGCGCGTAGCCGTAGCCGCCGTCCAGGAGCTCGGACCGGACGCTGTGCACATCGATGCGCGTCCGCACGAGCTCGAAGGTCAGCGGCTCCTCCTCGCCCGGGCGCCGGATGCCGACGGTGACGGCGGAGCCGGGGCGGCCGCGCATCCGCGCCACCGTATCGTCCAGGTCGCGGACGTCCACGGGCATGCCGTCCACCGAAATCACGATGTCGCCGGACCGGATGCCGGCCGCGGCCGCGGGGCTGCCGTCCATCGGGGTCACGACCACGACCTGGTCGTTCTCGACGCTCACCTCCAGCCCGATGCCCATGTAATTGCCGGTCGTGCTGATGCGGATTTCCTGGAACTCCTCGGGCCCCAGGAACGCGGAATGCGGGTCGAGATCCGCGACCATGCCCCGGATGGCGGCCTCGATGAGCTGGTGGTCATCGACGCGGTCGACGTAGTCGCGCTTGACCCGCTCGAGCACCTCGGCCAGCAGCTGCGCGTCCTGCCAGGGCAGCTCGTCCGCGCCCTCGCGGCCGGCCTGCACCCCGGCGCCCAGGGTCAGCGACAGCCCCAGGACGACGCCAATGCCGACCGCCAGCAAGCCACGGACTTTCAGCGACATGATTCTCGGCCATCGGCGAATCGCAGGGATTCGGACGATAGCACAGGCACTGCGCGGCGAGCAGCCGATGCCTCCTGTATACAACATCCTGCCCACCGGCAAAGGTGAACTCCAGCGACAGCAACTACTTGCATCAGCGCACCCTGCCCAGACGGGTCGAAAACCACCGCTGGGGATCCTCCGGCCTGCCGTTCCTGCGAATCTCCAGGTACAGCGCGGCCGAGTCGCGGCCGCCCGAATCGCCGGCGTGCGCCACGACTTCGCCCGCCTGCACCCAGTCGCCCACGCCACGGAGCAGCACCTCGTTATGCCCGTAGAGACTGAGGTAGCCCTCGCCGTGCTCGAGAATCAGGAGCAGCCCGAGACCGGGGAGCCAGTCGGCGTAGGCGACGCGCCCGCGCCAGACAGCCCGGACCTCGGTGCCGCGCGGAACGCTCATCAATATGCCGTTCGAACCCGGGCCGCCGCCGCGGCGCTCGCCGAAGGTCCGCAGCAGCGATCCGGAGGCCGGCCAGGCGAGGCGGCCGAGCTGACTGCCGAACGGCTCCCCGTCGGCGGGCATCGGCAGGTCCACCACCGCGGCGCGCAGCTCCTCGATCACGCGCTCCAGCGCGGCGGCCTCCGCCCGCAGCCGCTCCACTTCCTCGCCACGTCCTGCGAGGCCGGATTCCAGCGAGGCGAGTTGTGTGGCGCGCGTGCGGCGCGCGGCGTCGTGGGCGTCGACATCGCGTGCCTGGCGCGCCTCGAGCGCCGCCAGCTTGTCGGTCTCGGCCGCCAGCTCCCGCGTCGCGCCCGCGAGCACTTCGAGCCGCTCCGTCAGGTCCGCCATACGGCCGGCGCGGTCGCGGGCCAGGTAGCCGTACCAGGCGAGCATGCGTCCCAGGCGATCGGGATCGCCCTGGCTCAGGATCACCTTCAGGCGCGGCTGACTGCCGGCGACCCAGGCCGCCCGCAGCTCATCGGCCAGCGCATCGGCGTCCGCCGCCAGGTTCCCCGCGAGCGCTCCGCGCCGGGTCTCGAGGCCGGCCTGGCGCTCCCGGACGGCGGCGAGCTCACGGCGCGTGGCCTCGAGCGCGCCCGCCGATTGCGCCACGGCCTCCTCGGCCCGGCGCAGGGCGGCGGCCTCGCTGTCGCGCCGGTCCGTTTCCCGGCGCATCGCCTTCTCGAGCGTCTCGATGCGGGATTTCAGGGCCTCGAGCCGCCGATCGTTGTCGTCCGCCGGACCGGGCTGGGCCGTGACCAGTCCAAGCACCAGCGCGGCGGCGACGGCGAGCACGGACGAACGATGGCGAGGGCGTCGGCTGGGCACTGCGGAGGCCGCGAACGAGGACGCGGGGCAGTGTAGGGCAAGTTGCGCCGCCGGGAAGCCCGCCTTGCGGCCATGCGTATAATGGCCGGCTCCTGTCCGCGCCGGAGCGCCCATGGACCGCCTGCTGGAACACGCCGCAAATCATCCCTTTCTCGTGGGGGGCGTCGTTCTCCTGCTCGGCGCGGTCGTGGCCTACGAGTTCATGCAGAGCCGCCGGCGGGGAGTGGACGTGTCGCCGCTCGAGGCCGTCGCGCTCATCAACGCCGGCGCGCAGCCCGTCGACCTGCGCGCAGCGGCCCAGTACGAGAAGGGCCACCTGCTCGAGGCACGCAACGTCCCGCTCGCGGACCTGGATCAGCATGCCGCGTCGCTGCAGAAGCTTGGTCGAACGCTGCTGCTGTACTGCGAGACGGGCATGAGCGCTCGCCGCGCCGTCGCCCAGTTCAAGGCCCGCGGTCTCTCCGACGTGCGCAACCTGCATGGCGGGCTCGCGGCCTGGCGGCAGGAGAATCTTCCGGTCGTGACCGGCCGCAAACAGCGCCGGCAGGACAGCCGTTGACGCAGCGCGTGGTGATGTATGCGACCCGTTATTGTCCGTATTGCATGAGCGCGCGCTCGCTGCTGGACGACAAGGGCGTGGAATTCCAGGAGATACGCGTGGACAACGACTGGGAGAAACGCCGCGAGATGGAGGTGAAGAGCCGGCGCCGCACGGTGCCCCAGATCTTCATCGGCGGTCGGCACGTCGGCGGCTACGACGAGCTGCGCGCGCTGGACCTGGCCGGCCAGCTGGATCCGCTGTTGTTCGCCGGGGACGCAACGTCCTGACGGCTTCCGATTCGACCATCGAGGTAGCGACATGACCGACAAGAACGCGGACGGCGCCGGCGCCAATCGCATCACCGTGGCCCTGCAACGCGTCTATCTGAAGGATTGCTCCTTCGAGGCGCCCTCCAGCCCCTCCAGCTTCAGCGGCGAATGGCGGCCGGTGGTGACACTCAACATCGCCACCCGGTACGAGGCCGCCGGGGACGACACCTGGGAAGTGACGCTGAGCCTGACGGTCGAGACGAAGGTCGCCGACCGCACGGCCTTCCTCATCGAGGTGCAGCAGGCCGGCCAGTTCGTGTTCAAGGGCCTCGCCGAGGACGACCTGCGGCGGGTGCTGGTCACGTTCTGCCCCCACCAGCTCTACCCGTATGCCCGCGAGGCCGTGGCGGACCTCGCCGGCAAGGGCGGCTTCCCGCAGCTCCACCTGCAGCCGGTGAACTTCGACGCGCTCGCGGCCGAGGCTCAGAAGCGCCAGCAGGCGGACGAGCAGTCCTGGTCGGTCAGTACGGCATCGAGCGCCGAGGGCTAGGCATGAGCGGCAAGGGGACGGCCGGCGCGAACGAGGTCATCGTCGTCGTCGGGGCCGGCTCCTGGGGCACCGCGCTCGCAATCCAGTTCGCCCGCAGCGGCCATCGAACACTGCTCTGGGGGCGACCCGAGGATCACCTCGATCGCCTCCAGCAGGATCGCGAGAACCAGCGCTACCTTCCCGGCGCGCACTTTCCCGACTGTCTCGCCATCGAGCCCGACCTGGGCCGGGCACTGGCGGAGGCGCCGATCGTCGTCGTGGCCGTGCCGAGTCATGCATTCCGCTCCGTGCTCACCGAGCTTGCGCCGCTGCTGCGCAGGGATGCGCGGATCGCCTGGGCGACCAAGGGCTTCGAAGTCGAAACCGGCAAGCTCCCCCACCAGGTGGCGCGCGAGGTGCTCGGCGGGTCGCGGCCGCTGGCCGTGCTGTCCGGCCCCACGTTCGCCCGCGAGGTCGGCGCCGGGCTGCCGACGGCGATGGTGGTCGCGGCGACCGACGAGACCTACGCGCGGCGGCTGGCGGCGAGCCTCTCCGGCGCGACGTTTCGCGCCTACACGTCGACGGACGTCACGGGCGTGGAAGTCGGCGGCGCGGTGAAGAACGTGCTGGCCATCGGCGCGGGCATCTGCGACGGGCTGGGTTTCGGGGCCAACACGCGCGTGGCGCTCATCACCCGCGGGCTCGTCGAGATGACCCGGCTCGGGCTGGCGCTCAGCGCGCTGCCCGCGACGTTCATGGGCCTGGCTGGCATGGGCGACCTGGTCCTCACCTGCACCGACGATCAGTCGCGAAACCGACGCATGGGCCTGGCGCTGGCGGCCGGGAAGAGTGTCGCGGAGGCCGGGGCGGAGATCCGGCAGGTCGTCGAAGGCGTGCTCGCGGCGCGGGCCGTGCACCGTGTCGCCACGCAGCTGGGCGTGGAGATGCCGATTTGCCACCAGATCTATCGCATCCTTTACGAGGGCGTCGAGCCCGCCGCCGCGGTCAGCGTCCTGATGAGCCGCGAGCTGAAGTCGGAGTTTGCCGGAGCCTGACGCTAGCTAGCCGTAGCCTTGCTGGCGCCACGCCTCGTAGACGGCGATGGCGACGGCGTTCGAGAGATTCAGGCTGCGGTTGCCGGGCCGCATCGGGATGCGGAGGCGCCGCTCCCCGGGCGCGCGCGCCAGCACCTCCGGCGGCAGGCCGCGCGTTTCCGGCCCGAACAGCAGTGCGTCGCCCGGGGCGAAGCGCGCCTGCGCAAGTGACGCGTCCCCCTGCGACGAAAAAGCCCACACCCGTGGCTGCCCGAGCGCCGCCAGGCAGGAGTCGATGTCGTCGTGCTGCCGCACGCGTGCGTGCTCGTGGTAGTCGAGTCCCGCGCGCCGCAGCCGTGGTTCGTCCAGCTCGAAGCCCAGCGGTCCGACGAGCGACAGCGTGGCACCCGTATTGGCGCACAGGCGTATGATGTTGCCGGTATTGGGCGGGATTTCCGGCCGATACAGGATCACGTGAAACAACGCGGTCAGTGGACTTTGTCCCGCGATCGCAGTGGGTTCAGCCCAGCCTGTGGAGCCGGGCGGGATTCACTCCGGAGAACATTTCTGCGGGAGTCAGCGCGATGCTGCCGGACCGTCCCGACAATGCGCTCGCGATCGACTTCTGCGGCCTCGCCATGGCGTCGCCCATCGTGCTGCTGTCGGGCTGCGTGGGCTTCGGCGAAGAGTACACGCGGGTGGCGGGCTTCTCCAACCGGGACGTCGGCGCCATCGCGCTGAAGGGGACGACGCTCGCGCCGCGCCTGGGCAATCCGCCGCACCGCGTCTACGAGACGCCGATGGGCATGCTGAACGCCATCGGCCTGCAGAACCCGGGTGTGGACGCCGTCGTGCGCGACATCCTGCCGGCGCTCGATTTCACGGAGTGCCGCTTCCTCGCCAACGTCAGCGGCTCGACGATCGACGAATACGTCGAGGTGACCCGCCGCTTCGACGATTCGCCCATCGACGGCATGGAGATCAACATCTCCTGCCCCAACGTGAAGGAGGGCGGCGTCCAGTTCGGCAACTACCCGGACATGTCGGCGCGCGTCGTCGAGGCGTGCCGCCGCGTGACGGCCAAGCCGCTCATCACGAAACTCTCGCCGAACCAGACGGACATCCAGGAGAATGCCCGCCGCTGCATCGAGGCGGGCAGCGACGGCCTCGCCGTCATCAACACGATCACCGGCATGGCCATCGACGTCGAGCGGCGCGAGCCGGTCATCGGTAATGTGCAGGGCGGACTGTCGGGACCCGCGATCAAGCCCATCGCGCTGCTGAAGGTGCACCAGGTGTACCAGGTCGCGAAGGCGCATGGCGTGCCGATCATCGGCCAGGGCGGCATCCGGACCGCGAACGATGCGCTCGAGTTCATCATCGCCGGCGCGAGCGCCGTAGGCGTGGGCACGGCGCTGTTCTACGACCCGCTGGTCTGCAAGCGGATCAATGAAGGCATCGCCGCCTGGCTGGCCGCGCACGGCCTCGGCTCGGTGCGCGAACTGACCGGCACGCTGCGCCTGCCTGGCGAGCCGCCGCAGGCGCGCGCCGGGGCCGCCTGATGCGGCGCCGCTAGTCCTCCAGTTCCCAGGGCAGGGGCCGGACGACGATCCGGCGGAACGGATCCGGGCGCCTGGCCGGGTCGTACTCGACGACCGTTCGCACGCCCGCGGTGGCGACCGGCTCGCCGCCGACCGTCTCCGGGCGGTAACGCCAGCGGCGCAGCGTCTTCAGAGCCGCATCGTCGAACAGCCCCGGCGGCGCCGAGTGAACCACCGTCGGAGCCAGCGGCTCGCCTTCGGCGGAAACCATGAACTCGATCTCGACGACGCCCTGCGCGACCCCGCCGCGCGCGTAGGGCGGAAACCTCGGGCTGGTGGTCTTCAGCGGGCGCGGCCCCTGGTGCTCGAGGGAGGTGTTCACCGTCCAGACGTCCCAGCCCGTCGGCACGAGCTCCACGGCGACGCGAAGCGAAGTGCCGCGTGGCGCGGGTTCTCCATCCTCGAGGTAGCCGGGCTCGAGCTTCCACTTCCGCACTTGCCCGAGTATCGCGCGCTCGACGTCGGCGTCCGTCAGCTCCTCGGCGACGTCGGCTCGCGCGATGCGCCCGTCCGGCTGAATTTCCACGTCCACCCACACGCCGAAGTCGATGACCTCGGCGGCCTTCGCGACGGTATGCGTCACACGGTAGTGGAGCAGGACGCAGGCCGGCTCGCCGAGCGCGAAGCGAGCCCGTTCCACCTCCCAGCGCAGCACCTCCAGGAGGTGCGGGCTGCCGTCCACGAGACGGATCCGATCGGGCACGCCGTCCCGCAGCTCCACGCGGACGGTCGCGGTCATGCCCGTGTAGCGCGTGGACAGCGGCATCGGCACGGTCAGCCGGTCGGCCGTCGGCAGCGAGCCGTCACAGTTCTGGTATTCGACGCGGAAGCCCGGCGCCTCCATCGTTTCGGTCTCGCCCGACTCGAAGGCGGAGCCGGCACCGGCCGACGCCGCCGACAGCAGTGCGGCAGCCACGAGGGGGCAGGCGATGCGTAGTGGAGCGGAGCTCACACGTGCATGGACCCGCGCCGCCGCCCGGGGTTCCTTGCGGGGCGGCCCCGCAGGTCCCGACAATACGCGACCTTTGTTCCGCGCGCGGGTATCGCCATGCCCCTCGAAGAGCTTGCCTCCACCCACCCCGTCATCCTGACCTTTGCCATTTTCTTCGCGCGCATCCTCGACGTGTCACTGGGGACGGTGCGCACGATCGTGGTATTCCGCGGCCGGCGGCTGGTCGCCGCGGTGATCGGGTTCTTCGAGATCATCCTCTGGCTGATGGCCGCCGGACAGGTCCTCAACAACCTTCACGCCTGGTACCTGATCGTCGCGTACGCGGCCGGCTACGGCGCGGGCAACTATATCGGCATCTGGCTCGAATCGAAGCTCGCGCTCGGCCGCGAGATGGTGAGCGCCATCTCGTTTCGTGGCGACGGCGGCCTGGCGAAGCTGCTCCGCGAGCGCGGCTTCCGTGCGATCGACGTGGACGTGGACATGGGCCACGGCTCGGCTGCCGATCTCGTCATCACGGTCACGCGGCGGCGGCGCGTGCCCGAGCTGATCGCCGCGATCATCGAGGCGGATGCCGAGGCCCAGTACTCGGTCAGCGACGTGAAGTGGGCGAACGAGGGCTTCGATCCAACGATGCTCGGGCCCCGCAGTGGCTGGGGCTGGCGCTCGCCGATGAAGCGCAAGTAGACGGCGCTCTACTCCAGGCCCAGCTCGCGGATCTTGCGGGCGAGCGTATTGCGCCCCCAGCCGAGCAGGCGCGCGGCTTCCTGCCGGTGGCCGGCCGTGCGCGCCAGGGCTGCGCGTATGAGCGTGCGCTCGAACTGCGGCAGCGCCTCCCCGAGCAGCGGCGACGCGTCGCCGTCCAGCCGTTGCTCCGCCCACGCGGCGAGGGCTTCGGTCCATGCCGGGGCGCCGGAGGGCTCGACGGCATCCCCGCCCGCCTCGGGCGGCAGGTCCGAGCTGCGGATCTCCCGGCCCGGTGCGACGACGGTGAGGCGCCGGCACAGGTTCACGAGCTGGCGGACGTTGCCGGGCCAGTCGCACGACTGAAGTCGGGCAAGGGCCCGTGACGAAAGGACCTTGGGCGGCACCGACAGCTCGCCGGCCGCCTGGCGCAAATAGTGGTCGAGCAGCAGCGGCACGTCCTCGCGCCGCGCGCGCAGCGGCGGCAATTCGATGCGCATGACGTTCAGGCGATGGAAAAGGTCGGCGCGGAAGCGCCCCGACTCGACGCGCTGCGCCAGGTCCTGGTTCGTGGCGGCGATCACCCGCACGTCCACCTGGATCGCGGCCTGTCCGCCGACGCGGTAGAACTCGCCTTCGGCAAGCACACGCAGCAAGCGGGTCTGCAATGCGGCCGACATGTCGCCGATCTCGTCGAGAAACAGCGTACCCCCGTCGGCCTGCTCGAAGCGGCCGGCGCGGCGCGCATCCGCGCCGGTGAAGGCTCCTTTCTCGTGGCCGAAGAGCTCCGACTCCAGCAGCTCGGCGGGAATCGCGGCCGTGTTCAGCGCGACGAACGGCCGCGCGACACGCGGGCTGTGCTGGTGCAGTGCGCGCGCGACGAGCTCCTTGCCCGTGCCGGATTCGCCGGTGATCAGCACCGTCATGCTCGAGCCGGACAGCCGGCCGATGGCGCGGTACACGTCCTGCATCGCCGCGGCCTGCCCGATGAGCGAGGGCAGCGCCGGAGACGGCGGCGCGCGCTTCGCGACGGGCCGCTCGGCTGCCGCCCGCCGCACCAGCTCGACCGCCTGGTCCACGTCGAACGGCTTGGGCAGGTATTCGAAGGCGCCGCCCTGGTACGCCGCCACGGCGCTGTCGAGGTCGGAATGGGCGGTAATGACGATGACGGGCAGCTCCGGCCAGTCGGATTTCAGGCGTGCCAGCAGCTCCAGTCCGCCCGGCCCGGGCATGCGGACGTCGGTCACGAGCACGTCGGGCCGCGCGCCGGCCAGCGCGGCCAGCACCGGCGGCGCGCTGTCGAAACCGCGGCACGCGAGCCCCGCCTGTTCCATGGCGCGTTCCAGCACCCAGCGGATGCCGGCGTCGTCGTCGACGATCCATACCTCGGCGGCACTCACCGCGGCGCCTCCTCGATGGGAAACAGCATGCGGAACACGGTCCGGCCGGGCCGGCTCGTGTATTCGATGAGCCCGCCGTGGCGGCTGACCAGCTCCTGCGCCAGTGCGAGGCCCAGCCCGCTGCCGCCCGCGCGGCCGCTGACCAGCGGATAGAACAGGGTGTCGCGCAGGGCTTCGGGGACGCCGGGACCGTCGTCCTCGATTTCGACGCAGGCGGCGAGCCGGCACGGCCGACTGCCGATGGTTTCGTTCATCAGCGCGCGGGTGCGGAACACGAGCCGCCCGCCGCCATCGAGCGCGGCCAGCGCATTGCGCACCAGGTTCAGCATCGCCTGCACGATCTGATTGCGATCCACCGCCACCACCGGAATGCTCGGATCGTAGTCGCGCTCGATCACCAGGCGCGGCCCGGCCTCGGCCTGCGCCAGCCGGCGCACGTGCTCGACCAGCTCGTGGATGTTCAGGTCGCTGCGTTCGGGCGGGCCCGCGGGGCCGAGCAGCGCCGCGGTCAGCGCCGCGAGGCGGTCGGCCTCGCGAATGATCAGCCCGGTGTAGTCCCTGAGGACCGGCAGCTCGAGCTGCCGTTCGAGCAGCTGCGCGGCGCCGCGGATACCGCCGAGCGGATTGCGCAGCTCGTGCGCCAGCTGTCGTACCATGCTGCGGCTCGCCTCGAGCTGCGCGAGCAGCGCGTGCTCGCGGTCGATGCGCACGCGCCGGCTCGCGTCGGCCAGCTCGAGCAGCAGCTCGGGTTCGCCGTCGCTGCCCTCCACGATGGTGGCGGCGCAATCGAGGGCCACGTCGGTGTCGTCCGAGGCGACCACCGGCAGCTCGCGTCGCGCGAATCCGCGCCCGGTCTCGAGCACGCGGGCCAGCAGCGGCTCGAGCGCCGCAAGCGCGGGCGCCACCGCCGGCAGGGGCCGTCCGGCGAGCTGCAGCAGGCTCACGCCGAGGAGCTGTTCGGCGGCGGGATTCGCGTAGCGAACCGAGAGGTCACTGCCAAGGGCCAGCACCCCCGTGGTGAGGTTCTCCAGCATCCCGTGGTGCAAGGGTCCCCGCTCGACTTACCGGCCGGCAGCGCGGCCGGCCCGAATCATTCGCCGCCACCGCCGCCCTGATTCGGATTGTTGGGGTTGTTCGGGGTGGCGGGATTTTGCGGGGTGTTCGGGTTGTTGGGATTCTGGACCGAAGTCTGCTGCACGAAAAACTGCACCGGCGCGCTCGCAGCCAGCTCGCGGCCCTCGCCGTCCACGACGGCCGCCGTCAGCGTGTGCGCCCCGCGGAACACGTTGCCGATGGTGAACTGCGTGCCCGCCTCCGGGACGCCCGGAACCGGCTCTCCGTCCAGCCGGACCTGGAGTCGGTGCGCACCGCGCACGGACGGGTCGATGTCCAGCTGCACGTCGAGCCGCCCGCCGATGTTCCACAGGGTTTCTCCGGCACCGGGCTGCAGGATGGCGACGCGCCGGTAGGGATTCTCGAGCTCGGTGCCCTCGCCGTTGCCGTCGGCCCCCCGTTCCGGAAGGCGCGGCGCCTCGTAGCTCTGCACGCTGCGCAGATCCACGCGCTCGGCACCGGGGTGCGGCCGGTCGGAGTAATGCACCACGCCGCGTTCGTCCACCCAGCGCCAGGTTTCGGTCTCGGCGCCGTGTGCTGTCACGGCCAGCAGCGCCAACAGCCATAAGCCTCGCATCTCGCGTCCTCCCGCGGATACCGTGTCTAGCATACCGGCCCGCGGAGGAAAAAAAACGGGCGGCGGTCACATCCGCCGCCCCAAGGGCGTCATCCAGACTCGTCAGACGCTGTAATACATATCGAACTCGATGGGGTGCGTGGTCATCCGGATGCGCGTGACCTCCGCCATCTTCAGCTTGATGTAGGCGTTGATCACGTCATCGGTGAACACGCCGCCCGCCTTCAGGAAGTCGCGGTCCTCGTCGAGGCTGTTCAGCGCCTGCTCCAGCGAGTAGCAGACCTCCGGTATGCCCCTGGCCTCCTCGGGCGGCAGGTCATAGAGATCCTTGTCCAGCGGGTCGCCCGGATGGATGCGGTTCTGGATGCCGTCCAGCCCCGCCATCATCATCGCGGCGAAGGCGAAGTAGGGATTGCCCGTCGAGTCGGGGAAGCGCACCTCGATGCGGCGGCCTTTCGGATTGGAAACGTACGGGATGCGGATCGAGGCCGAGCGATTGCGCGCCGAGTAGGCGAGCATCACGGGCGCCTCGAAACCCGGCACCAGGCGCTTATAGCTGTTGGTGGCGGCGTTCGTGAACGCGTTCAGCGCGCGGGCATGGCGCACGATGCCGCCGATATAGTACAGCGCGATGTCGGACAGGCCGCCGTATTCCTCGCCGGAGAACAGGTTCTTGCCGCCCTTCGACAGCGACTGGTGCACGTGCATGCCGTTGCCGTTGTCGCCGACCAGCGGCTTTGGCATGAACGTCGCGGTCTTGCCGTAGCTCTGCGCGACATTCCACACCACGTATTTCAGCTTTTGCACCTCGTCGGCTTTCCTGACGAGCGAATTGAACGCAACGCCGATTTCGCACTGGCCGGCCGTGGCAACCTCGTGGTGGTGCACCTCGGTCACGAGCCCCATTTCCTCCAGCACGAGGCACATCGCGGAACGGATGTCGTGCAGCGAATCCACCGGCGGCACCGGAAAGTATCCCCCCTTGATGCCGGGGCGGTGGCCGAAATTGCCGTCGGGGTAGATCTTCTCGGAGTTCCATCCGGCCTCGGCGGAGTCGATCTGGTACGAAGCCCCGCGCATCTCGGCCGACCAGCGCACGTCGTCGAATATGAAGAACTCGTTCTCGGGCCCGAAGTAGGCGGTGTCGGCAACGCCGGACGACTTCAGGTACGCCTCAGCGCGGCGCGCGAGCGAGCGCGGGTCGCGCTCGTAACCCTGCATCGTGGAGGGCTCGTAGACGTCGCAGGTGATATTGACGGTCGTGTCTTCCGAGAACGGGTCGATCACGGCCGTGTCCGGGTCGGGCATGAGGATCATGTCCGACTCGTTGATGGTCTTCCAGCCGGCGATGGAGGAGCCGTCGAACATCTTGCCTTCCTCGAAGGTGTCGGCGTCCATCTTCGCGGCCGGAACGGTGACGTGCTGCTCCTTGCCCTTCGTATCGGTGAAGCGGAGGTCGACGAACTTGACCTCCTTCTCCTTGATCAGCTCGAGCACCTGCTTGGCGGTCATGGAATCGTTCCTCCGAGTCTGGATGCATGAAGCCCGCTTCCCCGGACTTGCTTGCCGGAGTTGGCGGGTGTGGGAATGCGGCGGGGCGGCTGCAGGAAGCATGCCACTGCCCGAGCCCCCGCGTGGCGGGCGCGGGCGGTGAACCTGCCGGTCATCCTGCACCACGGCGGTGCGGCGCGCTAACCGGACTGCACCAGAATAGACCCTCCGGGGCCGCCGTAGGCCGTGCGGTATACTTTCGCGCCCTCTCGGCGACCTGGGACACTGCATGCCTTCCGCGGCCGTGGCGGCACCACCCGCCAGCTTCCAGGACCTGCTCCTGGCCCTGCAGACGTACTGGGCCCGCGCCGGCTGCGTCCTGCTGCAGCCGCTGGACATGGAAGTCGGCGCGGGGACGTTTCATCCGGCGACCTTCCTGCGCGCCATCGGTCCGGAGCCGTGGAGCGCCGCCTATGTCCAGCCATGCAGGCGTCCCACCGACGGGCGCTACGGCGAGAATCCGTTCCGCCTCCAGCACTATTACCAGTTCCAGGTGGTCATCAAGCCGTCCCCGCTGGCGATCCAGGAGATGTACCTCGACTCGCTGCGGGCGATCGGCATCGATCCGCTCGTGCACGACATCCGCTTCGTCGAGGACAACTGGGAGTCGCCCACGCTCGGCGCCTGGGGCCTCGGCTGGGAGGTGTGGCTGAACGGCATGGAGATCACGCAGTTCACGTACTTCCAGCAAGTCGGCGGGCTCGACTGCCGGCCGGTCACGGGCGAGATTACCTACGGCGTGGAGCGCATCGCGATGTATCTGCAGGGCGTCGACAGCGTGTTCGACGTGCTGTGGACCGATGGCCCGCTGGGGCGCGTCACGTACGGCGACGTCTACCGCCAGAACGAGGTGGAGATGTCCATCTACAACTTCGAGCGCGCCGAAACCGACGTGCTGTTCCGGCACTTCGACGAATGCGAGTCGGCCTGCCGGGCGCTGCTGGCCACGCCCCTCGCGTTGCCGGCTTACGAACAGGTGTTGAAGGCCTCGCACGCATTCAACCTGCTCGATGCCCGGCGCGCGATCTCGGTGACGGAACGCCAGCGTTACATCTTGCGCGTGCGGGCGATGGCGCGCGGCGTCGCCGAGGCCTACCACGCCAGCCGCGCGGCGCTGGGATTCCCCCTGCTGCAGGCCATCCCCGGCGTTGCACATGGCTGAGCAAGCCGACTTCCTCGTCGAGGTCGGCACGGAGGAGCTACCGCCGAAGGCGCTGCCGGCTC
>Ga0268386_10001345_pt1 | contig 16777 bp, 18 predicted proteins | sample RVTome_15_FD_200260 | JGI IMG/M metagenome (GOLD analysis project Ga0268386, IMG submission 200260) | Soil microbial communities from uranium-contaminated site in the Upper Colorado River Basin, Wyoming, United States - RVT150D86... ...
CGGCACCTCGGGTCCCGGGAGCAGCGGGACGACAAGACCGGGCACCGGGACGACCAGCACCACCGCAGGCGGGTCGTCAACGACGAAGCCGCCGACGACCACCACCACCACGACCCAGCCCACAACCACCACGACCGAGCCCACGACCACCACGACCGAGGCCACGACAACAACGACCGAGGCCACGACGACGACCACCACCGCACCGCCACAGGGCGCGGGCGGGCTGCTCGGCAGCGTCGCCGACCTCCTGGACTGAGGGCCTTCCTGCAGGGGGCGTTGACGGCCGATCCACCGGGCTGTCGGCCCCCGGGTGCTCTAGGAGTGCCGCGGCTGGGCGGACGCCCCGCCAGGCCGCCGAGGTCGCATCGAAACGTTTCGCTCGACGGCGACGCAGGTCGAGCGCATATCGCCGCTTGCCTTCGGAACGACACCCTGGGCGCAATCGCCGCGGCTGGACTGGCCCCTGAGCTTCCCCCGGTCTTGTGGACACCGAGCCTGAGGCGACGATGGTCGCCCCTGGAAGGATGTCCAGATGCCCCGACCTCATCCGCCGGAGTTCCGTCAGCGTGCTGTTGAGCTGGCTCGACTGCGCGAGAAGCCCGTCGCTCAGATCGCCGAGGATCTCGGGATCTCCGATAGCTGTCTGCGCAATTGGATGGCTCGAGCCGATGTCGACGAAGGCCTCCGTGATGGTGTGTCGAGCCGTGAGCGTGATGAGCTGATCGAGCTGCGCCGCGAGCTGCGGGTCACGAAGTTGGAGAACGAGATCCTCAAGCGCGCGGCCGCCTTCTTTGCGAGGGAGAACGTCCTCCCAAAATGATCTTCACCTTCATCGACCGAGCCTGCTCGGACCTCCCGGTGGCGGTGTGCTGCCGGGTGATGAAGGTGTCGACCTCCGGGTTCTACGCGTGGCTGGCCCAGCCGTGCAGCGACCGCGACCACGCCGACGCGGTCCTCACCAGCACCATCGTCGACATCCACCGGATGAGCCGCCGGTCCTACGGCAGCCCGCGGGTGCATGCCGAGCTCCGTCTCGGTCTCGGCACGTTCTGCTCGCGCAAGCGGGTGGAGCGGCTCATGCGCCAGGCCGGGGTGGCCGGCATCCACCGCCGCCGCCGGGCTGGCTGCACCCGCCGCGACCTCGACGCTCAACCATCCGATGATCTCGTCGCCCGCCAGTTCGACCCGGTCGAGGCGGATCGGCTCTGGGTCATGGACGTCACCGAACACCCGACCAGCGAAGGCAAGGTCTATCTCGCCGTCGTGCTCGACGCGTTCAGCCGACGGGTCGTGGGCTGGTCGATCGCCGACCACGTCCGCTCCGAGCTCGTCGTCGACGCCGTGCAGATGGCCATCTGGCGACGCCAGCCACCCGAGGGACAAGTCGTTGCACACTCGGACCACGGGTCGACCTACACGTCATGGGCGTTCGGCCGACGTCTCCGCGGCGCCGGCCTACTCGGCTCTATGGGCAGCATCGGTGACTGCTTCGACAACAGCGTGGCCGAGAGCTTCTTCGGCACCCTGCAACTCGAGCTCCTCGACGAACATCGCTGGTCGACTCGCGAGCAGCTCGCCTTGGCGATCTTCGACTGGATCGAAGCCTGGTACAACCCGCGCCGCCGACACAGCTACTGCAAGATGCTCAGCCCCGTCGACTACGAGACCGCCAACGCGGCATGATCCCTCAACCAACCCGTCCGCTGGAACGGGGGAAGCTCAGCATGACAGGAGACCACCTCGTGGTACGCAGCGGTACGAGCAGCTACGGATGGCCGCCGTGGGCAACTTTGTGCCCGAAACCTGTGCCCGGCAGCGAGAGCACGCTCGCCACACCTTCTACCACAAGGCCAAACGCGCCCGGAAGGACCCTGACACGGTTTCATTGCCAAGGTGAGGGTCGCGGGTTCGAGTCCCGTCGTCCGCTCCACAGAAACGCAGGTCAGCGGCCCTTCCGGGGGCCGCTGTTGCGCGTGAGTGTCCATCATGCCCATCGCCTTGACCATCACCGGGCTTGACGCCGGGCGGGAGACACCGGTGGCGGCCCGATACCGGGCCGGTGCGGTGAGGCTGCGGGATGCGAGGAGCACTGCGACGACGGAGCCCCGGCTCGTTCGAGCTGCGGGTGTACATCGGGGTCGACCCGGCGACTGGGCGGCGCCGCTACCGATCGATGACGGTCCGGGGCAACCGCGGTGAGGCTGAGCGTGAGCTCGCTGCGATGGTGGCGAGCGTCCGCTCGGCCCGTGCGGTCGGGGTGCGGTCGTCGGTGAGCGAGTTGTTGGAGGCGTGGTTCGCGGTGGCTTCGAGGTCGACGCGTGTCCGGGACCTGACCACCGTGGCGATCGACGACTTCTACAGCCAGCTACGCACCGACGGCCGTCTCGACGGCCAGTCGCTGTCGGTCCGACGCGTGCACGCGGTGTTGCACCATGCGCTCGCGCAGGCCATGCGCTGGGATTGGATCTGGACCAACCCCGCCGCCGCGGCCAACACGCCGGCCGAGGAACCGACCGAGCTGCGTCCACCGACTCCGGTGCAGGTCAACGCGCTCCTCGCCCACGCCGCCGCCGACCCGGCGTTCCAGCTGTTCCTCGTTCTGGCGGCCACCACCGCCGCTCGCCGGGGCGAGCTGCTCGCCCTGCCCTGGGCCGACATCGACCTGGCGCGGGGGAGCATCTCGGTCCAACGGGCGCTGATCGAAGGACCCTCGGGGCCGGTGCTGGCACCGACCAAGACCCGCCGCCCGCATCACGTCGACCTCGACGCCCGAACCCTGGCTCTCGTCCGCGCCCGCTACGTCGACACCGATCGTGCGGTGTTCGGCCGGGTCGACCTCGAGCGCTTCGTGTTCTCCGCCGACCCTGATGGTGCTGTGCCGTGGCGGCCCAACTGGGTGACCAAGCGGTTCATCGCGATCCGGACCGCCGCCGGCGTGGGGCACTTCCGGCTGCACGATCTCCGCCACTTCATGGCCACCGAGATGCTCCACCGGCTTGTCCCGTTGCCCACGGTTTCGGGCCGTTTGGCCCACGTCCGCATGTTCACCACGTTGAACGTCTACGCGCACGCCGTCCCGAGTGGCGACCGCTTGGCCGCGACCGTCATCGGCGACCTCGTCGTCGGGGCACCGACGCGACATCCAGGCGCGGCGCCGCTCCGGCCGAGCACGGCACGACACGCTCTGCGGTCCTCCCGTCGGGGGAGCCGGTGCCGAGCCAGGCCATCTGGCTGAGCGCGGGCGCGGCCAGGGATGCACCGGACTTCGCCGTCACGCACAGCTAGTCCGTCTATGCCGACTTGCGCCGGCCTGCCGGTGACGACGGCGGCTTCGCGGCGGATGCGCGCGATGACGGCTTCGACGACCGTGCGCCTTTGGTGCGGACCCTGGGGCCGAGCAACGGGGTCCGGTGGCGGCCGTGGATCACGGTCAACTCGAGGTGGCCGCCCAGTGCCTGGACGTACTGTTCGAGCACCTCGATGGTCACGTTGTGCGACCGCTCGATGGCGGCGATGCGCGGCTGCGACACGCCGATGCGCTCAGCTAGCTCGCGCTGGGTCAGGCCGGCTTGCTCGCGCAGTGCGGTGAGACCGGCGGCGAGGCGGAGCTCGTCTTCGATCTCCCGGACGCGCTCGGGCGCACCCGGTGCCTCCAGGACCTTCTTCTCCCACTGCTTGAGGCTCATCGCTTCTTCCTCCGTCTCGTCCTGGCGCCCGTCGCTGACTTTCCCGTGGAGGTCTCTGATCGCTTCGCTAGCTGGGCCTGATGTTCATCGAACCGGTCATCGGCTATCGGGATGTTGGTCTCGTACCAGCCGGTCCAGTCGTCGCTCTTGTCGCCGCCGACGAGCAGGATGGCCTCCCGTACCAGGTCGAAGGCGAACAGGACTCTGATCTCTGTCCGTCCCGTCGATCCTGGCCTGAGCTCCTTCATGTTGCTGTGGCGGCTTCCCTTGACCGTGTCGACCAGTGGACGGCCGAGCGTCGGTCCCTGATCTCGCAGCACGCGGATCGCCGCGAGCAGCGCTTCAGCGTCGGCCTGGTCGAGCCGATCAGCCCATTTCTCGCAGGCAGGATGGAACTCGACCGGCCACATTGGACGCCACTATAACAATTCTGTTATGAGATTGCGTCAGGCGTGCATGCCTGAGGCGGTGAGCCAGGCCAGGTCGGCCTCGTCCTGGCGGCGGGCGTCCTGTTCCCGGGTGAACAGCTCGTCGGTCTTGGTCAGAACGAGCGTGTAGGGGCTGCCTCGGCGCCGGGTCTGGTGCCGTACGGGTAGTTCGGCGTCGTCGATCCGGTGGTGGACGTGTTGGCGCTTCGCTTGGGCGATGGGCCACTCGAAGACCGGCCGCGTCGGGTGGGCGAGGAACTCGCCCAATGTATGGCATAGGTCGCAGTCGCATCCGGAGGGCAGGGACACGGACCAGTCGTCGCCGGCACGTGGCGGACGGCTGGTCCGTGCCTCGAGTCGCGTGCGGCAATGCTGGGCGAACTGGTCGAGGCCAGCCGCGGCGAGCCACGCCGGGTCCCGTGCCGCGGGGTCGCGGAGGATGGCCATCGTGCAGGCCAAGAGGTCGTCGGTGCCGCCGGCGTCGGCGGTGAGGAACGCGGTCACCTCCTCGCGCAGCTCGGCGTCCCTGGTCATCCAGGCGGCTTCGAGCAACCCGAGCATCGGCGCGGCCAGATCGAGCAGCGCCTCTTGTGCCCGGCTGGGCGGGGTGAGGCTCAGGCGCTGCTTGAACGTGCCGCAAAGGTCACGCCAGGACCGTCGGGCCATGGTGCGGGCGATCGAGAGTCCGACCGGTCCGGCGGCCGCCAACGGATCGCACAGGCGGGGCAACGACACTGCCCACCTGAGATGGTCCGCTGTCCGCTCGAAGGGTGCGGCGGCGGGCCAGCCGTCGACCAGGTCGTGCACCCAGCCGGTGCCGTAGGTGTCGCCCAGCCGGACCAGCGGTTCGGCGTGCTCCGGTTGGATCGCGGACGGGTGGAACGGCGCGAGCAGCATGGCCGCCAGGTCGGCGTCGGCCAGCCTCCCAGCCGCATCCAGCACGGCGCCCAAGAAAGTCGGTTCGGGCGTGGTGCCCCGCGCAGCGTCTGCCCATATCGGCGCCAACGACGCGGCGTGCTCACCTGCCGCATCCTCCTCCCCGTCGCCGAGGAGACGCGTCAGCTCGTCGACCGCCCAGGTGGGCGAGGCCTCGGCCCGCACTCTGAATGCCAGCGGCCGGGGCCACAGCACCACGGCGCCGCGGTGGTACCAGCGGTCGAGCGTGTTGCCGTAGTTGCCCATGTAGCCCTCGTGCTCGGCGGCGTAGGGCACCAGATCCCCAGTGGACGTGCTGGCGCACACTTCGCCGTCGGCTACCGAGCTGGACACCGGTCGTGCCGGGCCACCCTCGGGCTCGGTCCACGCGTCGAGGGTCACCTCCGACTCGATCAGCTCGTCGAGCTCGTACCTGTCGAGGTCGGAGGTCCCGCCCGCGTCGAAAGACGTGTCCTCCCCGAACCAGTCGTCCTCGCCCTCGGGCTCGTCGAAGTCCCACCGCCGACGCCTCGACCGGCGGCCCCAGGAGTGGTTGTCGGGCTCGAAGGCACTCCAGGTCTCGTGCACGTCCGCAAGCGCGAGCACCACGTCGCAGCCGGCCTTCTGAGCCGCGGCGCGCAGCACGGCGGCGCGCGGGGCGTCGCCCTCCTTGAGCCGGGGCCAATCGATGCCCCGACGCGTGTACTCGTGATCGAGCAGGTAGACCAGGCGGCTCGGAGGATCCTCGGGCGGGCCGGCGATGCGCCAGCGGCGCTCCATCGGCGTCGTGAAGTGCTCGTCGAGGCAGGACGCCACGCCGTCGACCATTGCGGCGTCGACGTCCGCGGCGGCGGCCGTTGGCTCGCCCCAGAGGAGCAGGTTATAGGTGAGCACGACCCGGTAGCCGGAGCGCACCGGCTCGATCTCGTGGCGACAGTCCGCGTAGAACCCAACGAGGGACAGGGCGGACTTCGACGACCGGTACCGTTTGGTCCCCGTCCCGCTGTGGACGACGAGATCACCGCCGGTGAACGACGACGGCAGCGTCACCACCAGCGACCCCACCATGGCGTCGTCCTTCTCAGAGTCCTGATGGGCGACGAAGAACTGGCCCGGCCCGTACACCAGCATTGAGTGGAAGTCTGCCGTCAGCTCGTAGCCGTCGGGCATGCCGAGATCGCGGCAGAAGCGGTCCAGCACAGGGCCCAGGGCGCGGTGCCAACGCCGCCTGTCGATCTTCACCCGCGACTTGGGCACCTCCCAGGTGTCCCGCACCCGCCGGTCGAGCAGCGTGTCCTCGCCACGGCCGTAGCGCGCCGGCCGAGCGATGGCACAGAGCTGTCGGGCCTGCGCCTGCGGCACCGGGAACCCGAGCGCGCCGACCCCACGCACCTCGACGTGCAGGCTGTCGATCGGCAGGGTCGACCGGGCACTCGACGCATCCCTGCCCACGACCCCGCCCAGAAGCTCCGCCAGACGATCGCGCGCAGCGCCCCCCACACGGCCGACACTATCCCTCGGGCATGGTCTCCCGACTCGGTCCACGCTCGCTCATGGTCGGCGGCAACCACTACCGTCACGGCCGATGACATACGCACGCGGTTCCTTCGGGAGCTGCGGGCCTGGTGGTAGACCAGTTCACTACGGCACGGACGTGGCACCACTCGGCGGACGATTCACCGGACGGAACACCACGTCAGGGGACACGCCAATACGGAGTGGACTGGGACCGACACCTTGCCAAGGTGAGGGTCGCGGGTTCGAGTCCCGTCGTCCGCTCAAAAGGGAAGCCCATGTCAGCGCCGGTTTCGGCTGGCGCTGACTCGCGTCTCGGCCAGTCGACTACAGGGCCGGGGCGGTTCAAGCCCTCGCTGGGCAAACTCTGGGACACCAGCTGGACCGGGCCGGCACCTGATGGACACGGCGCAGGACAGCAGCGCAGGTCACAGCACCGCACCGCACCGGCTGGACGTTCGGGAGCGGTCTCCTAAGCGGTAGGCCGCAGGTTCGAGTCCTGCCGAGGGCACCCGACCCGGACGCGGACGGAGCGGAGGGCGCCGGTCGGATCGGCACTCTCCGCTCTCGGATCGGGCTCCCGGGGGAGCCGGTGGATCAGTTGCTGGTCGAGGCCTCGATCAGGGCTCGACCGTTCCCCGAGCCGATCGCGATCTTGCGCGGCTGTGCTTGCTCGGACACGGGAAGCGTCACGGTCAGCACACCATGGTCGTAGGACGCTTGGAGGTTGGAGCTGTCGAGGCTGTCGCCCAGGAGCACGCGGCGGGTGTAGGTGCCGTGCGGTCGCTCGGCGGCGAAGACCTCGTCGTCCTCATTGTGATCCCACTCGCGGTTGGCCGAGATCGTCAACACGTCGTGCTCGACGGTGAGGTCGATGGCGTCGGGATCCACCCCCGGGAGGTCGACGTCGATGGTGACCTCGTTGCCGTGTCGATAGGCGTCCATCGCGACGGTCGAAGACGGTCGACGCCAGATCTGGTCGAACTGGTCAGCCAGGCGGTTGTAGTCGCGGAATTGATCGAAGCGTACAAGCATCGTATATCTCCTCTTGTCATGTTTTATAACGAAAGTATATCAGCGTGGCCAGTAAATAACTCAAATTCTTGAGGAATTATGAAAGAAGTTGTGAACGCTTTCGTACCCGTCTGCGTGCCCCGAACGAGCCGCCGCGATAATCGACGCAGCTGAGGCGACCATCGCACTGTGGGGCAACGGGGCCTCGACTTCGAAGCCCTCGCTGCAGACATCGCCACCGAAGCATCGACCGCGCTGGAGGTCTCCGAGCAGATCGCCCTGCTCGACCGCCGGATCCAAGACGCGGTACCCCGCAGGCTGCGCGCGTTAGCTGCGTTGTGCGACACACGTCCGGACGACGAGGCACAGGCGGGCGCCGTCCCTTGGCTTTGACCGATCACCCGGGGTAGAGCGCTCTACGACGGAGCGGACGGTGCGGGCGTGCTGGACGACCTGTCAGACGAAACCGCAGACCACGATCCTCGACCGCACGTCGTGGACGCCCGAGGCCGCCTTGCCAAGGTGAGGGTCGCGGGTTCGAGTCCCGTCGTCCGCTCAAGAGCCCTGCTCAACGGGCATGTTGGTACCGCCAACGACTCCGGTAGAGCATCACCGTGAGAAGGTGAGGTTCGCGGCTCGAGCCGCGATGATTCGCCCGTGAAGCCGCCGGTAGAGGCTGGTCTCGCGGCCCGGCATACGTCTGCACCGAGCGGTTGGGTGTCCCTGGGGAGCGTGCAAGGCGCGATTTGTGTCTGATTGTGCCGCTGAGCGCCGGGTGCGCTGGCCACGGGAGGCCGCCTGGCAACCCGGCGTGCCCGCCAACTCCCGCGCTGAGCCGGCTCCGCCGCTTCGGCGACGCGGTCGCAGCCGCCTACCTGCTCAGGTCAGCTCACCGAGATGGGTTTGGCACAGGTCGAGTTCGTAGCGGGCGGTGCCGCTGTCCAGTCGAATCGTCATCACGGCCTCGGTGCCGTCACCGTGAAGATCGCAGGTGAGCACGACGCGCGTTGTCTTGGCCACGTACCGGCGTAGTTCTTGCGAGACTGGGGTCGGCGTAGCGGTTCGGGTCATTGCGAAACTCTGCGAGGACCCGGGCGCCGAGGATCATCCCAGCAGGTAGGACTGCCGGGCTGGCATCGCACGTTGAGGAGCGAACGTCCATGACGCAGATCGACGCAGCACCGCAGACGGCTGCACGACTGTCCGGCTTCGCGGCGCGGCAGCACGGCGACCGCAGAGCCGTGCGTGCCAAGCGCGACGGCTCGTGGGAGGACCGGACCTACGCCGACGTCGGCGAGGACATCGAGCGCCTTGCGACCGGCCTGCTGGCGCACGGTATCGATGCCGGCGACCGCGTATGCATCCTCGCCGACACGCGACCCGAGTGGTCGGTCGCGGCCAATGCGCTGTGGAGCATCGGTTCCGTCGTCGTCCCGATCTACCCCACGAACTCGCCCGAGGAGTGTGCGTGGGTCGCCGGGAACTCCGGCGCGGTGGCTGTCGTCGTCGAGGACGCCGCACAGCTCGCCAAGATCGACGCGGTGCGCGATGCGCTGCCTGCGCTACGGGCGACCTTCGTCGTGGAGGGCCGCGATGCCTCCGACGGCGTCGTCGCGCTCGAGGAGGTCGCGGCTGCGGGCGGCAGCAGGGCGGAGGTCGAGCGCCGCCGGGTGGCCGTAGCCCCCGACGATCCGGCGCTGATCATCTATACGTCGGGCACGACGGGTCCGCCGAAGGGCTGCGTGTTGTCGCACCGCAACGCGATGGCGGTCTGCTCGATCGTGCTGGAGCTCGGGACGTTGTTGCCGGGTGAGGTCGCCTACCTGTACCTGCCGCTGGCGCACGTGTTCGCGCAGATCGTCCAGCTCGCCGCCTACCAGGTCGGCGCCGCGATCGCGTACTACGGGGGCGATACGAAGCAGATCATCCCCGAGCTCATAGAGGTGCATCCCGACTATCTGCCGTCGGTGCCGCGCCTCTTCGAGAAGCTGTACGCGCTGGCGATGGCGCAGGTCCCGCGCGAGCAGCAGGACGATCTCGACCGCGCGGTTCGGCTCGGGGTGCAGGTGCGGGCGCTGGAGGCGCGTGGCGAGCCGGTGCCCGACGAGCTCGCCGAGGTCTACCGGCGCGCGGACGAGACCGTCTTCTCGAAGATTCGAATGCTCTTCGGCAGCAACCTCCGCGAGGCGCTGTCTGGTGGGGCGCCGATCGCGCCGACGATCCTCGAGTTCTTCTACGCCGCCGGGGTCCCCGTGATGGAGGGCTATGGGATGACCGAGACCATGGGCGCTGGCACGGTGAATTGTCCTGACGTGTTTCGGTTCGGGACGGTCGGGCGCGCGGCGCCGGGCGTCGAGGTCCGGATCGCCGAAGATGGCGAGATCCTCATGCGCGGCCCGCAGATCTTCGTCGGCTACTGGGAGAACGAGCGGGCGACGCGCGAGGTGCTCGACGACGACGGCTGGCTGCACACAGGCGACCTCGGGGCGCTTGACGACGACGGCTTCCTGAGCATCACCGGCCGCACGAAGGACATCATCATCACCGCCGGCGGCAAGAACATCACCCCAGCGAATCTCGAGGACGATCTCAGGCGTTCGTCGTTCATCTCGCAGGCGGTGATGTACGGCGACCGGCGGCCGTATCTCGTGGCGCTTGTGACGCTCGACGTCGAGGTGATCGTCCCGTGGGCGCAGGAGCACGGCCTACCGGACGACCTGGACGCACTTGCGCAGCACCCCGACATCCACGACCTTGTGCAGCAGGCGCTCGACAGCGCGAACTCGCGCTACGCGCAGGTCGAGCAGATCAAGCGCTTCGCGATCCTCGGTCACGACTTCGGGCACGAGACCGGCGAGCTGACGCCGACGCTGAAGGTCAAGCGCAGCGTCGTCTTCGACCGCTACGCGAATGTCTTCGACGACCTCTACGCGCGCTGACCGACGATGGGGTGGAAGGCCAGCACCGTCGGATGACAGGCACACGACGATTACCGAAGAGGACGGTGTTCACCTGAGAGGTCCTGCCAATGCGACGAGGGGCGGCGTCAACTTGGCGGCCGGTCGACAGACCCAGAGGCATCGGGTTCGCTGTGACGGGCGTGTCGCCGCTGCGATCAGATAAGCGTATGCGGCGCCACCGATGACAGCCGGGGAGCGACCGTGGGAGCCAGACATTGCCGACCCGCGATCGGTGAGTCTTCAGGTCGAACGCGAGGGCGCGCAGCGGGCCCGGCCCGGCCTGGCCGCCACGAACTGCAAGTAGCGGTCGAGCAGCTGATGGCCTAGCGCATGTCGGGCCTCATCTGAGGGCGCGAGTCGGAGCAGACAAGGCTGAGAACCCGGTCATCCCCGCACCCCGTCAAGCGCCCGACGAGATGTACAGGGATGCCCGATGGATGTCCGGTGTATGTGCCGTATCGGGGCAACACCAGCGAGCACGCCGACTGGCAAGTGCCCCGGCGGGTGGAGTTCTCTGACTGCAAGGGTCAGGTGCTCGGTGCGGCGATGTTGCTCGACAGCGCCATCGCGAACAACGCCAGCAGTCGTTGAAAGCCTTCCTCCCCGGCGATTTCCTCGCGCAGGAGGATATCGACGGTCCGTGCGGTCGGGAGATCGATCATCAGCTTCGAGGCGAGGGCAAGCGCGGCCCTGGTGTTGGCGGTGCCCTCGACCGTGCTGCCGATCGCCTTGAGCGCCTGCTCGGGTGTCGCTCCGGCACCTACGAGACGCCCGAACCGGCCATTTCGGCCACCGAGGCAGGTGACGTACAGGTCGCCTGCCCCCGCCAAGCCCAGAACGGTGCTGGCTCGCCCCCCCTTCGCTTCCACGAGCCGCACCATGTCGGTCATGCCTTGGGCGAAAACGGCGGCGCGTCCGTTGGCGAAGGTCCGGTTCAGCGCGCTCTCTGCGAACCGCTCACTGAGACCCTCACACATACCCACCGCGATGGCCACCACGTTCTTGTAGGCCGACGCCGTCTCAGCGCCAACCACGTCGTCGGTCACCACCGTTGCCGTGGTGTTTGAACGGAGAGAGCGCGCCACGCGCTTTCCCAGCTCGGCGTCGTGAGCCGCGAACACGAACGCCGTCGGCGCACCGGCAACGACTTCTGCCGCCAATGCGGGGCCGGCAAGCGACACCGTGCGCTGGCGCGAGCCGATGATCGAGCCCACGACCTCGGAGGGCGATTCGAACGTGTCTGCCTGCCAGCCCTTGGTAGCGATCACCCAGGTGGCGTCGGCTCGGGCGCTCCGCGCCCCAATGGTGACCAGATCTCGGAGTCCTGCGCTCGAGAGGGCGACGACAATGACGTCGGCCTCCGCGAGGACACTCTCCCACTCGTCGCACGACCGATAGGTGAGGGCGGGGTGCAGGGTCACCCCGAGCGCAGGATGCGCACGGCCGTTGCGAACGGCAGCGAGGACCGGTGTGTCAAAATCCGTCCCGAGCAGAGCAACCTCCGCGCCCGCCGTCGCCCACCGGACCGCCAGGGCCGCTCCCATCGCGCCTCCACCGAGCACCGCGATCATCAGTTACGAACCTACTCTGGCCGTGAAGTCGACCGGATTCTGGCAGCGACGAGCTCCTCGGAGACGCGGCTGGTACGACCAGAGCCGTCACCGTCACGATTGCCGCCACCTTGGCGTACGTCTGGCCCGTAGTTGGACCCCGGCAGCTTCTGGCGGCTCGAGCACCGCGGTCGAGGCTGGCCGGCCCAGCTCGATGCCACGCGGGATGCACCCCGGTGAGCAGCGGCCCGAGGACAGGGAGGGCGACGGTGACGTGCAGTCCGCCGAGAGGGAGGCCAAGCCACCAGGTAGCCCGGTACCCGGGTCCGCCGGGCACGAGCCTTGGCTCACGCGGTCACTTACGCGCGTCGGCGGCGACGGCCGGATGGTGCCGTTCCGACCGCGCGCGTTTACGTCCCTTCGAGTGGTGTAGAAGCCGAGGTCCACCACTGAGGTTGGTCACCGGGAGATCTACGGCTGAACCGCCAAGTGCTCGCTGAAGGGAGTCTCCCGGTGGCCCTTACAAAGTCTGACGTGACCGACCGACTGGACGCGATCCGCGCCGGTGGCGATATCGATGTCATCCGCACGGTGTCGAACTCGTGTTGTAGGCGCTGATCGACACCGAGGCGACCGAGGTGATCGGCGCCTAGCGCTACGAACGTTCCGATGCTCGGACGAATTGGCGCAACGGCGCCCGTGATCCGTTGCTGGCGACCCAGGCCGGCGATGTCGAGTTGAAGATCCCCAAGCTGCGGCGGCAGCTTCCTCCCGTCGATCCTGGAGCGGCGCCGACGGACCAAGATGCACCTGTTCGAACCGGAGTCGGGGGAAAACCTGACCCACGGCCGCGGCGTCACTGCCCGGAGCCTCGCTCGGCCTGATCTCTCGCCGCGGCTGGTCAGACGGTGGTCTCGTCGGCCGGCAGATGCGGCAGGGGTGGGGCGCCGTCGGTCTGGTCTGGTGCCGTGTCTGCCTGCATGTCCACGCTGTAGGCCGTCATGGACAGCGAGCCCATGGCGTATCCGTCGACCAGCACGTCGGCGGGGCGACCGGCGGCGGTCGCCAGACCTGCGATGTAGAGCAGGGGAATGAAGTGGTCGGGTGTCGGGACCGCCACACCGAAATCGGTGTGGGTCCCGCAGACGAACCGCGTCCCCGGGGGCCGTGCCCATCAGATCCCGGGCGGCGTCGTCGAAGCGCCGCGCCCACTCGAACCCGGCCTCCGGTTGTGCCCAGTCGACGCGCCGAAGGTTGTGGACCGCGTTGCCACTGCCGATGACGAGCACCCCTCGGTCGCGCAGCGGCGCCAGCTTGGCGCCCAGCTCGAGGTGGTCGTCGAACGGCTTCTGCGCATCGATCGACAGCTGGACGACCGGGACGTCGGCTCGGGGAACACGTGGATCAGCAGCGACCAGGTCCCATGGTCCAGGCCCCAGACGTCAGTGTCGAGACCGACCATGGTCGGCTTGGCGATCTCCGCGAGCTGCTCGGCAAACGCCGGCGCACCGGGGGCCGGGTACTCGACGGCGAACAACTCGTCGGGGAATCCGTAGAAGTCTTGGATCGTCCTGGGCCGGGCCATGGCAGTAACCGCGGTGAGGTTGGTGTACCAATGGGCAGAGACCACCAGGATCGCCCGGGGGGCGGGATGCTCGCGCCGAATGTCCGCCATGCCTCGGTGTACCGGTTGCGGTCGAGCGCGTTCATGGGGTTGCCATGGCCCAAGAACGCGGCGGGCATGGGATGGTCGGTCATCGAGGTTGACCGTCTCCTGCGTGGTCCCTTCGACCGGGCGTCTCTGCACGCGGACCTGGCGCATCAACCCGTCTGGTCGTAGCGAGGTTCTCCTCGACGATCTGGCCGTCCTTCCAACGGGCCACCGTACAGAAGCCCAGTTCGAACGCCTTGTTCGGCGATTTGTTCATCCCGCCGTTCTATCCGGCAGGGTGAGCAAGCGAATCGACGGCCTGTTCGAGCCAGCGGCGCAGTGCCGGCTCGGGCGCGGCACCTGTCTGGCGGGCGACCACGTCGCCGGCATTGCTCACGAGCAGCGTCGGTATCCCCTAGATGCCGAAGCGCCGGGCGACGCGCCCCTGCCCCGGAATGAAGCGGCGGGCCGCCGTCGGGTCAGGTAACGGATGCGGCGAAGATGCTGGCGATCGACTCGTCGAGGGCGGCGTCGAACTCCTCGTCGCTCTGCTGCACGGAGAGCCCCTCGGTGAGAGCGCGGGAGAAGCTCGCCACCACTCCGCGGTTGCGAGAGAGGCGGGCGTTCGCCTCTTTGCGGCTGTAGCCACCCGACAGGGCCAGAACCCGGAGGACGTTCGGGTGGTTCACCAGCTCGGCATAAAGGTCCGCGAGGTCCGGCAGGGTCAGCTTGAGCATGACGTACTGGTTGCGATCGAGCTGACCAAGCTTGTCGAGGACTGCCGCCTCGAGCAGCGCCTCCGCCTCGGCCTTCAGCGGACTGTGGATGTCGACTTCGGGCTCGATGATCGGTATCAGTCCGGCGGCGAGGATGTCGAGGGCGGTCTCGAACTGCTGGTCGACCACCGCCTTCACACCACCGTCATCGGCGAGCTTGATCACCGAACGCATCTTGGTGCCGAATACGTCCTTTTCCTTGGCCCGGACCAGCAGCGGTTCGAGGGCAGGCATGGGCTTCATGAGCTGGACGCCGTCCGCCTCGTCGGCCAGGCCCTTGTCGACCTTCAAGAACGGGACGACGCCCTTGACGCTCCAGAGATAGTCGGCGGAGGCCCGGTGCTGGATCTCGCGGTCCATCGTGTCCTCGAAGAGGATGGCGCCGAGGATGCGGTCCCCCCGAAAGCTCGGGCTCGTGATGATCCGGCTGCGCATCTTGTGCATGAGCGCGAACATCTCGTCATCATCCGTGTAGGCGTCGTCGGCGATGCCGTACAGCCCGAGAGCCTTCGGGGTGCTGCCACCGCTCTGGTCCAAGGCGGCGACGAAACCGTTGCCGGACCGCATCTTCTGGAACTGCTGCTCGTTCATGAGAGCTCCGGTGGACTGTTGCTCCTGGCGAGCGTGCGCCGGTGGGCGCTGCGGGTGAGGCTAGCAATGGAGGGCGCAAGCGGGCCGTTCCATGATGATGGCACCATCAGCCAGTCCACGGCTACGAGGAGCTCGAGGAGCCCGACTGGACGCGTATCGTGCCAAGTACGGAAACATCCAGCGGCCGGATCGGATACTCCTGCCGAGGGCGACGATCCGGACCGGTACAAGTTCACCAAGCAAGCGGCTACAGCGATGCTGTCCTTCCTTTCTTGACGTTGCCGACAATGGGCGGGTGAGGGGAGTGCCGTGACGGGGTTCCGAGGGGCGATCTTCGACATCGACGGGGTATTGGTCGACTCACCGCACGAGAAGGCGTGGCGAGAGTCGCTGCGCGAGCTGATGGAGAACGAGTGGCGCGACCTCCGGCAGCGCACGACGTGGTCACCGGAGGCGTTCACACCGCTCGTGTACCAGCAGCAGATGTCAGGCAAACCGAGGATGAGCGGCGCCCGCGCCGCGCTGGCCTACTTCGGTTTGAGCGAGGACGAGGCGCTCGTCTCCGAGTACGCACAGCGCAAGCAGGAGATGCTCGTACGGCTCATCGACGCCGGGGATTTCACCGCCTACCGCGACGCGCTCCGGTTCATCATCGCCACCAAAGATGCCGGTCTGCGCGTGGCGGCGGCGTCGTCGTCGAAGAACACCAAGCTGTTCCTGCAGAGGATCCGGCTCGACACGTTCGCCCGGGACGAGGGGATCGCCTCAGCTTCGGTGCGCCCGGGACTCACGCTGCTGGAGCTCTTCGACGCCGACGTCTCGGGACGCGACTTCGCGCGCGGGAAGCCCGACCCCGAGATGTTCGTCACCGCCGCTGAGGAGCTTGGTGTCGACCCGCCAGAAGCGATCGTGCTCGAGGACGCGGCCGCCGGCGTGCAGGCAGCCAAGGCGGGGGGCATGGCTGCGATCGGGATCGCCCGGGCCGACGACGGCCCGCTGCTGGCAAGGGCCGGTGCCGACATCGTCGTCACCACCCTCGACGAGGTCGACACAGGCGCGCTCGCGAACGGACGGTTGGCGATTCGGGAACCGCCCAACTCGGGAAGATAGCGACAGCGGCGCGGGCCGATCGATGAAGCGAGCGATCGATGATGACGACAGCCGACGTGCAGCGCCACCTGATGGGCGCTGCCATCACGCTCCTGACGAATCGGAGTGTCTGGTTCTCCGGTTCCCGGCAGCTCGTCTTCGATTGGCGGCCGCACTCGCCACCTTCGGGCTGGGCCGGCTCATCGGTGTGTCCATCACGAGAACCCGACGATGCCAGCTGAGCAGGTGACCGGCCCGATCGCCTACCACGCGGAAGGGCTGTCTGGCCTCCACCGGGGTGACACCAAGGACCCGGGCCCCGACCAGTTCCTCGTGTTCGACGCCTACGGCCACGAGGTCTGGCAGCTCCAGGGTGCGGATCCCGAGAAACCCTACGTGGCGCCGCCTCGGCGCTGACCTCCGGGCCGTCCACCACTGGTGCGGCTCGCAACCGTGGTCGAACACTACTCAGGGGGGCGCGGGCGCGCGGGGGGCGCCGACCTACGTCATCCCTCGACCGGAGGCTCGCGTCGGGCGCTTGCCACGTCACGTGGCCTCGCTGACAGGCGGAGCGGTGAATGGGGTACGAGTAGGTGCGC
>Ga0268386_10001346_pt1 | contig 16766 bp, 15 predicted proteins | sample RVTome_15_FD_200260 | JGI IMG/M metagenome (GOLD analysis project Ga0268386, IMG submission 200260) | Soil microbial communities from uranium-contaminated site in the Upper Colorado River Basin, Wyoming, United States - RVT150D86... ...
CATCACGAATCCCTCTATCGAGTGCGACGACGACCGGCGCTAGTCGGTTCATCACGCCCGTCTGCACGGTGGCCCAGCTAATCGCGGACGGTGATGGATTCCACGACGAAGGTCCCGCGGCAGCCGTACACCATGCTCGGTGACGGAATGATCGTCGAGGGGTCGTCGAAGTCCGGCATCCCACAACCCCATGCGGCCGGGTCATCGAAGTGACCGACCGCCTCCACGTACCGCCCGGCGGAGTTCATCGGTCTGGTAACCCCCGGCGGGAACATGACCGCGAAGCGAGTGGCCCCAGCATCCCAGCCCGGAGCGCCGTTTGGGTCGGTCAGCGCAGCTGGCGGTGGCTCGACCGACACCAGCAGCAATTGGGCCAGGAAGCAGGTGAGCCATCCCGGCTCCGATCCGCCACAACCACCGGAACCGTACACCGGATCGATCCACCCCTCGAGTCGGATCGATTCGTCGCCGAAACACAGAAATCGTGCGGCGCTTGAGACGGCTGCGACCGTGGCGAGGCTTGCCGTGCCCGGGCATTCCGGCTCGACCGGCTTCAGCCACGCCTCTCCCTCACGGCTGCCGGCGGCGACCCAGGCATCCAGGAAGGGACGACCCGCCACCGGCTCGAGCAGCGTGCCGTGCTGCGACACGACGTGGTACCACTCATACCCCGCGGCAGTCACCGGGCCGTTGTACAGCCACAGCCGCGTCCCCTCAGCAATCGTGCCGGGATAGATCTCCGAGTCACTGCCGGTCCCAGGCGCCGACCGCGCGATCAGCTCATCGACGATGACCTCCGTCAGCTGGTTGCCAGCCAGCGTCGAAGCTGGCCGTGCCGTCGGGGCTGCGGTCGGGCCAGAGGTGACGTCGGGTCGCGCCGTGGACGTGGCCAGAGGCACGGGCTCGCTGGCTTCCGGCGTGGGTTGCCCACCGCCAGCCGACGCACCCACCTTCGGCGCAGCCGACGGGCTGGCAGCTGGCACGGCGCAGCCCGCCATCAAAAGCAGGACGGCCGTGGTCGCCGCGCAACGAGTCACCCCCACGGCGAGAGTTTGACCTCCGCGAGCCTGAATGGCAACGACTGCATGCGCCCCGAAGCCACGGGTGAGTCAGCCGTGGCGCGCGAATCGACGAACCTGGGGTTCCCGAATCGGTGGCCGCCGTGAGGATCTGCTGGGGGAACGAGACGATGACGGAAGCGCTCGCCACCTTCGTCATCGGCCGCGTGTATCCGGTTCACGGACGTGGTGCTGCGGCCCGACCCGAAGGCCATGCCCAGACGGCGCCGGCCAGTGCCAAGGTTCCAAGGACGACGGCCGGCAGGCCATAAACGATGTTGAAGCTGTTGAACGGGTTGGCGGGATCGAGCGCTGCCGCGCCGAGGGCGAGCACCTCCGCTCCGAGGAGCACGATTCCGACGGCGGCGATGAGGAAGGCTGCTGCTCGTTTTCATGCGCGCACGCTAGGCGCGGGGGCCTGCGGTCTGACTACGGTTTGGCTCGCAGGCGCATCATGAACGGGCGGGGGCCGGGTCTCGGCCGCCGCGGTGGAGCGTCTACAGCCGTCCGGAACCTTAGGCCACCGCTGTCGCGCCGCAGGCCCCGCCGCGTAGCGTTGCCCGAGTCAGCTGCCGGGGGTCGATGTCGCGGCCTACCTCCTCGCCGATCACGGCCGGTTCACGGCCATGAGCGTGGATCCGCGCCTTCCCGCGTCCTGGCAGCTTGCCAGGTCCGTCGCGGCGGGCCTCGATTCCGGAGGCGACCCGCGGTCCGAGCATGCCGCGCTGACGCGCGTTGTCCATGAGGGCGAAGTCATCGGCATGCTGGTGGCGGCGACGCGACATCCGCTGCCCGCTGGCGAGCACGCGCAAGGGGTGGCAGAGATCGCCCGAACCGCCGGCGCATGGCTCGGCCCGGTTGCCACCACTACGCGCAACCGTGAGCGGCGGCGGGCCGACCTCATGCGGAACGCAGCAGACCTGACGGCGGTATTCCAACCGATCGTCGACCTCGAGACGGGCCGGCCGGTCGGCCATGAGTCATTGACACGCTTCCAGGATGGCGTTTCGCCTGCCGCCCGCTTCGCCGAAGCAGTGACGTTGGGCATCGGCTCCCGTATCGGCGTCGTTCCTGCTGGAGGACGGCCGGCTCAGCCGGCTCCTCGCCACCGTGAATCGATCGTCGACGCCGACCCCGCGCGCCAGGCGCTGGTCGCCGCGCTTCACCATTACATGCTGCAGACCGGCGCCCATCTCATTGCCGAGGGGAGTGGAGAGCGATGCGGCTGAGACGCATGAGACGTTTCACTGGGGCTGCCGGCAGAGCCCCGATTCGTGCTCGGATTCGCCCTAGATGAGACCTTGGTACCGCATACCGGATTCCAAACCACGATTCGTACCCTTGCTCCGCAGCGTCCCGCGCGTCCCCGCAGTTCTGCCGTAGGCACGCGGTGTTAGCGTGCCCATATGGTCGTTAGAGTTCTCGCCTTCCTCGTCCTGATCACGGTGGTGGGCTGCTCCACGGCGGTGCCGCTGGTCACCGAGAGACCGACTCGAAGTCCGGCGCCGACTGGCACAGGACCGTCTCTGCCGTCGCCGTCGCGATCGGCGACTCCGCGGCCATCGCCGCTCGACACCGAGTGGGAGCTGACAGAGTTCGCGTGGGACCCGCCGTGGTCTCCGATGTCGTTCAGCGGAGCAGACGTGGGCAGCGAGCGGCTCGTCGTGGTGGGGGACGCGATCTGCGACGTGCCTGCGTTCCATGATGCGATGCCGTGCAGCGCGGGCATCTGGACCGCACCAATCGATGAGCCGAGCGCGCTCGAGGCGATACCGGCCAGCGACGAACTCTTCGTGGGCAACGCGCACCCGATCGTCGGGCAGCGACCCGGCACCGTTGATATCGCCGCAGGTCCGAATGGCTTCGTCGCGATCGGGTATCGCGGCATGACTAGCAGCCCGATCGAGGCGACGATCTGGTGGTCAGCTGACGGCCTCGTCTGGCAGGTGGCCGAGGTCGGTGACACGCTGAGCGCGGCAAGCCTCGCGGCGGTCGTGGCGGGTGGGCCGGGGTACGTTGTCGTGGGATCCGTCCACGATCCCGCTGCACCGCGAGCTGCGGCGTGGGGTTCGCCAGATGGCCGTTCCTGGCAGCGCGTTCCCGATACCGACGCCTTCGCGGTTGGAGGCTACATCAACACGGGGGAGATTCCAGTGGCGGGCGGCATGACGTCAGTGGCTCGCCATCTGGGAGGTTTCGTGGCATTTGGGTCGCGCTGCGTCGGAGGCGGGACGCTGGCCCAGCCGGGACCGATGGGAGGACCCGACAGTTGCGGCGTCGCAAGCTGGACTTCCGAAGACGGGATCAGCTGGCGGCAGAACGACCTTGCGCTGGAGCCAGGGGCGGCGGTCAGCTCGGTGGGTGTGACCGATGGCCGGGTCGTGGCGGTCGGCTCGGCCGGCTTCGAGGCGGCGGGCCAGCCATCGGTGGGCATGAGCCTGGTATCGCGGGACGGGACGACGTGGGAGGCAGTCGCACTCGAGGGCCTGCCGCGTCTCGACGTCGCGGTAGCTGTGCCCGGTGGTGTGATTGCCTTCGGGAGCGAAGGGGGCCGGATCAGCGCGTGGGTATCGGCCGAGGGTGTCGAGTGGGAGGAGATCTCCAGCCTCCCGCAGATCGGCGGCGCTGTCGTGATCCGAGATCTTGACGCGGCGATCGTCGGAGACAAGGTAGTGTTGGTCGGCTGGGCCGAGGTCCGCGGGAGCGATCCCGTCCTCAGCTTTGCGCTCGTCGGTTCAGCCTTCCCACGACCGCGCTGATCTGCGCGAGCGGGCCTTAGGAGTCAGAATCCGCCAACGCCGAGAACACAGGGGTGTAGGCCGAATGTGCTTCTGGTGGCGCTCACCGTCACGTTCTGACCCCGCCTGTGGGGGATCGCTGGTCATCATCCCGCGGCTTGCTTGGGTCATCTCATTGCGGAGGCGGCTCGCAAGGCTCCAGCGCTGACCATCCGGTCGAGCCGGCTCCCGATGTGCCCGCGACGCGGACGTCATCGAATCGACTGCGACCGCCTGGCGCGGGTTCGTTGGTCGGCTGCTTGTGCGCCTCCTGCTTGGTCCGTAGTCCGAGACCCCTATGACTCTTGTCTCATGCGTCTCATGGGGCTCTGGCCGGCATGCGCATGGCGATGGCCAGCAGCAGCGCACCGAACGCAGCCACGAGCCAGGGCAGGACGACGTCGACGACCCATGGGGGCGCCACATCGAGGAGCTTGAAGGCGCCGTACGCGGATCCTGACACGCCCATCGCGATGAGGGCGACTCCGAGGAGAAGCATGCTGATGCTCGCGCCAAGCGACCAGGCTCGTGCCGCGCGCCACGCGCGACCGATCGCGACGGATGCGATGAGTGCTGCCACACCGACCGCCACCAGGGGCAGCGCCACCAGGAGTTCGAGCCCAAGCATCGGATCTGGATCGGCGACCAATGGCACGGTCGTAAGGGCGGTGAAGCCGAGGACCAGTACGCCGCCAACAGCCGCGGTGGCCTGGGCCGCGAACCTGATCGGAGATTGAGCTGCCACCTTAGCGTCCCTCCTCATCGCTATGAGACACCCGCTTGCCTAGCATGCACTCTGTCTGCGCACCCTCGTGGTGGTGCTGTCGAGCCTCAACGGCTCTCGTGGCTCTGGCGGCCGAGCCCTCAGCGCTCGAAGCGTAGGAAGGCGAACCGACCAGCGGCGTAGCCGCCGTCGTCGTTACAGGCGAGCACACGCTCTCCACCGTCGGGGATGCCCGGGAAGGCAAGCTGCAGACGGACGGTGTCCCCCGGGGCGACGGTCGTCACCCAGCCCGTCTCGGTCATGAGGCCGTCGCCGCGATCCACGGCTTCGCCGTTGAGCTCCACGTACGCTTCGAGGGGAGCGGGCAGGCTGGGATCACCGCTCAACGACATGACCGCCCGGCCGTTCTCAACAGGGATGGCCTCCGGATCCGGGGCGAGGATGGGAACCAGCGCACACGGCCGACTGCCCACGTTCTCGAGCTCCACCCACACGTTGGGCGCCGCGGACCCTGCGTCGAGTCGGATCTCGGTGTCGTCGATCTCACCCGCCACCGTCTGCTCGGAGGCGATGCCGCCGCATCCGGCGAGCACGAGAGCGGTGGCGAGCAGCATTACAGGCACGTGCATAGGGGCAGCGTACCGGCCCAACCCTGCGGCCAGACTGCGGGGTGGTCTTCTGTGGCGGTTCCGGAGGATCTTGTCGGTGATCGTCTACGAGGGCTGGGGCGGGGGGCAGGAGCAGGTTGCGACCGACGAGGAGCTGGCTGAGCTGGACGCGCTCGTCACGCCGGTCGGCTCACGAGGTCCTGTTCTACGGCGACAGCCCCGAGGAGATCGCGCGGACGCGGGCGCTCCCGGACTTCGCGGAGCGTGTCGCGGCGGCGGCCACCGTGCCACGCGAGATTCGTGGGTTTGACGCCTACTGGAGCGCGCACCTAAGCGATGCGCGCGGGACCAGCCTCGGCGTCCCGGTCCTGCTGCTCATCGGCGAGCGGAACCGCGAGGCGATGGAGGCCCGGGCGTTCGAACTGGTCGCCGCCCCGTTGCCGCAAGCCTCGGTTCGCATCCTGCCCGGCCAGGGCCACTTCGCGTACCACACCGCTCCCGATCTGCTTGCCGACGAAATCGCGCGCTGGCTCGCGTTGCTGGGCGAGGCGCGCCCCGTCGCCTGACCCACCGCGGTCAGGAGCTCCCGCCGTGGTAAGGGCGGTCACGGGGCGCGTCGGCCGATAGCTCGGGCAACGGTTAGGCTAATGATCAACAGGCCGAGCACCACTCCGGCGATGCTCAATGGAACAGGCAGTGGCGGGGGACCGGGGGTGCTCAACGCTACGTAGGCTAGGAGGGTGAGCGCCGTCGCCGACAGCGCCCCGAGGATCCATCCACCGCGCTCGTCGCGCCACACCGATCGCGCGCCCCATGCGACGGTCGCACCCCAGATGAAGGTGGCGATCCCTACCGCGATGCCGAGGATCTCACCGGCCCCGAACTGATCTTCGAGCGCTCGGAGGATCCAGGAGACGATCAGCACGATCCCGAAGCCGGCGAGGAAGAGCGCGGACACCGTCAGTAGGCCGGTCGCGATCCGGTTCATGTCGGGGCCTGCGCTGCGCCCGGCGGGAACAGGCGCTCGACCTGGGCCGGCCAGTTGGCGGCGATAACGCGCCGCTTCGGCTTCCGCAGCGGGCCGACGACCTCGTCGCGCTCCTCGCTCAGCTCGCGCGGCAGCAGGGCCAGGTGCCGAGGTCGCTCGTAGGCGGCGAACTCGTGCAGCAGGCGGCGCGCCTCAGCCTCGATGAGCGCGACGACCCTGGGATTCTCGGCCACCGTGGCCCCGTCGACCGGCTCGAGCTCCGCCTGGCGCGCCCAGGCGGCGAGCCTGTCGAGGTCGGGCACGATGAGCGCGCCGGTCGAGGACCGCTTGTCGCCCACGATCACGGCCTGGGTGATGTAGGGCGAGGTCGCGAGCGCGAGCTCCATCGGCGTCGGACTGACCTTCTTGCCGTTGTCGAGCACGATCAGGTTCTTGATCCGATCGGTGATGCGCAGGCGACCGACCTCGTCGAACTCACCGATGTCGCCGGTGTGGAACCAGCCGTCGGCGTCGATTGCCTCGGCCGTCGCCTCGGGGGCGTTCAGGTAGCCACGCATCACTTGCGGGCCGCGCGCCAGGATCTCGCCGCTGGCGGGGTCGATACGGATCTCGGTGCCGGCCGCCGGTGGGCCAACCGTGCCGAACTTGAACGATTCGGGGCGGTTGATGGCCAGCAGCGGAGCCGTCTCGCTCAGGCCGTAGCCCTCGAAGATGAGCATGCCCATGGCGTAGAAGAACTCGCCGACCGCGCGCGGCAGGGGCGCGCCGCCCGAGCAGAAGTAGCGCAGCCGCCCGCCGGTGCGGGCCTTGATCCGGGCGAACACGAGGCGACCCGCCACCGCCAGCTGCAGCCGCAGCCAGGGAGAATCGTGGCGGCCGGCCAGGTGATTGTCATAGCGGCACGCGCCGAGTCGGGTTCCCCAGCCGAACAGGCGCTGCTTCCAAGCCGGCTGCCTGGCGACCTCGGAGAGGACGCGCTGGTGGATCCGCTGGAAGAAGAGGGGGACGGTGACCATGATCGTCGGCCGCACCTCGGCCAGGTTCGAGGCCCAGCGCTCCATGACCGGTTCGGCGAAGGCGACCGCCGCGCCGATCGCCAGCGGCACATACATGCCCGCCGCGCGCTCCAGCATGTGGCTCAGTGGAAGGACGCTGAGGGCAAGGTCGTGTTCGTCGAAGGGGAGCGCCTGGCGCACCGCCTCGTAGTTGTGGATCACGTTGCCGTGAGTCAGGACCACCCCTTTTGGCTCGCCGCTCGTGCCCGAGGTGTGGACGACGGTGGCGACCGCGTCGCGGTCGATCGATGCCCAGCCCTCGTGCCAGGCGGTCCGCTCGGCCTGCGACGGGCGTGGGCTGCCCCCGATCAGCTCATCGAGGGTGATCGCCGTCGCCCGCAGCCCATTGCTGGGGTCGAAGACGATGATGCGCTCGACGCCGGAGGCCTCACCCGTCACGCCGCCGAGCTTGGCGAGTTGTTTCGCCGACTCGGCGAACACGAAGCGCGCACCGACGTTGCGCACCATGAACTCGATCTTCTGTGGCTTTTCAGCTGAGTAGATCGGGCACGTCACCGCGCCGAGGGCGAGGACGGCGAGGTCCGCGACCACCCACTCCGCCCGGGAGCCGCTGAGGATGACGACGCGGTCGCCCGGCCTGACCCCGAGGCGGTAGAGGCCGAATGAAACCGATTCGACCCACTCCCAGAGCCCGAGATACGTCCGGCTCGTCCAAGGTGCCGCGCCGCTCCCCGTTTGGTCGCCGGCCGACCCGCGTGCCTTCCATCGCAGGGCTTCCCGATCCGGATGGCGCGCGACCGTTCGATGCACCAGGTCGACGAGGTTGATAGCGCGGTCGCTCTCGGGGATGCGAACTGGTTCGCCGGTCTGGGTGCCGTCAGCGTTCATGTCATCACCTCGGCTTGGGCTGTTTGAGGTCGTGGGAGGAGTCTCGAACATGTCGACTACGGTCCGACTGCGGCACGCTCCATCGGTCGCCGTCTGCCACCGAGGTGGGGACCGAGCCGTGAACGCGCGTCGTGACCGATTCCAGCCGCCTCGTCAGTCGAGCCCTTGAGTGCGGCGCGTCGTAGCAGGCGCCGAGCGTCGGTGTTGTTGCCCAGAGCGGTCAGGTCGCTGAGCTCGGTGAAAACGTCCACCATCGTCGCGCGGTAGAAGGAGCGGCTCTGCGCGACGAACGCGCTGTCACCGTGGTACGGGCAGTCGTCGAGGTAGTCGCCCCGATACAGCTCACCGCGGCGATCAGATCCCGGATGCGTCGCGCTGGATCGGGCGTCGGTCCATCGACCGGGCGCTCGAACTCGGTCACATCGCTCCGCGCGACCAACGCTGGGTGTAACCGATACCGGTCTGTCTGATAGAGGATGGCCGGACCATCGGCACCGTCGACCGCCAGCGTCTTGCCAATGCGGTGGCGGGCGAGGCGGGTACGCATGCGCTGCATGCTGGATCTTCCCGGCCGAAGGCAACATCTCCTTGTTCGCGGCCGGTCCAGTCGAGGTCGCGGGTAACTGACGTCCCGTAACGAGGGGTCGGTGCCCGGGCGGAGCTACCATCGTGCACGATAACGCTTGGTCCCTTATCTGGACCCTTAACGATCCTGTCTCATGTGTCTCATGTGTCTCTTGGATGTACTCGGTGAGCGCGGCTGAGACGCATGAGACGTTTCACCAGGAATCCGGTATGCGGTACCACGCTCATACCACAACATCTAGAGCTCCAATCGAGACCGACCTACGACATGTTGTGGTTTGGGCGCTCTTGCATCCCCTTATCCGGACCCCCTGTGCCGCAAGCAGGCGCTCCGCGGTCATCAGTCCCGGCATGCGCTGAGAGGTCAGGTCTCTCGCCCCGCGCAAGAGCACGGCGCTTCAAGACTCCGGTACATCGCCATCGACGACGCACGTAGGGTTCACACAACACGCTCGGGTGTAGTGACGGGCGCGGCGATGGAGGCGCAGGTGGGCAGGGCTGAGCGACATGGGAGCGACGGCCGGGAGGGGTTCCTGGTAGGACGGCCGATACCCTTCTTCGTGCTCGCGTTCGTCATTTCCTGGGTCCCGCTGCTGGCGTCGGCCGCCCACGCCCTGGGGTGGTCACCGATCGAGGTGCCGCTGGCGTGGCTCGTCGTCGCTGGCTATGGCCCGGCATTGGCGGCCGTGATCCTGGTTGCGCGCCAAGCGGGCTGGGACGCCGTGAAGGAACTTCTCGGGCGCCTGCTCCACTGGCGCGTCGGCCTCGCCTGGTACGTGTTGGTGGTGGTGTCGCCAGTCGCGTTCCTGCTGGTCGGTATCACCGTTCACGTCGCGCTCGAGGGACAGGCTCCGAACCTTGCCGATCCACCCCTGCTCCGTGAGGTCGCGCAGGGAGCAGCGCCCCTGCTCTTCCTGGCCATCGTCTTCGTGCAGCAGGGGCTGGTCCTCATCGGCGAGGAGGTCGGCTGGCGTGGTTACGCGCTGCCGGCACTGCAGGCTCGCTACAGCGCCCTGGTCGCGAGCCTGATCCTCGGCCTGGTATGGGGACTCTGGCACCTGCCGCTGATCCTCACACCGCAGGCCCGGTCGGGGGTGGCCGAGGTTCCGGTTGTGCTGTTCCTGCTCGACATCGTTGCTTCGTCGGTCTTCTACGCGTGGGTCTACAACAACACGCGCGGCAGCCTGCTCGCCGTCACGCTGCTCCATTCCGTGACAAACACCGCGGTGGTCTTCCTGCCGGTGACCTCGATCGCCGGAACAGACGTCAGGCCGTTCCTCGCCCTCATCATCGCGCGCTGGGTCGTTGTCGGACTCATCGTGGCTCACGCCGGGCGACACACCCTCATGAGCCGTGCCGTGCATGAGAACCCGTACTACAACCGGCCGATTGCGAGCGACTGAGACGTCTCGGCGGGTGCTCACGGTGCCGCGAGGGCGGGAGGCCAGACGGCTCCTGCGAAGCGTGTGGCGGGAAGGCATCCCCTGAAGTCTTGCGTGTCGATACGTCAGAGCGACACCGGGGCCCTGAGGGGCCGTTGGCGACAACCCTGGCTTCGCCAAACGGCCTAGCCCCAGGCAGGTTCTCCCTTGATCCTTGACACAGTGCGGGAATGGTTCCGCTCGTAGCGGCGCGCGAGCCACAGGGCGGCGATCATGAGCGCCAGAACGTCCGCGAAGCCCAGGATCGACTCGAGCGGCAGCACGATGTCACCGGCCTGCAGCTGGTTGAACAGCGAGCCGAGCGGTGTCAACAGCGGCCACAGCACCAGGATGCTGCCGGCCACCCGGAAGGCGACCGCGTAGACGACGCCCAGCCCGGCCAGGAAGCCGATCTCGGTCCAGCCCATCCCGTAGCCGACGTGGTACAGCCCATACAGCGCCGCGGCCACGGCGACGGCCGGCACGAGGCCGAAGGCCGCCTCGAGCCGGTTCTGGATGAACCCGCGGAAGAAGATCGCCTCGAACAGGCCGACCACCAGCGCCATGACGAGCAACGGCAGCCAGGCCTGGATCGATGGGTAGTCGACGCGTGCCAGGGTCAGGGCGAACTGCACGGCGGCGAACACGAGAGCGAGCGTCGCCGTCAGGCGCCAGTTGCCGAGGCCGATGCCAAGCGAGCCGAGGGGACGCTGGCGGATCCACACGGTGTAGACGATCGGGCCAATCGAGCCGACCAGCATCGCGGCGCCGAAGCTGAGGAACAGCCCCAGCACGTTGTCGACGGTGAACACCCTGAAGGCGAGGGCGAACCCGCCGACCACCACCGCGTAGAGGGCGGCGATCACCGCGAGGTCAAGCCGGTCGGCGTTGACGTCGATCCAGGACAGCTCGCCGTGCTCGCGGCGCGTCACCGCGACGGCGACGATTCCGAAGATCAGCGCCGCGCCCCCGGCCGCGAGGGTATATGCGAGGCCGCCCACGATGTCGAGCAGGACGAGGCCAACGATGACGAAGGCCGCCCCCAAGACGACCAGGGCTGTGCGACTGGATTGGACGTGCCTCATGACCTGATGCCTCACACGTGCGGTGGCGCCACGGTGTCATCGCCGCGGCGGGCTGTGTAGGGCCGATCGGACAGCTCTCACCGGGCCAACGGCCCTGTTAACGCGTGGCCCGGTGCGCGATGCTCGGTCCATGACCGGCGCGCGATCACTCAGTGCCCACCCGCAGCTCAGGGGCGAACCTTTGACGATCAGCAGGCAGAGACTCCCGAAAGCCTTCGGCCTGGCCCTCGAGGCCGCACGCGGAGCCTGCATGGCATTCGCCGGCTCGGACGGGCGTGCGTCCGCGCAGTGGATTCACGGCTCGGTGACTGGTCCGAACCCGCCCTCGAAGATCAAAGAGGTCGATCGAGATATACGCAGGAGGCAGCGATGACCACGGACGTTGCACACGCGGTAGAGATGGCTCGCGACGCGACGGAGGGCAGGCCGCTTGATCAGTTCCTCGAGCGCCTCGCTGAGCGGATTGGAGGGCGAGCCAGCGTGAAGGCCGTCTTTGGCGAGCCGACGGACCGCGGCGATCTGACCGTGGTGCCGATCGCCCGCGTGCGGCTGCGTTCGTGCCCGCAGGAACGGTCTACGACGACCCGACCAGCGGGGAGCGAACCCAGGTCCTCGCCTCTCTGCCCGATCTGAGACGTGACTCAGCATTCGGGTCCTTGGTCCCTCATCCGGACCCTTATGAATCCTGTCTCATGCGTCTCATGCGTCTCTTCGATGTACTCCGTGTACGCGGCTGAGACACATGAGACGTTTTACCGGGAATCCGGTATGCGGTACCAGGTCTCATCTTCAGGCCCGATCTGAGCTCAGATCGGGCCTTTTCGTGGCCCGCGGACCCGAAACGGAACCCTTATCTGAACCCTTATGGCAGTTCGAAGGCGGGTCCCGAAGCGAGCATGCGGTACCGGGAGGATTCACTGGACGCACGGCAGCGCTCTGCACGCGATCGGCGATCACGCTAGGGCGGTGAGCGCCGCCTCGACGGCGTCGTCCAGGGTGAGCGCCTCGCCTTCGCGCATCAACTGCCGGACGATCCCGTCGCTCAGCTGACGTCGAAGCGCAGCCGACGTGGCATCGACGGTCGCCGCCACCGCCCGACCGCGGGCGCCAAGCTGGTCCCGCGTCACTGCCAGAAGAGCGATGACCCGGGCGGCGGTCTCCGGATGACCGGACATGGCGAGCAGTCGTGCGGCGCGGCTGAGGTCCACGGCGGTATCGAGCCGGTCAGCCAGCTCGCGATGCAGCCGCAGGCTCTCGCGCAGCATGAGGGCGGCATCGGTGAGACGACCTTCATCGAACGCGATCATGGCCAGCGCGCCGAGCGTGCTGGCCTCGAGCCGGCCGTTGCGCTCCGCTCGGGCTCGCCGCAGGTTGTCCTGGTACAGCGCGACGGCCCCCGCGCGATCGCCGAGATCCTCCAGCGTGCCGGCCAGGTTGCGACTGACGAGCAGCGCCGAGTGCTCGTCCCCCAGCTCCCGAAACGCCCGGAGGCTCGCCTCCTCCGCGGAGCGAGCGCCCAAGCCGTCGTTCACGGCGCTCAGCGCCGCACCGAGCATGAACTGGGCGTACGCGGCGCCCCAGGCGTCCCCGAGAGCCCGGCACAGCTCGATCGCCTCCTCGGCGCGCTCGCGGGCAGCAGCCGGGTCATCGGTGTTCACCGCCATTACCGCCGCACCGATCAGCGCCTTGGCTCGCGCGGGGCTAGGATCGCCGTAGGACGCCAGCGCGTGCTCCAGCCGACGGCGGCCCTCCACCAGGTGGCCGGCGAGGTACCAGAAGCGCCACAGGGCCCCGGCCAGGCGCGATTCGCCGGCGCTGTCGCCGGTGGTGGCCCGTCGATCAAGGGCAGCCCGCAGGTTGTCATGTTCCCTCTCGAGCCTTGCCACCCACACGCCCGGATTTCCTCGAAGGTGGGGCTCTGCGGACTCCGCAAGGGCCTGGAAGAACATGGCGTGGCGCCGTTCGACGTCCGGTCGCCGCCCCGTGCTGTCGAGCTTGCGCGCGGCACGCTCGCGGATGGTCTCGAGCATCCCGAAGCGTGGCTCTGGCTCCGTCCCGTCCACCCGGACGAGGCTGTGATCGACCAGGGTCGCGAGGCCGGCAATGACGTCGCGAGCGCCGTCGCACACGGACTCGGCGGCGTCGAGCGTCCAGCCGCCGGCGAAGACGGCGGCATCGATGAACACGTTGCGCGCTGCGGTGTCCAGGAGGTCGTAACTCCACTCGATGGTGGCATCGAGCGCGCGGTGGCGTATTGGCCCCACATCGGGGGCACGCGTGACCCGGCGAAGGGATCGGTCCAGCCGTCCGACCAGCGCCGACGGCGGGACGAGGCCTACCTGGCTGGCCGCCAGCTCGATGGCGAGCGGGAGACCGTCCAGCGCCCGGCACAGCTGTGTGACCGCCGGGGCGTTGTCGGGGGTGAGCGCGAACCCGGGCCGCGCCGCCCGTGCCACGGCGACGAACAGCGCCACGGACGAGATCCCGAGCAGCTGCGGGACGTCCAGCGGCATCTCTGCTGGCGGCGCGGCCAGAGGCGGAACGGTAACCACGCGTTCGGCATCGACCTTGAGGGGGACGCGACTGGTGACGAGGACCTTGACGGTTGACGTCGCCGCCAGCAGGTCGGCGACCACGGTGGAAGCGCTGAGCAGGTGCTCGAAGTTGTCGAGTACGAGCAGGATCCGCCCTTCGCCCAGCTCGAGAGCGAGCGACTCCAGCGGTGCGCCTCCTGCCTGGCCGATGCCGAGCGTTGTCGCGATCGTCGGAGCGACGAGCGTGGGGTCCGCGAGGGAGTCCAGCGCAACGAACCAGGTCCCGTCGGATGCGTCGTCCAGAAGCTCGGCGGCAGCATGCACCGCGAGGCGGGTCTTGCCCGTGCCGCCCGCGCCGGTCAATGTCACGAGCCGAATCTCGGGATCTCGGAGGAGCTCGGCGATCAGCCGCACCTCCTCTTGTCGACCGACGAGCGGCGTGGGCTGCACCGGGAGGTTCGTCGGCCTCGACTCGAGGCCGACGATCGGCGGGAAGTCGACCTCAAGGCCCAGGGCCACGAGCTGGTAGAGCGGTCGCTCCGGTCCGAGGTCGGTCAGCCGATGCGCTCCGACGTCGCGGGCATCGACTTCGTGCAACGGAGCTTCCCGAAGTAGATCGCGGGTTTCGCTCGATAGGATGACCTGACCCGGATGCGCCACCGCGGCATGCCGGAGCGCACGGTCCATGTCCACATCGACACCTGCGCCGTGGGTCGCGGAGTGGAGTCCGAGCTGCAATCCAGGCCCGCCGCGGCGAGCACTTCGCTGCATGGCGGCCGCGGCGATCGCTGCGTCACGGGCACGCCCAAAGCCGAGCATGGTGCCTGGCCGGGATGGGACCTCCACCGCGCCATGGCGAGCGGCAACGGCCAACATGAGCTGCCGAGTGCCAGGGTCGCCACTGTGCACGGCAAGGAACGTCGCGGTTGCACCTGCAGCAGCGAGTTCCGCCAGCTGAAGCGCGGTGGCCGCATCTCCGCTGAGCCCCACACCCTCGTCCATCAGGGCCGGGTCGTGATCCAGGATCTGTCGCTCGAGCCGTTGCAGTGTGGGGCCCGGCTCCACGCCGAGCTCATGAGCCAGCACGTGACGGCCGTCCTGCGCGACGCGCAGGGCATCCGCCTGGCGGCCCGCCCGGTACAGGGCGAGCATCAGCTGGCTCCGCAAGCCCTCACGCAGGGGCTGGTCGGCGACGAGGAGCTCCAGGGTCGGGATCACCTCGGTGTGACGTCCGAGCTCCAGGTCGGCCCCGACCTTGGCTTCGTTCGCGCCGAGTCGCAGCTTGTGGAGCCGCGCGACCTCATGCTGAAGGCCGGCCGGCAGGTCCACGTCGGCGAGCGGCTCGCCGCGGAACAGGGCGAGTGCCTCCTCGAGCAGGCGCGAGCGCGCCAGCGGCCCATCCCGCGCGGCCGCGGAGGTGAGTTCCTCGAACGCGCTCATGTCGTACCGGTCGCCCGCCTGCACGGCCAGGCGGTAACCGGGTGCCCGCGTCTCGATCCGATCCTCGCCGAGCCTCCGGCGCAGCGATGAGATGACGCCGTGCAGCGCCGTACGTGCCGTCGCCGGCGGCTCTTCGCCCCAGACGGCGTCGATGAGCTCGTCGGCGCCGACGACGCGGCCCGCCCTCAGCAGGAGGAGCGCGAGCACGGCTCGTTCCCGGGGGCGGGTCGGCGTCAGGGAGCGCCCATCGATTTCGACCTCGAGGGGGCCAAGCACGCGGAAGTCCATGGAGCCGCGATTGTCGCACCGGCTGACGGATTAGCGCCGTAATAGCGGCCCGTTAGCACGGTCGCAGACGCTCCGCTCATTCACGTAGGAGAAGCGTCGTGTCGGTTCCGGAGCTGAGCCCAACCGAGGAGCGCATCGTCCTGATGCTCGCGGTGGGCCACACCCCGTCCGAAATCGCCGAAGGGGTCGGCCTCGACGAACGCACCGTCGAATGGCACTTGCTCCGCGCGGCTCGCAAGCTCGAGGCCGCCACGTCGCTCCGCATGCACGTGCTCCGGGCGGTTGGACCCGCCCGGAGCCGACCAAAGGAGGACTCGCGATGATCCGTTTCCAGCGTTCCCTGGCCGCATTGGTGGCCGCCGCGGCCGCCCTGGCGCTCAGCGCGTCGGTGGTGGGCGCCCACTCGCACACCATCGGCAGCAATGGCCAGGTGATTGCCAACGGCCAGAACCACCCAGCCTTCGTCTTCGACGCCGCAACCGGCAAGTGGGTCAGCTGCGACACGAACACGCTCCTGCCCGGCTACGGCCCGGCCTGGTACGGCCTCGAGACCGCCCACCACGGTCCGGACTCGCTGACCCCCGGCAAGGGCGACGGCTGCTACGCCGCTGATGCGAGCCCGGTCGGCGAAGACGACGACGTCAACCCGGCCATCGACTGAGGCGCCTGGTGCCACCGGCGGGTGCCCGCATACGCCCCGCCGGTGCTGCCCGGCCAAGTAGGAGGCTTCCCGTGCACCGATCAACCACGCTAGCCGAGTTGTTCCGCCGCCGTTGCCTCACCATCCTGAGCATCTATGAGGACGGCTGACCGGGAGCCTATGGAGCCCTCATCGGGTGGACGCTCGTCGAACGCTCCTCCGGATCGTCGTTTGCTTCCGTCCTCGTCCGGGCTGCAAACCATCTTGAGTCGGTTCGATCCTCACGTTCGAACCGGCAGAAAGCGGCTGACGCTCTGCCGAATGTGGTGGCGAACTTTCCTGATACGGCTGATCGGCCCACACTGAAGCGGAAGGACCACCTTCCTGAGGACTCCCCGGACACATGTCTCACGATCACGACGAGCCGGATTCGGTCGGCGCGAGGCACGCTGGCCATGGATCGCCCGTGTCACAGCACGATATGCACCAGGCCGAGGCGCCATCCGACCGACACCGCGCGCCGATGCACGAAGCCCAGCACGGAGAGCATGGCGATCACGCGGCGCATGACAAGCACGCGGGCCATGACCCGGATGCGTTTCGGCGCCAGTTCTGGGTCGTCCTGCTGCTGACGATCCCGGTCGTGATCTGGAGCCACGAGGTCCAGATGTGGCTCAGCTACACGGCACCGGTCTTCCCCGGGTCCGACTGGGT
>Ga0268386_10001347_pt1 | contig 16761 bp, 17 predicted proteins | sample RVTome_15_FD_200260 | JGI IMG/M metagenome (GOLD analysis project Ga0268386, IMG submission 200260) | Soil microbial communities from uranium-contaminated site in the Upper Colorado River Basin, Wyoming, United States - RVT150D86... ...
CGATTGGGCGCCGGCGACGACGTGGTTGTTGGTCACCAGGTATCCGTCCGCCGAGATGATAAAGCCGGAGCCGCTGCTCGGCGCGACGGGGGGACTCTCCAGCGGTACCGGAAGCCGCATGGCGGAGACGTCGAGTTCGCGTTCCACCTCGATCGTGACCACGGCCGGCGTGACCTGGGCCGCCACCTCGGCGAAGCCCGCCAGCGCGCCGACCTGGGAGTCCGACGCCGTCGCCGCGCGAAGGTCGAGCACGAGCGGATCGTTCGCCACCCCCGCCATGCTCTGCCGGGTGAAATCGAACGGGGCCGTCGCGGCGAGTCCGATGCCGAACGCCACTACGGCCGTGAGCATCAGGTTCAGTTTCGTGCGCATCGTGTCACTCATGACGTCTCCGTGCCTGGTCGTCCATGCCCGTGCCTGGTCCTCCTGCAGTTAATAGCGCCGAAGCGGGCGCGCGGTTCCCCACGCGCCCGCCCCGATGAGACTCCGCCTCGGCCCGGACCGTTGCCCGGACGGGCGTGATCAGGTCGATTCCGGCTCCTCGACGATCTCGTAGTCCGCCTCGACCACGTCTTCCTCCACGTCCATCCCTTCGGCCTCCATGCCGGACGGGCCACCGTCCGTGCCGGGTGCCCCGGTCGCCTGCTCGCCCATGCCGGCGGCCGCGTAGATCTGCTGCGCCGCCTGCTGCACCGTGGCCTGAATCGCCTCCGTCGCCGAGCGAATTTCGGCGGCGTCGCCCTGTTTCAGGGCGTCGCGTCCTTGCTCGAGCTTCGACTCGATCTCCTGGCGTCCCTCCTCGTCGAGCTTTTCCTTCCAGTCCTCGAGGTTCTTCTCCGTCTGATAGATCAGCGAGTCGAGCCGGTTGCGGGTGTCTACTGCCTCACGACGCTCCTTGTCCACGCTCGCGTGCGCTTCGGCGTCCTTGACCATCTGCTCGATCTCGCGCTCGTCGAGGCCTGACGAGGCCTCGATACGGATCTTCTGCTCCTTGCCGGTCGCCTTGTCCTTCGCGCTCACGTTGAGGATGCCGTTCGCGTCGATGTCGAACGTGACCTCGACCTGCGGAACGCCCCGCGGCGCCGGTGGAATGCCCGTCAGGTTGAACTTGCCGATCGTCTTGTTGTCCGCCGCCATCTGACGCTCGCCCTGGAGCACGTGAATATCGACCGAAGGCTGGTTGTCCTCGGCCGTCGAGAACGTCTCGCTCTTCTTGGTCGGAATCGTGGTGTTCCGAGGGATCAGCGTGGTCATCACGCCGCCGAGCGTCTCGATGCCGAGCGACAGCGGCGTGACGTCGAGCAGCAGCACGTCCTTCACCTCGCCCGCCAGCACGCCGCCCTGGATCGCCGCGCCGATCGCGACCACTTCGTCGGGATTCACGCCCTTGTGGGGCTCCTTGTCGAAGAACTCCCGCACCGTCGCCTGGATCTTCGGGATGCGAGTCGAGCCGCCGACCAGGATCACCTCGTCGATGTCGCCCGCCTTCAGGCCCGCGTCGTCGAGCGCCTTCCGCATCGGTTCCCGGGTGCGCTCGATCAGGTCGTCGACCAGCTGCTCGAACTTCGCCCGTGTCAGGCTGATATTGAGGTGCTTGGGACCCGACTGGTCCGCCGTGATGAACGGCAGGTTGATGTCGGTCTGGGTGGTCGAGGACAGCTCCATCTTCGCCTTCTCGGCGGCTTCCTTGAGCCGCTGGAGCGCCATCGGGTCCTTCGACAGGTCGATCCCCTGGTCCTTCTTGAACTCCTCGACCAGCCAGTTGATCACGCGCTGGTCGAAGTCGTCCCCCCCGAGGTGCGTGTCGCCGTTGGTCGCCTTCACTTCGAACACGCCGTCGCCGAGCTCGAGGATCGAGATGTCGTACGTCCCCCCACCCAGGTCGAACACGGCGATCTTCTCTTCTTCCTTCTTGTCGAGCCCGTAGGCGAGGGCGGCCGCCGTCGGCTCGTTGATGATCCGCAGCACCTCGAGACCGGCGATCCGCCCGGCGTCCTTCGTCGCCTGGCGCTGGGCGTCGTTGAAGTAGGCCGGAACCGTGATCACGGCGCGGCTGACGTCCTGGCCCAGATAGTCCTCCGCCGTCTGCTTCATCTTCTGGAGGATCATCGCCGAGATCTCGGGCGGGGTGAACGTCTCGCCCGCGTGACCGACCTCGACCACCACCCGGCCCTGGTCGTCGGCCTTCACCGGATAGGGGACGAGCTTCCTCTCGCTCTCGACCTCGGCGGACTTGCGGCCCATGAAGCGCTTGATCGAGAAGATCGTGTTCGTGGGATTCGTCACCGCCTGGCGCTTTGCGACCTGGCCCACCAGCCGCTCGCCGTCCTTCGTATATGCGACCACCGACGGCGTCGTGCGGGCGCCCTCGGCATTCGGGATGACGACGGGGTCGCCGCCTTCCATTACGGAGACTACCGAGTTCGTCGTCCCGAGGTCGATTCCGATCACCTTGCTCATTCGTTCATCCCTTCGCTGTCCACGTGTGCGATCGCGAGCGGGGCGTTCCGGTCGCGACGGGTACCAGCCCGCGCGGGGAAAGTGCAAGCGATGTGCCGGGTTTCGAACCGTTCGGCGGCGGTTTTCGCCGACATTCTGGCACGATGGTAACGGTTTCGCGCCAGATCGGCAGGGCGGGACGGGGTTTGCGGATCCGGCGGGCGCGGTCATACCCTTCGGGCCATGTTTCCGCTCCGCGACGAGAATCCCACCGAGCTCATCCCGTTCGTCACGCTGCTGTTCATCGCGACGAACGTGCTCGCATGGCTCGTCGTCCAGGAGGCGGGCGTCGGCCAGGGGTTCGTCTCGTCGCTGTGCGCTTATGGGACGATTCCTGGTGAGATCACGGGCCGGGTCCCGCCCGGCGCCCCGGTTCCGCTGGGGCCCGAGCACGTGTGCCTGGTGGGCGGGCTGACGTGGGCGACCGTGCTCACCTCGATGTTCATGCACGGAGGCTGGGGCCACCTGGTCGGCAACATGTGGTTCCTCTGGGTTTTCGGGAACAACATCGAGGACTCGATGGGACACCTCCGCTTCGTGATGTTCTACCTGCTGTGCGGCGCCCTGGCGACGGCCGCCCACGTGGCGTCCGATCCCGGCGGTGCCGTGCCGACGGTCGGGGCGTCGGGGGCGATCAGCGGCGTGATGGGCGCCTATCTCGTCCTCTATCCGTCGGTGCGCGTGCACACGATGATCTTCCTCGGCATCTTCCTGCGGGTCGTGCCGGTGGCCGCGTGGGTCATGCTGCTGCTGTGGTTCGGCTACCAGGTCCTGCTCGGCACGATCTCGACGGGCGAGGGTGGGGGGGTGGCGTTCTGGGCGCACGCCGGCGGCTTCGTCGCCGGCGTGGTGCTGATCAAGCTGTTCGCGAAACCGCTGCTGACCGAAGCGAAGCGGCAGGGCCGGGTGCTTTCACGCCGGGAACTCGGGAGGTACGGACCATGGTGAGATCGTGCTGACGCTGAGACGCGCGGCGGTGCTCGGGTTGGGGCTCCTCTGCCTCGTGCCCGCAAACCCCGCCTTCGGGCAGGTCGGTGACCCGCCGGCCGCCGCCGACTCCGCCGTGGTCGATCCGGTCGGGACGCCGCAGGACGTCGAGCCGGCGGCGGCCGACCCGGGGGGCCGGCGCGCCACCTCGAGCATCGTCGACGTCGCAGCGGTCGACGAGCCGGTGCTGACCCGGGTGGCTCGCGGCCTGCTCGCGGTGGTCGTGCTGCTGGCCGGCCTCTGGGTGTTTTCGGCGCACCGCCGGGCCGTCGACTGGGCGCTGGTGGTCAAGGGTCTCGCGCTGCAGCTCGTATTCGCCCTGCTGGTGCTCAAGACAAACGTCGGGCGCGGGTTCTTCCAGGTTGTCAACGACGTGTTCGTGGCCCTGATCGGCTATACGAACGCGGGAGCCCGGTTTGTATTCGGATCGCTCGTCGACCGGTCGGTCGCGGTCGACGGCGGCGAGGGTGCCGTGACGATCGCGGCCAACTTCGCGTTCAGCGTGCTGCCGACGATCATCTTCTTCTCGTCGCTGATGACGATCCTGTATTACCTCGGGATCATGCAGCGGATCGTCCAGGCCGTCGCCTGGGCCATGCAGCGCACGCTCCGCACCAGCGGCGCCGAGACGACCTCGGCCGCCGGCAACATCTTCGTCGGCCAGACGGAGGCGCCGCTGCTGATCAAGCCGTTCGTCGAGCGGATGACGATGTCGGAGCTCAACACGGTGATGACCGGCGGGTTCGCCACTGTCGCCGGCGGGGTGATGGCGGCGTACGTGGCGATGCTGGCCACCTGGTTTCCGAGCATCGCCGGGCATCTGCTGGCGGCCAGCATCATGGCGGCGCCGGCCGGGATCGTGGTGAGCAAGATCCTGTTTCCCGAGGTCGAGGTGCCCGAGACGCGCGATTCGCTCGACTTCGAGCTCGAGGAAGACCACGTGAACGCGATCGACGCGGCGGCCGGGGGCGCGACGGACGGCCTGCGGCTGGCGCTCAACGTCGGCGCCGCGCTGATCGCTTTCCTCGCCCTGATCGCCCTCGTCAACGGGCTCCTCGGCTGGAGCCTCGGCCTGTTCGGCATCGAGGGGATCACGCTGGAGCTGCTCCTCGGCTGGCTGTTCGCCCCGGTGGCATGGCTGATCGGCGTCCCGACCCAGGACATCACCACGATCGGCAGCCTGTTCGGAGTGAAGATGGTCGCCAACGAGTTCGTCGCCTTCCAGGAGCTCGCGAACCTGCTGGCCGGCGGAAGCGAGCTGTCGCCCAAGTCGGTGATTATCGCGACGTATGCGCTCACGGGATTCGCGAACTTCTCGTCGATCGCGATCCAGATCGGCGGGATCGGGGGGATCGCGCCGAACCGCCGCCAGGATCTCTCGAAGCTCGGCATGCGGGCGATGCTGGGCGGCACCGTCGCGACCTGGATGACGGCGTCGCTGGCGGGAGTGCTGGCCTGAGCGCCCCCGCCTCGGCCCGCGCGGCTGACGAGATTCGCCGGCGGACGGACGGGTTCGCGCCGCGGATCGGGGTGATCCTCGGCTCGGGCCTCGGCGGGCTCGCCGACCGGTTCGAGGACGGCCACGCGATTCCGTACGACCAGATTTCCGGGTTCCCCGGGGCGGGCGTCGAGGGGCATGCGGGGGTGCTCCATCTAGGGTCGCTAGGGGGGGTGTCGTGCGCGGCGCTCCAGGGACGTGCCCACCTGTACGAGGGACATCCGGCCCATCGCGCCACCCTGCCCGTGCGCGCGCTGGCTCGGCTGGGTATCGAGGCGCTGTTCGTCAGCAACGCGGCGGGCGCGGTGAACCGCGCGTTCGCGCCGGGCGACCTGATGCTGATCGTCGACCACCTGAACTTCATGGGCCGCGACCCGCTGTGCGGCGAAGGGCTCGACGAGGAGATCCCGACGCCGGGGCTGGAGGCGCCCTACGATCCCGAGCTGTGCGACGCCGTGCGGGCGGCGGCGGCGGAGACCGGGGTGGTGCTGCGCGAGGGCGTGTACGCGGCGAATCTCGGCCCGAGCTTCGAGACGCCGGCCGAGATCCGGATGGCCGAACGCCTCGGGGCCGACGCGGTCGGAATGTCCACTGTGCCCGAGGTGATCACGGCGCGGGCGTTCGGCGTCCGCTGTTTCGGCGTCAGCTGCATGACGAACTTCGCGGCCGGAATCAGCCCCGAGCCGCTCTCGCACCTCGAAGTGATCGAGACGACCGAGCGGGTGAAGGACGAGTTCCAGGCCCTGGTTCTCGCCGCGCTCGCCCGCGCCGACGCCTGCCTCAGCCGGCCGCCCAGTGGTTGAGCGGCCGGCTGCCGCCACCACGTCGCGGAGCGGTGGCGATCGCCCGCCGCGTGAACGCGAGGGCTTCGTCCACCGCCGTCTCGAGGCTCCGCCCGTGGGCGAGGCCGGCGGTGATCGCGGCCGACAGCGTACAGCCGGTGCCGTGCGGATCGCCGGCTGCGAGCTTCGGCGCCCGCCACACCCGCTCGCCCCGGGCCGTCACCAGCAGATCCTCGACCGTATCGCCCGCCAGGTGTCCGCCCTTCACCAGCACGGCCTCGCAGCCGAGCGCCAGGATCCGTTCGGCGGCGGCCCGCATATCGTCGAGGCCGACCACGGGTCGGCCGGCGAAGATCGCCGCCTCGGCCAGGTTGGGGGTGACGAGCCGGGCCAACGGGACGAGCCGCTCGCCCAGGGCGCCCACGGCGTCGGCCTCGAGCAGGCGCGCGCCGCTCGCCGCGACCATCACGGGGTCGAGCACGTAGGGGCCGAAGTCGGCGGATTCGAGGCCGTCCGCCACCGCGCCGATGATCTCGGCGTCGGCCAGCATGCCCGACTTCGTGGCCGCCGGCGGCAGATCGTCCGCCAGCGCGTCCATCTGGGCCCGCACGATGCGCGGCTCGACACGCTGGACGGCCGTGACGGCGCGGGTGTTCTGCGCCGTGATCGCGGTGACGACCGAGGTTCCGAACACCTGCAAGGCGTGGAACGTCTTGAGGTCGGCCTGGATGCCGGCCCCACCGCCGGAGTCGCTGCCGGCGATCGTCAGCGCGATCGGTCGCGCGGGATGGTCCGGGTTCACGTCTACTCCTGCCACGTCGGTTCGAGGTTCGATGCCGAGTATTTCAAGGGCTAAGCGGCTTCGCGCGCTGCGGCACGTCAAGGGGCGGCGCGAGCACGGAATGCTGCTCGTCGAGGGCCCGGCCGTGGCCCTCGACGCGCTGGACGCCGGCGCCACGGTGCGCGAAGTGCTTTACACCCGCGTGGCCGCCGCCGATCCGGCGATCCACCGCTTGCTCGACCGGCTGCGGGCCGTCGGGGCGGAGCTCGAAGAGGTCGACGAGGCGCAGCTCGCGGGGTTTGCCGACACGGTCACGCCGCAGGGACTCCTGCTGGTGGTCGATACGCCTGCGTGGTCGCTGGACGACATCGTCGTGCCCCGGATCGCCGTGCTCGACGCGGTCCAGGACCCGGGCAACGTGGGCACCCTGATCCGCGCCGCCGACGCGCTCGGCGCCGGCGGCGTCGTGCTGCTGCCCGGCACGGCGGACCCGTGGAGTCCGAAGACGGTGCGGGCCGCCGCCGGGGCGAGCTTCCGGATCCCGATCGTCGAGGCGACCGTGCCCGAGCTGGCGGACTGGTGCCGGGCCCGCGGCGTCCCGCTGCTCGCGGCGGAGGCGGACGGAGCGCCGGCGCCGCGCGCGGCGGACGCGCGTGATGGCGCGCTGGTATTCGGCAACGAAGGGGCGGGAGTCTCCGACGCCGTGCTCGCCGTCGCCGACGGCGTGGTCGGCATCCCGCAGCGCGGCCCGGCGGATTCGCTCAACGTGGCCATGGCCGGCGCGATCCTCATGGACCGATTGTTCGGAGGCTGACGTGCCGGCACCGCTCGACGTCGTGTTCCTGGTGTACGCCGGACTGCTCGGGGCGGCGATCGGGTCGTTCATCAACGTGCTGGTGGCGCGCCTCCCCGTCGGCGAGAGCCCGGTGAGGCCGCGCTCCTCGTGTCCGGCGTGCGGGGCGATGATCGCCTGGTACGACAACATCCCGGTGCTCAGCTGGCTGCTCCTGCGCGGACGCTGCCGGCGTTGCGGTTCGCGGATTTCGATCGAATACCCCGTGGTCGAGGCGGCGACCGCCCTGATCTGGGTCGGTGTCGCATGGCTGTACGGGCCGTCGTGGACGGGCCTCCAGGGCGCGATCCTGCTCAGCATCGTGCTGGCGATCGCCTTGATTGACGCCCGCCACTACCTGATCCCCGATTCCCTGAGCCTCGGAGGCCTGGTAGCAGGACTGGCGATCTCTCCGTTGCCGGGACCGCCGAGCGTCCTCGCCTCGATCCTCGGGGCCGTCGCCGGGTTCGGCGTCCTGTGCGCCGTCGGTCTGATGGGGGAGTGGGCGTTCAAGAAGCCCGCGATGGGCGGCGGCGACATGAAGATGATGGCGATGGTCGGAGCGTTTCTCGGGCCGGCGGGCGCGATGCTCACGATCTTTCTCGGAGCGCTGGTCGGTACGATCGTGTTCGCGCCCGTCGCGTTGCGCACGGACCGCGAGGTGCCGTTCGGCGTGTTTCTCGCGCTGGGCGCGGCGGCCACGTTCCTGCTGGGCGACGCGCTCACCGACTGGTACGCCGGGATGTTCCTCTAACCGGCCGCGCCCGTTCGCTCCCCCCTACTCCGCGTCGTCGCCTGACAGCCGGCGCATCCGGACCCGGCCGACTTGTGTGCTTTCGGCCTCGATGATCTCGATCTCGACACCGTCGACTCGCACGGACTCCTTCGCGCGCGGCACGCGCCCGAGCGTCTCGAGCAGGAAGCCGTTCAGGGACCGGTGCTCTTGTACCGGCAAGTCGGTGCCGAACACCTCGTTGATGTCTTTCAGGTCGGTGGCGGCGTCGACGACGATCTCGTTCTGCCCGATCCGGCGGATCGGATCTTCGGCGAGATCGGTCTCATCGGCGATCTCGCCTACCAGCTCCTCGAGCACGTCTTCGAGCGTGACGATGCCGTCGGTGCCTCCGTGCTCGTCGACGACCACACCCAGGTGCATCCGCCGAACCCGGAACTCCGCCAGCAGCTGCACGAGCGAGATCGAGGCGGGAACGAAGAACGCGTCGCGGGCGAGTTCGGCGAGGCGGGTGTCGCCCCGTTCCCTGGCGAGCGCCTGGTAGGCGTCGCGGACGTAGAGAATGCCCGTGACGTCGTCCAGCGACTCGCCGTACACCGGAACCCGGCTGTACGGCACGTCGGGCAACTCGCCGGCGATTTCGCGCAGCGCCCTGTCCTCCTGCCATGCGAAGATGTCGACCCGCGGCGTCATGATCTGCCACGCGCGCGTCGTGTCGAGCATGAACGCGCGTTCGATCAGCAGTCGCTCGTGCGCGTCGATCGCGCCGCGTCGGTGGCCCATCTCGGTCAGGCTCCGGATCTCGCTCTCGGTCACGCTGGGCACGCTCGTGCGCGGCGGAACCACCACGCGCGTGAGCCACACGAATGGGGCGGCGATCGGCAGGATGATGGCGCTCAGGCCGACGAAGAACGGCGCGATCGCCAGCGCGATGGTCTCGGCATTGGCGGCGGCGAAGCTCTTGGGGATGATCTCGCCGAAGAACAGGATCAACAGCGTCATCGCGCCGGTCGCGATTCCGACGCCGGCCGACCCGAACGCCTGGGTCGCGGCGTACGTGGCGACCGAAGCGGCCAGGATGTTCACGACGTTGTTTCCGATCAGCAGTGTTACGAGCAGTCGCTGCGGGTCCGACTTCAGCCGGACCAGGGCTCCGGCCCCCCGTCGCCGGTCGGCCAGCAGGCCCCTGGCCCGTGCCCGGGAAATCGAGAACAGCGCGATCTCGCTGCCGGAAAACAGTCCGGAAGCGAGGACGAGGACACCGAGCAGTATCAGGGTGGCGGTCATGGACGCGCCGAGCGCTCCTGTCCGGAGGGGTCAGGCGAGAATCGCGGCGACCAGCTCGTCGAGGAGGTCGTCCGCCGTGCGACCCGCGGCTTCCGCCTCGAACCCGGGGACGATGCGGTGGCGCAGCACGTCGGGGGCCACGGCCCGGACGTCCTCGAGGTCGGGGATCGGCCGGCCGTCGAGCGCGGCGCGCGCCTTCGCCCCGAGCACCAGGTACTGCGAGGCTCGGGGGCCCGCACCCCAGGCGACCATCCGGCGGACGAAGCCGGGTGCCGCGTCGTCACCCGGACGGGTCGCTCTCGCGAGCCGGACGCCCGTCTCGACCAGCGAAGGAGGGGCCGGAACCCGTCGCACGAGGGCCTGGAACTCCGCCAGGTCCTCGGCGCTCAACACGGGTTCGATGGTCGCCACCTCGGCGGACGTCGTGAGCGCCGCGATGTCGGTCTCCTCGGCGAAGCTCGGATAATCGATCCGGAGCTCCATCATGAAACGGTCGAGCTGCGCCTCGGGCAGGGGGTAGGTTCCCTCGTGCTCGATCGGATTCTGGGTGGCGAGGACGAAGAACGGTCGCGGCAGGCGGAACGTGTCGTTGCCCACGGTGACTTCGTTCTCCTGCATCGCCTGGAGCAGGGCCGCCTGGGTCTTCGGCGGCGTCCGGTTGATCTCGTCGGCCAGGATCACGTTCGCGAAGATCGGACCGTGGACGAACCGGAACACCCGGCGTCCGGTTTCGTGGTCCTCCTCGAGCACCTCGGTGCCGGTGATGTCCGACGGCATCAGGTCGGGCGTGAACTGGATCCGGTGGAAGTCGAGCCGCAGCGTCTCGGCCAGCGTCGCGATCAGCGTCGTCTTCGCGAGCCCCGGCACCCCGACCAGGAGCGAGTGTCCGCCGGCCAGCAACGTCACCAGGAGCTTCTCGATCACCGCCGTCTGGCCCACGATCCGCTGTCCGACTTCCCGCTCGATCGCCGCACGGGCGACTGCCAGGCGCTCGAGAAGCTCGACGTCTCTCGCGTCGTCGGTCGCGTGTCTCGCCATGTTCGCTTCCAAGTCTCCCCCTTCAAGGCCCCTCGTCCGCACCCCGAACGCCTGCTCGAACGCCGTTCCACCACGTACACCGTCGGCGTCCCGAGTTCCCCGCCGCAAGGCTGGCGCGCGGTGCCCGGAGAGTCAAGGATTGGAGCGAGTTTCTGCTGGCCGTCGAGGCTTGCGTAATTTTTCACAAGCGGGTATCATCGGCCCGGCTCGAACAAGCGGAGGTCCCGTGGACGAACCCGGCGACGAATCGTCGAGCACCGTTTCCCAGCTCGGCCGCTATGGCGGCCACGGCATCACCCTCGGGCTGGCGGTCGCGCTGTTCGCCTGGCTCGGGACGCTGCTGGACGAACGTCTCGGCACCAAGCCGCTGTTCGTCCTGCTGGGCACGTTCCTCGGCTTCGGGGCCGGCCTGTACCGGATGCTCCGGGACCTGACGGGCGAGCGGGGCGACAAATCCGGGCGGAGCGCGCGCTGAGCTCGGCCCGCAGCTTCGGCTACGTCTTGGCTGCGGGCTTCGTGTGCGCGATCGGCTGGATGCTCGCGACGGCCTCGGGAGTCGAGGGGCGGGAGGCGGCGCGCGCGCTGGCGGGCGCCTGGGTCGTGCAGGCCGCGGCGTTCGCCGTACTCGCTGGCGGCCTCGGCCGCGGGCGCGTCGTGACGCGTGCGTGGGCCGGCGGGATCGCGGCGCGCGCCGGAGCCCTGCTCGCGGCGTGGCCGGCGACGAGGGCCGGCCTGATCTCGAGCGAGGCGGCGGCCGTATTCGGGCTCGGTCTCGCGGCACTGATAATTCTGGAGGCGATCTGGCTCGCCACGATCCCGCCGCATCCGGGGTCCAACGATAGATGATGGGAATGCGCACACCCCTGCTCTCGTCCTTCCTTCCGGCGGTCGTCGCCGTGGCCTCCGCCGTCGTCCCGGCGACCGCGACGGCTGCGCCGAGCTTTCCGGCGGTCCCGTTCGCCGTCCAGGAGCACCCGGCCGGGGAAACACAGGAGGACGTCGCGGGGCACGGCGAGGAATCGCACGAGTGGGGCACCGAGACCATGATGCACCACATCGTCGACTCCGACTACCTCGAGTTCTTCGGCAGGACATACCCCCTGCCGAAGTGGGAGCCGATCCAGGCGGGCCCGCTCCGGATCGACATGTCCCCCACCAAGCACACCGTATTCCTGTGGATCGCGACGGTGCTCACGATCCTCACCGTGTGGATCGCGGCCCGGAGGTTCTCGCGCGAGGACCAGGCCGGCGAAGCGCCGAAAGGGTTCCTGAATTTTTTCGAGACGTTCTACCTGTACCTGCGCGACGAGGTCGCCCTGGCGAACATCGGTCACGGCGGCGAGCGGTTCGTGCCCTACGTCGTAACGCTGTTCTTCTTCATTCTGTACGCGAACCTGCTCGGGCTCGTGCCCTACGGCGCGACCGCGACCTCGAACATCATGGTGACGGCCGCCCTCGCGATCATCTCGCTGGTGATCGTCGAGGCGGCGGGGTTCGCGGCGCTCGGGCCGAGGGGATACTTGAGCACGATCTTCTACGTGCCGAAGGGCCTTCCGAAGCTCATGGTACCGGTCATGCTGATCATCATGACGCCGGTCGAGATCATCGGGAAGCTCGCGAAGCCCTTCGCGCTCGCCGTCCGTCTGTTCGCGAACATGACGGCGGGACACTTCGTGATCCTCGCCCTGCTGGGCCTGATCCTGACGTACGGCAGCGTCAGCGTGATCGGCGGATTGAGCATCTTCGGCGCCCTGGCGCTGGGGCTGTTCGTGATGTTCCTGGAGATTTTCGTGGCGTTCCTCCAGGCGTACATCTTTACGATTCTGACGGCGGTGTTCATCGGACTGATCCGGCACGCTCATTGACGTTGCGGGCCGGACTGAGCCCCGTACAGGGGGCTGAACAAGCACTCGAGGAGGAGCTGGAAATGTACAACATGTTGGCGATGGTCCAGGATGCGACAGGGGCCGTGCAGGGCACTACGATCGGCGCCGGGCTCGCCGTCATCGGCGCGGGTGTCGCGGTCCTCGGTGCGGGAGTCGGCATCGGCCGGATCGGCGGTCAGATGGCCGATGCGATGGCGCGTCAGCCCGAAGCGGCCGGCGTAATCCAGACGGGCGCGATCATCCTTGCCGCCCTCATCGAGGGCGCGGCGCTGTTCGGTCTGGTGATCGCCGGGTTCATCAAGTAAGGGGCGGGACACACGACGTGACGAACTCGACCCGAATCGCGATCGGCCTCGGCCTGCTTCTGGTGCTGCCCGGCACGCTCCCGGCGGCCCAGGAGGGCGGGTCTTCGGTGTTCAACGTCAACCCCGGCCTCGCCATCTGGACGTGGGTCCTGTTCCTGCTCACGCTGGCGGTCCTGTCGTGGAAGGCCTTCCCTGCGATCTCGAAGGGCCTGGAAGCGCGCCGCGCGCGCATCGAGGAGGAGATCGCCTCCGCCCGGCGCGATCGCGAGGAGGCCCGGCGGCTGCTCGACGAGCATCAGCGGCAGCTCGACGAGGCGCGCCTCGAAGCGAAGGCCATCCTCCAGGAAGGCCGCGAGGCCGGCGAGCGCCTGCGCGAGGATATCCTCGCCGACGCGCGCAAGGAGCACGAGACGCTGCTCGAGAAGGCGCGCCACGAGATGGACCGCGAGCGCGAAGAGCTGGTCGCCTCGGTCCGCCGGGACGCCATCGATCTGTCGATCGCGGCGGCGGAGCGGATCGTGCGCGAGCGTCTCGACGACGAAGGCAACCGGAAGCTCGTCCGCGACTACCTGTCGGAGATCGGATGAGCCGCGCCGCCGTCGCCCGCACGTATGCGGACGCGCTTCTCGACCTGGCCGAGCGCGACGACGGGGGCGCCGCGTGGCTGGAAATGCTGTCGGAGGCGGCGGGCCTCTACGAGTCCTCGCCGCCGTTCAAGGCGTTTCTCGACACGCCGCGTGTGTCGGAGAAGGACAAGGTCGCGGTGCTGCGCGAGGCGTTCGCCGAGCGGTATCCGGAGAACTTCGTGCGCTTCCTGACTCTGGTCGTGCGGAAGCGCCGTCAGGCGATGCTGCCCGAGATCGACGAGGCGGCGCGTGACCTCCTGAACGAACGGACCGGGCGGCTTCATGCTTCCGTCACACTTACGACCGCGCCCGACGAGGCGTTCCGGCAGGAGATCGAGCGCGAGCTGTCGCGCGTGCTCGATCGCGAGGTGGACGCTGACTTCCGCACGGACCCGCGCCTGATCGGCGGGATGGTGGTGCGTGCGGGCGACCGGGTGCTCGACGGATCGGTACGACGGCGGCTGCAGAACCTGCGGCGCCGCCTGCTCGAAACTCATACTCAGCCGGTGGGATAGACACGAATGGCAGACGCTACACTACGCGCCAGCGAGATGAAGAAGGCGCTTCTCGACCAGATCGAGCACTTCGAAGAAGACCTGAAGCTCGAGGAAGTCGGCGAAGTGCTGGAGGTGAAGGACGGCATCGCCCGCATCTGGGGCCTGTCCTCCGCCGTGGCCAACGAGATGCTCGAGATCGAGTCCTCCGAGTCGGGAGAGCTCGTCACGGCGCTCGCCCTGAACCTCGAAGAAGACAACATCGGGGCCGTGGTGCTCGGCGACTACCTGAAGCTGAGTGAGGGCGACACCGTGCGCTGCACGGGTCGTGTGCTCGAAGTCCCGACGGGGCCCGAGTTCCTCGGCCGGGTCGTCGACCCGCTCGGCCGCCCGCGCGACGGCAAGGGTGACATCCGGGCGGCGACGAACATGTTGCTCGACCGCAAGGCGCCCGGCATCGTCTACCGGCAGCCCGTGAAGGAGCCGCTGCAGACCGGGATCAAGGCGATCGACTCGATGATCCCGATCGGCCGCGGCCAGCGCGAGCTGATCATCGGCGACCGCCGCACCGGGAAGACCGCCATCGCGATCGACGCGATCATCAACCAGCACGACCAGGACGTCGTCTGCGTCTATGTGGCGATCGGCCAGAAGGCCTCGACGGTTGCCTCCGTGGTCGCCCGGCTCGAGGAAGAGGGGGCGATGGACTACACGATCGTCGTCGCCGCCAACGCCTCCGATCCGGCAACCCTGCAGTACATCGCGCCCTACGCCGGCTGCGCGATGGCCGAGTACTTCATGTACAAGGAAGGCCGCGCCACCCTGGTGATCTACGACGACCTGTCGAAGCAGGCCGACGCGTATCGCGAGATCTCGCTCGTGCTGCGCCGCCCGCCGGGCCGCGAGGCGTACCCGGGCGACGTCTTCTACCTGCACAGCCGGCTGCTCGAGCGGGCCGCCAAGATCACCGAGGACGAGAGCGTGATCGCCGGGCACCCCGACATCGAGAAGCCGGGCGGATCGCTGACCGCCCTGCCGATCATTCAGACGCAGGCCGGCGACGTGTCGGCCTACATTCCGACGAACGTGATCTCGATCACCGACGGCCAGATCTTCCTCGAGAGCGACCTGTTCTATTCCGGCGTTCGCCCGGCCGTCAACGCGGGGATCTCGGTGTCGCGCGTCGGCGGCGCCGCCCAGATCAAGGCGATGAAGGGCGTGGCCGGACGATTGCGGCTCGACCTCGCCCAGTTCCGCGAGCTCGAGGCGTTCGCCCAGTTCGGCTCCGACCTCGACGCCGCCACGCAGCGCCAGCTCGCCCGCGGAGTGCGCACGGTCGAGATCCTCAAGCAGGGCCAGTACGCGCCGATGTCGGTAGAGGAACAGGTGATGGTGATCTTCGCCGTCACCCAGGGCTACCTCGACGACGTCGACGTCCGGAAGATCCGCGACTGGGAGCGGAGCTTCCTCGACTACGTGACTTCGTCCCGCCCGCAGATCGGTGAGGCGATTCGTGGCGAGAAAGTGATCAGCGACGAGACGGGCGACGCTCTCCGCAAGGCGATCGAAGACCACAAGCAGACGTTCCGGGCCGAGCTGGCGGCGGCAAAGGCGGACGGCTAGCCGATGGCTCGCGCGAGGGACGTCCTGCGGCGGATCAGCTCCGTCCAGAACACGCGGAAGATCACGCGCACCATGGAGATGGTCGCGACCTCGAAGCTGCGCCGCGCGCAGCAGCGCGTGCAGCAGGCGCGTCCGTTCGCCGAGAAGGTGGCCGCCGTGGTCGAGAGCCTGATCACGCCCGAGATCACCGAGCTAGAGCCGATTCTGCGGCAGCCCGAACGGATCCGGCGGGCGGCCGTGCTTCTCGTGACGAGCAACCGCGGTCTGTGCGGCGCGTTCAACGTGAACCTGATCCGCAAGGCACGGGAGCAGCTCGCCTACCTGGAAGATTCCGACGTCCAGACGGAGCTCCATGTCGTGGGCCGGAAGGGCATCGCCTACTTCCGCTTCCGGGGCGTCCCGATGGCCAGCACGCGCACCGACATTACGGACGCGCCGACGGCCGAGCAGGCCCGCGAGCTCGTGTATCCGCTGGCCGACCGGTTCGTCGACGGCGACCTCGACGCGATCTACATCGTGCACGCGGAGTACCATAGTGTGATGAGCACGCCGGCGGTCTCGCGGCGGCTCCTGCCCGCGAACGTGCCCGAGGAGCGCCGGGCCCGCGAGGCCTACTACATCCTCGACCCGTCGGCCGAAGAGCTCCTCGCGAAGATCCTCCCGCTGTATCTCACGAACGTGACGTACCGGGCGCTGGTCGAGAATGTCGCGGCCGAGCAGGGCGCACGCCGCACGGCCATGAAAGCCGCAACCGACAACGCCGACGACATGCTCACGAACCTGCGGCGCGACTACAACCGCGCCCGGCAGGCCGAGATCACACAGCAGATCGCCGAGATCATCGGCGGCGCCGAAGCACTCTCCAGTTAGGAAAGCAGAGATGGCCGAGAAGAATATCGGAAAAGTGGTACAGGTGATCGGTCCCGTGATCGACGCGCAGTTCGATCCGGAGAACCTGCCCGAGCTCTACAACGCGGTCGAGCTCGAGTGGGAACGCGACGGAACGAAGAACCGGCTGGTGTGCGAGGTCGCCCAGCACATCGGGCGCAACCAGGTGCGGGCCGTCGCGATGGACGCGACCGACGGCGTGCGGCGCGGGCAGGAGGTGGTTGACACCGGACAGCCGATTACCGTGCCGGTGGGCGAGGCGGCGCTCGGCCGCATCCTCAACGTGCTCGGCGAGCCGGTCGACGAGGGCGGCCCGGTCGGCGAGACGGAGCGCTGGCCGATCCATCGGCACGCGCCGCTGATGACCGCGCTCGAGCCGAAGACGGAGATCTTCGAGACCGGCATCAAGGTGGTCGACCTGATCGCCCCCTACGTGAAGGGCGGGAAGACCGGCCTGTTCGGCGGCGCAGGGGTCGGCAAGACCGTCATCATCATGGAGCTG
>Ga0268386_10001348_pt1 | contig 16759 bp, 11 predicted proteins | sample RVTome_15_FD_200260 | JGI IMG/M metagenome (GOLD analysis project Ga0268386, IMG submission 200260) | Soil microbial communities from uranium-contaminated site in the Upper Colorado River Basin, Wyoming, United States - RVT150D86... ...
CGCAGCCGCTCCACTGCCTCCGTACCGATCCCCAGCTCGACCAGCACAGCGGTGGTGTCCCTACCCGGCTCCGGCCCGGAGGCAGCATCCGCGCCAGGGGGCGTGCGGGCCAGCCGTGGCGCCGGCGTGGGGACCAGCGCATCGCCGACCTGCACGTAGGCCCGCCGTGCGAGGGCTTGCGGGTGCTCAGGCGCTTCGGCGAGCGACAGCACGGGGGCGACGCAGGCGTCCACGCCGACGAAGAGCGCAGCCCACTCGTCCCGCGTCCGGGTCGCGAAGATGCCCTCGAGCAGGGCGTGCAGCTCCGGCCAGAGGTGAAGGTCGGACGGCGAAGGCAGGTCGGCGTCGCCGAGGCCGAGCGTCTCCAGCAGGGCGGTCCAGAAGGGCGGCTCCAACGCGGCCACCGCCACCCATCGGCCGTCCGACGTCTCGTAGCAGCGGTAGTGCGGCGCACCGCCGTCGAGCAGGTTGGCGCCGCGCTCGTCCCGCCAGTTCCCGGCGCTGTACGCCGCTCGGATCATGGTCGACAGGTACGCGGCGCCCTCCGTCATGGCCGCGTCGACCACCTGGCCGAGTCCGGACCGCTCGCGCTCGAGCAGCGCCGCAAGCACCCCGGCGATCAGCACCATCCCGCCGCCACCGAAGTCGCCGACGACGTTGAGCGGTGGTACGGGCCGGCGGCCCGCCTCGCCGATCGCGTGCAGCACGCCGGTGTACGCGAGGTAGGTCAGGTCGTGGCCCGCCTCGCCGGCCAGGGGGCCGTCCTGGCCGTAGCCGGTCATCCGGGCGTACACCAGCCGCGGGTTGTCGGCGGTCAGGACGTCCGGGCCGAGGCCGAGCCGCTCGGCGACGCCCGGACGGAAGCCCTCGAGCAACACGTCGGTGTCGCCGACCAGTCGGCGGACGACGTCGGCGCCCGCTGGGTCGCGCAGGTCCACCGCGACCGACCGGCGGCCACGCCCCAACGGACCCCCGCCCCCCAAGGGCCCGATGGCGTACGGGTCCATGCCGGGCAACCGGTCCACCCGGACGACATCGGCGCCGAGGTCGGCCAGGACCATCCCGGCGAAGGGGACCGGGCCGACGGCGGCCAGCTCGACGACGCGGATCCCCGTCAGTGGTGCAGGCACGCGGTCCAGACTGACAGGCCGCCACGACGACGAACGGATCACCCTCCCAGGCGGGAGGGTGATCCTTTCGTGCTCCGTACTGGGTGAGAACGTCGGGCCCGGGTGAGCCCTCGGATCTCGCCGAGTCCGTCGCCCGGGTCAGACGGCGCGGGAGACGGACGCGCTGGCCAGGCGGGCCAGGCGCGACGCCCGCTGGGCGGCCCGCTCGGCGCGGCGCTCGCGCCGGCGGGCGGCGACCAGGCGGCGCGCGATGCGCTCCCGCTCGGCCTCGCCCAGCAGCTGCTGACTGTGCGCTCGGGCCAGGGCTTCGTGGATGAAACTCATGTCGGTGCTCCTCGACGTGCTGGTGAATCCGGGACGGGGTCCATCGATCTGGAACATCTGGCTCTCTCTCGGTCGGGGCCGGGTGCGGCCACGGGTCAGGCGGCCACCTCGGTCTTGCGTGGACGGCCTCGGGGACGCTTGCGCGGGACGACGACGCCCTGCACGAACAGCTCGCCTCCCCAGACACCCCACGGCTCGGCGCGCTCCAGGGCCGAGGCCAGGCACTGCGGGCGCACGGGGCACTCGCGGCACAGGGCCTTGGCCGTCTCGACGTCGGCCGGGCGCTCGGCGAACCACAGCTCCGGGTCGGTCTGGCAGGGCAGCTCGACCCGCAGGTCGGTGGAGGGTGCGTCCGGCAGTGCGTCGAGGACGCTGGTGAGCATCACGGTGAAGTCACCTCCCTCCGCTCGGTCGCAGGTCGTGCGGGCAACGAAAAGGCCGCGGATCCCGGGTCTCGGGTCCGCGGCCTGGAGGGCTGCCGGTCGGTGGGGCTAGACCGGAGGTCTCCAGGCGTGGACGGACTCGTCCCCCGGGAGGACGACGGTGGGGTCGCCGACGTGCTGAAGGCGCACTCCACCCGTCGTCGGGGCACCGATGGCCGCGGTGGCGCGCACCTCGCGGTAGCGAGCCAGGACGGGCGAGGCCACCGGTGCCGCGAACCAACGGTTCGTCATGGTCTTCATCGGTGCCTCCTCTCCTCCTGGCATGCAGAGCCCTGCCGCTGCGACCGGGCTGCCCCAGACTGTAGAGGCGGGACCGGTAAGGAGCAAGGCCTTTTTTAGCTCGGCGCCGCCGTGGCGACGGCTCACCCTGGAAGAGCCGGTCAGCGGGCCACTGATACGCCCTGGCAGAGGGCGAGCACCGCGGATCCGTAGCGCTCCAGCTTCGTCGGCCCGACCCCGGGGATCGCCGCGAGCGCCTGCCGGTCGCCCGGGCGCGCCTCGGCGATGGCGGTCAGCGTGGCGTCGGTGAACACGACGTACGCGGGGACGCTCTGCTCACGCGCCTCCTCGAGCCGCCACACGCGAAGGCGCTCGAAGAGCTCCTCGTCCAGCGTGGACGGGCAGCCCGTGCATCTCCCCAGCTTGCGCTCGGCACCGTCGTGCAGCACCGTGCCGCACACCCGGCAGCGGACCGGGCCGCGCGGGCGCCGCCGGCTGCTCCGGTCGCCCTCACCCGCCGGGGGTCGGCCGCCGGGGCCGTGACGCGGCCGGACGCCGTCGAGGAACCGGCTCGGCCCGCGACTGGGTCGACCGCCGGGGGTACGGGCCGTCGACCAGGTGACGACGAGGTGCTCCCGGGCCCGCGTCACGCCGACGTAGAGCAGCCGGCGCTCCTCGTCCACCTCGGCCGGGGTCTCGGCGTAAGAGAGCGGCAGCGTGCCCTCGTGGCAGCCGACCACGAAGACCGCGTCCCACTCCAGCCCCTTGGCCGAGTGCAGCGACGCCAGGGTCACCCCGTCGGCGACGGGAGCGTGCTGGGCGGCTGCCCTGGCCTCCAGCTCCGCGACGACCTCGGTGAGCCCCGCCCCGGGGACGCGGGCTGCCACCTCGGCCGCCAGCGCGACCAGGGCGGCCAGGGACTCCCACTGCTCCCGGGCGGCCCCGCCGGCGGGCGGTGGTTCGGGGCTCCAACCCGAGCCGGTCAGCACCGCGCTCGTCGCCGCGACGGCGTCGCCCTCCTCGCCAGCACGCGCGGCGCCGCGGAGGAGGAGCCCGGCCCGACGCACCTCGGGGCGGTTGAAGAACCGGGCGGCCCCCCTCACCACGTACGGGATCCCGGCGTCGGCCAAGGCCTGCTCGAAGGTCTCGGACATCGCGTTGACGCGGAACAGGACGGCGATGTGGCGCGGAGCCGTACCGGCGCGCACCAGCTGCTGCACGCGCTCGGCGACGAAAGCGGCCTCGGCCACCTCGTCGGGGTGCTCGGCGAAGAGCGGCGTCGGGCCCGGCCGGCGCTGCGCGACGAGCTGGACCCCCGCCCGCGACGCGGCGTCGGTCCCCCCGGCCAGCACGGCGTTGGCCACGGCGACCACCTCGGGAGTGGAGCGGTAGTCGCGGACGAGACGAACGAGCCGCGCGCGGGGGAAGCGCCGTCGGAAGCCGACCAGGTAGTCGGGTCGGGCCCCGGCGAAGGAGTAGATCGTCTGTGCCGGGTCGCCCACGACGCACAGCTCGTCGCGATCGCCGAGCCAGAGCTCCAACAGGCGCTGCTGCAGCGGGGAGACGTCCTGGTACTCGTCGACGACGAAGTGGCGGTACTGCCCCCGGACCGCGTCGGCGACGCCGGGGTGAGCGGACAGCAGCCCGACCGCAGCGAGCAGCACGTCCTCCATGTCGATGAGGTGTCGGTCGCGCTTGACCTCCTCGTAGGCCGCGTAGGCGCGGGCGACGGTGTCCGGGTCGGCGCCGGCGACCAGCCGTCCGGCGGTGGCGGCCGCCTCGACGTAGCGCTCGGGCAGGACGTTGCTCACCTTGGCCCACTCCACCTCGGTGGCGAGGTCACGCAGCAGCGTGCGGTCGGTCGGCAGGCGACACCGGGCCGCCGCTGCCCCGAGGAGCGGGAGCTTCGTCTCGGTCAGCGGCGGCAGGTCGGCGCCGGTGGTCTGCGGCCAGAAGTACCGGGCCTGTCGCAGGGCGGCGGAGTGGAACGTGCGCGCCTGCACGCCGACGGCCCCCAGCTCGCGCAGCCGTCCGCGCAGCTCCCCGGCGGCCCGGGTGGTGAAGGTGACGGCCAGCACCCGGTGCGGCTCGTAGGCACCGGTCAGGACGCCGTGGGCGATCCGGTGCGTGATCGCCCGGGTCTTGCCCGTCCCCGCTCCCGCGAGCACGCAGACCGGACCGTGCAGGGCGGTCGCCACCTCCTGCTGCTCCGGGTCCAGGGCGTCCAGGACGTCGGCGGGTGGCATGCATGACATCCTCCCAGCCGAGGCAGACGGGAATCCGACGGCCGTCCCCAGAGTTGTTGACGGCAGGACTTCTCGATGGCGAAGGAGTGGGATGTCCGCCCTCACCGTGTACAGCACCCCCTGGTGCGGCTACTGCCACCGCCTGGCGCGGCAGCTCGACCGCGAGGGGATCGAGTACGTGACGGTCGACATCGACGGCGACCCGTCCGCCGCGGACCTGGTGCGTTCCGTCAACCACGGCAACGCCACCGTCCCCACGGTGGTCTTCGGCGACGGGACCGCGTTGACCAACCCGACCGTGGCCGACGTGCTGGCGAAGCTCGGCCCCGCCGCCTGACGGTCCTCATCTCCAGGCGCTGCCGCCCGGCAGCTCGCCGCCGTACCACCCCTCCACGAGCCGCCGCGCGATCGACACCGACGGCGGCATCAGGACCTCGCCGGAGCGCAGCGCCGCCGCCAGCTGCTCACGGGTGAACCATCGCGCCTCGACCAGCTCGACGCCGTCGACGGCCAGGTTCGTGCTCCGAGCCTGCGCGTAGAACCCCACCATCAGACTGGACGGGAAGGGCCACGGCTGGCTGCCCGCGTACCAGCAGGCGCCGAGCTCCACGCCGGTTTCCTCCCTGACCTCGCGCGCGACCGCCCGCTCCAGCGGCTCTCCCGGCTCGACGAAGCCGGCCAGCGTCGAGAACCGACCCTCCGGCCAACCGGCGCCCCGAGCCAGCAGGCAGCGTCCCTCGTCGTCGACGACCGCGACGATGACCGCGGGATCGGTGCGCGGGAAGTGCTCGGAGCCGTCGGTCCCGCAACGCCGCAGATGGCCGGCGGCCTCGGGGCGGGACGCGCCGCCGCAGCGGGGGCAGTGCGTGTGGGTGCGGTGCCAGTTGGCCAGGGCGATCGCGTGGACCACCATCCCGGCCCGTGCGTCGTCGAGCACGGCCCCCAGCTCGCGCAGGCCGGCGCCGCCGGAACCAGCCGGGAGCCGGTCGGTGTGCACGGCGAACCAGACCCGGCCGTCGCCGTCCACGCCGAGCAGGTACCGCTCGCCCTCCGGGGCCGCGGCCGGTGGGACGACGCGCAGCCCCTCGTCGTCCGCCGCGACCCGGCCGTCCGCGACGACCAGGACCTGGCTCCGGGGATCGGCCCAGGCCCTCGCCAGCCACCCCTCGTCCGTACGCCGGTGCGCTGCGCGGTCGACGGTGGCGCGCGAGAGCGCGAGCGGGCCGCGGAGCACGTACGGAGGGCCGGTGGTCACGGGCGCCGAGCGTACGAGCCCGCTGCCGTGGCGCCGGGGGCGCGGTACGAAGATCACAGGCGGAGCGGCTCCGGAGCGCCGCCACCAGCCCCGCTGGCTAGCCTGCCCGGGTGACGCGGCTGCGCTTCGGGACGTTCAACCTGCTCCACGGCCTCTCCGTGGTCGATGGGCAGGTCCGGGACGCGGATCTGCCGACCGCCGTGGGCGCACTCGACGCCGACGTCCTCGGCCTCCAGGAGGTCGACCGCGGGCAACCCCGCAGTGGCAAGATTGACCAGACCACCGCCGTGGCCGACGCGCTGGGCGCCACCTGGTGGCGGTTCGCTCCCGCGATCGTCGGCACGCCGGGCGGGAGCTGGGACCCGGCAGATCCCGGCGGTGCGGACGAGATCGACGGACCCTCGTACGGGGTGGGGCTGGTCTCCCGTCTGGAGGTGCTGGACTGGCGCTCCACGTCGTTCCGGCCGGCACCGGTCGGCATGCCCCTCATGGTCCCCGGTCGTGGACTGGTCCACGTCCCCGACGAACCGCGAGTCGTCCTGGCTGCGACGGTGGTGGGGCCGGACGGGCCGTTCACCGTGGCCACGGCGCACCTGTCCTTCGTGCCTGGCTGGAACGTCTGGCAGCTGCGCCGACTCGTGCGCTGGCTCGCACCCATGCCCCGCCCGTGGATGCTGCTCGCCGACCTCAACCTGCCCGGCCCGCTCCCCCGGCTCGCCACCGGGTGGCGCCGGCTCGCGCGGGTGCCCACCTACCCGTCCTGGAGACCCCGGATCCAGTGGGACCACGTGCTCACCACGGCAGGAACGCGGCCGCACGTCGCCGCGGTACGGGCGGAGCGGCTGGCCGTCTCCGACCACTGCGCGCTGCTCGTCGACGTCGACTGGTGACCGCCGCCCCTACGCCGTCGCTGTCGGCACCGACCGTACGAGCTGTTCGAGAGCACCCGCGTCGAGCAGGTCGACCGGACGGACCGTGATCCCCTCCCGTACGTGGTGGAAGGCGGCGGTGACCTGCTCGAGGGGCACACCGCGCAGGGTGGAGCAGGCGAGCCGGTAGGCGGCGAGCTGCACCGACCGTACGGCCTGCTCCTCGGGGTCGCGGGACGGCGGGCCGGTCTTCCAGTCGACGACGTCGAGCCCACCGTCCGCGGTGGCGAAGACGGCGTCGGCCCGACCGCGCACGAGCAGTCCCGCGACGGTGAGCTCGAAGGCCGCCTCGACCTCGACGGGGCTCTGCTCGGCCCAGGGCGAGGACAGGAACGCGCGCTGGAGCTCGGCGAGCTCGTGGTCGGGTGCGGCGTCGGCGTCGGCGGAGCCGGGCAGCTCGTCCACGTCGAGCAGCCCGGCCCGCGCGTAGCGGGCCTCGAGCCAGCCGTGGAAGGACGTCCCCCGGCGTGCCTGGGGGGACGGCGGGAGGGGTACGGGCCGACGGAGCGCGCGGGCGAGCGCGCCCGGGTCGCGGCGGAGCTGCACGAGCTGGGACACCGACAGGTGCGTCGGCAGCTCCACCGCCAGGTCGTCCTGGCGGCGCGCCCGCGCCCGCTCGGCGAGCAGCAGGTCGACGTCGCGCACCCAGAGGGGCTCTCCGTCGGTCGGCAGCTCGACCCCGCCGCGTCGGGCCAGCTGGACGAGGGCGGCACCGGTGGCCAGCTCGCCGCGCCGCCGTGGGGACAGCGGGTCGAGCGGCCAGACGGGCACCGGGCGACCCGCGGTGAGCGGGTTGACGTCGCCGGGCTCCTCGACCCACACCGGCACCTCGTCAAGACGCAGGGCGCGACGCAGCTCGACGAGGAACGCCCCTGGTTCGCGGGGGCGGACCCCGTCGTCCCACCGGTAGCCGGAGCAGGCCAGGAACCGCTCGGCGCGCGTGACGGCGACGTAGGCGAGGCGGCGCTCCTCCGTCCGCTGGCGCGCGCCGCACTCGTCGATGTAGGCACGGACGCGGTCGCGCAGGTCGCGCCCGTCGGCGAGGTCGTCGAGACGCAGATGTGGCAGGGCGTCACTGTCCCCACGCAGGTCGAAGGGCAGCTGGCCGACGTCGATCAGCCAGGCCTTGTCGCGGTCCCCGCCGGCGGGGAACCGGCCCTCCACCATGCCCACGACGAAGACGGCGTCCCACTCCAGGCCCTTGGCCCCGTGCACGGTGAGGATCTGGACCCGGTCGCCCTCGACCTCCACGTCGCCCCGGTCCAGCCCGCGTTCCTCCTCCGCCGCAGCGTCGAGGTAGGCGAGGAAGGACCGCGGCGACGGGTCGTCGCCGGCGGCGGAGTAGTCGGCCGCCACGTCGAGGAAGCGGTCGAGGTTGGCCCGGCCGGCCGGGCCTGCCGCGGCCGCCACCTCGACGGTGAGCCCGGTGGTGCGCTCGATGTCGCCCACGAGGTCGGGGAGCGGCTGGTCCAGCCGCCGTCGGAGGGACCGCAGCTCGCCGCGGAAACGGGACAGCCGCTCGTGTGCCGCCGGGGAGAGCCAGCCAGGCGGCGGGAGGTCGTCGAGCGCCTCGACGAGGCTGAGCCCGTCGACCTCGTCGACATCGCGGTCCAGGTCGACGCCGTCGCGGGCCGGCTCGGCTTGGCGGTCCAGGTCCTCGACATCGCGGTCCGGCTCGTCGACCACCCGCCCGTCACGACCCGGGGCCCGCCGGCGGGCCAGCAGCCTCGCCCACCGGCCCAACGCCTCGAGGTCGCGCGGGCCCAGCCGCCAGCGGGATCCCGTGAGCAGGCGCATCAGGGCGTCCCCGCGGCCGGGGTCGGCGAGCACCCGCAGCGTCGCCACGACGTCGGACACCTCGGGGGTCGTCAGCAGCCCGCCGACGCCGACCACCTCGACCGGTAGTCCGACCGCCCGCAGGGACTTGTCGATGCGCGGGATCTGGGCGCGCAGGCGTACCAGGACCGCGATGCGCCGAACCTCCTGGGAGTCCCACAGGTGCCGCGCCTGGGCGGCCACGTCGCGCGCCTCGTCGTCGGCGGTGAGGTGCAGGGAACAGCGCACCGCGCCGGGGCCCGCCCCCCGGCGCGGCCGGAGCTCGGGCACGGTCAAGCCGCCCCCGCGGAGCGGCCCGGACAGCGTGTTGGCAGCCGCCAGGACCCGAGCGTCGTTGCGGAAGCTGGCGGACAGGTGGGTCACGGCTGCCGTGCGGCCGTCGGTGTGGCGGAAAGTCCGCGCGAACGACTCGAGGGTGCCGACGCTCGCGCCCCGCCAGCCGTAGATCGACTGACCCGGGTCGCCGACGGCCGTGACGGCGTGGCCTCCCTCGCCGAAGAGGGCGGCGAGCAGGACGAGCTGCACGTGCGCGGTGTCCTGGTACTCGTCGAGCAGCACCGCCGCGAACCGCTGTCGTTCGAGCCGGCCGACGTCGGGGAACGACGTCGCGAGCTCGGCGGCCAGCCGGGCGCGGGCGGCGAAGTCGACGACCTCGGCCCGCCGCATCGCCGCGCGGAACTGCTCCACGAGAGGCAGCAGCTGTACCCGGGCCGCCTGCCGGCCGAGCACCGTGGCCACCTCGGCGTAGTGCTCGCCACGCTGACCCTTGCCCCGGGGGAGCTGCTCCGCGACCGCCGACAGCTGCGCCGCGTGCCGGGCCACCGGCTTGCCGTCGACGAGGTGGCCACAGAGCTCGCCGTGCAATGACAGCACCCGATCGGTGACGGTGCCGCTCGTCAGGTCGACCTCTCCCATGGGTCCCGCGTAGGTGTCGACGACGCGCTGGGCGACCTGCCAGGCCGCCGCCTCACCGATCACCCGCGCCGCCGGCTCGTGTCCCAGCCGCAGCGCGTGCTCGTCGACGATCCGCCCGGCGTAGGCGTCGTAGGTGAGGATGCTCGGCTCGCCGGCCAGCAGGGATTCCGCGCCCACCGGGTCGAGCACCCCGCGCGACCGCAGTGCCGCCAGCCGCGAGCGGACCCGGGACGCCAGCTCGCGGGCCGCCTTGCGGGTGAAGGTCAGCCCCAGCACCTGCTCGGGCCGGACCAGGCCGTTGGCCACGAGCCACACCACCCGAGCCGCCATCGTCTCGGTCTTGCCCGACCCCGCTCCGGCGACGACGACCCCCGGCCCCGGCGGCGCCCCGACGACCGCCGCCTGCTCGGGCGTCGGGACCGGCCGGTCGAGCGCCCGGGCCAGGTCGACCGGGCTCAGCCCCGGCCTCATGGCAGGACCTGGCGACCGTCGTCGTGGGCAGGGCACGCCGCCCGGGCCGGGCAGCGACGGCAGGCGCCCGACGTCCGGGCCTCGAAGGCGTCCCCCGCCATGCCGTCGGCCACCGCGGCCAGCAGGTCGGCCGCCCAGCCCGGGTCGTCGGTCTCGTCGAGTGGTGGCTGCACCTGCTCGGCGGCCCCGCCCCGACGGTCGCCGCCGAGCTGGACGAGCGAGGCACCGCCGGTGGACGCCTCCCCGCCGAAGGCACCGGCCCGGGCGGCGAGCTGGTACGTCCCCAGCTGCGGATGCCGCACCACCTCGCGCGCGCTCGGCGCAGTCCGGCCGGTCTTGAGGTCGACGACGACGAGACGCCCCCGTCGGTCGCGCTCGAGCCGGTCGACCCGTCCGGTCACCACGGCCCGTCCCAACTGCACGGAGAAGTCCCGCTCGACGGCGACCGTCTCGCGGGCGCCCGGCCGGGCCAGCCAGGCGGCCAGCCGCTCCACCATGGCGCGGGCCTGGTCGTGCTCACGCCGTCCCCACCACCCGCCGACCGTCTCGACCCGCGACCAACGGTCCTCGAAGTGCTCGAGGAGCCCCTCGCGGTCGAGCTCCCCACGGACGGCGAGCTCGGCCAGCTCGTGGACGAGAGACCCGACACCTTGGCGGGTCGAGTCCTCGGGTCTTCCCCCACTGGTCTCGACCAGCCACCGGAGTGGGCAGCGCTCGTAGGACTCGACCCGAGAGGGAGAGACCCGCACGGGCTCGTCGGCCGAACGCAAGGGAGCGTCGTCGCTCAGGGCCGGCAGGGCGTACCAGTGCTCGGGCGCGGCACCGGTGACGCCCGCCTCCGCGAGCCGGGCGAGGTGCACCGCCGCCGCGCGCCGGGTCCCCGGGTCGCTGCCGGGGTCGCAGACCGCTCGGCGGAGCTCGGCCACCAGCGCGGGCAGGTCGAGCCCCCGGTGGACCACGGTCGGGGACCGCTCCCCATCGGGCACGGGGTCGATCTCGTCGAGGAACCTCGACGGCTCCTCCTCCTCGCTCACGACCGCGGTGACGAGAAGGCGGCGCCTGGCGCGGGTGGCTGCGACGTAGAAGAGTCGTCGTTCCTCGGCGAGCAGGGCCGACAGCCGTGCACCCGGCACGTCCTCCCTGCCGGCAACCACGTCGACCAGGGGCTCGGAGCCCAGCAGCGACCCCCGGGGCCGAAGATCGGGCCAGACGCCCTCCTGCACGCCTGCGACGACGACCACGTCCCACTCCAGGCCCTTGGCCGCGTGGGCGGTCAGCAGGGTGACGGCGTCGCCGTCGGGGGCCCGGGCGGCGAGAGTGTCGGCCGGCACCTGCTGGCCGACGAGCTGGTCGAGGAAACCCGCGGGCCCGGCACGGGGCAGGCGGTCGACGAATCGGCCCGCCGCCTCGAACAGGGCGACAACGACATCGAGATCGCGGTCGGCCGCCGCCCCCTCGGCGCCACCCCGCAGCGCGGTGCGGCTCCACCGCACGGCCAGCCCCGAGCGCTGCCAGACCGCCCAGAGGACGCCCTCGGCCGTGGCGCCGGGCGCGGCGGCCGCTGCCTTGGCGGTGGCGATCAGGTCGGCGACGTGGGCCGCGGGGGCGACGGCCGGTGTGTCCAGGGTGGCGAGCTCGACCGGGTGCTCGAGGGCCTCCACGAGCAGGGCTGCCGAGCTACGGCCACCACCCACGGACAGCTCGTGGCGGCGGAGCTCCTGCCGCAGGCGGCGCAGGGCCAGCGGATCGGCGCCGCCCAGCGGTCCGCACACCAGGTCGGTGGCCAGGCCGGCGTCGATCGTGCGCCGACCCGCGGCGACGGCGAGCACGTCCAGCAGGGCCCGCACCGGAGCCTGCTCGGCGAGCGGGATCTCCTCCAGACGCACGGCGACCGGCACACCCGCCGACTGGAGGGCCCTGCGCAGCACGGAGATCGGGTGGGCAGCACGGACCAGCACAGCCGTCCGGGACCAGGGGACACCGTCGAGCAGATGCGCCGCCCGCAAGTGCTGGGCGACGAACGCCGCCTCCTGGGCGGCGGAGCGCAGCACGTGGACGGCCAGCTCGCCGGCTCCCGCGCCGGGGAAAGGGCAGGCCGCCAGGACCCGGTGCCCCCCGGCACCGCCGAGCCGGGCCGCCACCCGCCGCGTGGCCTCGAGGAGCACCGGCCCGCAGCGTCGGCTCGTGCCCAGCGTCACGACCCGCGCCGGGTCGCCACCGGCCGTACGGAAGCGCTCGGGGAACCGACGCAGACCCTCGAGGTCGGCCCCGCGGAAGGCGTAGACGGACTGGTCCGGGTCGCCGACGGCGACCAGGTCGCGCCCGCCCCCGGTGAGCAGCACCAGCAGCGCTTCCTGGGACGGGTCGGAGTCCTGGTACTCGTCGACGACCACGACGGCCCGCTCGGCCCGCTCCCGCACCAGCAGTGCGGGATCGCTGGCCAGCAGGTCGACCGCCGCCCGGACCAGCTCCGCAGGGTCGAGCGCCGGCGGGTGCCGGAGTGCGGTCACCCCCGCGTACTGCTCGGCGAAGCCGGCCGCCGCGACCCAGTCCGCGCGCTCGTGCTGCCGACCGAGCGACCGCAGCCGCTGCGGGTCGACGCCGCGCTCGGCGGCCCGCTGGAGCAGGTCGCGCAGCTCACGGGCGAAGCCGTCGGTGCGCAGGGCCGGTAGCAGGCGATCCGGCCACCCGCCCCCGGCGAACTCCTCCAGGTCGCCACGCAGCAGGTCGCGGACCAGAAGGTCCTGCTCGGCACCCGACAGCAGCCGGGCTGCCGGCTCCCCCCGCAGCGCGGCCTCCCGACGCAGGAGGCCGAAGGCGTAGGAGTGCACGGTGCGGGCCACCGGCTCGCGCAGGGTACGGCCGAGGCGCAGCGTGATCCGCTCGCGCAGCTCGGTCGCGGCCCTGCGGCTGAACGTGAGCACGAGGACCGACTCGGGCGGTAGGCCGTCGCGCTCGACCCGGGAGACGACGTGCTCGACGACCGTGGTGGTCTTGCCGGTGCCCGGACCGGCCAGCACGAGCAGGGGGCCGCTCCGGTGGTCGACGACCCGCTGCTGCGCCTCGTCGAGCACCGGTGGTCCGGGAACCACCGCCTCCCGCCGGACGAGGCGGAGGGACGGGGCGTGCGGTCGGTTGAGCACCGGGGCATTCAACCCGGAGGGCCGGACAGAGCTCCCGCCCCCGGTGCCTCGTCCGGCCACCACGCCGCGTGGTCGAGGTCGACGTGCCGGCCGTCCGCGCGGACCGGGCAGCCCTCCGCCGCCAGCGCCTGCCGCGCAGCGACCTCGTGCCCGGGGGGCAGCCGACCCGAGGCCGTGACGACCCGCCACCACGGCACCCCGCCGCCGTGCAGGGCCATGACCCGCGCGACCTGGCGCGGGCCGCCGCGACCCAGCCGCGCGCCGACCGCCTCGGCCACGGCTCCGTACGTGACGGCACGTCCCGGGGGTACCGCCTCGACCAGCTCGAGCACGGCCTCGACGTACTCGTCGTCCACGACGGTCATCCTGTCGTGGACGAGTCGACGGGTCGGCTCGGGCGGCGGCCGTGCGCGGGCCGTCAGGTATCCGGGGCCGCGTCGTGGCAGCATCGGCGCCGATGGACAGGGGGCCGGAGGACACGGTGGCGGTGCGGGCCGACCCGCAGCCGGCCGGCCCTCCCGACTTCGAGGTGCACGAGGCGCCGTTGCCGGCCCGGACCCGCCGCCCGTTGGACGGTCTCCGCCTGCTGCTCTCGTTGCTGTCCATCCTCGCCGTCGCCGCAGTCGGCGTCGTCGCCGAGCGGACCCTCCAGGGGCTGGGACGGGACCTCGCAGCGGTCGGTGACCTGATCCCGGCCGGTCCGGTGGAGCTCTTGGCGGTCGCGACCGCCGTGGTGGGACTCCTGCTGCCGCCGGTGCTGGTCGTGACGCTCATGGTCCGTGGGCGCCTGCGGGCCACCGCCGAGGTCCTGCTGGCCGGTGTCGCCGCCGCCGTCGTCGCCGCGGCGGTGTCCCTGTGGCTGCTGCGCGCCGCACCCGGGCAGCTTCAGGAGGCCTTCCTGCCGGCTGGCCGCACGGATGCCTCGTCCCCGGTGCCGCCGTACCCGGCCCTCCTCGTCGCCGTGGTCAGCGTCGTCGGCTGGCAGGACCGGCCGAGGATGCGCCGAGCCGCCGTCTTCGCGGTCGGCGGGGGGCTGGCCGTGGGTCTGCTCGAGGGCGTCTCGACGGTCGCCGGCACGCTGGTCGCGCTCGGCATCGGGCGCTCGGTCGGGCTGGCGGTCCGGCTGGTCAGCGGCAGGCCGTCGGTGACACCGGACGGACGTGCCGTGGGCCTGGCGCTCCAGCAGAGCGGCCACGCCGTCACGGACGTCCGGGCCGTGGCGGGTGCGGAGCCGCGGCGCTACGTCGTGGACACGGTGGACAGCGTGCTGGACGTCCGGGTGCTGGACCGCGAACGGGAGGGCGCCGGCTGGCTCGGTCGGGCCGCGCGCCGTCTTCTGCTCCGGGAGGAGGCCCTCCCCCGCGAGGCCGTGACCATGCGCGCCAGCCTGGACCGGGCGGTCCTGCTGTCGCTTGCGCTGGACCGGGCCGGCGTCCGGACGCCGCGGCTGCTCCGTGCGGCACGGCTGGGACCGGACGCCATCGTGCTCGTCTACGAGCACGTCGACGGCCGCACGCTGAGGGACGTCGACAGCGAGGTGACCGACGCCGCGCTGGTCGACCTGTGGAGCCAACTCGGCCGGCTGCGGGAGGCGCAGGTCGCCCACCGGCGGATCTCCGGGCGGGCCCTGCTGGTGGACGGGGCCGACCAGGTGTGGCTGCTCGAGCCGGCCGGCGGCGAGGTGGCCGCGGCCGACCTGGCGCTCCGGCTCGACCTCGCGCAGGCGCTGGTCGCGGTCGGCCTCGCCACCGGTCCCGACCGGGCGGTGACATCGGCGATCGGGTCGCTGGGTGCCCCGGCGGCCGGCCGGGCGGTGCCGCTGCTCCAGCCCGTCGCCCTGTCACGCGGCACGCGGCACGCGCTGCGGGAGCACCGCGACCTGCTCCCCCGGCTACGGGACGGCCTGGTCGAGCAAACCGGCACCGTCCCCCAGGAGCCGGTCCGGCTGGAGCGGCTCAACCCGCTGTCGTTGGTCACCGGGCTGGGGGCGGTGGCCGCGCTCTACCTCGTCGGCACCCAGCTGGTCGAAGCGCCGCTGGACGAGCTGACCCGCGAGACCGACTGGCGTTGGATCGTGCCGGCGATCGCCGCGATGGCCGTCACGTACGTGGGGGCGGCGCTGGCCCTGCTCGGCTTCGTCCCCGAACGGGTGCCGTTCGGGCGAACCGTCGCAGCGCAGGTCGCCCTCGGCTTCGTCCGACTGATCGCGCCCTCGACCGTCGGCAACGCCACCATCAACATCCGCCTGCTCTCCAAGGCGGGCGTACCAGGTGCGCTCGCCGCGGCCAGTGTCGCCGCCACACAGGTGGGTGCGGTGGCGGTCACGCTGCCGCTCATCGCCGTACTGGCGGTCCTCACCGGCTCCTCGGCCTCGGCCGGCCTTGAGCTGCCGACGACGGCGCTGATCGTCGCGGGCGGCGCGGTCGCCGCCGCCGGCCTGCTGGTCCTCGTCCCTCCCGTGCGCGCCCGGGCCGTCCGGGTGTGGCGGGACTTCGCCGCTCGGGGGTTGCCCCGATTGCTCGACGTCCTGAGCAACCCCCGCAAGCTCGCCCAGGCCGTCGGCGGAATCCTCCTGCAGACCGCGGCCTTCGTGCTGTGCTTCGAGGCCTGCCTGCTGGCGCTGGGCACTCAGGCCCCGGTCGCGGCTCTCGCCGTCGTCTACCTCGCGGGCAACACCATCGGTACCGCGGTGCCCACCCCGGGCGGGCTCGGTGCGGTCGAGGCCGCGCTCACCGCGGGTCTGACGGCCATCGGCATCCCGGCCGCCGTGGCAGTCCCGGGGGTGCTGCTCTTCCGGCTGGTGTCGTTCTGGATCCCGATCGTGCCCGGGTGGATCGCGTGGACCCGCATGCAGAAGGCCGGGACGCTCTGACACCGCCTCGTGGACTGATCACCGTGAGCGCGAGATGACGTGGACCGGGAGCTTCACCACACGGTGATCTCCTCCGCGATCGCGCCCATGCGGGTCAGGACCGGGGCAGTGATCACCGTGTCACCCACGTCCCGCCACCCGGGCCGACGAGCCCACGGTGATCACGGTAGGCCGGCGCCGATCACGGCAGACCGGCGAAGCAGCTCAGTAGGAGGGCTGCGACGGGTCGATCTGGTTGACCCACGCCGCCACACCGCCGCCCACGTGCACGGCGTCGGCCAGCCCGGCCCCCTTGACCACCGCCAGGACCTCGGCCGAGCGCTGTCCCGACTTGCAGTGCAGGACGACCTGCCGGTCCTGCGGCAATCGGGAGAGCGCCTCTCCGGTGAGGAAGTCACCCTTGGGGATGAGCACCGCGCCCGGGATGCGGTTGATCTCGTACTCGTTCGGCTCGCGCACGTCGATGAGCTCGAAGTCGCGCTCGCCACGCTCACGCTCGGCCAGCCACTCCTCCAGCGTGCGCACGGAGATCGTCGCGTTGACGGCGGCCTCGGCGGCCTCGGCGGAGATCGCCCCACAGAACGCCTCGTAGTCGATGAGCTCCTTGATCGGCTCGGCCGTCGGGTCCTTGCGGACCCTGACCGTGCGGTAGGACATCTCGAGCGCGTCGAAGACTATGAGTCGCCCGATCAGGGGCTCGCCGATCCCGGTGAGGAGCTTGATCGCCTCCGTCGCCATGATCGACCCGATCGAGGCGCACAGCACTCCCAGGACGCCGCCCTCGGCGCAGGACGGCACCATCCCCGGCGGGGGTGGCTCGGGGTACAGGTCCCGGTAGTTGGGCCCGTGCTCGTCCCAGAACACCGAGGCCTGACCGTCGAAGCGGAAGATCGACCCCCACACGTACGGCTTGCCGAGGATGACCGCGGCGTCGTTGACCATGTACCGCGTCGCGAAGTTGTCCGTGCCGTCGACG
>Ga0268386_10001349_pt1 | contig 16756 bp, 9 predicted proteins | sample RVTome_15_FD_200260 | JGI IMG/M metagenome (GOLD analysis project Ga0268386, IMG submission 200260) | Soil microbial communities from uranium-contaminated site in the Upper Colorado River Basin, Wyoming, United States - RVT150D86... ...
CCGCCAAATCGCAAACAGCCGTGTTTCCTACCGAGATGATCTTCCGCAAGGTTCGTCGAACTGCGTGGCGCTTCTCCTGTCGGTGATCTTGTAACGCTTTGGTCCACGACTCCTGAACATCGGCAGGATCCAGCACGGAAATCACCTCTGGAAGAATCTCGTCATCCAGCTCGTGAATCAGATCAAGACACTTGGGAAGTCCTTCTTCGGGAAACGACATCTCTTTGAGACCCTTCGCGAAGTGGGCCTTATTCTGTCGCAAAACGGCTTTTGCGACATCTTCGTCAACTGTTGCAATTCGAGCGATGGCCCATGTCTGCCAGTCCCAATCCGTCCCATTCTGGTCGCCAAAATCTACACGTTTTCCGTTTCGCGCGACAGATATCGCTGCTTCTGGGGATGTCCCGGCCAAGATCGGGTCAATTATGTCAATCTTTGAAGACCGCGCTGCGACCCAACTCCGAATCGGCTCACCGTCGTTGTTCTTAATAAGGCGGAACAGCAGTAGTCGCAGCTCTCGTGGTGGATGTGCCCACATCTCTCCGATGACGATGTCGAGTTCATCCCAATTCATCACATCTACTATTTGATAGATCTTCTTTGGATGGACCCTTCGCACCCAACTTAATAGTCGGGCATAGTACTCCCAATCTCCAAACGGGCATGCAAGAATCTGCTTTACAATAGTTTCCGGCTCTATAGCGTCGAACATCGACTTTGCAATGGCACTCTGGCGCTTCGTCGGCCGGGCCTTTCCAAACCACGGGTTGCCCAGCACCCAGTCTTCTAAGTCATCTACGCTGTGATACGCAGCTAATGCATCATCTGCAAACTTAGTTTTGTAGGCTCCTAATGCACATTCGTAGCACTCAAGCGCGAAATCGAAATCAAATCCAGCGATGCCTTTGATGAAATTGGATAGTTCTTCAAGTTCACCGGCAGAGAATCCTGCTACATACTGGCGGACATCCTCACGCGGAAGGTACTTCGAAACGCGGCTCCCCCATTCTTTTGGGGAGCCAACAGAAAGGCGCCCTAGGAAATATCCCCACGCATACGCATCCTTCGTGTCGAGACTGGAGAGCTTTTCGGCAATCAACCGTGGCTCAACAGAGTCCAAAAACCGCTTGCACTCTTCGTTATGGTCGTTGAAAAGGTTGTTAACCATTGAGCCTATGCCGTATGCGTCTTCGCCAGTAGCTTCGACTATCCAAGTGCGAATCTGACCATCATAGTGACCGAGGATGTCTATTGTAGTGCTGTCCTCACCGCCCAACAAACAAGCTACCACAAAACTCGCATCGCGCCGTTCAATATGTGAATGAGCATTAAAGCATCTTTGGAGAAGATCTCTTTTTGTTTCAGGTGTTAGGATTAGGGATCGGTATAGCCTGATTTCATGTAGCAACCACGAGATTCCTCGTAGCGGTACTTCCGGCTCTGATACCACACTGCGAATCATTGCCATCAGGCCCCTTGCTGTCTCTCCCGACCGTGAATTCAATGAGAAGTCCACAATCGCAGCGGCTGAACGTTGGTGAAGGCAACGTATAGAGTCGCCGCAGAGCAAAAAGCGTCGGGATTCAAGCCGCTGGATGCCGCTTCTTACCCAAGCATCGTCTCGGCCAAGCCAGTGAGCATCGCGAATGAGCTGTGGCAAGGAAGCACCGGCATCAAGTGACACCAGTTGCCGTACTGCGACAGCGGTCAGTAAGAGGTCATTTTCTTCAAAGTCTCGCGCTACGTCCAATATTTGACGGGTCTCACGCCAGCCACCTCTGACTGCATAGGCAAACTGCCACGGAGTTTCGGAGTTCGCAGCGATCGCAATACGGTCTTCGATTCGTGTTGACAGAAAGTCGTCGCCAACGTGTGAATCTGAATCGAGCCGTTGAACAATAGGAAGTATCTCATCCCTTCTGGCGCGAAACACCTCAGCTAGTAGCTGTACTGCAGCCGACGCGGAGATACGAAATGTTTGCTCTCTTTCCCAATCTGCGTCTGTCGTGCCGAGGATTAGTTTCGTGCGATCGTCCGACAGTTCAAGCAGGTCTTCCAGAAAATGGTATGACATAAGTTGCGTGTCGTCTACAACAACCACAGTTGGCCAGCGCTTGGAGCGAACGAAGTCAATCTGATGGCGGTCCGTTTCCGTAACGTTTGTACTGAGGTCGGGGCGAATCACATGCCACCCCAATTTGTTGTAGTGATGAGCAAGTTGCCAGACTGTTATAGATTTTCCGCTGCCCGACGCTCCGGCAATATGAATCTTGTTCAACACATCGAGTTGTTGAAGTGCGGTCTCAAAATGAGGGAGACGTGGGCAACTGACTACGTTGCCTGGTCCTAATCGTTCGCCGGCAACCGCCGCCTCGATACCTCGTTGATTTGCAAAGGACACTGATAGCCAACCGGGAATATCTCGTTCGGGTACAAGCTCAGCTGCAAGCGCCGTCAGTGCCATGCCAGCGTCCAATTGTATTGCGCCCTCCCCGGCGGCACTTGGACTTATACGAAACACACGCCATTTTTCCAAAAGCGGGGCAATCAGTCGCTCAACTACGGTTTCGTCGCGTTCCGAATATCCAACAATTAAAAGGACCCGAGGACGTACTTCTGCAAGTTCCGTGACTCTTTGCACGATGGAATCTGGGACGATCCCAGGCTGATGGGGGAGGATCCAATCGTCGGTCGGTCGGTTGCAATCGCCGTGCGGTTTCCACAGATCGAACGATCTGCCAAAAGGCCAAAATCCGTACCGATTCTGAAAGGCATTCTCCAGCAACGTATCCCAATTGAGGGATATCACGCCAAGAACCACGTTGGCAAATATCAAGCGAGCAAGCGCAGTATGCGGCGTTGATGGCATACGAGAACGTGAGTTATCGAGGTCAATGACACTAGTTTGGAAAGTCTGGCGTGCTGTGGCGTCAGCGGCAATGAACTCGAAAGCATGGCAGAGGCGATCCCAATCGTCACCCACCACATGTTTCGCGTTGGCGACCGCGACTCCTAGTCTCTCGCAAACCTGGTTCAACACAATTGGCGAGTTTTCCAATGTGTGCCACACCAGGGGTCCAAGTTGCCCAGCCAACGGCATTCCGGCCTGGAACGAAGCACCCGCGCCTATGACAACAAGCGCGTCTGAGGCTCTTATTTCATTGATTGCGTGCTTAAGTATTGTGTCGACTGTCATACAGAAATTCCATCGTTTCAATGCCGAATACCACAAAGAGCGTAGCAGATGCCGAAAAAGAGCAACACAAAAATCTCAGAGTTAGTCCGGGGTGCAGCGGCATCGTAGGGAAGTGAGGCGATAAATACGGATGGCAGGCCGCAGCGTCTACGAGAATCGACGAATCGGTCAAGACGCCTCGCACCTCGTATGATCAAGAAGGCCGAGCCCCCGGGTCTCATCTGACCAGGCCCGAGTGAAGGTGTAGAGGAGATCGCCACTCTAGTCTTGCGCCAGATACTCCAGAGAGGTCGCCCTCTGGCGGTATAGCGGGTCAGGCGCTCGATCGGAGCGCGGCGATGGGCAGGAAAATGAGGGTTGGCGGGTAGGGAAAAGCCATGCCCCCCTAGCGCAACGCGTACCTCTCAGGGTTGGACTTTTGCCCTCGTCACTGAATCCTGAGCCAATCCGACGGACTCTCTGACCGGCATGAACACCAAAGCAATGCGCTGCTGCCCTGAGGCCGACAGCGTGCGGGCCAACTCGGGTTGGTCGTCGACTAATGTGTCGTAGCCGGTCACGATCGTGGCTTCCAGGTCCGGCTCCAACTACTCAAGCTTCCTCAGCTTGCGGATTACCTGCTGGCTAATCTACGTCGCCACGGCAGCAATATCAGCACCGCTGGGGGTAAAGACCACAAATAGACAGGGTGATGTGGTTTTTTGTGCTACCTGCTGCGTCGTCTAAAGGGAAGAGGAAGGCTTGATTGGGATGCACGAGTATGATACATAGCACTGGGCACTCTGATCACTGACCGTTCGTTCTCTTATCACTCTCGTCGATGTCACATGCGATGACGCGAGAAGCGCGATTGCTCCTGACGCTTATATCCCAATCCGACGGTGCCTTATAGTCGAGTAGGGAAGACCAGGGATGAAGAGCAGCAGCGGCATGCTGGCGGCTCTCCCCTATGCGAGGGAGGAACAGGTCAGATGGGAGAGAACCTAAGAGTGAGCCGGCGCACGGCGCTGCAACTCGCATCGGCGGGTGGTGCTTATGGGCTGACGCGGGCGTTTGGGGTGTTGCATCCGAAGAGTGCGTTTGCCCAGGGTAGTGATGAACTCGTCGCCGGTTGGCGACGCGATAAGATCGAGCGGCTCGATCCCGCCATTATCGCCGGCCCCGAGATCATGCAGGTGGCCTCAAATATCTACAGTGGGTTGATCTATGCCGACCCTGATCTCATCCCACGGGGTGATCTGGCCGAGAGCTGGGAGGTTTCCAAGAACGGCCTCGATTGGACCTTTCAGTTGCGCAAAGGGGTTAAGTTCCACGACGGTGAAGACTTTACTGCCGACGATGTGATCTTTAACTACAACCGCATCAAGGATCCGAAGACTGGCTCGATTCACCGCCGACGGCTGGATGAAATTGAGGTGGTGGAGAAGCTCGGCACGCACGAGGTGCTATTCAAACTCAAATCCCCAGCGGCCGGTTTCTTGATGACCTTGACCCGCCTGCCGGGCCGGGCCTTGATCATTGCCAGCCGCAAGTCGCTGGAAAAGATGGGATCGGAGCAGTTCAGCGTCACCCCGGTGGGCACCGGACCGTTTCGGGTCGTCGAGCATCAGGTGGGGGCTAAACTGGTGCTGGAGCGCTTTGATGATTATTTCTTGGAAGGCATCCCCAAGCTCAAACGCATCACCATCATTCCGGTGACCGAACCGGAAACCGCGGTGGCGGCGCTCCGAACCGGGGAGATTCAATTCCACAACCAACCCCCGTCGCAGTTTCTCGATATCCTCCGGCGCGACGCCAATATCACCGTGCTGGAAGGGCCTGATCCTGGTTTCCAAGGGCTCAAATTAAACCAAAACCGGGTGCCGGCCTTCCAGGATGTCCGGGTGCGCCTGGCCATTGCCAAGGCGATCGACCGGGACGAACTGGCCAAGCGCGGCCACTTCGGCCGAGTGCTTCCCGACGTGGGGCCCATCCCGGCCGCTCAGAAACTCTACTTTCGGGACTTCAAGCGTCAGATTAGCGCCCAGCGGTACGATCCGGATGCGGCCGTGCGGTTATGGGAAGAGTCGAAGGTCGGGAAGCTCAAGATCAAGGCCCTGACGTCCGTATACGGCGGCAATCTGCGCGGCGCCCAGGTGCTCAAGCCGCTCCTTGAACGAGTACTGCCGATCGAGTTAGAGATTGAGCAGACCGATCCCTCGGTTTACAGTAAACGCTTCCGCGACGGCGATTACGATACGCGGGTGGGAGGAAGCGGGGCGGATATCGATCCCAACGACTCGATCCGGGATTTCTTCATCACCAACGGCAAATTTAATACCTTTGGCTATAGCAACCTCACTGTGGATGCAGTCGTCGAAGAGCAATTCCGCGAGAGCGATCAGGAGCGGCGCAAGACTCTGGTGTATCTGGCCGAGGACATGGTCATGGCGGATGCGGCCATGGCCTTTACGCATCATCTGATCGAATATGTTGCGGTGCGCCAGGAGGTGGAAAATTTCCGCATGTCGCCCACGCCGACCTGGGATTTCAGCCAGGTGAGCATGGGCTAAACGCCCTCGCGAGGTCTGCCGGATGGGGCGGGATGCCGTTCAAGCGGCATTGCTCAGCGAGGGCCTACAAAGAAACCCCTTGACAGAAACGTGTAAATTGCGTATCGTTCCGGCCGAAATGTAAAGGTCATGTGTGGTTCAATCTGACGTCATTGAGGCTGGGAGTGGCATGGTGTTGATCCTCGCGATGAGAACGGGTGCAGGAAAGCACAGGGGAGTAGTGCGCCCACATGCCACGAATTGGTTGGAGGACCTCAGGCGTCGTACGTAGCTAGCATTTACTTGAAGCTTGAAAGCCATGAGGGATTTCCTTCATGGCTTTTTTAGTTTGGTCGTGGGCTTAACCAAGTCCACGGCCTTTTTTTTTAGGTGCAACACACATGGCACAGATCGCTCGGAAGCAGAATTTTGTAGAACGTTACCACGATATCTGGCAACTGGCCTATCCGACCATCGTGACGATGATGCTCCACAACGTCATGTCGATTATCGATACGATGATGGTGAGCCAGGTCGGCATGGCGGCGCTGGCCGGCGTGAGTCTGGCTCAGCTCGTATTAGCTACACTGTTCTATCTGTACCGGGGCGTGGCCGAGGGGGTACTGACGTTTAGCGCCCAGTATACCGGGGCGAAGCGCGATCACCACTGCGGCCCCGTCGCCTGGCAGGGCCTGTATCTAGGGGTGGGAATCGGCGCGCTCATCCTCCTGGCGATCCCGCTGGTGCGGCCGTTGTTTGAGCTCATGAAGCCCTCTGAAGCGGCGATGGGACCCGGTATTGCCTACCTCAGGATCGCGCTGATGGGGGAGAGTGTTGGGGCGCTTACGTTAATCCTGAGCTATTTTCTGCGCGGTCTAGGCGACAGCAAAACGCCGATGCGGATTGCGTTGCTGGGAAACGGGGTCAATGTGGTGGGAAATTACCTGCTCATCTTCGGTCACGCCGGCTTTCCGCGTCTGGGCGTGGTCGGGGCTGCGATATCGACGAGTATCGCCCAATGCCTGGTGCTCGTGTTGCTGCTCCGAGTCTTTTGGAGTGCCAAAATTGACGCGCGCTATGCCACGCGGCGCTGGGCGCAGCCGCAGGGCCAGGCAATGCAACGACTAGCCAAACTCGCGTTCCCTCTGAGTCTGCAGGGGGTGTTCGACGTGGCTAGCTTCACCCTGTTCACCGTGATGATCGGTCGCATGGGCATCGCTCAGCTCGCCCTGAGTCATATCGTTTTGCGCTTGATCGTGTTTGCCTTTCTCCCAGTGCAGGGATTGGCGGTGGCCGCCGCCACCCTCGTGGGACAGCATCTCGGCGCCCAACAACCTTCACGTGCTGCCGTGCATGGGCGTTATGCCATCCACTTAGGGGTCGTGTACATGGGCGGATTGGGGCTGCTCTTTATCTGCATGCCTCAGGCTCTCCTGGGCCTGTTTACACGCGATGACCAGGTCGTGGGCATGGGCATCTGGCTCCTGCGGTTGCTCGGTGCGATCCAGATCTTTGACGCCCTGTACTGGGTGTGTAGCGGCATACTCAAAGGCGCTGGCGACACCCTCTGGATCTTAGTGGTCTCGGGTATTTACAACTGGCTGGTGTTTTTACCGCTCGCGTTTGTCCTGGGAGTTGTCCTGGGATGGGGCGTGTTCGGCGCTTGGGTGGGATTTGCCGTGATGGTGCTGTTGCAGGGCGGCACCTTTTGGTGGCGTTTTCATCAGGGGCGCTGGCAGGCGCTATCCCTTCTGAGTCCAGACCACGAAGCCTGATCGCGTTGCCCATCCTGCGCATGGAGGTGGGACTCATAACTTTTGGCCGTTCTCGCCATATCGACGAAACACGCGCCTTTTAGGCATTCTGTTTCTGGGAAGTCTACAGCAGTCTTGGCTGAGTGCCTGGGATAACGCGGGGGTGACAAATGCGGAAGGTCATTTGCCCGTCGAAGCGAAGATGGCCGGGGCCGTCATAGGAATGCATTTCGGCCACCCCCATGAACGATGCCGATGCCAGATGTATGGCGTCGGGTGTTTTTAACGTATGCCCCTGTGAGCGTATCACGCGCTTCAGGTGCCGGGCGCGTTTTGCGATTTCATCAGTCACATCGACAAAGCGCATGACGGAGCGATCATTCCAGAAGAAATCGAAAGTCTCTTCCGTGTCGGAGCTGAGCTGTTGACTGTCCAGCTCATCCTGATAGTAGCTGACTTCAACCTTCGTGAATGTGGAGGTGACAATCAACCTAGCCCCGTCCGTTGACCGTATATAGCGCAATACAGCGTCGATATTTGCATGCCGGGACGGGTTATGATTGAAATACGAGAGAAATACACTGGTATCCCAATAGAACCAGTTAGCCCTCTCCGCCATCCCGTAGCCTCCGAAGCAGTATTTCCGGTTGATCGGTCCCGAGGTCCCACACGCCCCTTGCACGTTCGTAACTGTCTGGCGGCACTGTAGGCAGAATCTGGATATCGTGCACATCATGGACTTCAACCGGCCGTCCGCTCCGGGTATCCCAACGAATTTCTCCCGTGACGACAACCTCTTTTCCCCAGAACTGGCGCATCATCTCTTCCTGGCTAGGACGCAACCGGCATATGACCTTTTGGTCAAAGAGTTCGTCGTACAAGGTGAAGCTGCGATGGCGACGGCGGCGAAGCGTTTCGACCGTGCCACGCACTTCCCCAAATGAATAGGCCGTCCCTTCACCTGCGGGTGGCGACAGACGTTGAACAATCTCGACATCGGTGTCTTCTGTCTGCAAACGCACTGCCGTCACGCGGCCGTTAATCACTTGAGTAAGTTGTACAGCAGAGCGGGCAAGGTCGGCTGGGTAAGGCAGGGGTTGACCGCGCGCGAGATGTGTCCCGACATCCTCATAGATATGTTTTACTTGGGTGAGCAAGTTGCTATCGAGCGAGGACCCCTCCACTGTAGCTGTTGCGCTTCCAGCCCCCAGGGCGACGATATCCCACTGCACCACTGATTCGGGGTCGATGTGCTCACATAATTCTTTGAGAAAATGTTCAAAGCGCACCATCGTCAGCCTAAAGTCATGGAGCGAGATTGTACCCTTCAGGGCAACGGTCAGCCTGATTTCAGCCATAGGACACTCGGCCTCTTGAACACGAGCTAATTGGAAAAACATACCGGATTTTTTCCGGTTTGACATATTTCATAGTACCACAAATCCCAAAAAGGTTTTTAGCCTAAACCACCTCTGCCCTAATCCGTTCCAACCCAGCCAAATAGGGTCACCCTGATTTCACCCCTGAAAACCCATTGATTTTCAATCGCTGAATTTCCCGTTGTTGGCCTGCCAAATAGGGTGTACTCGCCTGACTGGGCAAAATGTATCAAAATGCCTTATGTTGAAAAATCAGCCTTGCGCCGTTGCTGGCGCTGCGGGGATATTCATGGCCCCAACATTGGACAAAATAATGCGCAGCCGTGCCAGATGCTTCACGTCAAAACGGTTCCTTTTGACACGGAAAACCGCCTTCATAAGTGATTGATCTACAAACCCCTGAGAGTCTTCATCGTTTCATCCGTTGGCGTATAGCTAAAGCGAACAGGCCAAAGAGCAGCGGGCCGAGAAGACTTTGAATCGTATAGAGAATTATGGGCCAGGAATCAGAGAGGGTGTACAGTTGCGGTTTCTGCCAAGTCATGATTTGTAAGCTATAGACGATTGCTGGGAACCATGTTTTGGTGTCGGTCAAGGCGAGAGGGGGAACTTTATTTGGATTTGGTGGAGTTGGAGAAAGTTCAAACCACATATAGAGACCTGCAAATAATAGCAGAACTAACCCAGCCCAAATAAGTGGGGGTAGTGCCCGCTCTCCATATCCACTAACGACTTTGTACAGCCATAGCAACCTGCGGAGCGCCCAAGGTGTTCCGTTGCGGTTCTGACGCCGCATTTCCTTCTCGCCATAATGGAAGTCCCCAGCCCGCTCATAATCACGCTGATCCTCATAGTTCTGCTTTAGTTGTCGATAGAGGCGTTCAATGTGATCCAAAGGAGGAGAGGGCTCACCGGATATTAACAGTGCGATTTCATCGTAGACTCCATAACGTTTTCTTCTACATACCTGTCTCATCAGTTGACACAGGCGAATCATGCGCCCCATCAGACAGAGAGGAGTCTCAGTTTGTTGAAGGTGGTCTGGGACTTCATCAAAGTTACGACCAACTTCAGGCCACGTTACTCCAACGAAATGAATTTTACGAAGATCCGTACCCAGAAATCGCCATCGCCTCAGGTCTACCCCGCTAAAAGTCAGGACATCTGGCGGATCGATAACGACCCATCGAAAATCTACTCTCTGGGCGTCCGCAGAGATAGCAATTGTCTGTTGATCACTCCCTTCCAGTGCGTTTTCTTGATAATTTCTTTGAGGAACAAATATTGTACGGCCTCGAAACTGGCTAGAGTTAAAGTTTATCTCTACCTCTTTAGAGAACCATGTAAGTGCAAACAAGACTTCCTCGAAGAAAGTGGCTCTTGAGAAGTCGACCGCTCCAGAGAATGTGGCCAATACAAAATCGGCCACTCCGGAGAGTCTGGCTTCTTGGAAATAGGCCGTTCCGGAGAACGTGGCCACTTGAAAGCTGACCCGGTCGAAAAACTTGGCCTCATAGAAATGGGCGCTCTTAAAAAACGTAGCCCTGTTGAAGCTGACCGGCTTGCGGAACGTAGCATCGCGAAAGCTGACCTGATCGCAAAACTTGGCCCAATGGAAAGAGGTATGCCCAGAGAGCTTGGCCTCATGGAAATGGGCCTCCTCCACGAACCTAGCAGTGTCAAAGCTGGCTTGGTCGCAAAACCTGACTTCGCTGAAGTGAACCGTTTTGGAAAAGGTGGCATCGTTAAAGCTGACCGGCTTGGAAAACGTAGCATTGCTGAAGTCAGCTTGGTCGAAGCTGTCCTGCTCACAGAATATAGCCCCGGGAAAGAGAGCCTGCTCGCAGAACGTCGCCTCGTGAAAGCTGGCCTTCCCGTAAAACTTGGTCCGTTCAAAATAGGCCTGCCCAGAGAATTTGGCTCCGTAGAAAGAGGCAGTCTCAGAGAATATCGCCTCGCCAAAAGAAGCAGTCTCAGAAAATATTGTACCGTTGAAGTTGATGATCCCGTAGAACATGGCGTAGCGGAAGTCGGCCATCCCCTCAAAGGTAGCTCCGTTGAAGGTGAACATTCCGGACCATGCCGTTCCGTCAGAGCCGTTCTGTTTAGGGAAAATCATCCGGCGGAAAATGTTTCCTTTGGACTTGCGGTGCGCCTCTAATGCCTCTGAAAAAGCTTGGATATTTTTGTCCGGGTGTTTTGAATGCAGGATACACAACTGAGCCTCAGGATCGGCTTCATCAGATAAGCCACATATGTTATGATGAAGACATTCTGACATAATTCAGCCTGCTCGGTCATTGCTCTACGATTATGTTCTGGCCGCGCGACGCAATACATTTTTAACGGTACTTCCGTACCATTTTCGCTGATTTGCCGTGTGAATACCACGGGCATTCAGTGTCCGTGCCAGCGCCTTGTAACTGGTGATGCCCTCGGCTTGTAACCCCAGGATGATTGGTAAGACACTAGCCGCGGAGCGGTTGGCTTTCTCCTGTAACACCTGCGAACGTATCGCTGCGCCTTTGTTCTCATAATTCTATTCGCTATTACGGTGTACCAAAAAGGCCTTTTTAAAATACAGCCATTTCCTCTTGAAAAATAAGGGTTTTCTGGCGTGTGGGAAGTATGCTAAAAAGGAGTTCCTTTTTGGGACGCCATACCATTTACCCAGGACGAACTCGACATGACCAGCAAACCGCAGCGTGCTGCCATCTATGCTCGTGTCTCGACTGGCGAAACACCGAGTCATCCCCCACCCAACTCCATGGCCAGCGACTTTGGGTAGCGGCACTCCCGAGACAGTGGCGCATGCGGCTCTTGTCTCGTTGCCCTCGGGCGCGTACAATACCCCCACTACGGCTTGCCACCCATGTCACCGGCCGATGAGGAGGGGGTATGAAGATCACTGCTGTTGAACCTTATCCCGTTGATCGCTATCTGCTCGTCAAAGTCCATACCGACGCCGGCATCACGGGCATTGGCGAGTCGGGAGCCTGGGGTTTTCTAGAGGCGTCGCAGGCAGCGATCGAGAAGTTTGGGCGTTACCTGGTGGGCCAGGACCCGTTGCGTATTGAGCATCACTGGCAACAGATGTACCGCACCAGCCACTTCCGCGGCGCTGCCATCATGGGCGGCCTCAGCGCCATTGACATCGCCTTGTGGGATATTGCTGGCAAGTATTTTGGCGTCCCTGTGTACCAACTGCTCGGTGGCAAGACGCGCGACAAAGCCCGGGTCTATTATCACGTCTTTGGCGACACGCGGCAGAAGCTGGTACAAGGGGTGAAAGAGGCCAAGGCCCAGGGGTTTACCGCTGTTGGCCATCTCACGCCATTTCTCGATTCCCCCAGGGACGTGCCTTACTTTCAGACCCACGCCGATAAGATACGGGATGCCATTGACGCAGTGCGGCAATATCGCGAGGCGGCTGGCAGCGACATGGATCTGTGCATCGAAATCCATCGCCGTCTCACCCCAGCAGAGGCCATTGCGCTCGCCAAGGGGATTGAAGAGTTCTACCCCTTCTTTTACGAAGACCCCATCTTGCCTGAGAATTTTGACGCCATGGCGCTCGTGGCCCAGCATATCTCAATCCCGATCGCGACTGGCGAGCGGCTGCACTCTATCCATGAGTTCGAGATGTTGCTGCAGCGGGGTGCGGTACAGTACGTGCGGCCCGACGTCTGTCTGGCCGGTGGCATCACGCACACCAAGAAGATCGCCGCGCTCGCGGAAGCGCGCTATGTCAACGTGGTACCGCACAATCCGCTGAGTCCGGTCAGCACCGCGGCATGTTTGCAGATTGCGGCCTGCATTCCAAACTTTGCGCTGCAAGAATACCCAAAAGGCGAACATGAGCCTCCCAAGAGCCACCTGCTGAAAAAGCCGCTAGAGCTCAAAGATGGGTTTTTGATCATTCCGGATGCGCCCGGGATAGGCATCGAGCTCGCCGATGACGCGCAGGAAAAAGCGCCGCCACGACCGCATGGCGAAATTCACGCCAGGCTCCACGTGGATGGCTCGGTCGTTGACCAGTAGTTTGTGGTGCCCATGTCTTTCCGGCTGCCATAGATCAAGGCCGCACAGGAACAGGGCGAACCGGATCTAGGCGACACCTACTACCAGCACTGGCTCAATGCCTTGGAACGGCTCTGTATAGCTAAGAGGATTGTCGGGCGTGAGAAAATGCGCCAGCGCCAGGCAGAATGGCGGCACGCCTATTGCCTACACCACAGGGGTGATTGCATCGACGGGATAGTCGTGCAACCTTTGAAACCCCTATCTGATTACCCTAAAATAGGGTCTGCTGAAATAGTACGCCAAGCAAGCAATGTTCAAATATCAAATCCATATCGGGTAGAAGCGATGCCGTCGTCTTTTCAGGAACTCTCAAATTTTATTTGGTCTGTGGCCGATCTGTTGCGTGGGCCTTACCGGCCTCCACAGTATGAGCGCGTCATGTTGCCCATGACGGTGCTGCGACGATTTGACTGCCTTCTCGAGCCGACCAAAGCAGCGGTAATCAAACGCTGGCAGGCTCTGCAGAACAGCAAGATCACCAACATCGATCCAATCTTAAACAAAGTTGCCGGTGGAGGGGCAGATTTAGGCTTTCACAACCACAGCGAGCTGGACTTTCAGCGACTTAAAGGCGATCCCGACAACATTGGCCGTCATCTCACTGACTATGTTGCCGGTTTCTCTGAAAACGTTCGTCGGATTTTTGAGCGCTTTGAGTTCGAGAAAGAAATCGAAAAGCTGGAGGAGTCGAATCGGCTCTACCTGATCGTCTCGAAATTCGCCGACATCGACCTCCATCCCACCCGTGTTGATAACATGGCCATGGGACTCATTTTTGAGGATCTCATCCGCCGCTTTAACGAAGCGGCCAATGAGACCGCAGGTGACCATTTTACCCCGCGTGAAGTAATTCGCCTCATGGTCAATTTGCTCCTCGAACCCGACAGCCATATTCTCACCACTGATGGCGTCATTGTCACGGTCTGTGATCCCGCCTGCGGCACGGGTGGGATGCTATCCGAGGCGCAGAATTGGATTCGTCAGCACAACGAAAACGCCAGTGTGTTGGTCTATGGCCAAGATTACAATCCGCGCTCCTATGCCGTGGCCGCCTCGGATCTGCTGATCAAAGGACACAAAGACAGCCGCATCGAATTTGGCGATTCACTGATCGATGATAAATTTGCCGGCGATCATTTTGATTATCTGCTGGCCAATCCCCCGTTTAGGGTGGATTGGAAAGGGCAACAAACAGAGATTGTCCACGAGCACGACACGCGCGGCTATGCAGGGCGCTTCGGCCCCAAGCTTCCGCGTGTGAATGATGGCGCACTTCTCTTCCTCCTGCACATGATTGCTAAATTCGAGCCCGTCTTGCCGGAGCAAAAGAAATATGGCTCGCGCTGCGCCATCGTGTTCAATGGCTCGCCGCTATTTACCGGTGGCGCTGCATCCGGCGAGAGTGAAATTCGCCGTTGGATCATCGAGAATGACTGGTTAGAGGCCATCATCGCGTTGCCGGAACAGATGTTTTACAACACTGGCATCGGCACTTTTATCTGGCTGGTAACCAACCGCAAAACCAAGGAGCGCAAGGGCAAAATCCAACTGATTGACGCTCGCGAATGTTGGACCCCGATGCGCCGTAGCCTTGGCGACAAACGCCGCTATCTCACGGACGAAACCATTGACAATCTCACCCGTGAGCACGGCCTGTTTCAAACTACAGAGACGTGTAAAATTTTCGATAATGCTGATTTCGGCTACCGCCGTATCACGGTCGAGCGACCGTTGCGTCTGCGCTTTCAAATGACGCGTGAGGCAAACGCCCAATTTCTCGACGCCTTCCCGGAATTTCTCGATGTGATACTCGCAATGGAGCAGGAGCTAGGCACAGACCCTTATGACGACTGGAATGAGGTTTGGACAGCAGTTCAGCGCATCGCCAAAGAGGAAAACATGCGCTGGAGCGCGGCAAATCGGAAACATTTTCGCAACTGCTTCACGACGATTGATCCGGAGGCCAAGCCGGTGATCGCCAAGAGCGGGAATCTGGCCGGCGCCATCGGCCCTGATGCATTCCCCGGTCAAGTGCTACCCGATAATCTAAAGCCCGCTGTTCTGGATGCGCTGTTCGGCATCTACGCCGATGGGGTTGGCAAAAAGAGAGCGGCTGTGCAATACGAAGCCGACTCATCGCTACGCGACTTTGAAAACATCCCGTTAAAAGAAAATATCGTCTCGTTTTTCCGGCGTGAAGTACAGCCTTTTATGCCCGATGCTTGGATCAGCAGCGACGTTGTAGATGAGAAAGATGGCAGCTTCGGCAAAGTCGGTTACGAAATTAACTTCAATCGAGTCTTTTTCCGTTATACGCCGCCGCGTCCGCTGGTCGAGATCGATGCTGAATTGGAGGAGGTGGAAAAACGTATCCTCACGTTGCTTGACGAGGTGACAGCGTGAGAGGTCTTTATACACGTTTAAAATATGTGTTTCATCTTGCGTATGGAGATGCGCTACAGCCTGCACAGAATGGCGCCGGGATAGTTGAAGTCTTTGGTTCAAATGGTCCTTATGCTCTTACAGATAAACCCAATACACTTGGCCCTGCCATCGTTATAGGACGTAAGGGTTCATACGGCAAGGTAAATTGGAGTCCCCTTCCTTGTTTTGCTTCTGATACAACTTTTTTTATTGATTTAAGCCTCACTTCGCATGATCTTCGGTGGCTGTTTTGGACATTGCAAACAATTGGTATAGACGAAGGGTCGCATGAAGCAGCAGTCCCAGGCATAAATCGTGAAACGATCTATAACAAGAGAGTATGGGTACCTCCTACTGATCATCAACGCCATATCGCCGACTATCTCGACGTCGAGACCGCACAGATCGATTCCCTGGTCGCAGAAAAAGAACGAATGCTAAAATTGCTAGAGGAAAAGCGAACCGCGCTTATCAGTCAGGTGGTTACTCGCGGTCTCAATCCGGATGCACCGATGAAGTCATCAGGGCTGGACTGGCTTGGTGAGATACCGGCGCATTGGGAGATACAACGCTGCGCGAGCCTCTTTACTGAGATAGATGAACGAAATCAGCCTGAGTTACCATTGCTCAATGTGTCGTTAAACACAGGTGTTACACTGAGAACTTTTTCTGAAGATAGGATCGAAAGCGTCGCATCTGACTTTTCAATTTATAAAGTGGCTCGTAAGGGTCAATTGGTGTTTAATAAGATGCGTTTTTGGCAAGGTGCTGTAGGCATTGCTCCTGCGGATGGTCTTACAAGTCCAGACTACACAGTTGCTCAGGTTGCGGAACAACTCGAGCCTGATTTTGTGGAATTGCTTTTTCGTCTACCGCAATTCAGTAATGAAGTGCGCCGGTATTCTTACGGTATGGTAGATGATCGGCTTCGGCTTTATTGGGATAGCTTCAAAGACATTCGTATCCCAGTTCCACCTATTAATGAGCAAATTTCTATAGTCAAGCACCTTACGAAGAAAGGTGTGGAAACCGCATCACTGGAAGCCAGCCTAAGGCATTCTATAACCCTTCTCAAAGAGCGTCGCAGCGCATTGATTACGGAAGCCGTAACCGGCCAGCTTGATCCAAAGGCGGTCACCGCATGATAGCCGAACAGCTCAATCTTGCCAATTTCCGTGGCTTTGAGCAGATCGACTTGAAATTTGAGTCTGATGTCAACGTCATCGCCGGCGTCAATGGCATGGGCAAATCCGGGATCCTCCAGGCGCTTGCCTCACTTTTGTCCCGTGCGCTTCCCGCATTGACCCCTTCAACCGCGAGAGCAGTTTCCTTCACGGATGATGATATTACCCATGGTAAACAGAGTCTGGAAACATCAGCAATTTTTAC
>Ga0268386_10001350_pt1 | contig 16751 bp, 21 predicted proteins | sample RVTome_15_FD_200260 | JGI IMG/M metagenome (GOLD analysis project Ga0268386, IMG submission 200260) | Soil microbial communities from uranium-contaminated site in the Upper Colorado River Basin, Wyoming, United States - RVT150D86... ...
AGCGCCGTGTTGACGATCTCGCGGATCGGTCGCAGCGGATGCGACTCCGGCACGAAGTCACTCGGCATCACGTAGTTGAACAGTCGCTCCTGGGTCACGTCGGCACCACGCATCATCGATCCTCGACATCCGGCATGACCCTTCGATCACCCTCAGCGCCGAGAATTCCGTGACATCACGGCGAATTTCAACAGACTGTTAGGAGAAGAAGGAATGAACAAGCACGAACGAACCATCGGGCAGCACTGATCGGGACGGTCGCGACCGCTACCGCGAACCCGTTTTCGGTCACGACGCTTGCGAGTCCCTACATGATGACGGCGGACGATACGGCCGCCAGCGGCAAGGAAGCCGAGGGTCAGGGCGGTGCCGACAGGGCCAAGGAAGGGAAGTGCGGCGAAGGAAAGTGCGGCGAGGGCAAGTGCGGCAGCGACAAGGAAGGCGCCGAGAGCGACAAGCCCGAGGAGAAAGAGGCAGTCGGCTGACCCTGGCCGGCGGACTGCTCCTCAGGGTTCGCCATTCTCGCAGCGGACCCGGCGCATCGGGAAATCCTCCGCGCGCGGCTTGTCGGCGATAAGCCCTTCGATCCGCGCGCGGAGCACTCCCGTCTCGTCGAGCCGGTAGATCACCCGTTGCGGAAAGTCGTGCGTCGGGTTCTCGAAGACGACTTCCCGCTCGCCCAGGCTCTTCACCGGGAACGTCGCCTGCGCCTGGCCGGACGGGTTGGCGACGAACGCAAGCCGGCCCGGTTCGATCTCGCGGATCTGCATGAATTCGTGGGCGACGGTGCGGCCCTTCGCGACCGTGCGGCTCATGCCGAGAAGCGTTCCGCCCGCGGGCGACATCCACTGCTCGCCGGAACCGGGCTCGCCGCCTTCGCTCGCCCAGCAACCTGCGAGCCACGCGAGCGCGGCCGCGGGATCCGCATCGGCCCGGGCCGTGGAGGGCGCGCCGGCCGCCGATGCAAGCACGAGCGGGATCAATGTCAGGAAGCGCATCACGACACCTCGAAGATGATGCTGCAGCAGGTCATGCCGGCCTCGGCCTTGGTCAGTTCCGTCATCGGGACCGGGATCACCGACAGACCGGCCGCCTCGAGGCGGGCGCGTGTCCGGCCGTGCTGCGAAGAATGCAGGATCGAACCGCCGATCGCGAGAGCATTTGCGGCCGCGGGCTCCGCGGGATCGACGGTGAGCTGGCTGTAGCCTGGAAACGCATCGGGCGCGATCCAGTCGGGGCTCAGCAGCAGCGTCCGCTCGGCGACGCGAGTCACCGCGGACTTCAGGTGCAGACAGCGCGTCACCGGGATCGTGGTGATCCGAAAGCCATGCGGCTCGAGCGCGCGGCGCAGCTGTTCGATGCCCGAATCATTGGTGCGCGTGGAGCGGCCGACGTACACCTCGCGCTCCACCACCAGCACGTCGCCGCCGTCGAGCGTTCCGGGCGGCTCGATCGAGACGACGCGACGGTGCTCCGCGAGCTGCGCGGCGACCGTCGCGGTCTCGGGTCGGCGCGATTCCGCGCCCGGCCGCGTGACGACCGCGAGGTCGTCGACCACGACCGCCGTGTCCTCGACGAACACCGCGTCCGGCAGCGCCGGTGCCGCTGGCAGGCGCCGCACGGATGCGCCGAGCCCGGCCAGCTGCCGCTCGTATTCAGCATGCTCGGCGGCGGCGCGCAAAAAGTCGATCGGCTGTCGTGCGAGGTGGGTGAGCTGGCAGTCGACGATGGTCGGGCTGACCGGCCGCGTGAGGGCGAGCAGCATCAGGTGGCACCCGTGGCTTCACCTGCCCAGTAGTCCATGGTCGCGGACTTGCGGTAGCTCTCGCCGGTCAGGCGGACGCCGACGCGGCCGGAATCCGTGTAGACGATGACGTCGCTCGAGTTGCGCTCGCCGATTACCAGGTAGCGGCAGGGTGCGTCGCCCCCGTTGATCAGCGCGTGCCCCGCCTTCTGCCCGGCGGGAAAGCACACGTAGTCGCCCGCCGTCATGGGGTAGGTCATCCCGCCGAGACGCAAGGTCATCGAGCCGTCGAGCACCAGCAGGTGCTCTTCCTCGAGCATGTGGTAGTGCGCGGGATTGGACTGCCGGCCCGGTTCCAGCACCTCGATGCAGACGCCGACATGCCGGCCGCCGCCGTACTGGCCGAGCTCCCGGAAGCGCATTCCGAAGCGGCTGCCGTGCGAGTGCTCGACCCACGGGACGCGCTCGACCGGGAATGGCTCGTAGATGCCGTCGGCATTCACCGACGAGGGCGTCTGGCTCATTGAATCACCCCTTGCAGTAAACCGGCGCGTCTGCAGTTGCTAGGTGGCCGGACCCAGCGGCCCCTCCAGCAGGTCGATCATGCGACGGGCGTCGCCGGTGCCTTCCGCCGCGAGACCCGCGGCGATGCCCGCGCGATCCTCGGCCGCCCGGTTCTGGCCAAGCTTCCATTTGCCGGTCAGCGAGGACACCGCGATCTCGAAGCCGACGATCGACGTCAGCATGCGCTCGATGTACTTCTCGGGCGCATCGGCCACCTGCCAGGGCTCCGCGCGGTGTGCCTCGTGGCCCTCGGTCAGCGTCTCGAGAAACCCGCGCAGCCATGCCGGGTCCTCGTGCCACACGATCGTGCCGTGCACGTGCACCACCGCGTAATTCCAGGTTGGTACGACCTTGCCGTGCGCAAGCTTGGCGGGATACCAGCTCGGCGTCACGTAGTGGTCCGGTCCCTGGAAGATGGCGAGCACGGGCGACCGGCGGGCCACAAGGCGCCATATGGGGTTGGCGCGCGCGACATGCCCCCTAAGCACACCGTGCACGCCCGCCGAGGGATCGAACACCAGCGGTACGTGATTGGCCGTGAGCCCATGAGGGGTAATCGTGACGACCGCCGCGAGCGGATGACGCCGCATGAGCTGCCGCAGGACCTCGGGTCGCGTCTCCTGAAACTGTGCCGGCGTATACATGGATCCCGTGATCAGCGGCGGCGCGTGGCGCGGCGACCCGCCTTCTTGCGAGGGGTGCGCGATCTGCGCCGGCGTGTGGGCGTCTCGAATGGCACCGATCCAGGAAACTGGATATTGATCGCGACGATGCGGTCGGCGTAGCGGTCTGCAAGCCGCCCGAGGAATGCGCTGAAGAGCTGCCACTCGCGACCCGGCTTGTTCGGGCTGATCACCTCGCAGGTGATGATGCCTTCGGACACCGACCAGTTCATCCAGCCGGGATAAGCGCTGTTCTTGTGCAGCACCTTGCGGCCACGCTTCTTCGCGATGAAGGTGCGCAGCTCGCCGCTCCGCATCGCCTCTACCAGCGCCTTCTGCAACTGGGCGCCGGTGCGCTCGATGATCTGGAAGCGGATCATGCCGGGCGCCCGGTCAGTTGCCCTGTTTCACGCGCAGACGCCACGAGCGCCGTGCATGCGGACACCGGACTGATCAACTTCGAATCCATGCCCGCTCCCGCTCTGCTCAGCCGCTTTCGACGCTGATCTCGCACTTGACCGAGTTCGCGATGAAACACTCGTCGTGCGCTGCGTGGTGGAGCGCTGCAAGCTGTTCCGCGCTCGGGACCCTGGTGCCCGCGAATTCGATTTTCGGGCGCAGCGTGATCCGGTCGATGCCGATCCGGCCCGCGGCGTACTTCGCCACCGTGCCGTAGGCGTCATCCTCATAGCTGTCGACGACGAACCCCTGTTTCGCCGCCAGATAGAGAAACGTAAGCATGTGGCAGCTCGAGGCCGCGGCGACCAGAGCCTCCTCGGGGTCGACGGCTTCCGCGACCGAATACGGCAGGGGCACGACGGAGGGCGACGAGGACGCGGCCACCCGGGCACCGCCGTCGAATGACCACTGGTGACCGCGGCTGTAGCGGTTGTCGGTGAACGCCGCGCCGTTGCGCAGCCAGCTCACCCGGGCGGTATGTCGATGCACGTCCGTGTCCTGTGAGCCTAGAAATTGACGGTCATCATGAGCTGGTTCCAGGGGCCACGGAAGGCCCGCCGCCGACCACTTCGTAGTGCACGACCTTGGGCTCGAACTCGAGCAGGTATTCGCGGTCCTGCGGATAGTACTTTGCGACAGAGATGTCCTCGCCCGCGAATCCGCGAATGGCCGACAACGACTCCCAGAACGTGAGGGTCATGAAGTGAGTAATTTCGCCGTCGGTGCGCTCGAGGATATGAACCGCAAGGTGGCCCGGCACCGACCGGTAATCCGGAATCGCGTGCGCCGCGAGGAACGCGCGATAGTTCGACGCCTTTGCGGTGGGCACGCGCCCGTGCCAGAGACGCGCGATCATCGGGAAGGCAGCGAGGCGAGCCAGGCCTCGGCCTCAGCCACCGTCGCAAACACCCGGATGCGCACGCCGCGATTGACGGCCACCGTCTCCACGAATTCGAGCAGCGACGAATCGTGCTCGGGATTCGTGTCGACATAGGCGATCTGCTGGACGATCGGTCGCGTGGTGCGGCTGCCCTCGGAGACGATCTCGAACGCCTCGACCGTCCCCAGGCTGGGACCGATCAGGTGTTCCTCGAGCAGCACGCGCGGGCAGGAATGCTCTGCGCATGCGGCGAGCACATCCCGGAGAATCCGGCGGACGTTTGCCGCGGTGTTGTCGCCGTTGACCGAGAGGTGGAGGTATCCCCGACGAGGGTCGACCGCAAAGCGGTAGTCCGCACTCGACTCCGGCTCGTCGCTCATCGGCTCATTCCGCCGGTCGATGGTCGTAGCGGAACACGCGTGCCAGTTTCCAGCGGCCGGCCTCGAGCTTCCACAGGTGAAAGAGTCGTCCGGTCTCGCGCAGTACGTCGGGCTTGCCGGGCTCGATTCCGTAGAAGCGATGGCTGCCGGTCTGGATGGCGCCGTAGTCCTTGAGCGCGTAGACCGCCATCGTCCCCTCGACAGGCTCGCGCCGCGCCCGGATGTTGGTGCCCTTGGTCCGAGCGTCGCAGCCGCTGCGCACGTTGTCCACGAACTGCTGCGGTGTTGCGGCGATCAGCCCGGACTTGTCGTGGTAGAACTCGAAATCGTCCACGAGCATGGTCGCGAGCTCGTCCGCGTCGCAACGATCGAAGACGATTTCGAACAGCCGGCGGTCCTCCGCGGCGATTTCATCGACGAGCTGCCGCGATGCCAACGGCCTCGCACGCACGGGGTGAGCCGAGGCCGGTGCCGGCGCTTCGTCGGCCGCGTTGGCCGCGTTGGCCACGCAAAAGAGCGCGGCGAGCGCGAGTGCAGACAGGTCCCAGACTCCACGGGAAGGCATCCTGACTCCCCTCCGGCGCGGAATGGCCGGATCCGCAGGCGAATGGTGCAGGACGCGGCGGCTTCGCGCTACGCCGCCGCGGCGTCCTCGTGGAGCGAGTCCCCGGCGTCGGCAGTCACGCCGCGCGGCGTCTCGGCCGGGCCGACGTCCAGCCCGTTTTCCTCCAGCGATATCGCAGGGACAGCCGCTTCATAGCACTTGCGGTTCGGGCACAGCTCTTCCATGTAGTCGGTGTCGAAATTGAGCCGCTGCACGAGGAAGTCGACGAACGACCGCACCTTGGGCGATTTTGCGTGCCCGCGCGGAAACACTGCGTTGAACTCGGGCGCAGGACCGGTCCAGCCCGCCAGCACCCGCTGCACCAGGCCGTGTGCGGCCTGAGACTTGACCATCAGGTCGGCGGCAAGCATCAGACCGTCGCCGCTCAGTAGGGCGGGCTGCAGCGCGGCCGGGTCGTTGGCGACCATCACCGGCTCGATCGGATAGTCGTCCGATCGCTCCCCGTCGCCAAGCGTCCATGCAAAGCCGTTGCCGGTGCGACGGTACTTCTCGATGACGAGCGTTCGATGGTGCTGCAGGTCGTCCGGACGCAGCGGCTCGCCGTGACGCGCCACGTACGCAGGGCTGGCATAGATCTGCGTGCGGAACACCGCCAGCCGACGCGCGACGAGGTTGGAGTCGGGCAGGCTGCCGATACGCAGCGCGACGTCGATCTCCTTGTCGATCAGGTCGAGTGACTCGTTGGAGAGGACCATGTCCACGCGCACCTCCGGGTACGCGGCGCGGTACTCGCCCAGCAACGGCGCGATCCAGGTGACGCCCAGTGAATACGGGGTCGTGATACGCAGCCAGCCCCGCGGGCCGCCTTGCAGCTCGCTCACCGCGTGCTCCGCATCGTCGAGCTCGCGCGCGATGCGCTGCGAATGTTCGAAGTACACGTTTCCGGCTTCGGTCAATCCGAGCTTGCGCGTGGTCCGGTGCAGCAGTTGCGCGCCGAGCCGTGCTTCCAGGTCCTGAACCTTGCGGCTGACGGTGGTCTTGGGCAGCCGCAGCGCCCGTGCCGCGGATATGAAGCTGCCGTGCTCGACCACCCTGACGAAAACCAGCGTGTCGTTGAGGTCCCTGGACATGTTCGCTCCCTGTTCACTCGATTGGCCCGATGTTGGGACAATTATTACCAAAAATACCGGCTAATCAAGAGGGCTCGTCGCCCCTATCGTTCGCCCCGTAGCAAGGCCATTCACACAGATGTCGAAGCACAACCTGAAAATATTGCACGGTCAGCCACTTGAGGCCGGTCTCCCGGCTGAGAAGCGGGACCATCCCACTCGTGGGAGTAAAAATCCCGGCGATGGGATAATCAGGCCAACGATCGTGGTCCTGGGCGCAACCGGCGCCATTGGACAGGGTGCAGTACGTGCGGCAATCGCCAGCGGGTGGCGGGTGGTGGCCGTCGGTGGGAACCGCGGCGAGCTCGCGACGCTCCGCGCCCTGCACCCCGACGCCGATCTCGTGATTCGAGCGGCGACGATCACGACCGACACCGACGCCGAGCGGCTCGCCGCGCTGCTGCGCCGCGACGATCGGCCGATCGCGGGCGTCATCGATGCGATGCACGCCGGCCCGGGTCGCGGCAGGCTGATCGACCAGCCGACCGACGTACTGCGGGAGACGCTCGAAGCGGACCTGCTTCCGCACCTGTCGGCGGCTCGACACCTGATACCGCTGCTCGCCGAGGCGAAACGCGGCGGCAGCTACGTGCTGATCGGCGGACCGGGGAGCGAGGCATCGTGGCTGAACTACGGCTGCCGCTCGGTGGCCGCCGCGGCGTTGCGCATGCTGGCGAACGTGCTGCACGACGAAGCGCAGTCGCTCGACGTGCGTGTGCAGATGCTTCTCGTCGAGACGCCAATGCGTGGCGAGCCCTGTGCCGCCCGTCAGTGCCCGCAATGGCCGAGCGGCGACGCCATTGGCGAGCAGGCGCTGCGACTGATCGACCGCGAAGGCGCGGCGAAGCCCGCGCGCCCGGTCGTGCACTTTGCACGGCCCGCCGTGCACGACGTCGGGGGCGTCGAATCCACGGCCGTTGGGACGACTACCAAACAGCCAGTGTTTCCGGACGTGCGTACGTTTCTGAAGACCCTGCTCTCCGATGATCGCAATGAGGTATTTCCAGATGACACCCCGTAGATCCTTTGCCCGCTTTGGAATTGTGCTCGCCGTCGTGGCCCTGGCCAGCGGCATCGTGGTCGGTTTCGGAGAGAGTCTCGGCAGCGAGAAGTCGGCGCCGGCCGAAACCATGCCGCCTCCTCCGGAAGTCAGCGTCGCGCAGGTCGTGTCGCGCGACGTCCGGCAGTGGGACGAGTTTACTGGTCGCGTCACCGCCGTCGAGACCGTCGAGCTGCGGCCACGCGTGAGCGGCTACGTCGAGCGAGTCGCCTACGAGGAGGGCCAGGAGGTGCGCAAGGGCGACCTGCTGTTCCTGATCGACCAGCGTCGCTATCGCGCCGCGCTCGACGGCGCCGAAGCCGACCTGGAACGAGCGCGCAGCGAAGCACGCCTCGCGCAAACCGAGTACGTGCGAGCGCAGACGCTCGTCGAGGGCAAGGCGATCTCGCGCGAGGAGTTCGACGCCCGCAAGGCAGCAACGGCGCAAGGCAACGCGACCGTGCGTGCGGCCGACGCCGCCGTCGCCAGCGCGCGGCTCGACCTGCAGTTCACGGAGGTGCGTGCGCCGATCGATGGCCGCGCCGGCCGCGCGATGGTCACGATCGGCAACCTGGCGCAGGCCGACGCGACCCTGCTGACGACGCTGGTCTCGCTCGATCCCGTGCACGTCTATTTCGAGGCGGACGAGCAGACCTACCTGGGCTACAACGAGCTCGCTCGCCGCGGCGAGCGCGGCGAGTCGCGCAACCCCGTGCGCATCGGTCTCGCAAACGAGACCGGCTATCCGCACGCCGGCACGCTCGACTTCACCGACAACCAGGTCGATCCGCGCACGGGCACCATCCGCGCCCGCGCCGTCGTGCCGAATCCCGATCGCGTGTTCACGCCGGGACTCTTTGCGCGCGTCCAGCTGGAAGGCAGCGGCGTGTTCCACGCGCTTCTGATCGACGACAAGGCGGTGCTCACGGACCAGGACCGCAAGTACGTCTACGTGCTCGGGCCGGGCAATACCGCCGTGCGCAGGGACATCGAGCTCGGCGGCATCGCCCACGGGCTGCGTGTCGTGAGCGCGGGCCTGGAGCGAAACGACAAGGTGGTCGTGCACGGCGTGCAGAAGGTGTTCATCGCCGGCATGCCGGTGGCGCCGCAGGTGATCGCAATGGGCGACCCGCCACCCTCAGCACTGAAGGTGGCGGCCCTCTGAACTGAAACGCGCGGCGGCTGCGCCGCAGCAGGAATACCCAATGGATTTCTCGAGATTCTTCATCGATCGCCCGATCTTCGCCGCGGTGCTCTCGATCGTGATCTTCGCAGCGGGGCTGATCGCGATCCCGCTGCTGCCGATCAGCGAATATCCGGAAGTGGTGCCTCCTTCGGTGGTGGTGCGCACGGTGTATCCCGGCGCCAACCCGAAGGTGATCGCCGAGACTGTGGCCACACCCCTCGAAGAGGCGATCAACGGCGTCGAGGACATGACGTACCTCAAGTCGGTCGCCGGCTCCGACGGCGTTCTGCAGATGACGGTCACCTTCCGCCCCGGTACCGACGCCGACGACGCGGCGGTGCGGGTGCAGAACCGCGTCGCCCAGGCACTCGCGCGGTTGCCCGAGGACGTGCGCCGCCAGGGCGTGACCACGCAGAAGCAGTCCCCGGTTTTCCTCATGGTGGTGCACCTGGTGTCGACGGACGGGAAGTACGACACGCTGTACCTGCGCAACTACATGCGCCTGCACGTGAAGGACGAGCTGGCGCGCCTGCCCGGCGTCGGCGATGCACAGATCTTCGGCGGCGGCGACTACGCGATGCGGATCTGGCTGGACCCGGACAAGGTCGCCTCGCGCGGCCTCACCGCCGGTGACGTGGTGCGCGCGGTGCGCGAGCAGAACATCCAGGTCTCGGCCGGTCAGCTCGGCGCCGAACCAATGCCCAGCGGCAGCGACTTCCTGACCCTGATCAACGCCAAGGGCCGCCTGAGCACGACCGAGGAGTTCGGCGAGATCGTGCTCAAGAGCGGCGCCGACGGCGAGATCGTGCGCCTGGTCGACGTCGCACGGCTGGAGCTGGCCGCCGGCGACTACACCTTGCGCGCGCGCCTCGACGGCAAGGAAGCGGCCGCGATCGGCATCTTCCAGGCGCCGGGTGCCAACGCCCTCGAAATCAGGGACGCGGCGATCGCGAAGATGGACGAGCTGGCGAAGCGCTTCCCGCCGGGCATCGAATACAAGTCGATCTACGACACCACCATCTTCGTGCGCGATTCGATCAAGGCCGTGGTGACCACGCTGCTGGAAGCCGTGGTGCTGGTGGTGCTGGTGGTGATCCTGTTCCTGCAGACCTGGCGCGCCTCGATCATCCCGCTGATCGCGGTGCCGGTGTCGATCGTCGGCACGTTCGCCGCGCTGTACCTGCTCGGCTTCTCGATCAACACGTTGACGCTGTTCGGGCTGGTGCTCGCGATCGGTATCGTCGTCGACGACGCGATCGTGGTGGTGGAGAACGTCGAACGCAACATCGAGGAAGGCCGCAGCCCGCTGGCCGCGGCACACCAGGCGATGAAGGAGGTGTCGGGGCCGATCATCGCGATCGCGCTGGTGCTGTGCGCGGTGTTCGTGCCGATGGCGTTCCTGACCGGCGTCACCGGCCAGTTCTACAAGCAGTTCGCCGTAACCATCGCGATTTCGACGGTGATCTCCGCGATCAACTCGCTGACGCTGTCGCCGGCGCTCGCGGCGCGCCTGCTCAAGGAGCACGGAGCGCCGAAGGACGCGCTGTCGCGCCTGATCGAGCGCCTGTTCGGCTGGGCGTTCCGCCCGTTCAATCGTTTCTTCAAGCGCAACTCGGAGCGCTACCAGGGCTCGGTATCGCGCATGCTGGGCGGGCGCGGCAGGGTGTTCACCGTGTACGCGGCGCTGCTGGTGGCGACTGCCCTGGTGTTCCAGTGGGTGCCGCGGGGCTTCATCCCGCTCCAGGACAAGCTGTACCTGATCGCCGGTGTGAAGCTGCCGGAAGGCGCTTCGATCGAGCGCACCGATGCGGCGCTGAAAAAGGTGGCCGAGATCGCGATGAGCGTGGAGGGCGTATCGAACGAGGTGGCATTCCCCGGCCTGAACCCGTTGCAGTTCACCAATACGCCCAACAGCGGCGTGGTGTTCTTCCCGCTCGAGCCGTTCGATGAGCGCCACTCGAGCGCCGAGCAGATCAACGCCGAGATCACCCAGAAGATCGCAGGCATCCAGGAGGGCTTCGCCTTCTCGCTGATGCCGCCGCCGATCCAGGGCCTCGGCAACGGCTCGGGTTATTCGCTCTTCATCGAGGATCGCGCCAACCTCGGCTACGGCGCGCTGCAAAGCGCCGTCGGCGCCTTCCAGGGCGCGGCTGCGCAGACGAGGGGCTTAGGATTCCCGATCACCAGCTACCAGTCCAACGTGCCGCAACTCGACGCCGAGGTGGACCGTGTCAAGGCCAAGGCTCAGGGCGTGCCGCTGACGGAACTGTTCGACACGCTGCAGACGTACCTGGGCTCCGCCTATGTCAACGACTTCAACCTGTTCGGCCGCACCTGGCAGGTGATCGCCCAGGCCGACGGCCCGTATCGCGACGACGTCGACGATATCGCCAACCTGCGCACGCGCAACGATCGCGGCGAGATGGTGCCCATCGGCTCGATGGTGAAGGTCAGCCAGACCTACGGCCCGGATCCGGTGCTTCGCTTCAACGGGTACCCGGCCGCCGACCTGCTCGGCGAAGCCGACCCGCGCGTGATGTCCTCGGCGCAGGCGATGGCCAAGGTCAGCGAGATCGCGGCACAGGTGCTGCCCAACGGCATGGGCTTCGACTGGAGCGATCTCTCCTACGAGGAGTCCACCCAGAGCAAGGCGGCGCTGGTCGTGTTCCCGCTGGCGATCCTGCTCGCCTTCCTCGTGCTCGCCGCGCTGTACGAAAGCTGGTCGCTGCCGCTGGCCGTGATCCTGATCGTGCCGATGTGCATGCTCTCCGCGCTGCTCGGCGTGAAGCTCACCGGCGGTGACAACAACACCTTCGTGCAGGTCGGGCTGGTGGTGCTGATGGGGCTCGCGTGCAAGAACGCGATCCTGATCGTCGAGTTCGCCCGCGAGCTCGAGATCCAGGGCAAAGGCATCGTCGAAGCCGCGCTGGAAGCCTGTCGCCTGCGTCTGCGCCCGATCGTGATGACCTCGGTCGCGTTCATCGCCGGCACCGTGCCGCTGGTGCTCTCGCACGGCGCGGGCGCGGAAGTGCGTTCGGTCACTGGCGTCACGGTGTTCGCTGGGATGCTGGGCGTGACGCTCTTCGGCCTGTTCCTGACCCCGGTCTTCTATGTCGCGTTGCGCAAGCTCGTGACGCGTCACACGCCCATCGTGAAGGCCGCGCTGCCGCTGGAGGTTTCCCATGCCTGAGTTCCAGACTCTGCGCGCAGTGCCGATCGCCGTCGTGACGGCGGTGCTGACCGCCTGCGCCGTCGGCCCGGACTACGTGCGTCCGGAGGTGCCCGTGCCCGGACATTTCGCCCGCGATGCCGCGGTGATCGATGGCGACGTCGCGGCTGTCGAGACGGCGACCCCCGATGCGGATGCGGAGTTCTGGGCGGGCTTCGACGACCCGACCTTGACGCGGCTGGTCGAAGCGGCGCTCCACGCCAACCACGACCTGCGGATCGCGCTCGCCCGGTACGACAGCGCGAATGCGCTGTCGCGCGAGGCCGGCTTCGACTGGTACCCGACGGTCACGGCCACGGCTGGCGCGAGCGACGGGCGCTCGAGCGCCGACCAGTTGGCTGAGGCCTCGCGCGAGGAGCGCGACGCCGAGAGCTACGACGCCGCGGTCGTCGCGGCCTGGGAACTCGACCTGTTCGGCCGCATCCGTCGCAACGTCGAGGCGCAGCGCGCCGATACGCGCGCCAGCGCCTCCGACCTGGCCGCACTGCAGGTCATCATCGCCGGCGAGGTGGCCCGCAGCTACCTGGAGCTGCGCGGTCTGCAGGAGCGGCTGCGTGTCGCGCGCGAGAACGCGGACAACCAGCGCGAAACCCTGCGCCTGGTCGACGTGCGCCTGTCAGCGGGCCGCGGCACGGAGTTCGACACCTCGCGCGCCCGCGCCCAGCTCGAATCGACGCTGGCGCGCGTCCCGGCGCTCGCGGCCGCGGTCGCGGTCACGCAGCACCGCCTCGCCGTGCTGACCGGCAACGCACCGGGAGCCTTGATCTCCGAGCTCGATGCACCGGCACGATTGCCGCTGCTTCCTGATCGGCTCGATCCCGGCACGCCTGGTGAGCTGCTGCGCCGGCGTCCGGACGTCATCGCGGCCGAGGAACGGTTGCATGGGGCGACCGCACGGATCGGGGTTGCGACCGCGGACCTCTTCCCGCGCTTCACGCTCGCGGGCCTTATCGGCTCGCAGGCGGTCGACACCAGCGCGCTCTTCGAGCGTGACGCCGAGACGCGGCTTGTCGCGCTCGGCGTCGACTGGTCGTTCCTCGATATCGGCCGCGTGCGCACGCGAATTGCCGCGACTGACGCAGACGCCGCTGGCGCACTGGCGCGCTACGAGCAGGCCGTGCTGCTCGCACTCGAAGACACCGAGAACTCGCTGGTGCTTCTCGCGCACGCGCGCGTCGAGGATCAGCACCTCGAGCGTGCCGCCACGGACAGTGCCCGGGCCGCGCAGCTGGCGCGGGTACGCTTCGACGCCGGTGCGGCCGACCTGCTCGACGTGCTTGATGCCGAGCGCAGCCAGCTCCAGGCGCAGGATGCGTTCGCCGACGGTCGCACGCGCACTGCGACGGCGCTGGTCGGACTCTACCGCGCGCTGGCGGGCGGCTGGCCGACGCGGATACCGGAACGCAAACAGGTGAGCGCGCGGTGAAGACCGCGGCCCTCATTGCCGTCTTCTGGCTTGCGGCCGCCACGGCCGAGGCCGCGGACCACGGCTGGCAGCCCGATGCCGTCTTCTCGCAGGTGGGTGCGGGGGCTGCAACCGATGCGTGGTCGGTCGGCGGACAGTGGCACTGGCGACGCGGCTGGCTGCTGCGCGAGTCTCTCGTGCTGCGTGGCCGATGGGAGTTTGCGTTTGGACGCTGGCGCGCGGATCTGGACAAAGGCGACGACCAGACCTGGGTTACACAGCTGAGCGCGGTCCCGACGCTTCGGCTCTCCAGGCTGAGCGGGCGAGGCTGGTACGCCGAGCTCGGCTCGGGGCCGAGCCTGGTGATGCCGGTGTTTCGCAGCCGCGATCGCAAGTTCTCGACCGAGTTCAACTTCCAGAGCCACCTCGCCGTGGGTTATGTCCTGGGCGAGTACGGCCAGCACGACTTCGGCGTGCGCATCGAGCACTTCTCCAACGCCGGCATCCGCGACCCGAATCCCGGCATGGATTTCGCTTCGCTGCGCTACACGTACCACTATGGCGCCGGTAGCGGTCGGCTTCGGTTCGCAGGCACGGAAGGACCGTCCACCGATTCCACCCACGCCTCTCCTGATAGCTGACGAAGCCGGCAGGTGTAACCCAACTGCCGAAGCGTCACCCATCGGTCCGCGTCGCTGGCGTCAGTCGGCAGCGGGCCTGGAAATACTGTTCACGTACTCCAGCGGAAATCCGAGCCGGGTCAGCACATCGCTCAGGCGCGTGGCGTAGTCCGCGCTGGCTTCCTCGAGCTCCGGCGCAATGGCGAGGTTGTAGCACATCGCCGTCAGGTCCGACCCGTCGAAGCCGCGGACCGAGATCAGTTCAGCTCGATAGGCCTCGAGCCCCGGCTGTCCATATAGCCGATCGAGCTCGGATGGAGTGAGCGCGTAGACCATGCCATACGCCCGCGCGCCTCCGTCCGGGACGAGGCTGGCGCGCTGGCCGATACGGAGCCTGAAGCCGTCCGCAAACGCGCGCCTCGGCATTGCCGCCGCTATCCCCTGCGCGGCGAGCACTTGCTCGTCCATGAAGAGACCGTAGAAGAAAACGTCGATGCGCTCGTCGCCCACGGCACGTCCCTGGTTATCGGCGGCCCGGCACCTGGTACATGAGATGCGTCACCAGGGGCGAGCCTGCGACGTCGCGCACCACGAGCGAGAGGCGTTCGGGAGAGACGTTGCCGAACAGCGGCACGCCCCGGCCGAGGAGGATCGGCGCGAGATGGATCGTGAGCTCGTCGACCACGCCGGCTTCGAGGTACTGCTGTATGACGTCGGCGCCACCGGCGTGCGGAACGCCGCCAGCGGGCACACCCACTGGTGAATACGCGTGCCGCCGTCGCCGAGCGGATTGCGTGGGTCCCCATTCGGGCCGGCGATGAAGCCATCGAGGGACATGCCGACGCCGACAAATACCTTGCCCATCGAATCTCTCTCCGGCTACGGCATCAAGCGTACACCGGCCGCTGCGCTCTCGATCAGCTTGTCGAGCCGCCGGACTCTCGTCTGCGGCTGCTTCGCGCTCGTGATCCAGTGAAGCATCGCACGACGACGGCTCGGAGCCTGCCCCTCGAACCACAACCAGGCAGACTTGTTGCGCCGGAATCGTTCGAGCTCCGTCTCCGTCAGGTTCGGCGCTCGACCTTGCTCGTAGGAATAGAGTTTCGACTTGCGCTCGATCCGCTGCTCGAAGGCGCGCAGCCCCTCGGGACGCATGCGTCCGTCGGCGATCAGGGCCTCCGCGCGTGCGATGTTGATCGCGCTCCAGATCGAGCCTTTCTTCCGCGGCGAGAAGCGGATCTGGTAGGCATCGTCGTCGATGCGCCTGCGCACCCCGTCGATCCAGCCGTAGCAGAGCGCCTCGTCCACCGACTCAGGCCACGTGAGACTGGGCCGGCCCGAGTCCACCTTGTAGAAGCCCACGTTGAGGACGGAAGCCGCGTCCGCGTTCTGCGCCAGCCACGCGCGAAATCGTGCCGGGGTTGCGAAGAATGTCGGGGCATTCGACGGTCGCCCACCACGGGCGCCGCGCGCGTGACCGTGCTTCCGGGTGCTCACGGTCGTCCCGCCTCGTAACGGGCCGAGACTGACCGCGAGTACAACAAGGCATCACCGTGCTCGGCCCCGAGCTCCCGCTCGTAACGCATGCCGATCTTCTCTGCGACGCGGCGCGAGGCCACGTTGCCCGGCAGGATGAGGCAGATCAGCCGCGCTATGCGCAGGCGTTCGTGCGCATGGCGGGCGATCGCTGCCGCGGCTTCGGTGGCGAGGCCCTGGCCCCACGCCGTCTTGTCGATCAGGTAGGCGACCTCGACCTCGTCGAGGCCGTCGAGCGTCCAGGGCAGCAGCCCGCAACGACCGATGAACCGCGCCGTGGGCTTCTGGATCGTGGCCCAGAGACCGAGCTCCGGGCGTTCCGGATGACCGTTCCGGAACCACTCGAGCTCCTCACGTGTTTCGTCGAGCGTCCGGACACCGTCCGGGTAATGGCGGCGGATGTCCGGGTCGGCATAGAGCGCGGCCAGGGCTTCGAGATCGCGCGGCTCGAGATGCCGCAGCATCAGTCGCGGGGTTTCGAGAACGAGCATCAGTCGGACGGCCCCAGCCGCAACTCCATGACGATGTTGCAGCGCGCATAGACCGGGTGCGGACCTTCCGAGAGCGTCTCGAATCCGTGCTTGCGGTAGAGCGCGATGGCCGGGGTAAGCGCCGTGTTCGAGAGGAGAAAGACGCTGCTCGCCCCGACTTCCCGCGCCTTCTTGAGCGCCGCGGCGATCAAGGCCTCGCCATAGCCTTTGCCGCGCTCCCGAGGGTCCACGGCCATGCGCGCGAGCTGGAAACGATGCTCGCTCTCCCGGATCAGCGCGCATACCCCGATCACCGTGCCGTTTTCGGCGAGGCTCAGGATGTGTCCGCCCTCTCTTACGATCCGGTAAGGATCGGCCGCCAGCGTTCGATCCGCCTCCTCGAGCGTGAAGTGCTCCGTGATCCACTGCTCGTTCAGCCGGACGAAAGCGTCGCAATGATTCGCGTTGTCGATCTCGACCGGCATGGTCGTCAGGCAGGGGTCACTATGTCGAAACTCCTCAGGGATCGGCAATCGCGAGGTGCGCGGGAACAACGGCGGCGCTCAGTCCCGACGCCTGTTCGAGTTGTCCATATCCGACACGATGAGCCAGCGCCCGTCCGGACCCTTGCGCAAGGTCAGCGTGAACTTGCCGATGTCGGGTTGCCCGGCTATCCCGGCGAACGCGCCGATGATGTAGCCGATCTGTCCCTCGGCCGCAAACGCAAGCGCACGCAGGCTCAACGGTCCACCCTGGCCCCTGTAGAACGCTTCGACTGCAGTGCGTCCGCGCACGGCTTCGTGGCCGTTTGAAAGCACGAACCCGTCTTCGGCGAACAGGCGC
>Ga0268386_10001351_pt1 | contig 16750 bp, 15 predicted proteins | sample RVTome_15_FD_200260 | JGI IMG/M metagenome (GOLD analysis project Ga0268386, IMG submission 200260) | Soil microbial communities from uranium-contaminated site in the Upper Colorado River Basin, Wyoming, United States - RVT150D86... ...
TGGAACGGCGGGAAGAAGGAGACCCCGGGGAAGCCGATCCTCCGGAATGAGGACGCGAAGGACCCCCAGCTCGACCGCGCGGTCGAGCTTCTGAAGGGGTGGGAGATCTTCAAGTCCCGGTTCATCGACCGGAAGAGGGCGTCCTGACCGGTCGGAATATGCCGGGGACGGGCAGGGGAAGAAAGCGGTGGGGGTGGGCCGCCCTGATGACCGGGGCGTTCCTCGCAGGCCTGTTGCTGGTGGGTGGGCTCCTGATCCGTGCGCCCGAGACGGAGCGGCCAAAGGGGGATAACCTCGCCGCCTCCCCGGCCCCGGTCCCGACGCCCCCTGTAGCATCGGACAACGATGCGTCCGGGCCGGATCCGGGCGTGCGGCTCGCGATCGTCGTCGACGGCTTCGGGTACGATCCGGTGCGGGACGCCGAGTGGCTCGACTTCCCCGAGCGGATTACCGTATCCGTCTTACCGTTCGGCCCTTCCTCGAAATCGTTCGCGGCTTCCGCCCGTACCCGCGGTTTCGGCGTGATCCTCCACGTCCCGATGGAGTCGGAAGGCGGCGTCGCCGACCGGACGGAGCCTTTCCTCCTTCTCCGGGGAATGACGCAGGAGGAGATCGCGGACCGGTTCGCACGGATGGCCGCCGACGTTCCCCAGGCGAACGGGGCGAGCAACCACATGGGGTCGGCGTTCACCTCCGACCTCGGAGCGATGCCGTACTTCGCGCAGGCGCTCAAGGGGAAAGGGTTCTTCTTCGTCGACAGCGTGACTTCGGCGGGCACCGTCGCCTTGACGGCCATGGAGAAGGCGGGTGTCCCCGCGGTCCGACGCGACGTCTTCCTCGACGCCGCCGGCCGGCCCGAGGAGATGCGGCGCCGGTGGGCCGCCGTCATCGCCCTGGCGAAGGAGCGGGGCGTTGCGATTCTCCAGTGCCACGCCCGCCGCGAGACGCGCAAGGCCCTTCTTGAACTGCTCCCGCATCTGGATACGGAAGGGATCCGCCCCGTGACCGTCGAGGAACTTCTGGCCTCACCCGCAAGGGCCGCGGAGGAGCGTTGAGTGGAACCTGACTTCTTCGGCGCATCCTCCGCGGGAGATCTCCTTTCCGTCACCGAACTGACCGGGAAGATAAAGCGGCTCCTCGAGTCGTCCTTCCGGACCGTGCGGGTCGAGGGGGAGGTTTCCAACTACAAGCGGTACGAGGCTTCCGGCCACCGGTATTTCTCCCTGAAGGACGAGGGGGCGCAGATCCGCGTCGTCCTGTTCCGCGGGAACGAGCGGAACATCCACGGGGAGATCCGCGACGGGCAGACCGTGATCGTCACCGGCTCCCTCGGGGTATTCGAGAAGAAGGGGGAGTACCAGATCTACGCCCGGTCCGCGGAGGTTCGGGGCGTCGGGAGCCTTCTCGTGGAGCTCGAGCGGCGGAAGCGCCGCCTCGCGGAGGAAGGGCTGTTCGATGCGGCGCGCAAGCGCCCGCTTCCCCCCTTCCCACGGCGGCTCGGGATCGTGACGTCCTTGCACGGCGCCGTACTGCGCGACATCGTTCGTGTGGCGCGCTCCCGCTTTCCGGGGGTGGCGATCGTCCTCGCCCCTTCGCTGGTCCAGGGGGAGGGCGCGGCGGCGGAGATCGCGGCGGCGCTCGACGCGCTGTACTCCTCCGGCGACACGGATGTCGTCATCGTCGGGCGCGGGGGCGGTTCGATCGAGGACCTGTGGGCGTTCAACGAGGAGGCGGTCGTGCGGGCGATCCTCCGTTCGCCCGTTCCGGTCATAAGCGCGGTCGGACACGAGACCGACTTCACGCTGGCCGATCTTGCCGCGGACCTCCGCGCTCCCACCCCGACCGCCGCCGCGCAGATGGCCGTTCCCGACCGGGTCGAGCTCCTCGACCGGGTAGCCGCCCTCTCCCTGCGGTCGCGCCGGGCCGATGCGCGTTCGCGGGAGACGGCCCGTCAGGAGTGGCGGATCTCCGCGGGGAAATTGTCGGACCCGCGCCCCCTCCTTCAGGGGAAGCGATACGCCGTCGACGCGCTGTCGTCCTCGCTCTCGGAATTTGCGCGATCGGCGGTCCGTGACGGCCGGGAAGCCGTCGAGCGCCTCTCCGCCTCGGTGCGGATCCACTCCCCCGCGGCCTGGGTTTCCGGAAGACGCGGGGAGCTCGCGGTCCTTTTCGGCCGCGCACGCACCGAAGCGGACGCACGGAACCGCCGCCTCCGGTTCGACCTCGATATTCTCGGAGGCAAGCTGGCGTCCCTCAATCCGACCGCCGTGCTTGCGAGGGGATACGCGATCGCGCTCGACCGCGCCACCGGGAAGGCGGTCCGTTCCGTATCGGAGGCGCGCCCAGGCAGGGCGCTGGATATCCGGGTTTCCGACGGCGTGTTCGGAGCGATTGCGGAAATGAAAAAAACGTGACTCGCTCCCTGCGGTTCCGCATTGGCGGAGGACACTCCTTCCCTCCACCCGGGGTTGAACCAGGAATGTCCCCCTCTGTCGTGTGGCGGTTGCGCCGCATACGGATGGGTGTTCTCCTCGGTTTGCTCGTCGCGGTGCCTGCGCTCGCCGCGCCGGACGGGACGTTGTCGATCTCCGTTTCGACCGGCGCCCCGGCGTTGGGCGACCCCGTGGTCGTGGAGGTCGCGGCGAACGGAGCCGTCGACAACCTGGTCCTCCGGTGGAAGCGCGCGGATTGGCCGATGCGGGAGATCGCCCCGGGACGGTACGAGGGGTTGATCGGCGTGGATCTCGACGATCCCATAGGACCGGAGGCGTTGGCCGTCGAAGGGTTCCTCGACGGGGCCCGGGTACGGGCGGAGGCGGAGGTGACGATCACCCCGCGGAAGTTCGCCGTCCAGGAACTGACCCTTCCGAAAGGGATGGCGGAATTCGACAACGCGACGCTGGTCCGGATCGGCGCGGAGGCGGCGGAGCTTTCCCGGAGGTTCTCCCGGGTGACCGCCCCGCGCTGGCGGATCCCGTTCCTTACGCCGGTGGAGGAGTATCGTCCCGCCAATTTCGGAGCCCGCAGGGTGATCAACGGACTTCCCCGGATGCCGCACTCCGCGGTGGACATCACCTTGCCCGCGGGGACGCCGGTCCGCGCGATCGCCGACGGTCGGGTCGCCTTCGCGGGCGACCAGTTCTTCGGCGGACAATCGGTGGTGATCGACCACGGCGGCGGGGTTTTCAGCGTCTACTACCACCTGAAGGAGTTCTCCGTCGCGGAGGGACAGGAGATCTCCCGGGGGGATCGAATCGGATCGGTCGGCTCCACGGGGCGGGCCACCGGGCCGCACCTGCATTTCGGCATGAGGGTCCCGGGCGGGCGCGTCGACCCCACGCGCCTGTTCGCCCTTCCGGGCCGGTGAGCGGTAAACTATAATGAAAGGAATTGCTCAATACCGACGTGACCGCACACGGGCCGCGCGGCGGAACGATGGGAAGGCGGTGCGCGATGGCGGGTAAAGGGAAGGAGCCCTCCTTCGAGGAGGCGTTGAAGGGACTCGAAGCCGTCGTGGATCGACTCGAGTCGGGGGAGCCTCCCCTGGAGGAGTCGATCCGCCTCTTCGAGGAGGGGATGCGCCTCTCCGAAACGTGCCGAAAGCGCCTCGACGAGGCGGACCGGAAGATCGAGCTCCTCCTGCGGAAGCCGGGGGGCGTCTCCCGGGAGACCGCGGAGGAGGACGATATTCTGGGGAAGGAAGAGTGACGCCGGCCGACACCATCGTCCGTCTGCGCAGCTTGGTCGAAGAGAGACTGGCCGGATCCTTCGCTTCGGAAGCGTCCCGGATCCCGTCTCCCCTCCGGGAGGCGATGGAATACTCCCTGATGGCGGGGGGGAAGCGCGTGCGGCCGGTTTTGCTCCTGGCCGCCGGCCTGGCGGTGGGGGAGGAAGCTGGCGGCCTTCTTCCGTTCGCCTGCGCGGTCGAGTACATTCACACGTATTCGCTGATCCACGACGACTTGCCGGCGATGGACGACGACGACTTCCGACGGGGAAAGCCGACCTGCCACAAGAGGTTCGGCGAGGGAACGGCGATCCTGGCCGGGGACGCGCTGCTGACGGACGCGTTCCGGATGATGGCGCAATCCCCGCTGGCGCAGATCGACCCCGGCCGGGCGGTGCGCGCGATCGCCGATATCGCGCGGGCGGCCGGCGGGGCCGGGATGGTGGGCGGCCAGCAGATGGACCTGTCCGCCGCGCCCGGGAGGTCCACGGCGGCCGAGGTCGACGAGATCGAGCTGCGGAAGACCGCGGCGCTCCTTGCCTCCTGCGCGCGGACGGGGGCGATCCTCGGCGGCGGTTCGCCGTCGCAGACCGGAGCGCTGGGGGAGTACGGGACGCGGCTGGGTCTCCTTTTCCAGGTCACCGACGACATCCTCGACGAGACGGGGAGCTTCGAGGAGATGGGGAAGGGGATCGCCAAGGATCGGGCGCGGGGGAAGTGGACCTACCCCGTGGCCCACGGGATGCCGGCTGCGATCGAGCGTGCCTCGGCGCTCGAACGGGCCGCGCTCGACGCGGTTTCCACGTTCGGGGCGGAAGCCGATCCGCTCCGGGAACTCGTCGGCATGGTGCGGAACAGGAGGAAGTGACGGTGGCCGATTCCCCCCGCCTGGCGCCGGTCCAACCGGCAGCGATCCAGTCGCCGGCGGAACTGAAGAAGGTACCTCGCGACAAGCTCCCGGGCGTCGCCGCGGAACTGCGGGAGACGATCGTATGCAACATCGCGCGCACGGGGGGGCACCTCGCATCGAGCCTCGGCGTGGTGGAGCTCACGATCGCCCTCCACTACGTGTTCGACTGCCCGCGGGACCGGATCCTATGGGACGTCGGGCACCAATCCTATGCCCACAAGATCCTTACGGGGAGGCGGGACGTTTTCCCGACGCTGCGGACCTTCGGGGGGATCTCCGGATTTCCACGCATCTCCGAGAGTCCCTGTGACGCCTTCGGCACAGGGCACTCCGGCACGTCGATCTCCGCGGCCCTCGGGATGGCGGTCGCCCGGGATCTCCGGAAGGAAAAGAACCGTGTCGTCGCCGTCATCGGGGACGGCTCCCTCTCTTCCGGTCTCGCCCTCGAGGGGCTGAACCAGGCGGGCCACCAGAATCGCGATCTCATCGTCATCCTCAACGACAACGAGTGGTCGATCTCCCAGAACGTCGGCGCCCTTTCCGGGTACCTCAACCGGATGATGACCGGGAAGCTGTACACCACGTTCCGGAAGCGGGTCGAGACGCTCCTGAAATCGATGCCCCACGGCGAATTCCTGGCGCGGATCGCGAAAAAATCGGAGGAGTTGACGAAGGGGTTCATCGTTCCCGGCCTCCTGTTCGAGGAGCTCGGCTACACCTACATCGGTCCGATCCCCGGGCACGACCTCGAGTCCCTCATCGGAACGTTCCAGAACCTCGGGAACATCGAAGGGCCCGTGCTCGTCCACGTGGTGACGTCCAAGGGAAAGGGATACGCGCCGGCGGAGGGGAATCCGGAATATTTCCACGGGGTGGGCGCCTTCGACCCGGAGACCGGGGAGGGGATCGGGAAGGCGTCGGCGCCGTCCTACACGGATGTCTTCTCCGACGCGATCGTCGAGCTCGCGAGGGAAAACCCGAAAGTGGTCGCCATCACCGCGGCGATGTGCGGCGGAACAGGTCTTACGAAATTCCGCGAGGCGTTCCCCGACCGTTTCTTCGACGTTGGGATCGCGGAAGCCCACGCGGTGACCTTCGCGGCGGGCCTTGCCCGAGAGGGGAAGATCCCCGTGGTGGCGATCTACTCGACCTTCCTGCAACGCGCGTTCGACCAGATCATCCACGACGTCTGCATCCAGAAACTCCCCGTGGTGTTCGCCGTGGACCGTGGAGGGCTTGTCGGAGCCGACGGGGCCACGCACCAGGGGCTGTTCGACCTGTCGTTCCTGCGGCAGATTCCCGAAATGTCGCTCATGGCGCCGCGCGACGAGGCCATGCTGGTCCGGATGCTGCGCACGGCGGTCGGGGCCGGTCGTCCCGTGGCGATCCGCTATCCGCGGGGTTCCGGGACGGGGGCCGCGATCCCCACCGGGGACGAGACGATTCCATGGGGGAAGGGCGAACTTCTGGAGGAAGGGAAAGACGTGCTGCTCGTCGGGATCGGTTCGACCGTCCTGACGTGCCTGCACGCGGCGCAGGAGCTTCGGAAACAGGGCGTTTCCGCGGCGGTGGTCGACGCGCGGTTCGTAAAGCCCCTTGACGCCGACCTCCTCCTGCCGCTGGTCCGCCGGATCGGGCGGGTCGTCACCGTGGAGGAGAACCTTCTCGCGGGCGGCTTCGGCAGCGCGGTGATGGAGCTTCTCGAGGAGCACGACGAGCATCCCCAGCGATTCCGCCGGATCGGCGTCCACGACCGGTTCGTCGAGCACGGATCCCCTGCGCTGCTGAGGGAAGGGTGCGGCTTGACGTCCGAGCACGTCGTTTCCGAGGCGTTGCGGATCTGCCACGAAGGGAAGTCCCTGATCCCCTCGCTCCTCGACGGCATCCGGTCCCGCCTCGAGAAGATTGTCTGATCCGCAGCGCCCGTCCGCCGGGTCACGCCCCCGGCTCGACGCCGAGCTCGTCTCGCGGGGGATCGCGGAGACCCGCGCGAAGGCCCAGGGGCTGATCCTTGCCGGGAGGGTGCTCCTCGCCGGTGTCGTCTGCGCGAAATGCGGGACGCCCGTGAAGGAGGGCGTGGACGTCGCGCTCCTGCCTGCCCCGCGCCCGTTCGCCTCGCGGGGCGGCGGGAAGCTCTCCGGCGCGCTCGACGATTTCGGGATCGACCCGGCGGGGCGCGTGGCGCTCGATGTGGGCGCGTCGACGGGCGGCTTCACCGACTGCCTGCTCCGGCGAGGCGCCTCCCGCGTCTACGCGGTCGACGTAGGGGAGCGCCTGCTCGACGACCGGCTGCTCCGCGACCCGCGCGTCGTCTCCCTCGAAAAAGTGAACTTCCGCCACGCCACCGGGGATCTGTTGCCGGAAAAGGTGACGCTCGCGGCCGTCGACGTCTCCTTCATCTCCCTGCGGCACATCCTCCCGGCGCTTCCGCGCTTCCTCGCCCCCGGGGCCGAGGCGCTCCCCCTCGTGAAGCCCCAGTTCGAGGTGGGAAAGGGCCGCGTCGGCAAGGGGGGGGTCGTCCGGGACGACGCGCTTCGCCGTGAGGCGATCGACGGGATCGCGACGTTCGCCCGCGAAACCGGGTACGAAGTCCTTGGCGAGGCGGAGAGCCGCGTCCCCGGCCCGAAAGGGAACCGCGAGGTGTTTTTACACCTTCGGTGGCTGGTGTGAATGGTTCCTTGACTTCGGGGGGGGCGGCAGGTAATTTTCTTGAAGATGCACGGACGTTTTACCGATAAGACCTGTACATCACGCCTTTCGGGCGGGGAAACGGGGTGCGCACGATGAGACGTTCGTCGTTGAACGGGGTGGCGGTCGCGGTGCTTTGCACGTTGATCCTTCTCCCGCCGGGCGCGTTTGCGCAGCAGGCGCCGGAAGATACGGCGAAACCGTCCGAGGGGATCGTCCACACGGTGGTCGCCGGGGACACCCTCTGGGATCTTTCGGCGAAACATCTCGGGTCCCCGTGGAAATGGACGGAAATATGGGAGCGAAACCGGTTCCTTACCAATCCGCATTACATCTATCCCGGAATCCAGGTCGTTATCGTCCCGCCCGGTCCGATAGAGATCGCGCTCGGGCAGGAGCCGGCGTCCGCCTCCGGCCCCGCCGAAACGGTTGTCGCAGAAGCTCCGCCCGTGGAAGCGGTCGAGCCCGCGGTTCCGGCCGTTGCCCCCCCCCGGGTTTCGTACCTCGACATCAAGCCGTCGGATTTCGTCCGCGCCGGGGAGTTTTCGCGGGAGGCGCCGAAGGGGATCGGGCACATCGGGAGCGGGAAGGAGCCAAAGGTCGGATTCGTCGAAGGCGACACGGTCTACCTCTCGCTCCGGAAGGCGGTCCCGGCGGGACAGATGCTGGGCGTCTACCGGGTCCGGGGACCGATCGATAGTCCGGGGAAGCGTTCGGTTTCCGGATATGTGAAATACCTGATCGGGGTGATCCAGGCGGTGCCGGACGTTGACGGACAGGCGACCGCGAAGGTCCGGCATTCGTTCGAGGACCTCACGCGCACCGACCTGATTTCGGAGGAGATCCCGGCGTACGCCCCGGTGCCGATCGACCCGGGAGCGGACGGCATCCCGTCCTCTGTGATCACCGGCCGCCTCGAAAACAAGGAGCTCGCGCAGGGCGATTTCATCTACCTGGACCAGGGCGCGTCCGCGGGCGTGGGAGTGGGGAACGTCTTCCGCCTGTTCGTACCGACCGGGGCGGCGGCAGGGGCGTCGTTGTCTTCCGCATCCGGCACCGTCCAGTTCGAGGTGGCGAGGGCGGTCGTGGTACGAGTGTCGCCGGACTTCTCCACGGCGATCATCACCGACTCGACGGAGTCGTTCGCCGCGGGCGTTTCGGCCCGGCGGGGGATCCCCTCGGAGTAGATTTGCGGCACGACATTTGAAGCTTGACGGGGGAAACCGGCCAGGGGTTTCCCCGTGGAAGATTCCGCAAGCACCGCGTCCCTTCTCGACACGTTCCTCCGCCTGTCGCTGATCGAGGGTTTCACCGTCGATCACCTGCGGCGCCTCCGAGCCTCCGGGGCCGGCGGTTTCCTCCCCTTCATGACGCCGCGGGGAGTTTCCCTTCTCGGGAAAGCGAAGGCGGCGCTCGGGTCCGCGGAGGCGGGCCGGCGGGCGGAGACGGTACGGGAGGCGTGCGGGCGGCTGGGGATCGCAATCCTCCCTTGGGGCGCGGGCGACTACCCCGTCGCGCTTCGGGAGATTCCCGGTGCGCCGCTGCTGCTGTACCGAGGCGGGAAGGCATGGACCGACGGCGAGGCGGTGGCGGTGGTCGGGAGCCGCGCGCCCACGGGACCGGGGAGGGAATTCGCCCGCATCCTGTCGGGGGAGCTCGCCGCGGCCCGATGGACGGTGGTCAGCGGGATGGCGCGGGGGATCGACGCGGCGGCGCACAGAGGGGCCCTCCACGCCGGGGGTACGACGGTCGCGGTCCTCGGGTGCGGGGTCGACGTGGCGTACCCCCGGGAGCACGCGGAATTGCGGGAAGAAATCCTCGAGAAGGGTGCGATCTTTTCCGAATACCCGCCGGGATCGTTGCCCCTGCCGCACCGGTTCCCGGAGCGGAACCGGATCGTGAGCGGGTTGTCGCGCGGGGTGATCGTGGCCGAGGCTCCGGAGCGGAGCGGGGCGCTGATCACCGCGAGGATTGCGCTCGAGCAGGGGCGCGACGTGATGGTCGTGCCCGGGAACCCCTGGTTCGCCCACACGGCCGGGAGCAACCGACTGCTGCGGGAAGGGGCGACCCCGGTCTGTTCGGTCGCGGACGTTCATGGAGTGCTCGGGTGTCCGCCTCCCGGCGCCGTCGGCGGGGTCGCCGATCGGGTACTCGCCGCTCTCACCCGGGAACTGCAAGTGGGGGAGATCGCGGAGGCCGTATCCTTGCCGATCCAGGAGCTCCTTCCGTGCCTGATGGAAATGGAGCTGGCGAATCTGGTGGAAAAAATGCCGGGGAACTATTATAAGAAGTTGTCCGCACCCGGGAGCTGATCCCGCTCTGCGGAAGGGGTGCAAGGGACGGGCGGGGGAGCCGGTTCCCCCCGGGAAAGAGGAGGCGGGTTGAAAGAGTACGTCCTCGTCGTCGACGACGAGCAGAGCCTTCGGCAGGTGCTCGAGCTCTTCTTCAGGAAGGAGGGGTTCGAGGTCGACACGGCCTCCTCCCTCGCCGAGGCGGAAAGCTCGATCGCTGCGAACGCGTACGACCTTGTCCTCACCGACCTGCGGATGGCGCATCCCGACGACGGGTTGAAGGTGTTGCGCGCGGCCGTGCAGAAAAATCCGTGGACCCAGGTGATCGTGCTGACCGCCTATGCGACCGTCGAGACGGCCAAGGAGGCGATCCGGTACGGGGCGTACGACTACCTCACCAAGCCGTTCGACAACGCGAACCTCCGAAAGCTGGTGCGGGCCGCTCTCGCGCGCAAGGAAGACGACGCCGGCCGCCGGAAGGCGCTGCGCGAATCGGTCCAGGGGACCTCCTCCTACGAGGGGATCGTCGGGCGGAGCGAGGCGATCCTGGGAGTCTTCGAGCTGATCGACCGGGTCGCTCCCACCGACGCCAACGTGATGATCCTGGGAGAGAGCGGAACGGGGAAGGAGCTGGTGGCCGCCGCCCTCCACGCCCGCAGCCCGCGGAAAGCGTTCCCCTTCGTCCCGATCAACTGCGCCGCGATCCCCGAGAACCTCATCGAGAGCGAGCTGTTCGGACACGTTCGCGGCGCCTTCACCGGAGCCGTGCAGACGAAAAAGGGGCTCTTCGAGACGGCGCACCGCGGAACCCTCTTCCTCGACGAGGTGGGGGAGCTTCCCCAGCCGATGCAGAGCAAGCTGCTACGCTCCCTCCAGGAGCGGACGTTCCGCCGGGTCGGCGGAAACGAGGACATCTCCATCGACATCCGGATCGTATGCGCCTCGAAGCGGGACCTGCACCGGGAGATGGTCGAGGGGCGGTTCCGGGACGACCTCTACTTCCGCCTCAACGTCATCCAGGTGTTCGTTCCCCCCTTGCGGGACCGCCGCGAGGACATCCCGGCGCTGGCCGGCCACTTCCTCGCGAAGTTCTCGGAGAAGCACGGAAAACCTATGGCGCGGGTCGACGGCGAGGCGATGCGGGCGCTGCTCGCCTACGACTACCCCGGCAACGTGCGGGAGCTGGAAAACCTCCTCGAGCGGGCGACGATCATGGAGACAAAAAATGTCATTTCGCTCAGCTCCCTCCCTCCGAATATGACGAAAATTGTCACCCTGGCGGTGGCAGGAGCGGGGCAAAGTCAGGAATCGTTCCCGGAAGAGGGGGTCTTTCTCGACACGGAGATCGACCGCCTGGAAAAGATCCACCTGTTGAGTGCCCTGGAAAAAACAGGGGGAAATCGCACGGAAGCCGCGAAATTGTTGAATATATCCCTTCGCTCCATCCGGTACCGCCTGCAGAAACATGGCATCGAGTGAGATTCTCCTCTTTGGCGTCTGAAGTTTTGGCCCGCCCCTTGCGATAAGGGGTGCAACAAAGCTGATTCTCCAGACCCGAAAGGAGGAGACAAAGAATGTTGAGCATGCTGAGGGGCAAGAAAGGCAAGAAGGGGTTCACCCTGATCGAACTGATGATCGTCGTCGCGATCATCGGCATCCTGGCCGCCATCGCCATCCCGAACTTCCTGCGGTTCCAGGCGAAGTCGAAGCAGTCCGAGGCCAAGACGAACCTCGGCGGGATCTTCACGGCGGAAACGTCGTATTTCGCCGAATATAACGTCTTTGCCGGACTCGGGACGATCAGTTGGGCCCCGGTCGGGACCGCCAAGTACCGGTATACCACCGACGCCGCGGGTGGGGTCGGCGATATGGGGGCTATGGCGCTGGTTCCTGCTTTTGATGCTTGGGTGACCGCGACCCCGATCATCGCAGCCACGACTCCCCCCGCCTTCACCGCTGGCGCGCAGGGGAATATCGACACGGACGCATTACTTGACCAGTGGACGATCAACGACGTTAGAGACCTCAGGAACTACGCGGACGACGTCATCAACTAATTGATACCAAGGGACGAATCGAAGGGGAAAGGCGGCCTCCTGGCCGCCTTTCTCTTTTTCCTGTTTGCGCTCTCGGTTCTGGCGTCCGGGAAATATTTCCAGTACGTGCTGGGGTTTCTCCGCGGTGCTGCCTTTCTCACTGCCGCGGTCTGGTTGTGGAGACGGAGTCGAAGCACCCTTAGCGTCCCCGCGTACGGTTTCGCGGTCGCCGGTTTCTCCCTCCTTTCCCTGGGGCACGCATTTTCCTCGGTGTACGTATGGGTTTCCCTGCAGCATGCGCTGAACATCCTCCTTGCGGGGGTCCTCCTGGGACTGGCCGTCCTGCTGTTCCAGGAAGGAGAGGAGTCTCCCGCGAGGAAAATGCTCTTGCCGGTCCTGGCGGCGATCGCGGCCGTGGAAATCGCCATCGCGATCTACCAGCGGCACACCATCGGGACAACGCGCCCCCACGGAACATTCAGCAATCCCATGTTCCTCTCCGAGTACCTGGCGGTCGTTTCCCTGTTCTTCGCCTCCCGCTTCCTCGCGGAGTTCGGGAAAGCGGGACGGGGCCGGGTCGCCTGGGGGGCGGGAGCGACGTTGTTCCTCGCCTGCGCGCTTTCCCTCACCGGATCCCGGGGGGTGGTCGTTGCGCTGGTCCCCGCACTCGTGGTCCTCGCCGTCTCGCACTTCGGATATTTCCGCGGCGCGAAGGCGTTCTTTCTTTTCCTTCTTCCCGCGCTGGCGGTCCTGGGCTGGCATTCCATGTCCCGGTTTTTCGGTCCGGACGTCTACAATTACGGGAGGTGGGTCTTCTGGCGGTCCGCCCTGCGGGTATTCGGGTCCCAGCCGTTCGGAGTGGGGCTGGGGGGATACAAGTACCATTGGTTCGCCACGCAGGAGCCGTTCCCCGAGGCTTTCCGGCATTTCGCGAAATATCCGGTGACGCCCCACAACGAGTTCCTCGAAGTGCTCACGGGGTTGGGTTTCCCGGGATTTCTCCTGTTCTGCGCGGTTCTGCTCCTCCCGCTGTGGTACGCGGCGCGGAGGTGGAAAGACGTACCGGAGGACCGGCGTTGGATCGCTGCGGGTGCTTTGGCCGGGCTGGTCCTGACCGGGACGAACGCTCTCTTCAACTTCAATTTCCATGAGTTCGGTGTGGTCTTCACCGACGTACTTCTACTCGGTATCCTGTGGACCAGTCTCCCGGAATCCGCATGGGGGAAACGGCTTGAGATTCCGCCCGTCCTGTCGAAGGCAGGGGCGGTCCTCATCTTCCTTCTGGGGCTGGTCTCGGTGTCGCTCCTGGCCGGGACCGTTGCCCTGTCGCGGGGGGAATCCCTGGTCCGGGCGAAGGAGAACGCCTCCGCGGAAAAGGCGTTCAGGATCGCATCGTTCCTGGACCCGTGGCGGGCCACCATCCCGGACGCCCTCTCCGCCCTTTATTTCCGGAGATTCGTCGCCGCGGTCCGGGAGAAGGATCCCGCCGCGGTCGGAATGCTGATCTCTTCCATCCGGTGGCAGGAGAAAGCCAGGAGACTCTGCCCGATGGAACAGAATTTCCATTACCGCCTGGCCAACCTCTTCCACGAGAAGTACCTGCTGGGCGGCGACCGGCGGGACCTCGAAACCAGCCTGGGCCTGACGGAGGAAGTCCTAAAGATCAACCCGTATCTGATTGAGGCGTTGTGGAACCGGGCGCAGGCGCTCCTCTATCTCGGACGCGCCCAGGATTCGGTCGGAACGCTCGAGAGGGCGGTTTTCGTGGAGCCGAATTTCTGCCGGGGCTATGCTAAACTTGCCGAGTTGACGAAAGGGATGGACGAATCGCAGTCCCGCGCATGGAAAGCCCGCGCTGAAAAATGCAGGAAAGCTGCCCGAGGACGCACGCTGGAGGAGACCGATCGTTGGCTGGTGGAGGAACCCGAACCCGGGTCGAAAACGGCGGCGGAGAGGAACGAGGATGGGAAGCCCGATTTGCCGCCTGGCTTCTCCCTGCCGCGCTGATCATCCTTTCCGCCGCGATCTCCCATCGGGTCACGAGCGGCCTCGCGCTGGCCGCGGTGCACGGGAATCCCGCCTCTGTTCTCGGGGCAATCAGCCGACGACCGGCTTTTTCTTTCGGATTTACGAACTTCCTCGGGGATCTCACCTGGCTCGAGGCGGTACAGGTATCCGGGAGCCTGAAGATGACATCGGACGACTACGACCGTCTTTCCGACCTACTCTCCACAGTAATCCGCTTCGATCGCCGTTTCATCGTTCCATATCTCCTCGGCGGTATCTTGCTGGGAGACTCCCCCGATCACACAGGAGCCGCGTTAGACCTTCTTGCACGGGGTGAGAGACAGTTTCCCTCGGATTGGCGGTTTCCTTTCTATTCCGGGTACATCAAATATTTTTCGCTCGGGAGCCCGGAGGAGGGCGGAATGGCCCTCCTCCAGGCGGCCCGGATCCCGGGCAGTCCGGAATATTTTCCGCTGCTCGCTTCGCGGATGCTCACGGAGGGACATCGCCCGGCAACCGCCCTCGTATTTCTGCAGGGAATGACGGAGCGGGAGACGGACCCCCGACGGAAAGCTTCTCTGGAGGAGCGGATCCGACGGGTGATCGTGGAACGTGACCTCCAGTCGATGGAGATGGCGATAGTGGAGTATGCCTCACGGTTCGGCGCCCAACCACGCGTGCTCGCTGACCTGGTACAGAGCGGATTGCTCGCGCGGGTCCCGGAGGAACCGTATGGGGGCAGATACCTGCTGACGCCGGATGGGGGCGTCCGGAGCGACCGGGCGCCGCAGGAAAGGCTCAAGGTGCTGCGACCGCAATGAGTTCTCCGCGACCAATAATCGAGGTGGAAGGACTTGTGAAGTCGTACCCCACGGGGTTCTGGCGCCGCAGGGTGCGGGTGCTGGACGATATCTCCTTCAACGTGGGAGAGAACGAGGTGGTCGGATTCCTCGGGGCGAACGGGGCCGGGAAAACGACCACGATCAAGATCCTGAACTGCCTTTCATTTCCGGATACTGGGACCGTCCGCATCTTCGGAGAGCGGGGGGACGTTCACTCCGCTTCCCGCCGTCGGATCGGATTCATGCCGGAGCAGCCGTACTTCTACGAATACCTGACCGGTTTCGAGTTCCTCGACCTTTGCGGCCGACTGAACGGCATGGGACGCGAGGAGACCCGACGGCGGTCCGTGGAGATGCTCGCGCGCGTCCGGCTATCGGAAGCGGGGGACCTCGCCATCCGGAAGTATTCGAAAGGGATGATGCAGCGGCTGGGGCTCGCACAGGCGCTACTGCACGATCCGGAGTTGGTGATCCTCGACGAACCGATGTCGGGACTGGACCCGATGGGGAGAATGGACGTCCGGGGTATCATAACGGACTTGAAGAAGGCGGGCAGGACCGTGTTCTTCAGCAGCCACATCATTTCGGACGTCGAGGCGCTCTGCGATCGGGTCATCCTCCTTGACCACGGGAAGAAAATTGCCGAAGGGAAGGTCGCCGACCTCGTAGGAGGAGAGATCCGGTTCGTCGAGCTCGTCTTCGCTCCACCTCCGCCACTTGAGTGGCTCGCCGCTGAAGGTATACCCGCTGACCGGGCAATCCGATCGGGGGACGCGCTCGTGGTGCGGGCCGGGGACGTCGAAGAGGCGAACCGCTGGGTTTCCGGGTTGAGTGTGCGAGGGGCGAAGTTGCGGTCGATGACGCAGGCCAAACGACACTTGGAAGAGATCTACGTCGCCCATCTTGCACGGAGCAACGGGTCGGGAGTCGGCATTGGCGCGTAGGTTGCTCTCCATCGCTGCCAACACGTTTCGCGAGACGGTTCGGAACAAGATCCTGTACGTGATTCTCGCCTTCGCCCTGGTCGTCATCGGGTTGACGTGGTTTCTCGCCGACCTTTCGATGGGGGAACTCTCCCGCATCATCGCGGATGTGGGGCTGGCGTGCATCCACCTGTTCGGCGTCACCATCGCCGTTTTTCTCGGCATCACCCTGGTCAGCCAGGAGATGGAACGGAAGACGATCTACCTCGTCCTCTCCAAAGCTGTCCCACGATGGGAGTTCGTCCTCGGCAAGGCGGCGGGTCTGTGCTTGACGATCCTGCTCACGACTTCCATCATGGCCGTTACGCTCTTCGCGGTCTACGCGGCGTACAGCGGCAAAGCGGAGCCCGGGATCCTCATTGCATCCGGCGGTATATACCTCGAACTCGTCCTGCTCGTCTGCCTGGCCACCCTCTTCTCCACGTTCACCACACCGACGCTCAGCGTCATGTTCACGCTTTCCCTGTTCCTGATCGGCCACCTGTCGCAGAGTTTGTTCGTTCTTGGCGGGCGTGCGAGGTCGGTTGGGGCGCGGGCAACCGCGTCATTCCTCTTCTACTTCCTCCCGAACCTCGAGATCTTCAACTGGAAGAACGACGTGGTATACGGGGAAGTCCATTCGTTTGCGATCCTGCTCCCGGCCGCGGGATATCTCGCCTGTTACGGGGGGGCGGTGCTTCTCCTGGCGTGTCTTCTCTTCTCGCGGAAAGATTTCAAGTGATCCTCCCCGCACCGTCCATCCTCGCTCCCGCGTCGGCTTTCCTTCTCTCCCTTCTCCTCGCCCTGTACCTTACGCCGATCTTTCGGGACGCGGCCCGGCAATTCGGGATCGTCGACGCCCCGGACGGGAAGCTCAAAACCCAGAAGGATTCCGTCCCCTACCTTGGGGGAGTTGCGGTTTTCGCCGCGGTGCTCTTCCCCGTTTCCCTGTTCCTGCAGTTCGGCGACAAGGTCTCCGGGCTCCTCCTCGCGTGCGCCATCATCGTCCTGCTTGGACTGATCGACGACATCGGCCGGCTTTCACCCCGGGTAAAGCTACTGGTCCAGGTGATCGCAGTGTTCCTCATGATGAAATCCGGCATCCGGATCCGTATCGAGGCGTTTCCTCCGCTCCTGTGCGTCGCCCTCACCTTCCTCTGGATGATAACGATGACGAACGGCTTCAACCTGATCGACGTGATGGACGGCCTCGCCGCGGGAGTGGCGACAATCTCCGCCCTTGCGCTGGCCGTTGTGTTTTTCTTCCAGGGGGAGCGGATGGGGCTC
>Ga0268386_10001352_pt1 | contig 16748 bp, 14 predicted proteins | sample RVTome_15_FD_200260 | JGI IMG/M metagenome (GOLD analysis project Ga0268386, IMG submission 200260) | Soil microbial communities from uranium-contaminated site in the Upper Colorado River Basin, Wyoming, United States - RVT150D86... ...
GAGCCGCCCCCCGGCGTCTTCGCGGTCGCCGCTCCCCACGTGAGCCCCGAGGGCGGCTATCGCTCCTACGCGGCCGCGTACCGCGCCCTCGCCCCCTCCCTCGCCGGGCGCACCTTCGTGGTCCTCGGCACGTCCCACTACGGCGAGCCCGAGCGCTTCGGCCTCACCCGCAAGCCCTACGCCACCCCCTTCGGCTCCACCACGACCGACCCCGCCGTCGTGGACGCCCTGGCCGCGGGGGGCGGCCCGGCGGCGCGGATGGAGGACTACTGCCACGCCGTCGAGCACTCGATCGAGTTCCAGGTGGTGTTCCTCCAGCACCTGTATGGGCCGGAGGTGAGGGTCGTGCCCGTGCTGTGCGGCCCGTTCGCCCGGGCCACCGCCGAGGGCGGGCTCCCCGAGGACGACGACGGGGTGGCCCGCTTCCTGGGCGCCCTCGCCGGGCTCCGGGCCCGCGAGGGGGACCGCCTGGCCTTCGTCCTCGGCGTCGACCTCGCCCACGTCGGCCGCCGCTACGGCGACCCCGAGCCCGCCCGGGCGGGCGAGGGACGCCTCGCGGTGGTCGAGGAGCGGGACCGCGCGCGCCTCGATCGCGTCCTCGCCGTCGACCCCGGCGGGTTCTGGGCCCAGGTCCAGGAGGACGGGGACGACCTGCGGTGGTGCGGGGCGTCGCCCCTCTACGCCTTCCTGAAGGCGGCCGCTCCCGGACCGGGACGGCTGCTGAGCTACGAGCAGTGGAACATCGACCCCGAGAGCGTCGTGAGCTTCGCCGGCCTCGCCTGGGGCGCCGGGGCGCCGGGGTTGCCGAAAGGAGACGCATGAGCACGCAGACGACGAACGCGGCGTGGGCCGCGGCCCTCCTCCTCCCGCTGGGGGCGCTCGGGGCGCCCGGCCCCGTCCGGGCCGAGGAGGCCGCCGCGGGGGGCGACCGGCCGGTCGCCCTCGTCGAAGGGGTCCCGATCACCGAGGACCAGCTCGACCGCCTGATCGCGGCCCAGCTCCGCGAGCTGCGCCAGCGCGAGTACACCCTGCGCAGCCAGGCCCTCGACGAGCTGATCGCCCAGCGGCTCATCGAGAAGGAGGCGAAGGCCCGGGGGGTGAGCGCGGCCGTCCTCGTCAAGGCCGAGGTGGAGGACAAGGCGACGGTCACCGAGGCCGAGGTCAAGTCCTTCTACCAGGCGAACAAGGACCGCTTCCCCCCGGGGACCGCGGAGGCCGACGCGCTGAAGCAGGTGGAGGCCCGCCTCGGCCCCCAGCGCCAGCGCGAGCGACGGGCCGCCTGGGTGCGCGAGCTGCGGCAGAAGGGCGCGGTCAAGGTGCTGCTCGAGCCGCTGCGGGTGGAGGTCGCGCTGGCCGGCCATCCCGTGCGCGGGGGCAAGGACGCCCCGGTGACGATCGTGGAGTTCTCGGACTTCCAGTGCCCCTACTGCAGCCGGGCCCGGCCCACCGTGAACCGGGTGCGGCAGCAGTACGGCGAACAGGTGCGGATCGTGTTCCGCCACTTTCCCCTGGCGTTCCACGCGGAGGCCCAGAAGGCGGGCGAGGCGGCGGACTGCGCGGGGGAGCAGGGCCGGTTCTGGGAGATGCACGACCGGCTGTTCGAGCAGCAGCAGAAGCTCCAGGTGGCCGACCTCAAGCAGCACGCGGCGGACCTCGGGCTCGACGCGGCCGCCTTCGGCCAGTGCCTGGACTCGGGGCGGCGCGGGGAGGGGGTGCGGCGCGACCTCGAGGCGGGCCAGGAGCTCGGCGTCTCCGGCACCCCCGCGTTCTTCATCAACGGGCGGCCCCTCGTGGGGGCCCAGCCCTTCGAGAGCTTCGCCCAGGTGATCGACGACGAGCTCGCCCGGGCGGGGGTCGAGCCCCGGGCGGCGGCCGCGGTCCCCGGCGCCGCCCGCCAGTGACCCCGGGGCGGGGCGGCCCCCCCGCCGGGCCGCCGGCCCGGGGATGAGCGGCGACCCGCGGCCCTCGTGGCTGCGCTGGGCGGAGCGCCTCCAGGCGATCGCCCAGACCGGGCTCGCCTACGCGAGCGACCCCTACGACCTCGAGCGCTACCGCGAGCTGCGCGCGATCGCGGTGGAGATCGCGGCCCGCAACCTCGGGGAGCCGGGCGAGGCGGTGGCCTCCGGCTTCGCCTCGGGGACCGGGTACCCGACCCCCAAGGTGGACGTGCGGGCGGTGGTCTTCCGCGAGGGCCGGATCCTCCTCGTGCGGGAGCGGGCGGTTGGACGCTGGACCCTCCCCGGCGGCTGGGCCGACGTGGGCCAGACCCCGGGCGAGGCGGCGGCCCGGGAGGCCCTCGAGGAGTCGGGCTACCTGGTGCGGCCCGAGAAGCTCCTCGCCGTCTTCGACAAGGCGCGGCACCCCCACCCCCCGGGGGTGGACTACGTGTACAAGCTCTTCGTCCGCTGCGCGCTCGTCGGGGGCGAGGCCCGGACGAGCCACGAGACCGACGCGGTGGGCTTCTACGGCCCGGATGGGCTGCCCGAGCTGGAAGAGGGCCGGGCGACCCGGGCCCAGGTGCTGCGCATGTTCGCCCACGCGGCCGATCCCGCCCTTCCCGCCGACTTCGACTAGGCCTCCCTACGTCTGGAGGGAGAACGGGGTGAAGTTCGTGTTCCGGTCGTAGTAGTCCTCGCTCTCCGCGCGCTTGAGGAAGTTGACGATCCGGTAGGTGAAGGGAGTCATCGCCGCCTCCCAGCCGACCTTGAGGAGGTAGTTCCCCGCGAGCACGGCGAGCACCTGCTCGGTCGTCCACCCCGGGGCCCCTAGGAAGGCGAGGGGATAGAAGACGAGCGAGTCCACCCCCTCCCCGACGATCGTCGAGCCGATCGTCCGCATCCAGAGGTGGCGCCCCTCGCTCCAGAGCTTCATCTTCGCGAGGACGTAGGAGTTGCAGAACTCCCCGCAGAAGTAGGCGACGAGCGAGGCGAGCACGATCCGGGGGGTGCCCCCGAAGACCGTCTCGTAGGCGGCCTGGTGCGGCCAGTCGGGAGCGGGGGGGAACCGGAGGGTGCTCCAGGTCATGAACGACGCGAACGCGAGGGCCCCGAAGCCCGCCCAGACGACCTTGCGCGCCCGCGAGTAGCCGTACACCTCGGTGAGGATGTCCCCGAAGATGTAGCTGATCGGGAAGAACAGCACCCCCGCGCTGAAGGTGAAGCCGCCGATCTGGCACCGCTTGGCCGCCCCGATCAGGTTGGCGCAGAGGAGGACGGTCACGAAGACGGCCATGACGAGGTCGTAGTAGCGGTACGCGCGTCGCGGGGGGGACGGCTCCTCCGGCATGGCTCCGGTCCCTCCGGGCTCGGTCTTCAGGGGCGCGGCGGGAAGGGACGACGGGCGCCGCGGGAGCTCCCGCCCTCGGCTTCCCCCGTCCGGGGCAGGACCGGGATGCTCACGGCTTCCAGGGGTCCACGAGGGCCACGCCGCAACCGTCGAAGTCTGGCAGGTTGCGGGTCGCGATGGTCGCTCCGGTGGAACGCGCGATTGCCGCGATCTGGGCGTCGAAATGCGAGATGGGACGCCCGGCCCGCCGGCGATCGGAGGCGATCCGGGCATACGGCGGGGCCGCGTCGGTGCCGAATCCGAGGATCCGGCCATCGAAGTCTTCCGCGAACATGGACGTGGCCGCTGCTTCGAGCGCACGACGACGCCGTCCCGGCGGAAGGAGCATCAGGCCGTGGAGGATCTCCGCCTGGGTGATGCTGGTCGTGTAGAGACTCGCCGCCGGCTGCGCGGCCATCCAGTCGACGACCTCCGTGGCCGGCGCCGGCTTCATCAACTCCGACAGGACGTTCGTATCGAGGACGATCATCGGGGCTTGGGGGGATCACGCATGGGCTCGCGGGCGGGCAGGCGAAGCTCGACTCCGCCGAGTCGCCGAAAGCGGGCGCGGATCGCGTCGGCCAGGTTTCCGGCCGCTGCGCGGTCGTCGCGGAGGGCGACCCTCAGCAGAGTACGCGCCTCTTCCTCCATCGAGCGCCCATGCTGAGCGGCCCGAACGCGCAAGCGGGCCTTGGTCTTGTCGTCGAGGTTCCGGATGGTGATGCTCGCCATGGAATGCCCCCACTGCAATCACTGATGGCAGTGTATGCAGCGCCCCGCGGGTTGTCCAGTCGCGGCGGAACTCGAGGGCTGGTGGGCGCTGTAGGATTCGAACCTACGACTTCCACCGTGTGAAGGTGGCACTCTACCGCTGAGTTAAGCGCCCGCGGTCCGACGACCAAGGGTAGCCGGGGCGGGGACCGAGGTCAAGGCGAAGGGAGGGCCGGACCGCGCGGGACGAGCCCGCGACCCATGGTCGGAGGGCGCCTCGCGGGGCGTGGCCGGCCGGGCCGACGCGGCGTCAGGGGGCGGGCGTGGTTTCGAGGTCGAGGTCGAGCTGGAAGCACTCGACGGTGACCGGTCCTCCGAGGAACGCCGGGTAGAGGCTGTAGTGGCCGTTGGCGGGCGTGAGCAGGTAGTCGGCGAAGGAGCCTGGGCTCGACGGACTGCCGACCGGGGAGAAGTTGCCGTCGTAGGGAGCGGCCGAAGTCGAGAAGGGGGAGAATCCGTCGGCGAAGGTAAGGCTCGTGCACGTCGTCCCCATCTGCGTCCCCACGAGCGGGGTGAGCGTCGTCGCGCCCAGGTTGATGAGGTCGAATCCGATCGGGCCCCCCAGGCGGTCGAGGCGGAAGACCGTGTTCGGGGTCGTGCTCGCGGTGAGGCTGGTGGCGGTCACCCGGAAACGTACCCGGACGGCCGTGATCACGCAGTCGTCCAGGTCGGTGATCGTGATCGTCGGCCCCTGCAGGTTGCCGCCGCCCGTCACGAACGGGACGTTGGTAGCGTCGAGGACCACGCTGGACTCGGGACACGTCGGCGCCGGGGTGGGGGTCGGGGTCGGACCGGGCGTTGGCGAGGGGGTGGGGGTGGGAGCCGGCGTCGGGGGATTGCCGCCGCCCGGGGCCGGGGGCGTCGCGCCGGGGGTCGGGGTCGCACCGGGGGTCGGGGGGGGGGCGGGGGGGGGGGGGGCCCCCCCGGGGGGGGGGGGGGGGGGGGGGGAGCGCCGCGGGGGGGGGGCGCGGGAACTCCCCCGACCGGGTTGGGGAAGGGCTCGAGCTTGCCGTCGGGAACGGGCGTGCTCGCCGGAGGCTCGGGCTCGGTCACCCTCCGGCTCTCGGGACAGCCCAGGAGCGCTCCCAGGGCGAGAAGCACGAAGAGCGGACCGATTCGCTTCATGTCACCCCCGGATCTGACGTCTCCGGAAAGGATACGACACGCCGGTGGTTTTGCAGCCGGAAAATGGCGCGGCGACGGTCGGGGGCCTCCCGATCCATCAGAAGTGCGGGCAGCGCTCGAGCGGCTCCGTCCCCGGGATGAAGGCCTCCGAGACGACCCGCTCGCACCCGGGCCCGGCGAGGAGGCCGGTGTCCTTGTCGATCTCGACGAAGACGATGTTCTCGGCGGGGACCAGGAAGGGGCTCGGCTTCCGGCCGCCCAGCGCCCCCTTCATGAACTCGACCCAGATCGGGAGGGCGGCCCGGGCCCCCGACAGGCCGGTCGGGGTGTTGTCGTCGAAGCCCACCCAGACCACGCACAGGAGGTCCGGGGTGTAGCCGGCGAACCAGGCGTCCCGGAGGTCGTTGGTGGTGCCGGTCTTCCCCGCGGCGTCGGCGGTGAAGCCCCGGGCCCGGGCGGCCGCCGCCGTGCCCTCGTTGAGGACGCTCCGCAGCATGTTCGTGACGAGGAAGGCCGATTCCTCCCGGACCACCCTCTCGGGGAGGGGGGCGCGGTGCTGCTCCAGGGTGCGGTCCCGCTCGTCGTTGACCCGGACCACCGTCATCGGCTCGATCCGGAGGCCGCCGTTCGCGAGGACGTTGTAGGCGGCGGCCAGCTCGAACGGGGTGGCCTCGAAGGCGCCGAGGGTGAGGGAGGGGTAGGGCTGGATGGGGGCGCCCACCCCGATCTTGTTCGACCACAGGTTGGCCACCCGCTCGTAGCCGACCATCTCCGAGACCTTCACGGTGGCCACGTTGAGGCTGTTGGCGAGCGCCTTGCGGAGGGTCACGTAGCCGAGGTACTTGTCCTCGTAGTTCTGGGGGATGTACTCCTTGTCCTCGTAGAAGAACACCGCGGGAGCGTCCTCCACCACGGTGGCCGGGGTGATCGGCGGGAGGGTGGGGTCGTCGAAGGTCGCCTCGAAGGCGGCGAGGTAGACGAAGGGCTTGAACGTGCTCCCGGGCTGGCGCCGGGCCTGGGTCACCCGGTTGTACTGGCTGGCCCCGTAGGAGCGGCCTCCCACCATGGCCACCACCTTCCCCGACGCGGGCTCGAGGGCGATCAGGCAGGCCTGGAGTGGCGGGCGCTCCCGGCGCTTGATCAGCTTCTCGGCCCGGTCGAGGCCGTCCTCCACCGCCCGCTGGGCGAGGGCCTGGAGCTGGAGGTCGAGGGTGGTGTGGATCTTCAGGTTCTGGGTGGTGAGGTCCTTGGGGTCGTAGCGCTGGGCGAGCTGCGAGCGCACGAGGTCCACGAAGTAGGGGGCGTCCACGGTGTCGACGCTCGCCGACTGGACGATCAGGGGGGCGGCGAGGGCGCCGTCCATCGTCGGCTGGTCGATGAACCCGGCGTCGTACATCGAGCGGACGACGAGGTTGCGCCGCTCGGTGGCCCGGCGGGGGTGCCGGTGGGGGTTGTAGGGGTTCGGGGACCGGATCATCCCCGCGATGAGGGCCGACTCGGGCAGGGTCAGGTTCCCCACGTCCTTGTGGAAGTACATCCGGGCCGCCTGGCCCACCCCGTTGATGCTGAAGGAGCCCGCCTGCCCCAGGTAGATCTCGTTCAGGTACAGCTCCAGGATGGCGTTCTTCTCGGCCCGCCGCTCGAGGACGAAGGCGAGGATCGCCTCCTGGGCCTTGCGCCGGAAGGTCCGCTCCGGGGTGAGGAAGAAGTTCTTGCAGAGCTGCTGGGTGATGGTGCTCCCCCCCTGCAGGTAGGAGTCGGCCTTCAGGTTCTTCACCGCCGCCCCCACGATGCGGAAGGGGTCGAGGCCGGGGTGGCTGTAGAAACGGCGGTCCTCGATGGCGAGCACCGCCTTCACGAGGTGGTCGGGGAGCTCCTCGTAGCGTATCCGCCGGCGCTTCTCGCGGGTCTCGTCGAAGAGGTAGGTGATCAGCTCCGGCTCCAGGGTCTGCTCGACGTAGCGCCGCCGGCTCTCCAGGCCGCGGACCTCCTTCACCCGCCCCTTGTCGAAGGTCACGAGGAGCGGCTCGGGGGCGGCGTCGGGGATCGGGCGGGGACCGAAGGCCACCGTCTTGTCCCCGATCACGAACGTCCCGGTCGCCGGCATCCCGGTCGCCCGCTGCTCGTACTTGAGGCCGTTCAGGACCTGCACCAGGCCCTTCGCGTCCAGGGGCAGGCCCACCCGCAGGGTCAGGGGCCGGGCGTAGACCCGGGACGGCACCATCCAGCGCTCGCCCTGGAGCCGGCGGTCCACCAGGACCCCGAACCGCACGTACGTGTAGATGAGGATGGAGGTCCCGACGACGACGGGCAGGGTCACGATCGTGAGGAGGATCAGGACCAGCCGCAGCCGCTCGGGGGAGTAGACGCGCCGGGTGGGGTCGATCATCGCGGTCGGGATCCCAAGTATAGGCCGGGTGCAACTCCCGTTCCCGCGGCCCCCGTTCCCCCGGGGCGCCCGCTCCCCGCGAGCCGGGCGAGGCGGCGCGTCAGGCCGGCCACGGCCGCGGGGAAGACCTGACGCGCCGGTTCCGGATCCTCCCTCGCCGGGTGGTCGTCGCCCTCCGGGGCGGGTCGCGTCCCCGGGAGGGTCCTTTCGGACCGGCGGAGGCTAGCGGCGGCGGACGGAGAGGAAGACGATCCCCCCGCTCTCCTCGCTGAAGGTGCGCCGGTCGGCGATCCCGTCCTCGGGGAGCGAGGAGGTGAGGGCGAACATGTCGGCGGCGCTGCGGTGGTGCATCTGCCAGTCCATGAACGCCTCCATGTAGCCGACGTCCCGGATGCCGTGGAGGAAGTTCGTGACGAGGAGCAGCCCTCCCGGGCGGGTGGTGCGGAAGAGCGCCTCGGTGAGCCGGGTGGCCATGAGGCGGTTCAGGTGGTCGTAGGGGCCGGCGGCGTAGACGAGGTCGAACTGCCCGAGGTGGTCGGCGATGGAGATCAGCTCGTTGACGGTGCTCACCGCGGTCTCCACCCCGAAGGGGCCGAACTTCTCCCGCACCACCCGCAGGCTCTCCGCGTCGCGGTCCACCGCGAGGAACCGGTCCACCCGGCCCTGGCGCACCGCCGCGGACAGCTCGGCCTCGCGGAGGTGGCCGCACCCCAGGGTCATGATGTGGGTGTCGCTCGTCGAGTCGGAGACCCGGTCGATGATGGTGGCGAGGAGATCCTTGCGGCGGCGGAGGGCGCGGGCGGCGGGGGCGCTGCTCGTGTAGCGGTAGATCTGCTGCCCCAGCTCGGTGGTCGCTTCCACGTAGGGCTCGATCCCCTCCGCCCCGTAGATGAGGTCGAGGAGCACGGCGTCGCCCGGATACCCCCGCGGCTTGAAGAAGGCCCGCTCGGTCAGGGGGTCCTGGTGGACCAGGAAGCGCACGGGGTGGCTGATGCAGTCGGTGCGGCAGAACAGCTCCCACTCGAGGGCCGTGCACCGCTGGCGCACCCGCTTGAGGCCGAGGACCAGGTGCTCCATCCCCTCGTCGACGTGGCCCGGCTCGATGGCGTCGTAGGCCCGGTCGAGGACGGCGCGGCCCTGCGTTGCTGCGTCCATCGGGGACTGGTCTCCGAGCCGATTGTCTCACGTCTCGGCGACGCCCGCTGCGCGAATGGGGGCCGTTTTGGGCGGTTTTGTGGCCTCCGGATGCCCGGGCGCGACCCGCCGGGGCGCTTCCCGCCCGCGATTCGTGCACCCGGGGCGTTGCCCCGCGGAGCCTCGTCAGGCGCCGCGCCGCCTACGAACGGGTGAACGCGCTTTCAGGACGGGCCGTCCGAAAGGCATCAGCCCACGACCTCCAGACGGACCCGGCCGGTTCCCGGGCCGACGAGGCCGATGGCCCGGGCCGCCCCCCGGGACACGTCGATGATCCGTCCCTTGTAGCGGGGGAAGCGGTCGTTGATCCGCACCACGACGCTCCGGCCGGTCGAGAGCAGCGTCACCTTGACCCGGGTGCCGAACGCCCAGTCGTAGTGGGCGGCGGTCAGCTCGTCCTGCTCGAACACCTCTCCGCTCGCGGTTCGCTTGCCGTGGTACCCGGGGCCGTACCACGAGGCGGTCCCCTCCACGACCGTCCCCACCCTCGGCACCACCGGGGGCAGCCGGGGGTCGCGGGCCTTCGGCGTGGGGGCGCAGGCCGCCCCCGCGACCAGCGCGGACAGCGCGGCCGCGAGGAGCCCGCCCGGGGAGCGGCCGCGGCTCCTCATCCGATGGTGTGCACCCGCAGCATGTTCGTGGCCCCCGCGGTGTGGCTGTGCCCGGCGAGCATCACCACCCGGTCGCCCGCGGCCGCGAGCCCCCGCCGCTTCAGCAGCTCCTCGCCGTGGACCATCATCTCGTCGGTGGTCTCCACGAAGCGGGACATCACCGGCACCACCCCCCACCACAGCGCGAGGAGGCGGTGGACGGACGCGTCGTGGGTGACGGCGGCGATGGGGGCCCGCGGGCGGTAGGCCGACACCACCCGGGCGGTCGCCCCCGACTCGGTGAAGGCCACGATCAGCTTGCCGCGGAGCTCCTCCGCCACCATCACCGCGACCCGGGCGAGGCTTCGCGACACGTCCGACCCGTAGCTCCCCACCACCTCGGCGGTCGCCCCGAAGCCGTAGTGCTCCTCGGTGAAGCGGGCGATCCGGTCCATCGTCTCCACCGACTCCACCGGGAACCTCCCCGCCGCCGACTCGGCGGAGAGCATCACCCCGTCGGTCCCGTCGAGGATCGCGTTGGCCACGTCGGAGGCCTCGGCCCGGGTGGGCCGCGGGTTGTCGATCATGCTCTCGAGCATCTGGGTGGCGGTGATCACGAGCTTGCCCGCGGCGTTGGCCTTGCGGATGATCAGCTTCTGCAGGGTGGGGACCGACTCGGTGGACATCTCCACCCCGAGGTCCCCCCGGGCGACCATCACCCCGTCGCTCGCGGCGAGGACGGCGTCCAGGTCGTCCACCGCCTCCCGCTTCTCGATCTTCGCGATGAGGGGCTGGGTCCCTCCCAGGGACCGGACGAGCTCCTTGGCCTCCCGGACGTCGGCCGCCCCCCGCACGAAGGAGAGGGCCACGTAGTCGACCCCGCTCCGGACCCCGAAGGCGAGGTCGTCCCGGTCCTTGGCGGTGAGGGCGGGGGTGGAGAGCTTGGCCCCCGGCAGGTTCATCCCCTTCCTCGAGCGGAGGAGGCCGCCGTCCACCACCTCGCACTCCAGGATCCCGTCCCGGACGCGGAGGGCCTTCAGCTCGATGTTCCCGTCGTCGAGAAGGATCCGGTCGCCGGGGCCGAGGTCGCGGGCGAGGGGCTCGTAGGTGGTGGAGATCATCTCGGCCGTCCCCTCCACCGAGAGGTCGGCGGTGATGCGGACCAGGCCCCCCGTGCGCAGCTCCACCGGCCGGTCGTCCTTCATCCGGCCGGTGCGGATCTTGGGCCCCGAGAGGTCCTGGAGGAGGGCGAGGGGACGGTCGAGCCGAGCCGCGATCTCCCGGGCCGACTCGACGACCGCGAGGTGGTCGGCGTGGGCGCCGTGGGAGAAGTTGAGGCGGCAGACGTCGACCCCGGCCGCGATGAGCCGCTCGAGGGTCTTCGGCTCGCGGGAGGCGGGCCCGATCGTGGCCACGATCTTGGTTCGGCGCATGGTGGAGCGAGTATGCCCGGGCGGGTGAGGGGCGGCAAGGCGCCGCCGTCACCCGGGCGTCACCGGGGTTCGGCGCCCCGGGGAGCGGGGCCGGCTGCCCGTCGAGCTGGAGACGCGGACCCGGCGTACGGGCGCCTCGGCCGGGAACGATGACCCGGATCGGGCGCTCCGGGCCATCCGGGCCATGCGGCGGGTCGACGCGCGAGGCCGTCTCACCTATGCTCACCCGGACGGGAGGGAGGGCCATGGACAAGGTCGGGGTCGGCATCATCGGAAGCGGCTTCGTGGCGGACCTGCACGCGCACGCCATGCGGCACGTCCCCGAGATCGACCTCGTGGCGGTGGCCTCTCCCACTCCCGGCAAGGCCCGGGCCTTCGCGGCCGAGCGGGGCGTTCCCCACGCCTTCGAGGACTACCGGGAGCTGCTCTCCCGCGCCGACGTGCACATGGTCACCCTCGCCCTGCCCAACGACCGGCACGCGGAGGCGGCGATCGCGGCCGCCCGGGCGAAGAAGCACGTGGTGTGCGAGAAGCCGCTCTGCCGGACCCTCGAGGAGGCGGACCGCATGATCGCGGCCTGCCGCGAGGCCGGGGTCCTGCTGATGTACGCCGAGGAGCTGCTCTTCGCCCCCAAGTACGTCCGGGCCAAGACCCTGGTGGACGAGGGGGCGGTCGGCCGGCCCTTCCTCGTGAAGCAGAGCGAGGAGCACGACGGCCCCCACATGCCCTGGTTCTGGGACGTGGAGCGCTCGGGGGGCGGGGTGCTCCTCGACATGGGGTGCCACTCGCTGGAGTTCGGCCGGTGGGTCCTCGGCAAGCCGAGGGTGAAGAGCGTCTACGCCCACCTGGGGACCTACGTGCACGGCGACCGCACGCGGGGCGAGGACCACGCGATCACCATCGTGGAGTTCGAGGGGGGCGGGGTCGTCCTCGCGGAGAACTCGTGGGCCCGGCGGGGCGGGGTGGACGACCGCTGCGAGATCTACGGCAGCGAGGGCTTCACCCGGGCCGACCTCCTGCGGGGCTCCGCCCTCCTCACCTACAGCGAGAAGGGCTACGGCTACGCGGTGGAGAAGGCGGGGACCACCCGGGGCTACAGCTTCACCATGTTCGAGGAGGTCTGGAACTACGGCTTCCCCCAGGAGCTCCGGCACTTCGCCCGCTCGGTCCTCGGGCTCGAGAAGCCGGTGGAGACCGGCGAGGACGGGCGGGTGGTGCTGGAGATGCTGTACGCCGCCTACCAGTCGGCGGGGGAGGGACGGCGGATCGCGTTCCCCTACGCGCCGCCCCCCGGGGTGGGCAAGCCCATCGACCTCTGGAAGCGCTGAGTGGGAGGCGCCTGCATCGGCGTCGACCTCGGGGGGACGAAGGTCTTCGGGGCCCTCGTCTCCCCCGACGGGTCCCTCGACCAGGAGACCTACCTCGAGCACGCGGGGGCCACCGTCACCGGAGCGTTCCGGAACGGGCCGGCGCCGCGGGCATCCCTGCGCGATCCCTCGGAGGAGGAGCGGGCGGCGGGGCCGGCCTACGCGGCCCTCGTCGAGGTGATCAAGCGCCTCCTGGAGACGGCCCGGGGCCGCGGGCAAAGCGTGACCGGGGTCGCCATCGGGGCGCCCGGCACCTGCCGCCCGGACGGCACGGTCATCCTCGCGGGGGCCCTCGGCTGGCGGGACGTCCCCCTCGGCCGGCTCCTCGAGCGGCGGCTCGGCCTCCCCTGCGCCATCGAGAACGACGTCAACCTCGCGGCCCTCGGGGAGTGCGCGTTCGGCGCCGCCCGGGGGGCGAAGAGCGCCTTCGTCCTCGCCGTGGGGACCGGTATCGGGGGGGCGGTCGTCCTCGAGGGGCGGCTCTGGCGGGGGGCGCGGCTGGCCGCGGGGGAGATCGGGACCATGATCCCCGCCCGCGAGCTGCTCGGACGGGACGGCCGCGACTGGGGCGCTCTCGAGGCGATCGCCTCGGGAACGGGGATCGCCGACGAGGCCCGCGCCGAGGCCGCGCGGCGGGGGATCGCGCTGACCGACGAGGCGGCGCGGGCGGAGAGCGTCGTGGCCGCCGCCGAGGCCGGCGAGGCCTGGGCCCGGGACGTGGTCGAGCGCACGCTCGACCACTGGGCGCTCGCGGTGGCGGCGGTCGAGGCGATCCTCGACCCGGAGGTCGTGGTCCTCGCCGGGGGGGCGACCCGGGGGATCCGCGACCTCGTCCCGAGGCTGGAGGCCCGGCTGGCCACCGCGGTGCCGGTGCTGCCCCGGCTCGTCCCGTCCACGCTCGGCTACCGGGCGGCGATCCTCGGCGCCCCGGTCCTGCTCGGAGCCGCCGCTCCGGCCTGAGGGAGCGGCGCGCGTTCGATGGGGAAGGTCCGCTAGCCGGGCCGCCGCGCCCGGGGAGGGGCGGCCGCACTCGCGCATGCAACGCCGCCGCGTCGTGCAGGGCGTCGCCGTACCCGGCTTCCTCTACGGGACGGCCTGGAAGGAGGAGCGCACCGAGGAGCTGACGCGGCTCGCCCTCGCCGCGGGCTTCCTGGGCATCGACACCGCGAACCAGCGGCGGCACTACGTGGAGGACGCGGTCGGGAGCGCGGTGGCGTCGGCGCTGGGGGAGGGCCGGGTCCGGCGCGAGGACCTGTTCCTGCAGACCAAGTTCACGTTCGTCCGCGGACAGGACGATCGCATCCCGTACGACCCCGCGGCCGACGAGGCGGACCAGGTGGGGCAGTCCTTCGCGAGCTCGCTCGCCCACCTCCGGACCGACCACGTCGACTCGTACCTCCTGCACGGCCCGTCATCGCCCCGCGGGGTGACGAGGGCGGACTGGGCCGCGTGGCGGGCGATGGAGGCGCTCCAGCGGGCGGGCCGGGCGCGTCTGATCGGGGTCAGCAACGTCTCGCTCGGGCAGCTCGCCGCGATCCGGCGGGGGAGCGAGGTCGCCCCCGCGTTCGTGCAGAACCGCTGCTTTTCGAGCACCGGCTGGGACCGGGAGGTCCGGGCGTACTGCGGCGAGCACGGCATCGCCTACCAGGCCTTCTCCCTGCTCACCGCGAACCCGCGGGCGCTCCGCTCGCCGCCCGTCGCCCGGGCGGCCCGCCGCGCCGGCCGCTCGGCCGCCCAGGTGGTCTTCCGCTTCGCGATCGAGGTCGGCATGATCCCGATCACCGGGACCTCCCGCCTGGCCCACATGCGGGACGACCTCGGCTGCTTCGACTTCGCGCTGGATCCCGCCGAGGTGGAGGCGATCGAGCGGGCGGGCGGCTAGACCGGACGCGGGCCACCCGGGGACACGAACCGGTCACACCGGGGTCGAAGGCCCCGCCCCGCGACTGCGGTGAGCGACGGCGTCGAAGCCGGGCGGCGCGTCGACGCGGGCATCCAGCGTGGGGCTACGTGCCGGTCTTTCCCTCGGGCGGGCGCGCGGCGAACGCCCGGGCCTTCTCGGCGAAGGTCGCGAGCCTCTCGTCGACCCGGCGGTTGACCGAGCCCTCGGGGAAGCGGCCCTCGCCGTCGCGCTCTCCCGCGGGGAGGCCGGTGAGGAGCTCCAGGGCCTGGTCCACCGTCTCCACCGGCCACACGTGGAACTCCCCGCGGGCCGCCGCCTCCACGACATCCGGGCGGAGCATCAGGTGGCGGGCGTTCGCCGCAGGGAGGATCACCCCCTGGTCCCCGGCGAGGCCGGCGGCGCGGCAGGCGTCGAAGAACCCCTCGATCTTCTCGTTGACCCCGCCCACCGCCTGCACCTGCCCGTGCTGGTTCACCGAGCCGGTGACCGCCCGTCCCTGGCGGAGGGGCGCCTCGCCGAGCGCGCTCAGGAGGGCGCACAGCTCGGCGCAGGAGGCGCTGTCCCCTTCGACCCCCGAGTAGGACTGCTCGAAGACGAGGCTGGCCGAGAGGGACAGCGGCCGCTCCGGCGCGTAGCGCTGGCCCAGGTAGCCGGCCAGGATGAGCACCCCCTTGGAGTGGATGGGGCCGCCCAGGGCGACCTCCTTTTCGATGTCCACCACCCCGCCGCTGCCCAGGCGCACCCGGGCGGTGATCCGGCTGGGCCGTCCGAAGGCGAAGCCCCCGAGCTGGAGCACGGAAAGCCCGTTCACCTGCCCGACCTTCGCCCCCTCGGTGTCGACGAGGAGGACCCCGCGCCGGACCTCCTCCTGCAGGCGGTCCCGGACGCGGCTGGCCCGGCGCACCTGGGCAAGGAGGGCCGTCTCCACGTGGGCGCCCGTCACCACCGGCGCCCCCGCCGCGTGGTGGTCGGCCTCCCGGAGGAGGTCGCCGAGGGTCTCGAGGTGGATGGCCAGCTTCTCGCCGTCGCCGGCCCGGCGGGCCGCGTGCTCCACCGCCCGGGCGACCGCCGTCCGGTCGAGGGGGCGCAGGCCCTCCCGCTTCGCGGCGCCCGCGAGGAGCCGGGCGTAGAGCCGCTCTCCCTCCGGCGTGCGGTCGATCGTCTCCTCGAAGTCGGCCGCCACCTTGAACAGCTCGGCGAAGTCGGGATCGTGTTCGGAGAGCAGGTAGTAGAGGAACCGCTCGCCCACCAGGACCACCTTGACGTCGAGGGGGATGGGCTCGGGCTCGAGGGAGGCGGTGGTCACGAGGCCGAGGCTCTGCCCGAGGGACTCGATGCGGACCTGCCGCGAGCGGAGCGCCCCCTTGAGGCCCTCCCAGGCGTACGGCTGCTGGAGCAGCTTGCGCGCCTCCACGATCAGGTAGCCGCCGTTCGCCCGGAGGAGGGCCCCCGGCTGGACGAGGGTGAAGTCGGTCACCAGGTTGCCCAGCTCGGAGAGGTGCTCCACCCGGCCGACGAGGTTGGGATGGCTGGGATGGTCCTCGTAGACGACGGGGGCCCCCGTCCCGGGCTCCCGGGCCACCAGCACGTTGACCTCGTACCGGCGGGTGCTCCGCCGCTCGGCCCGTCCGCCGAGGAGGGCCTTGACCGCCCCCTGGGGGGTGGACTCGGAGGCGGGCTGGAAGTCCTCGGCGTTCTCGACCACGTCCACCTGGACGTGGTCGAGGTACTCGAGGACGGCCGGCACGTCGCTCCAGCGCCGCCGCATCTCGGCGATCGGGTGGGCGGCCGCGTAGGTGGTGACCTGGCGGTCCAGCTCCTTGAGGGCCTCGTGGTGGCGGCGGGCGTCCCGGGGGATGGCGGCCACCGCCTCCTGGAGCCTCTCCTGGAGCCGGCCGATCTCGTCGCGGTAGTGCTGCTGCTCCTCCTTGGGGAGGCGCTCGAACTCCTCGGGGTCCACCACCTGCCCGTCCTTGAGGGGGGCCAGCCCCACCCCCACCGGGGTGCGCACGAGGGCGATCCCGCGCTCCCGGGCGAGCCGCTCGACCTCGGTGAAGGCCCGCTCGCTCTCCTCGTTGAACCGGCTCTCGAGCTGCTTCTTCCGCCGGCGGTAGTCGTCGGTCTCGAAGGCGACGGGGATGGAGGCGCGCAGCTCCTCGACGAGCGACTGCATGTCGGCGCGCAAGCGGGTCCCTCTCCCCGCGGGCAGCCGGAGGGCGCGGGGCCGGCGGGGGTCGGCGAAGCCGTGGACGTAGCACCAGTCGGAGGGCGTCTCCTCCTCGGGGGCCTGGCGCTCCAGGAACGCCCGCACGAAGCCGTGTTTGCCCATCCCGGTGGGGCCGAGGGCGAAGAGGTTGTAGCCGTACCGGCGCACCGCGAGGGCGAAGCGGACCGCCTCCTCCGCGCGCTCCTGCCCGACGATCCCGGGCAGCTCCGGGAGGTCGGCGGTCGTCTCGAACTCGAAGGCGGCGGGGTCGCTGCGGCGGCGCAGCCGATCGGGGGACAGGGGCGGAAGCTCGGGCATCCCTCCCTCCTCGCAAGGCGGCCCGCGGGGCGGGCCCCTACCCTATAACCCGGAACGGGGCCGCCGCGCCTGAGACGGCCGGCTCACCCCGAGGGACCCGGGGGCCGCCCCCCCCTCAGTGGCCGAGA
>Ga0268386_10001354_pt1 | contig 16739 bp, 14 predicted proteins | sample RVTome_15_FD_200260 | JGI IMG/M metagenome (GOLD analysis project Ga0268386, IMG submission 200260) | Soil microbial communities from uranium-contaminated site in the Upper Colorado River Basin, Wyoming, United States - RVT150D86... ...
GAACGCCGCCCCTCCGGAGAGGGCGGCGTAGCGCCCGAGGACGGCCCCTCCTCGCCCGGCCGCCCCTGCCCGCTTCCCGCCCACGTAGAGGTCCGAGCCGGGGTCGTCGAGGGGCGACACCACCGACATGGTGTAGATCGGCACGTCGAGGGCCCGCGAGCGCGCGATCACCTCCTCGGCGGTGTGCTGGCTCGCGGTGTCGACCCCGTCGGTGATCACCACCACCCCCCGCCGGCCCTCGCCGTGGCTCGCGATGTCCCGGGCGGCCTTGTCGAGGGCGTCGTGGAGGGCGGTGGACCCGAAGGGGGTGATGTCCCGGAGGCCCCGCTCGACCGCCGCCTTGTCCGTGGTGAAGGCCACCACCCCCCAGTAGCGCCCGTCGAAGCCCGCGAGGGCCGCGTGGTCGGCGGGGCCGAGGGCGCGCAGGAGCTGGATGGCCGCCATCTTCGAGCTGGCCGTCTTGACCTCGGCGTTCATGCTCCCGCTGGCGTCGATCAGGAACAGCACCCGCGCGGGCAGGTCCCGGGCCTGGGTGAAGTGGGCGATCCGCTGGGGCCGCCCCTCCTCGAAGACCCGGAGCTCCTCGCGCCGGAGGTCGGTCACCGGCCGGCCCTTCCCGTCGAACGCGGTGGCCGACATGACCACGAGGTCGGCCCGGGCGGAGAAGGTCAGGACCTGGCCCGGGACGACGGCCGGGAGGGCGCCGAGGAGAAGCGTGGCGAGGGCGGTCGTCCGCGGCAGTGTCCTCTTCATCCCAAAGGGGTTGAATACACCGACGGCCCCCCGGGGGGCTGTGACCCCGCTCACCCGGCCGGTGAGCCCTCAGCCCGTCTGGAGCGTGATGAAGAACTCGATCCGGGTCTCGGCGGCGGGGGTCAGGTTCGCGAAGAGCACCGCCACGTCCAGGGTCCCCGCCTCGGTGCCCGGGGCCACCCGCACCACCTGCCCTCCCACCTGGAGGGGGCCGCCCGTCCCCGGCAGCTTGAGGAGAAGCGACACCTCGCTCCCCATCTCCAGGGCGTGGCGGATCTCCACCAGGCCGGCGTCCCGGCAGAGGTCCTTCAGGATCGCGGGATGGACCTCGCTTCCCACGGTGAGCTGGACGGGCACCCGCACCGGGAAGCGCGGGTTCCGGCGGCGCTCCCCGGAGGGCTCGGTCACGGGACCTTGACCACGATGAGGGTCACGTCGTCGTCGGGGGCGTCCTCGCCCAGGAACGCCTCGAGGTCCTCCAGGAGGCTCTCCCCGAGGCGGGGCGCGTCCCTGGCCGCGTTGGCCTCCACCTGGGCGAGGAGGCGGGCCGGGCCGTACTCCTCGGCCCCCCGCCTCGCCTCGGTGAGGCCGTCGGTGTGGAACACGAACACGTCCCCCGGGGCGAGGTCCACCGCGGCCTCCTCGTAGGTCGCCGCGTCGAAGGCCCCGAGGGGGAGTCCCCCCACCTCGAGGGGAGCGCACCGCCCGCTCGCCGCCCGGTAGTGCAGCGGGTAGGGGAGGCCGGAGTTGGCCAGGCGGAGGGACTGCTCCTTGAAGTCGAAGAGGGCGTAGGTCAGCGTGCAGAAGAGCCCCTCGATCCCCTTGCGGCGGAGGGTCCGGTTGGTCCGCTGCATGAGGTCGGCGGGGCCGCGGCGCTCGAAGGCCCGGGAGCGGACCGTCCCCGAGGCGAACGCCGCGTAGAGGGCCGCCGGCACCCCCTTGCCGGCCACGTCCCCGGTGGCTACCCCGAGGAGGCCGCCCCCCATGTCGTAGAAGTCGTACAGGTCCCCCCCCAGCTCGCGGGCGGGCCGGAAGTGGGCGGAGGCGGCCCAGCCCGGTCCGGCCGGCGACTCCTCGGGAAAGAGGGCCCGCTGGACGTCCCGGGCGATCCGCAGCTCGCGCTGCAGGCGGACCTCGTTCTTCTTGAGGGCCGCGTAGAGCGAGGCGTTCTCGAGGGCCACCGCCACCTGGCTCGCGAGGGGGGTGAGCACCTTCACGTGCTCCTCGGTGAAGCGGTCCAGGATCGGCGACTCCAGGTCGAACACCCCGACCACCCGGTCCTGGTGGACGAGGGGGATCACCAGCTCGGAGCGCGCCTCCGGGATCATCGTCACGTAGCGGGGGTCCTTCCGCACGTCCCCCACGAGGATCGGCTCCTTGCTCCGCACCGCCGCTCCGCACAGCCCGTCGGACAGGCGCAGCCGCCGCATCTCCTTGGGCGGTCCGAAGTTCACCCACTTGCGCAGGACCAGCTCCTCCCGCTCCTCGTCCACGAGGAGGATCGCGAACATCTCGTAGTCGATCACCCGCTTGACGATCTCGGCCAGCCGGTGGAGGAGCGCGTCGAGGTCGAGGATGGAGGCGGTCTCCTTCCCGATCTCGTAGAGGGTGGCGAGGAGCCCCGCGTACCAGCGGGTCTCCCGGTAGAGGGTCGCGTTCTCGATCGCCACCGCGAGGTGGCCGGCCAGCACCTGGAGGGCGGTCCGCACATGGGGGGAGAACGCCTCCACCTCGGGGCCCTCGATGTTGAGGACGCCCACCAGCCGGTCCTTGTGGAGGAGGGGGATGGCCAGCTCCGCCACGACTCCGGGGAAGAACGAGACGTAGCGCGGGTCGCGGGTGACGTCGGGGACGAAGACGGCCTCCCGCGTCGCCGCCGCCGTCCCCACGATCCCCTCCCCGGGCCGGATGCGGAACTTCGACGCGATCTCCCGGTCGTACCCCTCGACGTAGGCGGGGCGGAGCTCCCCGTCGGGGCCGGGGAGGAAGATGTCGAGGATGCGGTAGTCCACGATCCGCCGGAGCTGGGTGGCGATCGCGGTGAGCAGCTCGTCGGGGTCGAGGACGGCGTTGATCTCGCCGACGAGGGGCAGCAGCTCGGCCAGGAGCTCGCTGGGCAGGGGTGGCCCCGGCTTCAAGCTGTCCGTGGAGCGCACGGGCCATCGTAGCACGCCTTCCCGGAGCGCCCCCGAGTGTAGACTAGCGGTCCCATGGCGGAAAGCCTCCCGCTGAAGCTGCCCCTGGAGATCGAGGACATCAAGGCGATCCTCCCCCATCGCTATCCCTTCCTCCTCCTGGACCGCATCGTGGAGTTCGAGGAGGACCGGCGCATCGTCGGGCTCAAGAACGTCACCTCGAACGAGCGCTACTTCATCGCGGGCCCGGGGGGCGTCCCCATCCTCCCCGCCTCGATCCTCACCGAGGCGATGGCCCAGGCGGGGGCGGTGCTGATCCTCGCCAAGCCCGAGAACCGCTCGCGGCTGATCTACTTCATGGGGATCGACCGGGTCCGCTACCGGAGGCCGGTGGTGGCGGGCGACCAGGTCCGGCTCGAGGGGACGGTGGTGCGCCTGCGCAGCAAGATGGGCAGCCTCCGGGGGGTGGCCCGGGTGGACGGGAAGGTGGTATGCGAAGGCCAGATGACGTTCGCCCTCGGCGACGCCCCCGGGGAGGCCGGCCCCCCGGCGAGCTGAGCGGAGCCCCCGCCGCCGGATGATCTCCCTGGCCCGGGCGCTCTCGAAGTTCGGGGTCTGCTCCCGCCGGGAGGCCGCCCGCTGGATCGCGGCCGGGCGGGTGCGCGTGGGAGGGGTCGTCGAGCGCTCCCCCGAGCGCTGGCTCGATCCCCGCCGCGACCGGGTGGCCGTCGACGGCCGGGAGGTGGGCGACGACGTCGAGCGGATCGTCGTCGCGTTCCACAAGCCGGTCGGCCTCGTGACCACCCGCGTCGATCCCGCCGGCCGCCCCACGGTCTACGACGCCCTCGGCGACCTCGGCCGCTGGGTGTTCCCGGTGGGTCGCCTCGACCGCGACAGCGCGGGCCTGCTCGTCCTCACGAACGACCATCGCCTGGGCCATCGGCTGTCCGACCCCGAGCACCACGTGCCGAAGGCGTACCACGTGCGGGTGTCGGGGGTGCCCGATCCCGCCGCCCTCCGGGCGCTGCGGGAGGGCGTGCCCCTCGCGGGCGGCGGGCCGACCCGCCCGGCCCGGGTCCGCCTCCTCGGCGCGGCCCGCGACGGCACCTCGTGGCTCGAGGTCGTGATCACCGAGGGCCGGAACCGCCAGGTGAGGCGGATGTGCGCGGCGGTGGGCCACGAGGTCCGCGCGCTCGTGCGGGTGCGGGTCGGCGGCCTCGGCCTGGGGGAGCTCCGGCCGGGAGAGTGGCGCCGGCTGGAGCCGGACGAGGTCGCGCGGCTCCTCCGGAGCGGTCCCGCTCAGTAGTCCACGTACACCCAGGCCCGGCGCGCGTCCCGTCCTTCCGGCCGGCCGGCGAAGAACGCGGCCCGGGCCGGCGGGTGGGGGCCGCACGCCTCCTCCAGCTCCCGGCCGTGCCGCCACCGGGCGAGGGCCTTCCGGCACCGGCCGTCGCGGCGGTACACGACCAGGTCCTCCAGGCCACGCTCGTGGCCGAGGGTGCGCTCGGCGAAGACCTCGTGGGCGGGAGCGTAGAGGCGGGGCCAGCGCTCGAGGACCGCCTGGGCGGGCCGGGAGTGCTCGAGGTAGTCGTAGGGCGACAGGAAGGCGCCCCGGGCGATCGTCACGACCCCCTGGAGGACGACCGCGGCCAGCAGCAGGACCCGCCCTTGCCGCCCCGGGAGCGCGCTCGCCGGGTGGGCCACCGCGAACAGGACGAGGGGAGCCAGCCAGGCGACGTAGCGGCTCGGCCCGGTCGTGCCGTTGTTCCAGTTGCTGTTGGCGGTGCAGGCCCAGGCCGTCGCGAGGAGGACGGCTGTGAGCGGGGCACCCGGGCCGGGCCGGCCGCGGACCAGCTCGCGGGCGGCGAGACCCAGGAAGAGGGCCAGGGCGATAGGCAGGAACCGGACCATCCCCAGGTTCAGGTCGAAGAGCAGGTCGGGGGCGCGGAGGGCCGACAGGCTCTCCAGCGCCTCCCCGGGCCGGACCGAGAGGTTCGCGACTCCGAACCACCCGAGGAAGAAGGCGGGGGAAGCCAGGGCGGGCAGCGCGCCGAGGGTCGCCCTGCCGACCGGGCGGAGGTGTCCCGCCCGGAGGGCGGGGACGGCCGCTCCCGCCCACAGGAAGCCGACCAGGACGACCAGCGGCGGGTTCTGGAGGGAGGCGAGGGCGGCGGCCAGGACCGCGCGGCCCGTCTCGCCGCGCTCCCGGGCGACGAGGGCGAGGCTCACCAGGGCGAAGGACAGCGTCTCCGGGTGCGGCCAGAGCAGGAAGCCCAGAGCGGGGGAGAGGACGAGCAGCCCCCCGAGGACCAGGCGGCGTCCGGGGGGCCAGGGCAGGCCGAGGAGGACCGCGGCCAGCGCCCCCGCCAGGAGGGCCGCGTTCGTCAGGGGCAGCGCCCGCAGGGGATCGCCGCCCAGCCGCTCGAGGGCGGCCCGGGCGGGGACGCCGAGGAGGGAGTAGGCCCAGAAGTGGTAGCAGTAGCGGCGGCCGTCCCGCGCCTCGAAGTAGTTGCCGAGGGCGGCGTCCACGCCCACCGCCGGGGAGCGGCCCGCCCCCAGCTCGCGCAGGGCGGACACGTCGGCCGGGCGGAGGGCGGGGCTGCCGTGGCGGAACCACGACTCGGTAATGAGCAGGTACTCGCCGGCGTCGCCGAAGGAGCGGGGAGGGAAGGCGAGGGCGGCCGCCCCCGCGCCGGCGGCCAGGAGGACCGCGACGGCTCGGAGGAGCGTGTCGGCGGACACCGCGCGTATGATAGCGCCCCGTGAGGACCGGATGAGGCTGACGATCCACACCCCCGAGTTCGACCTCGACGAGCGGGCGCTCCCCCTGGGAGCGAGCACCCTCGCCACCCTGGCCTGGGACTTCCTCGCGGGGGCCCGTTGAGGCGGCGGGGAGGGGAGGAGGGCGCGTGAAGGCACTCGTCACCGGCGGCGCCGGCTTCATCGGCTCGCACGTGGCCCGCCACGTGCTCGCCCGGGGGACCGACGTGGTCGTCCTCGACGACCTCTCGGGCGGCTACCCCGACAACGTCCCCGCGGGCGCGCAGCTCGTGCAGGGGTCGATCACCGACCCGGCGCTCCTCCGGGACCTGTTCGAGCGCCACCGGTTCGACCACGTCTACCACCTCGCCGCCTACGCGGCGGAGGGTCTCAGCCACTTCATCCGGCGGTACAACTACGACACCAACCTCCTCGGCTCGGTCAACCTCGTCAACCTGAGCGTCCTCCACGAGGTCAAGTGCCTCGTCTTCACCTCGTCGATCGCGGTCTACGGGGCGGCCCAGCTCCCCATGACCGAAGAGACCGTCCCCGAGCCCGAGGACCCCTACGGCATCTCGAAGTACGCGGTCGAGCTGGACCTCCGGGCGGCCCGCCGGCAGTTCGGTCTCGAACACGTGGTCTTCCGCCCCCACAACGTCTACGGGGAGAACCAGAACATCGGCGACAAGTACCGCAACGTCATCGGGATCTTCATGAACCAGATCCTGAAGGGAGAGCCCCTCACCGTCTTCGGCGACGGCGAGCAGACCCGGGCGTTCTCCCACGTCGACGACGTGGCCCCGGTGATCGCCCGGGCGGTGGACGTCCCCGCCGCCTACGGCGAGGCGTTCAACGTGGGGGCGGACCGCCCCACGACCGTCAACGAGCTCGCCCGGGTGGTCGCGGCCGCCCTCGGGGCCCCCCTGCAGATCCGGCACCTCCCCGCCCGCAACGAGGTGAAGCACGCCTTCTCCTCCCACGAGAAGGCCCGGCGCGTCTTCGGCGCCGCCCCCCCGGTGGAGCTCGAGGACGGGATCGCCCGGATGGCCGAGTGGGCCCGCCGGGTGGGGGCGCGGGCGACCCGGGACTTCGCGGCGATCGAGGTCCCCCGCGGCCTGCCCGCCGGCTGGTAGGGGGGCCTCCCGCGCTCAGGCGGTGGCGGAAGCGGGCGTCTCCCCCGGCCGGGCGAGCTCCTGGTCCTTGTACTGGAGCTGGTAGAGCCGCCAGTACAGCCCCCGCCGCTGGAGCAGCTCCTGGTGGGTCCCCCGCTCGCGGATCCGTCCCCGGTGGAGGACCAGGATCTCGTCGACGTTCTGGATCGTGGACAGCCGGTGGGCGATCACGATCGCGGTCCGTCCCCGGAGGAGCACCCGGAGCGCGTCCTGGATGAGCTGCTCGGTCTCGGTGTCCACCGAGGAGGTGGCCTCGTCGAGGACGAGCACCCGGGGGTCGTGGGCGAGGGCGCGGGCGAAGGAGAGGAGCTGCTTCTGGCCCACCGAGAGGGTGGAGCCGCGCTCCTTGACCTCGGTCTCGTACCCGTCGGGGAGGGCCTCGATGAAGCGGTGGGCGTGGACGGCCCGGGCGGCCGCCCGCACCCGCTCGTCGGCGATCGCCGAGCCGAGGCGGACGTTGGAGGCGATCGTGCCGCTGAAGAGGTGGACGTCCTGGAGGACGAGGGCGATCGCGGAGCGGAGGGTGTCGGTGGCCAGCTCCCGGACGTCGGTCCCGTCGAGGGTGATCCGGCCCTCCTGCGCGTCGTAGAAGCGCATGAGGAGGCTGATCATCGAGGTCTTTCCCGCCCCGGTGGCCCCCACGAGGGCGACGCTCCGCCCGGGCTCCACCGAGAAGTCGATCTCCCGGAGGACCCACTGGGACGGGTGGTAGGCGAAGGAGACGCCTTCGAAGGCGACCCGCCCCGCGACCGGAGAGAGGCTCCTCGGGGCGGGCGGGCTCACCACCTCGGGCTCGGTGTCGAGGAGGAGGAAGATCCGCTCGGAGGCCGCCATCGCCGCCTGGAGGATGTTGAACTTCTCGGAGAGGTCGGAGATCGGGCGCCAGAAGCGCTCCGAGTACTGGATGAACGCCACGAGGACCCCGATGGTGACCGTCCCCTCGAGGACGAGGCCGCCCCCGTAGAGGAGGATGAGGGCGGTGGCCACCGCCGCGAGCAGCTCGATCGCCGGGTAGAAGACCGCGTAGTAGAAGATCGCCTGCATGTTGGCGTCGTAGTGGCGGCGGTTGATCCCGGCGAAGGCCTCCTGGTTGCGCTCCTCCCGGCGAAAGAGCTGGACCACCGACATCCCGGTGAGGTTCTCCTGGAGGAAGGCGTTGATCCGGGCGATCCAGCGGCGGGTCTCCCGGAACGACTCCCGGGCCCCCTTGCGGAACCAGTTGGTGAGGAGGAAGAAGAAGGGGATCACCGAGAACGTGACGAGGGCGAGGCGCCAGTCGAGGGCGAGCATCACCCCCATGATCCCGAAGAGGGTGAAGAGGTCCCCGAAGACGGTGACCACCCCCGAGGTGAACAGCTCGTTCACCGCGTCCACGTCGGTGGTGACCCGGGTCATGAGCCGGCCCACCGGGTTCCGGTCGAAGTGGGCCACGTGGAGGCGCTGGAGGTGGGAGAAGATCTCCCGGCGCATGTCCCGCATGATCCGCTGGCCGGTCATCTGCATGATGACGGTCTGGCCGTAGCGGACCGCGAAGGCGAGGAGGAGCACGAGGAGGTAGACGAGGGCCAGCCCGAGGAGGCCCTCCGCGTCCCCGGCGGCGATGTGGCGGTCGATCGCGACCTTGGTGAGGTAGGGCCCCACGAGGTCGAGCCCGGCCATGGCCACGATGAGCGCGAAGGCGGCGGCCACCGCTCCCCGGTGCGGCCCCAGGTAGCCGAGGAGGCGGACGAAGAGCCTCCAGTCGTAGCTCTTCGGGCCGACGGGGTCGTCCTCGGGGCCGCTCACGCCGTCCTCTCGACCTCGGCTTCCAGGAGCTGGCGGCGGTGGAGGTCGGCGTAGAAGCCGCCCCGGGCCACCAGCTCCTCGTGGGTCCCCCGCTCGACGATCCGCCCCTCGCGGAGGACCACGATCAGGTCGGCCTCCTTGACCGTGGAGACCCGGTGGGAGACGAGGAAGGTGGTCCGGCTCCGGATCACGTCCCGGAGCCCCTTCAGGATCTCCTCCTCGGTCTCGGTGTCCACCGAGGCGAGGGCGTCGTCGAGGACGAGGATCCGGGGGTCGGTGGCGAGGGCGCGGGCGATCGCCGCCCGCTGCTTCTGCCCTCCCGAGAGGGTGATCCCCCGCTCGCCGACGAAGGTCTCGTAGCCCTGGGGGAAGTCCCGGACGTCCTTGGCGAGCTGGGCCACCCCGGCCGCCCAGTCCACCCGGTCCCGGGCCTCCGTCCCCTGGCGGTTGCCCGCCCCGGGGAGGCCGAAGGCGATGTTGCCGTACACGGTGTCCGAGAAGAGGAACGTCTCCTGGGGGACGAAGCCCACCGCGCCCCGCAGCACGGCGAGGGGGAGGCTCCGCACGTCGTGCCCGTCCACGAGCACGGTGCCGGGGGGCGCGTCGTGGAGCCGGGGGACGAGGCTCACCAGCGTGCTCTTCCCGGAGCCGGTGGGTCCCACCACGGCCACCGTGCTTCCCGCGGGGACCCGGAGAGAGACGTCGTGGAGGACGGTGCGGCCGTCGTAGCCGAAGGTGAGGCCGCGGAACTCCACCTCTCCCGCGATCGCGGAGACCGGCCGGGGGTCCGTGTCGCGGATCTCCGGGGGGGCGTCGAGGAGGGCGAGGATCCGGCCCATCGAGGCCTCGCCCCGCTCGAACAGGTTGACCACCCAGCCGAGGGCGATCATCGGCCAGTGGAGCATCGCCAGGTACGCCCCGAACGCCACGAACTCGCCGAGGGTGATCGTCTGGCGCACGACCATCGTCCCCCCGAGCCAGAGCACGCTCACCACCCCCAGCCCCATCAGGAGCTGGATCCCCGGGTAGAGGATGCCGGTGAGCCGGATCACCCCCCGGTTTCGCGCCACGTACTCCTCGTTGGCCGCGTCGAAGCGGAGGAGCTCGGGGGCCTCCTGGACGTAGGCCCGGACCACCCTCGCCCCCGCGAGGTTCTCCTGGACGAGGGCGTTGAGGTTCGAGAGCTGGGCCTGCACCTCCTCGAAGCGGTCGTGGATCTGCCGCCCGTAGCGCCGCACGAGGAACGAGACGAGGACGAGGGGGACGAGGGCGAGGGCGGTCAAGGGGGGGCTGATCCACAGCATCAGCGACACCGCCCCCAGGAAGGTGGCGACCGTGCTCGCGGTGTACATGATCCCCGGCCCCACGACCATGCGCACCGCCGACATGTCGCTGGTCGCCCGGCTCATGAGGTCGCCGATCCGGCCCTGCTGGTAGTAGCGGGCGGAGAGGCGGGTGAAGTGCCGGAAGAGGTCGTTGCGCAGCTCGTACTCGATCTCCCGGCTCATCCCGATCAGGACCATCCGCATGAAGTAGCGGAAGACCCCCTCGACCACGATCAGGCCCACCACGAGGCCCGCGTAGAGGCCGAGCTTGGCCCGGGTGACCTCCCGGGTGAGGTCGTCGATCGCGAAGCGGAGGACCCAGGGGCCGGCCACCGAGAAGAGGGTGGTCGCGAGGAGACAGAGGAGCCCGCCCCCGAGCGCCGTCCGATGTCGCGCGAGGTAGGGGAGGAGGCGGCGGAGGTGCGGGAGCGCCGTCAACGCCCTGGGCGCGCCCCGGCTCGCGCGGTGCGCTGCGGCGCCTGGGCGGCCCGGCGCTCCCGGTCGAGGGCCTGGCTGGCCCGGAGGAGGTGGGGGAGGTTCTCCTTCTCCCAGGCGAGGGCCTCGCGGTGCCAGGGGTAGCGCGCCTCCGCGAGGCGGAACGCCCGGGAGTGGTAGACGGTGCGGCCCGCCCGGTCGGGGACGCCCCCGAGGTGGTGGTGGAGCATCTCGTGGTAGACGACGCTCTCCAGGAAGTAGAGGGGCACCTCGGCCCGGTCGAGCACGGGATGGATCCGGATGAGGCCGAGCACCGGGTCGTAGCTCCCGAAGGTGAGGCCGCCCCGGCGGGCCCGCCCGCTCCCCCGGCCCCAGGTGATGGGGACGCGGAGCCGGCTCCCGAAGTAGCGGTCGTTCAGCCGGCCGTACAGCTCGGAGAGGTCGTAGGCGCGCCCCGCGCTCACGAGGGTGGGGAGGACCCGCGGGGTGCGCCGCACCCGGTGCAGGTTGTCGTTCATGAAGCGGCGGACCTCGCCGTCGGCGCTCCGGCTCGTGCGCCGGAGGCTGCGGGCGAGCGCGCGCACGACGCACGGGGGCGCGTGGAGGAACATGCGGTGCAGGCGGAGCTGGATGCGCCCGCCGGTGCGGCGGAACGAGAGGAGGACCGAGCGGTTCTCGGTGAGCACGAGGGCGAGGGGCCGTCCCGACTCCCGGGCGAGGGCGGCCTCGAGCCCGGCGTCGTCCCACAGGGGAGCCTCCTCGAAGGGGAGGACGAGCTGCCGGGGCCGGACCTGTACTGCGCCACGCATCAGCGGAAGACCTGGATCAGGATGCCGGGGTTGGGGGGCGTCGTCAAGCCGTCTCCCGGCGCGGGTCCGGCCCCTGGCATACAAAGAACCACTCAAGGGCGGCTCCCCCGCGGCACGTAGTACTGCGTCCCCTTCCCCATCCCCCGGATCTGGCGGAGGAGGTCGTCGAGGTCCTCGTCGCTCTTCACGAGGTCCACGTCGGCGGTGTTCACCACGAGGAGGGGGGTCTGGGCGTAGTGGAAGAAGTAGTAGTTGTACGCCCGGTTCAGCTCGGACAGGTAGTCCTCGGAGAGCTGCTCGTCCTCGGGCCGTCCCCGGCCCCGGATGCGCCGGGCGAGGACCTCGGTGGGGGCCTGGAGGTAGACGACGAGGTCGGGGCGGGGGACCGCCTCCACGAGGAGGGCGTAGAGCTTCTCGTAGATGAGCAGCTCGCTGTCCTCCAGGTTGAGGTAGGCGAAGAGCTTGCTCTTCTCGAAGAGGTAGTCGGAGAGGGTGAACTGGGTGAAGAGGTTCCGCTGGAGGAGCTCCTGCTGCTGCCGGTAGCGGGAGAGGAGGCAGAACAGCTCGGCCTGGAACGCCGCCCCCGCGCTCCCCTCGTAGAAGGCCTTGAGGAACGGGTTCTGCCACCACTCCTCGAGGACGGTGTTGGCGTCGAGGCGCTCGGCGAGCCGCTCCACCACCGCGGTCTTGCCCACCCCGATCGCCCCCTCCACCGCGATGTAGTGGAACTGCATCAGCGGGAGACCCCGGCCGGCCCGAGGAGGCGCACCCCCGAGGTGTCGGGGCAGCGGTCGCGCAGCTCGGCGATGGTGAGCCCGGTCCCGGGATGGACGAGGTCGGGGGCGATCTCGGCGAGGGGGGCGAGGACGAAGAGCCGCTCGTGGAGCCGCGGGTGGGGGATCACGAGCCCCGGGGAGTCCCGCCGCTCGTCGCCGTGGAAGAGGATGTCCACGTCGATCGTGCGGGGGCCGAAGCGCTCCCCCCGCACCCGGCCCAGCGTGCGCTCGACCTCGAGGCAGGCCGCGAGGAGCGCCTCCGGGGCGAGCGCGGTCTCGCCCATGACCGCCTCGTTCAGGTACCAGCCCTGGGGGGGGCCGCCCACCGGCTCGGTGAGCCAGGTCGAGCTGCGGCGGAGCGTCCGGAATCCCCGCGCCTCGAGGAGCGCGCGGGCGCGCTCGAGGGCGGCCGCGCGGTCGCCCAGGTTCGAGCCGAGTCCCAGGTAGACCGCGGCCATGGACGCCGGCAGGGTAGCGCGACGCCGGGCCCGCGGCAACGGCCGGCCGATTGACAACGCCCGGCCTCGTCCCCATACTGAACGTCCGTTCATTTCATCGCCGCGATCGAGCCCCCTCATGCCCAGGCCCCGGACCGAGGACAAGCGCAAGCGGATCCTGGACGCCGCGGTGAAGGTCTTCGCCCGCAAGGGCTACTTCGCGGCCCGGGTCTCGGAGATCGCGAAGAAGGCCGGGGTGGCCGACGGGACCATCTACCTCTACTTCCGCGGCAAGGAGGACATCCTCGTCAAGCTGTTCGACGAGAGGATGGCCGAGCACGTGCAGGGGGTGCGGGAGGCGATCGGCGGCCTGGCCACCACCGAGGAGCGGCTCCTCGCCGTCGCCGAGCGCCACCTGCGGGCGCTCGGGGAGAACCGGGACCTCGCGGTGGTGTTCCAGGTCGAGCTGCGGCAGTCCACCCAGTTCATGGAGCGGTTCACCGCCTCCTGGCTCCAGGACTACTTCGCGGTCCTCGGGGAGGTGATGGAGGACGGTCAGCGGGAGGGCAGCCTGCGGGAGGACCTCAACCGCAAGGTCGCCACCAAGGCGTTCTTCGGCGCCCTCGACGAGATGGTCACGTCGTGGATCATCGGGGGGAAGGGATACGACCTCGGCCAGCTCGCCGGCCCCGTGGTCGACCTGTTCCTGCGCGGAGCGGCCGCGCCCACGACAATCGCCCACGCCCGCCCGGCCCTCGCCGTGGCGGGGTCGGGGCGGGGAGGGAAGTGATGGCGATCCGGACCGTCTGCGACATCTTCTACCACGCCGTCGACACCCACCGGAAGCCCGAGCACCTCAGGTACAAGAAGGACGGGACGTGGCGGGGCATCAGCTCCGACGAGTTCCGGACCGCGGTCGAGGAGCTCTCGATGGGCCTCCGGGAGCTCGGGCTGGAACGGGGGGACAAGGTGGCGATCCTCTCCGAGAACCGGCCGGAGTGGGCGATCGCCGACCTCGCGACCCTCGCTGCCGGCGCGGTCGACGCCCCCGTCTACGCGACCCTCACCCCCGCCCAGGTCCTCTACATCCTCAACGACAGCGAGGCGCGGGCGGTCTTCGTCTCGAACGCGGTCCAGGCGGCCAAGGTCGCCGAGGTGCGCTCCCGGGCCGGGCACCTGGAGCACGTGATCCGCTTCGACCCCGCGCCGATCGAGGGCACCCTCCACGTCGACGAGGTCCGGGCCCGGGGACGGGCCGCCCTCGCCAAGGACCAGGGCGCGGTGCGCGAGCGGGCGGGGGAGGTGCAGCCGGACGACCTCGCCACGCTCATCTACACCTCGGGGACCACCGGCGATCCCAAGGGGGTGATGCTCACCCACAACAACCTGGTGTCGAACGTCCTCGCCGCGGCCAAGGTCTTCCCCCAGCTCGGGAAGGACGACGTGTGCCTGTCCTTCCTCCCCCTCTGCCACTCCTTCGAGCGCACGTCCGGGCACAACTTCATGCTCTACGCGGGGGCGGCCATCGCCTACGCGGAGAGCGTGGAGAAGGTGCCGGAGAACATGGGGGAGGTGCGGCCCACCGTCATGGGATCGGTCCCCCGGCTCTACGAGAAGATGTACGCCCGGGTGAACGAGAAGGTGGCCGGCGACCCCCCCCTCCGCCAGAAGATCTTCCGCTGGGCGATCGGGGTGGGGCGGGAGGTCTTCCGCCACAAGGTCGAGCGGACCGAGCCGGGAGCGCTCCTCAAGCTGAAGTTCGCCCTCGCCGACAAGCTCGTCTTCTCGAAGATCAAGGCGCGGGTGGGGGGCCGCCTGCGGCTGTTCGTCTCCGGGGGGGCGCCCCTCGCCCGGGAGATCGCCGAGTTCTTCGGGGCGGCCGGGCTGCTCATCTGCGAAGGTTACGGCCTCACCGAGACGAGCCCGGTCATCACCTGCAACCGGCCCGACTGGATCAAGCCGGGGACGGTCGGCCTCCCCCTCGAGCAGGTGGAGGTGAAGATCGCCGCCGACGGGGAGATCCTGGCCCGCGGCCCCAACATCATGAAGGGGTACTTCAAGAAGCCGGAGGCGACCGCCGAGGCCATCGACGCCGAGGGCTGGTTCCACACCGGCGACATCGGGGTCATCGACAAGGACGGCTTCCTCGTCATCACCGACCGGAAGAAGGACATCCTCGTCACCTCGGGGGGGAAGAACATCGCCCCCCAGCCCATCGAGAACCGCATCAAGACCAACCCCTTCTTCGCCGAGGTGGTGATGATCGGCAACCGCCGCAACTTCCCGGCGGCCCTCGTGGTGCCGAACTTCGACACCCTCGAGAAGTGGGCCCGGGGGCAGGGGATCACCGGGAGCCGGGAGGACCTCGTGAAGCGGCCGGAGGTGGTGGCCCAGTACGAGCGGCTCGTCAACGACCTCACCCCCGACCTCGCCCAGTTCGAGAAGATCAAGAAGATCACCCTCATCGCCCGCGAGTTCACCATCGAGGCGGGCGAGCTCACCCCCACCCTCAAGGTCAAGCGGCGGGTGGTGGAGGAGAAGTACCGGGACCTCATCGACCGGATGTACCAGGGCGCGGCCTGACCGGCCGCCCCGGCCTCGACCGGCCGGGAGCCACGGAGCCAGCGGGCCGACGCCGGCCGGGAGCCACGATGAATGAGGGCTCATTCTCCCGTGCGCCAGGTGCCCCCGGCCCCGACCGAGGTGAGCGCATGAAGAGCAACGTCAGGAAGGTGGTCGTGCTCGGGGCGGGGACGATGGGGGCGCAGGTGGCGGCCCACGTGGCCGCCCAGGGCCTCGAGACCGTCCTGCTGGACCTGCCGTCCCCGGGCGAAGACAGGAGCGCCCTCGCGGGCAAGGGGCTCGCGAACCTCGGGAGGCTCAAGCCCCCGCCGCTCCACCTCCCGGAGCACGCTGCCCGGGTCCGGGCCGGCAACTTCGAGGACGACTGGACCGCCCTCGCGGACGCCGACTGGGTCTTCGAGGCGGTGGTGGAGGACCTGGGGACGAAGCGGGAGCTGCTCGCCCGGGTCGCCTCCGCGGTGAAGGACACCGCGGTCGTCACCTCCAACACCTCGGGGCTCGGGATCGCGGCGATGACCTCCCACCTGCCCCTCGGCTTCCGCCGCCGCTTCCTGGGGACGCACTTCTTCAACCCCCCGCGCTACCTCAAGCTCCTCGAGACGATCCCCGGGCCCGACACCGACCCGGCGGTGCTCGCGGCGATGGAGGAGTTCTGCGACCGCGTCCTCGGCAAGGCGGTCGTGCGGTGCAAGGACACCCCCAACTTCATCGCCAACCGGATCGGCTCCTACGCCTTCGGGGCGGCGATGCGGGCGATGCAGGAGCTGGACCTCACGGTCGAGGAGGTGGACTACCTGACGGGGCCTCCCATCGGCCGGGCCCGGAGCGCCACCTTCCGCACCGTGGACATCGCCGGGGTCGACGTGTGCCTCAAGGTGGCGTCCCACCTCTACGAGGCGGTCCCCGACGACCCCGAGCGGGAGGTCCTGCGCCTCCCCGCGTTCGTCGAGCGGATGGTCGAGCGGAAGTGGCTCGGCGAGAAGACGGGAGCGGGCTTCTACCGGCGCGAGGGGAAGGAGATCCGGGTCCTCGACTGGAAGGCCCTCGAGCACCGGGAGCGCCGGAAGGCGGCGATCCCCTCGGTGGAGGCGGCGCAGTCGGTGACCGACGTGGGGGCCCGCCTCACCCGGATCCTCGCGGGAGGGGACGTGGCCGCCCGCTTCCTCGACCGGGTGGTCGTCGCCACGTCCCTCTACGCGGCCGCCCTCGTCCCCGCGATCTCCGACGACGTCGTTTCGGTGGACCGGGCCATGGAGTGGGGGTACGGCTGGGGCCTCGGGCCGTTCCGGCTCCTGGACGCCCTGGGGCCGGCGGCGGTGGCCGAGCGGGCCCGCGCGGCCGGACGCCCGCTCCCGCCCCTCCTCGAAGCCCTCCTCGCCTCGGGCCGCCGGAGCTTCTACGAGACCGACGGGGGAGCCGCCACCGTCTTCGGCCCCCGCGGGGTCTCCCCGGTTCCGGAGCGGCCGGGGGTGATCGACCTCGCGGCCCGCAAGTCCCGGGGCGCGGTCCGGAAGCAGGGCCGGGGGGCCAGCCTGGTGGACCTCGGCGACGGCTGCGGCCTCGTGGAGTTCCACTCCAAGATGAATCTCCTCGGCGACGACGCGTTCGCGATGATCGATGCGGGCGTGCGGGAAGGGCGGGCCCGTTTCGACGCGCTGGTGATCGGCAACCAGGGGGAGCAGTTCACCGCGGGGGCCAACCTCGTCCTCGTCCTCCAGGCGGCCCGGGAGGGGCGCTGGGACGAGCTCGCCGGCTCGATCCGGCGCTTC
>Ga0268386_10001355_pt1 | contig 16735 bp, 15 predicted proteins | sample RVTome_15_FD_200260 | JGI IMG/M metagenome (GOLD analysis project Ga0268386, IMG submission 200260) | Soil microbial communities from uranium-contaminated site in the Upper Colorado River Basin, Wyoming, United States - RVT150D86... ...
CGACCCGTTCGACATGTCGCTGGACAAGGTGATCCGCCTCGACTCCGGCGACTTCCACGGCAAGGCCGCGCTCGAGGAGACGGCGAAGAGCCCGCCGCGGCGAATGGTGACGCTCTCCCTCGAGGGCTCCGACGTGCCGGAGTACGGCGCCGCGGTCACGAAGGAAGGCGAGCCGGCGGGCACGCTCACGAGCCCGGCGGAGTCGCCGACACTCGGCCGGGTGATCGGGATGGCCGTCCTCGACACCCGCTTCGCCGGCAAGGGCGAGACGGTCGAGGTCGCCCTCGGCGACGGAACCGTCGCGGCAACCGTCGACGACTTCCCCGTCTACGACCCGCAGAAGACGAGACCTCGCAGCTAGGCGCTCAGGCCCAGGAGGACGAGGCCGGCGAGGACGAGCGCGATGCCGGCCCATTGCGTCGGGCGCGGCCGTTCGGCGAACATGAAGACCCCGGCGAGGATGGGGACGACGGCATAGGGCGCAGCCGCCGTCGCCACGACCGACGTGTCCGCGTGGCGGACCCCCACGCTGAAGAGCACGTACGCGCTCGTGTCGACCACTCCGACGGCGGCGATCAGCCCGAGGAGGCTCGGCGAGCGGTCGGGGAAGCGCCACTCGCCGTTGCGCAGGGAGATTGCCAGGAGGAAGACCGCCGAGAACCCCCGGGCGAGGAAGACGGGGACGAGCCAGCCGTGCTCCTCGCCGAAGTGCGCGACCCCGTAGACGAAGCCGCCGATCACGACCGCGGTCACGAGCGCCAAGACGATGCCGACGAGCGCGACGCGCTCGAGCCCCCGGATCCGGGACAGGTCCGAGGACGCGAGCAGCACGCCGAGGATGACGACCACGACCGCGGCGATCTCCCCCGGCCCCGGGCGCTCGCCGCCGACCAGGACGGCGAGGACGACGGTGACCGCGGCGTAGGCGGCCACGATCGGGCTCACGATCGAGATCGGGCCGATGGCCAGCGCGCGGTAGAAGGTGAGGTAGGCGACCCCGCCGAGCACGCCGACGACGGCCAGCCAGGCGAGGTCGCCGGCCGAGATCCCCGCCAGCGTCTCGCCGGTCGCCGCCACGAGCACGGCGAGGAAGACGACGGCGACGACGTGGAAGCCGAGCACGACCCGGAAGGCCCCGGTGCGGCGCGAGGCAATCGTCGCCAGGACGTCGGCGCTGCCCCAGGCGAGCGCGGCGCCCAGGCCGAGGCCAATGCCCATCTAGCGCCGCTCGGCGGCCGCCGCCACGAAGGCGGCGAAGGGCTCGAGAAAGCGCCTGTCCACGCGCCACTCCTCCTGGAGCTCCCACTGGACGGCGAGGACGTACTGCCCGCCGTCGAGCTCGACCGCCTCGACGACGCCGTCGGGCGCGCGGGCGACGACCGTGAGGTCGGAGGCCACCTCGTCCAGCGCCTGGTGGTGGAAGCTGTCGACCTCGATCGCGTCGACGCCGAGCGCGGCGTGCAGCCGGCTCCCCCGCTCGATCGTGATTGCGTGGCGCGGGTGCGGCGGCACCTCGTCGGAGCCCGCGAGCGAGGCGCGCTCGACCTCCTTCCATGCCTTCCAGCCCCGGTCCGAGGGGTGCTCGGCCCACTCGGGCCTGACGGAGACGTCCTGGACGAGGGTCCCGCCCAGGGCAACGTTCAGGATCTGCATCCCGCGGCACATGCCGAGGAGGGGAAGCCCGCGGTCGAGGGCGCGCTCGGTCAGCTCGAGCTCGAAGGCGTCGCGGTGCGGCTCCGTGGGCGCCAGGTGCTCGGTCGGCTCCTGCCCGTAGCGCACCGGGTCGATGTCCCGGCCGCCGCCCAGGAGCACGCCGTCGCAGAGGTCGAGCGCGTCGTCGAGCGCGCCCTCGACGCGCGGCAGCGTGAGGCCGACGCCGCCGGCGAGGGCGACCGGCCGCTGGAAGCCGACGGCCGCGTAGTCGCCGAAGTCGTGCTGGGAGAGCGAGAGGCCGATCACGGGCTTCCGGGAGCCGCTCATGACTGGCATTTCTACCCGAGGCGTCCTAGAGTCGGCGCAACTCTGCGGAAGGAGGCCAATGGCGACCGAGAAGACCACCACCGACGCCGGAGGGGCCAACGGCCGCGCCGCCGAGGTCGTCGAGGAGTGGCGGAACGCCGCCTACAACTGCTTCAGCTCGGGCCACAAGTTCTGCCGCGAGGTCTGCCCGGTGATGCAGGTCACGCGCGACGAGCGGCACACGCCGACGGCATTCCACGCGAACGTCGTCGCGATGGACGAAGGCCTGCTGACGATCGAGGACGTCGCCGAGGACTACGTGCACTGCACGATGTGCGGCGCCTGCGAGCTCCGCTGCCCGAACACGCTCTTCACCGGCGACTTCTACCGCTTCCGTCAGCGCACGATCGACGTCGTGCAGGCGATGCGGACGCTTGCGGTCGAGGAGGGAATCCACCAGGAGAACTGGAAGCGCTGGGCCGAGCTCACCGACCGCTGGGGCAACGAGCCGGTGCTCGGCTGGCGCACCGAGACCTCGGCGAGCAAGGTTCGCGCCTGGGCGGCCGGCCTCGACATCCCGACCGGCGGCGAGACGGTCCTCTTCGCCGACTGCGAGGCCGCCTTCTACCGGCCCTCGGTGCCCCGCGCCGTGTCCCTCCTCCTCCAGGCGGCGGGCATCGAGTTCGGCCTCATGAGCCAGCAGTGGTGCTGCGGCGGGCCGATGTGGGAGACCGGCTACGTCGAGATCGCCCACAAGATGGCCGAGCACAACATGATCGACTGGCGCAAGACGGGCACCACGCGGATCATCTGCCTCGACCCGCACGACTACATCACGATCATCGAGCACTACCCGACGCTCGACGACAACTTCGACGAGTTCGAGATCGTGCTCGGAGTCGACCTCGTCGCCGAGCTCATCCGCGAGAACAAGATCCAGCTCACGACCCCGATCGAGCGCACGGTGACCTACCACGATCCGTGCCGCCTGAACAAGCGCCTGGGCAAGTGGCAGTCTCCACGCGAGATCCTGCGCGCGATTCCCGGGCTCACGTTCGTCGACGTCGACCACGTCACGCAGTGGTCGTACTGCTCGGGAGCCGGCTCGAACCTGGCCACGGAGAAGCCGGAGATCACGGCCGAGATCAGCCGAAGGCGGGTCGCGAAAGCGGCGGAGCTCGACGGCGTGGACACGCTCGTCTCCGCGTGCCCCTGGTCGGAGCGGCCGCTGACCGAGCAGGGGAAGACGCAGGGAATCGAGGTCTTCGACATCTTCGAGCTGGTGGCCGAAGCGGCCGGATTCGAGGTCTAATGCCCCTCCCAGCACTACATACCGGCCCCTGGCCCGCGACCCAGGATCTCGCGAGCATTACTGGAAGGAGCATTAGATGGCGGTCGCAGCGCTTCCCGACACCCTGATCGAGGAGCTCGTCGCCATCTGCGGCTCAGACCACGTCTTCACCGGGCGTTCGGCGCTTCTCAACCGCGCCCGCGTGCCCTCTCCCTTCCCGAAGCACAAGTGGGAGGACTACATCCCGCAGGCGGTCGTCCTGCCGACCTCCGCCGAGCAGATCTCCGAGGTCGTGAAGCTCGCCAACCGCGAGCGCGTCCCGGTCGTCCCGCGCGCCGGGGCGACGGGCCTCACCGACGGCGCAGTACCGCTCAAGCACGGGATCCTCGTCGACGTGAAGCTCATGAACCAGATCCTCGAGATCGACATCGAGGACCGCACGGTCACCGTCCAGCCGGGCATCAACATGCTCAAGCTCTCCCAGGAGCTGCAGCCGCTCGGTTTCATCTATCCGGACAACCCGGCGTCGTATCCCTGCTCCCTCGTCGGCGGGCGCATCGGCACGAGCGGCTGGTCGCTGATCGGCGGCCGCTTCGGGCACACCCGCGACCTGGTGATCAGCTTCGAGATCGTGCTCCCGACAGGGGAGATCATCCGCGTCGGCGACGGCGGTGGCGCGAAGGTGAGGAAGTCCTCGTCCGGCTACCAGCTCAAGCACATCTTCATGGGCCACCAGGGGACGCTCGGGATCGTCACCGAGGCGACGCTCGAGCTCGTCAAGCGGCCCGAGGCGGAGTTCTCGGCCTTCTACGCCTACCCGTCCTACCTGGACGCCTGGAAGGCGACCGGCGAGTTCGCGCGCTCAGGGGCGGCGACCCTCGCCGGGGTCGTCCTCTTCGACGAGTGGAAGCTCGCCTACCTCCGTCGCGACGACGAGGCCTACATCCCCCAGCCCGAGTGGGTGAAGGGCGTTGTCGCGGTCGCCATGTACGGGAACGAGGACGAGGTGAGAGCCTCGGCGAAGCGCATGCTCAAGATCGGCAACGCCTCGGGCGGCACGTACCTGGGCGACGAGATCTCGCAGGGCGACTGGGCCTCCCGGCACGACCGCTACGCGACCCCGCAGCACGGACGCACGCGGGACGGCCAGGTCGCGCTCATGAGCTGGCACTGCGAGGACGCCGCGATCCTCTACTCGCAGCTCCCGGCCGTGCGGGAGAAGTGGCATGCCGTCGCCGCGAGCCTGCGCGAGCGCTTCGACATGTTCGACGACTGGGGCATGTTCGCCTACACGAACGGGGCCTTCAAGTCGTGGGGCGACTACCTCACCGAGATCGACATCGGCATCTGGGAGATGAAGTGGGACGACGAGAGCTGGGCCGCCTGGGTGGACGCCAAGCGCGAGATCGCCCGCATCGCCATCGAGCACGGCGGCTCCATCTCCGCCTGCCACGGCTCCTGCCGCGAGGGCGAGGTCGACCTCGTCCCGCTCGAGCTCGGCGGCGGCTTCGAGGTCATGAAGAAGATCAAGCGGACGCTCGACCCGAACAACATCATGAACCCAGGCAAGTACCTGCTCGACCAGGCCTACGAGGAGGTGGAGGCGTGATCGGCTTCAGGCTCTCGGCGCAGAAGCCGCCGGAGGCGAAGCAGATCAAGGACGACGTGATCATGCGCTTCGACCACGTCTACGAGGTAGACCCCTCGCTCATGACCGAGCACACGCCCCAGCAGGACATCCCTGCGTGGGACACGCTGCGGATCGTCGAGAGCCGCTGGGAGCACCTCGCGTGGATGCACGACCACTTCGCGGATAGCGTCGTCTCCGGCGAGGAGCTTCTGAAGGAGATCGAGGCGGAGGAGTAAGACCCGTTTCGAAATGCGGCCCGGCGGGTCGTGAGCGGGCTCGCCGCCACTTCCCTGGACTGGGCATCCTCGGGGCCCCGCGCCAACTTGCGGTCGCGCCTCCCAGGCGAGATGATCGCCCCGGGATCGCCAAAGGAGGAGAGGCATGAAGTTCAGCTACACGACGCTGCTCGACTACCCGCTCGCGGATTCGCTCGAGCACATCAAGAAGGCCGACGAGCTGGGCTACTACGCGTGCTACGCAGCCGACGAGACGTGGCACAAGGACCTCTGGCTGCTCTACGCGGCAGCCGCCGACAAGACGAAGAACGTGCGCTTCGGGCCGAACCTCTCGAGCGTCTATCTCCGCGAGCCGACGCTCATCTGCCAGGCGCTCGCCACCCTCGACGAGCTCACGGGCGGACGCGCGGAAGGGGTGATCTCCTGCGGCAACTTCGGGATGCTCGCGCAGTACGGCGTCGACTGGAAGACGATCAAGCCGTTGTCGCGGGTCAAGGAGGCGCACGAGGTCATGCGCACCTTCCTCGACGACGGAGTGATCACGTACGAGGGCCAGTTCCACCGCTACAACGGGCTCTTCACCTTCGCGCGGCCTGTGCAGGAGCGGCTTCCCCTCTACATCGGCGCCATGCGCGGGCCCAAGTCGATGCAGCTCGCCGGAGAGGTGTCCGACGGCGTCCACAGCGCGCTGGGATACAACAAGGCCTGGTACGACTACGTCGTCGAGAACGTGAAGGTCGGCGCCGAGCGGGCCGGGCGCGACTGGACGACGCTCGACATCGGCGCCTGGTGCGTCATCACGTGCGGGCCCGACTCGGAGAAGGCGAAGACGGCAGCGCGCGCGATCGTCACCTTCTATCTCTCCTCCCAGCCGGACGAGCAGTTCGAGGCCCACGGCATCGATCCGGCCGAGACGAAGGCAATCGTCGAGGTCCTCGGCACCGGAGACCTCGAGAAGGCGTACGAGATGACGACGCCCGAGATCGCCGACAAGCTCTCGATCGCCGGCACGCCCGAGGAGTGCGTGGCCAAGATCCAGGAGATGGAGTCGGCCGGCGTCAACCACATGATCCTCTGCATCACCGACCCCTACATCCTGAAGCTGTTCGCCCAGAGAGACGTCGACGTCCCGGACGTCCGGGGACAGCTCCAGCTCATCGCGGACGAGGTGATGCCCGCCTTCAGCACCGCAGGGGTGGCAAGCTAGAGGAACCATGGCCGTCGGCGGGGTCCTGGTACCGCCGCTCCAGCACCAGAGAGATGCTCCCGCGCGCCCGTAGGGCGAATCGCCACGCCGCCGAGCAACCGGAGCGGGACCCCTTCCGCCGCTGCCCGATCGAGCAGGCGCCTGCCCTCGGAGACGACGTCGGCGTCGATGGTGCTCACGGCTTCGGCGGCCGGTCGCGGGCCATGCACGATTGTACGCACGCGCCGGGCCTCGTTTCTCATGGTGCTTGCGCCCACGGCTCGGCGGTTGGAGAATCGAATCCACCCCGCGGAAGGAGGCCCAGCGAGATGGCGCGCGACCCCAAGCACGACGTCCTCTTCGAGCCGATCCAGATCGGCCCGAAGACGATGAAGAACCGCTTCTACCAGATCCCGCACTGCAACGGCTTCGGCTCCGAGAAGCCCTTGAGCCAGGCGCACTTCCGGGCCATGAAGGCGGAGGGAGGCTACGCGGCGGTCTGCACCGAGTACTGCTCGATCCACCCCGAGTCGGACGACACGCATCGCGTCTCCGCGCGCCTCTGGGACGACGACGACATCAAGAACCTCTCGCTCATGTGCGACATGCTCCACGAGCACGGCGCGCTCGCCGCCGCCGAGCTCTGGTACGGCGGCCCGCACGCGCCGTGCATGGAGTCGCGCTGCGTCCCGCGCGCGCCCTCGCAGATCCCGAGCGACTTCGAGCACCTCACGTACCCGAAGGAGATGGACAAGGACGACATCCGGGAGGTGCAGGGCTTCTACGTCGTGGCCGCGAAGCGGGCGCGCGAAGCGGGCTTCGACATCGTCTACGTCTACGGCTCCCACTCCTACCTCCCGCAGCAGTTCCTGACCCCCTACTACAACCGCCGCACCGACGAGTACGGCGGCTCCTTCGAGAACCGGGCCCGGTTCTGGCGCGAGACGATCGAACAGGTGCGCGACGGGGTCGGCGACGACTGCGCGATCGCCGTGCGCATGTCCACGGACATGTTCATGGGCGACGCGGGCACGCAGCTCGAGCGCGACTGTCTCCCCTTCGTCGAGCTCTGCGACGAGATCGTCGACGTCTGGGACATCAACGTGTCCGGCATCTCCGAGTGGGGCGAGGACGCGACCCCGTCGCGCTTCTACGAGTCCGGCCGCCAGCTTCCCTGGCAGGCCGCGGTCAAGGCCGTGGCGAAGAAGCCCGTGCTCGGCGTCGGCCGTTTCACGAACCCCGACGTGATGGTCGACGCGATCACCGCGGGGAAGCTCGACATCATCGCCACCTGCCGCCCCTCGATCTCGGACCCGTGGCTGCCGCGCAAGATCGACGAGGGACGCCTCGACGACATCCGCGAGTGCATCGGCTGCAACATCTGCATCTCCCGCTGGGAGATCGGCGGCCCGCCGCTCATCTGCACGCAGAACGCGACCGCCGGCGAGGAGTACCGGCGCGGCTGGCACCCTGAGAAGTTCGAGCCGGCGCGAAACGCCGACAACGACGTCCTCGTCGTCGGCGCCGGCCCCGCCGGGATGGAGTGCGCCATGATCCTCGGCAAGCGCGGCATGCGCCGGGTGCACCTGGTCGAGGCAGGCGACGACATGGGCGGCGGGATGCGCTGGATCCCGCAGCTGCCCGGCCTGGGCGAGTGGGCCCGCGTCGTCAACTACCGCAAGATCCAGATCGACAAGCTCAAGAACGTCGAGTTCGTACCGAACACGAGGCTCGACGCGCAGGGCGTCAAGGAGTACGGCGCCGAGATCGTTGTCATCGCCACCGGCGCCTACTGGGCGACCGACGGGCTCAACGGCTGCACGCACGACACGATCCCGGGCGCCAACGCGAGCGTCCCCTGGCAGCTCACCCCCGAGCAGATCATGTTCGCGGGCAAGGACGTGCCGGGCGAGAGCGTGCTCATCCTCGACAACGACGGCTACTTCATGGGCGTCTCCCTCGCCGAGAAGCTGGCCCGGGACGGCAAGAAGGTCACGCTGATGACGCACTTGGGGCACATCGCGCCCTACATGCACTTCACGCTCGAGGCGCCGAACCAGCACCGGATCCTCCACAAGCTCGGCGTCGAGATCGTCACCTACCACATGCCGACGAAGCTCGAGGAGGGCCGTGTCCTCGCCGCCCACGTCTTCGACGAGGAGGAGCACGAGCACGAGTTCGCGACGGACGCGGTCGTGCTCGTGACGCAGCGGCGCTCCGACGAAGCGCTCTACCGGGAGCTCAAGGACTCGGTGGGGATCGACGCCCTCCAGGCCGAGGGCGTCACCGGCTTCTTCCGGATCGGCGACTGCGAGGCCCCGCGGCTCACGGCCGACGCGGTCTTCTCCGGTCACCGGCTGGCGCGTGAGATCGACACGGACAACCCGGAGGCGCCGCTGCCCTTCAAGCGCGAGCGGAGGGTCGTCGAGCGCGAGGCCGTTCTGGCGTAGTCGATGAAGGTCGTGGTCTGCGTCAAGCAGGTCGGGTCGCTGGGGGACGAAGTCGAGTTCACGGACGACGAGCGCGACGTCGACCCCGACTACCTCGACTTCGCCCTCAACGAGTGGGACTCGTACGCGGCCGAGGAGGCGCTTCGCGTTCGCGACGCGGCCGGGGAGGGCGCGGTCGTGGCCGTCACCGTCGGCGACAAGGACGCGGAGGACGCGATGCGCCGGGCGCTCGCCATGGGAGTCGACCGCGGCGTCCGGGTGTGGTCGGACGAGCTGGCCGGGGCCGACCCGATCACGGTCGCGCGGGCGCTCGCGGAGGTAGTGCGCTCCGAGAGCCCCGACCTCGTCCTCTGCGGCGTCCAGTCGAGCGACGCCGTTCAGGCGGCAACCGGGACGGCGCTCGCCGAGGAGCTCGGCCTGCCGCGGGTCGCCGTCGTGACGAAGCTCGAGCTCGGGAGCGGCACTGCGACTGTCCACCGCGAGCTCGAGGGCGGGCTCGTGGACGTGGTCGAGGTCGACATGCCGGCAGTGCTCACGATCCAGACCGGGATCAACGAGCCACGGTACGCGACGCTGCGCGCGATCAAGCAGGCCGAGCAGCAGGAGATCGAGGTGCGCGAGCCCGGCGAACTCGGGGCCCCGGCGGCCCACGTGCGGCGGATGCTCGTGCCGCCGAAGGGCGAGGGCGCCGAGATCCTCGACGGCGATCCAGCAGCCATCGCGGGCCGGATCAAGGAGATCGTCGAGGAGCGGCTAAAGGCATGAGGCGCGCCTCTCGTATGCACGCGACCTCTTGGGGCACCCCGGCCCACCACCCGCTGCGAGCGTATCGACGAAATCCGCGCGCGTGGTGCGCGGATCGTGACGGGTCTGCAACGAGGTGTGAAGAATGAAGACCCTCGTCGTCGCCGAGCACGTTCGCGGCGAGCTGCGGCCGATCAGCCTCGAGCTCGTAACCGCTGCCAGGAGCCTCGGAGGGCCGGTCGAGGTGGCGGTGATCGCCGCCGACCCCTCGGCGTTCACCGACGCTTTGAACGTCGAGGGAGTCGACGAGATCCTCGCCGTCGGGGTAGACCGCGACGAGTTCGAGAACGACGTCTACCAGCGCGCAGTCGAGCAGCTGATCGCCGAGCGCGAGCCGCGGGTCGTCCTGCTCGGCTTCACGGTCAACTCGATGGGCTACGGGCCCGCGCTCGCCGCCAAGCTGGGCACCGGGTTCGCCTCCGACGTGTTCGGGCTGCGCGAGGAGGACGGCGAGCTCGTCGCGGAGCGGTCCTTCTACGGCGCCAAGGTGAACGGGGACGTCGACTTCCCCGGGCACGAGCGGGTCGTCCTGCTCGCCCGCGCGACGGCGTGGCCGCCGGCCGAGGGCGCCGGCTCCGCCGGCATCACGGAGGTGAGCGTCGAGCCCGTCGCCCCGCGGGCGCGACACAAGGACTGGGTGGAGGTGCAGGCCGGCGACGTCGACATCACCACCGCCGACTTCCTGCTCTCGGTGGGCCGCGGGATCGGCGACAAGGAGAGCCTGGAGCAGTTCGAGCAGCTGGCAGACGCCATGGGCGCGACGCTCTCCTCCTCGCGCCCGCTCGTCGACGCCGGCTGGATGTCGGGCGCGCGCCAGGTCGGCCAGTCCGGCAAGACGGTGAAGCCGAAGGTGTACCTCGCGCTCGGGATCTCCGGAGCGGTCCAGCACCTCGCCGGCATGAAGACGAGCGGCACGATCATCGCCGTCAACACCGACCCCGAGGCTGCGATCTTCAACGTGGCCCATTACGGAGCGGTGGCTGACCTCTTCGAGGTCGCAGAGGAGCTCGAGAAGCTCTTTTGAGAACCCGAAGCAGAATGAAGCCTTGTGCCGTAGCGACGTCCTGCTTCGAGTTCTGATGCCCGTCCTGCTGGGCGCCGAGGAGACACGCGAGACCTTCGCCGGCCTGGAGACCTGGCAGATCGTCCTGTGGTACGTCCTCATCGCCGTCTCCGTGGCGATCTTCCTCTTCGGCGCCGGCCGCCTCGTCCTCAAGTACCGCCGCGGGCGCACGCGGGCACCGGTCGGGAACCTGGCGGAGCGCGCGTTGCGAACCGCAAAGGTCGTCGCCACGCATGCCTGGATCCGCCGGCGCGACCCGCTCTCGGGACTGGGGCACCTGCTCGTCTTCTACGGCTTCGTCGTCCTCTTCATCGGGACGGCGATCTTGGCCTTTCAGGACGACTTCGCCGAGCCTGTCCTCGGCTTCGACTTCTGGCAGGGCTGGTTCTACCTCGGCTACTCGCTCTTCCTGGATGTCTTCGGCGTCGCGCTGATCGTCGGGCTCAGCGTCTTCGCCGTGAAGCGGGGCGTGCTGCGGCCGTTCCGGCTCTCCTACTGGCGGCCGGTCGAGGCGGCACCCCCGCTCGCGGACGAGGCCAGGCGCTACCGGCTCGGCGACTGGGTCTTCCTCGCAAGCCTCCTCTTCCTCGCGCTCACCGGCTTCCTCCTCGAGGCGTTCCGCATCGCCGCGGACGACCCGAGCTTCGAGGTGTGGGCGCCGTTCGGCTGGCTCATCGGACAGGCGTTCATCGCCCTCGGGTTCGACGGCGGGGCCGCCGAGTCCGCCCGGGCAGTGACCTGGTGGGTGCACGGCGTGTTCGCGCTCTTCTGGGTCTCCTCGATCCCGTTCACGAAGGCGGTGCACATGCTGGCCGGGCCGGCCGGCGTGGCGGCCAAGGACGAGCGCGCGGGGAGCGCCCTCCCGCCGCTGCCGACGAACGCGAAGCCGGAGGAGGTCGGGTACGCCACCATCGACGCGCTGGCTCCCAAGCACCTGCTCGACCTTGACGCGTGCACGAAGTGCGGCAAGTGCCACGCCGCCTGCCCGGCGACCGTGAGCGGCTACCCGCTCTCCCCCCGGGACCTGGTGCTCGACTTGCGCGAGGTCGCGGAGGGCGCGATGGGAAACCGGGCGGCGCTCGGTATCCCGCCGCGCTTCCCCGAGCACGCCGAGATCCTCGGGACGATCAAGCCGGAGACCCTCTGGTCGTGCATGCAGTGCATGGCGTGCGTCGAGATCTGCCCGGTCGGCATCGAGCACGTCCCGATCATCAACCAGATGCGCCGGGCGCTCGTCGAGCGCGGCGAGATGGACGGGCAGCTCCAGCAGACGCTGGAGACGATCTACACGTCGGGCAACTCGTTCGGCGAGGCGAAGCGGAAGCGCGGCCGCTGGGCGAAGGACCTCGACTTCGACGTGAAGGACGCGCGCAAGGAGCCCGCGGAGATCCTCTGGTTCGTGGGCGACTACGCCTCCTTCGACCCGCGGAACCAGCGCATCAGCCAGGCGCTCGCTCGGGTCCTGCGGGAAGCGGGGGTCGACTTCGGGATCCTCTACGACGGCGAGAGGACGGCGGGGAACGACGTGCGCCGCGTCGGCGAGGAGGGCCTCTGGTCGTCGCTCGCCGAGGAGAACGTCGAGACGATCTCGGGCTGCCGTTTCAGCCGTATCCTCACCTCCGACCCGCACACGTTCAACACGCTCAAGAACGAGTACCCGCAGCTGGGCGGGAGCTGGACCGTGATCCACCACTCGCAGCTCCTGCTGGAGCTGCTCGAAGCCGGCCGTCTACGGCCGCGCAAGGGCCTCGGCTACCGCGTCACGTACCACGACCCGTGCACGCTCGGACGCTACAACGGCGTGTACGACGAGCCACGGCGCGTGCTCGCCCACGTCGGCTGCGAGCTGGTCGAGATGCCGCGGAACCGCGACAACTCCTTCTGCTGCGGCGCCGGTGGCGGACGGATCTGGATGAAGGAGCTCAAGTCCGAGGACGCCCAGCGCCCGAGCGAGAGCCGCATCGACGAGGCAGTCGGGCTTGCGGGGATCGACTTCTTCGTGGTCGCGTGCCCGAAGGACGTGACGATGTACGAGGACGCGATCAAGACGTCAGGCCACCAGGGCGAGATCGAGCTGCGGGAGCTGTCCGAGCTCGTGCTCGAGTCGCTGGCACCGCCGCCGTAGCCCGCGCTCGCCCGCGCGCAAGCATGAGGGGGGAGATTGCAGCAAGATTGGAGTGAGCGTGGCACGGATCCTCATCGCCGAGCACGACCCGCACGTCAGCGCCGGCCTCGAAAAGCGGCTGCGCGACAGCGGCTTCGCAACGCGCGTGGCCGACAACGGCGAACAGGCGAGGAAGCTGAGCCTGACGGAAGCGTTCGATCTTCTCATCCTCGACTTGAGCCTTCCGAAACAGGACGGGTTTCACGTGTTGCAGGAGCTCCGTTCACGCGGCAAGAGGCTGCCGGTGATCGTGCTCGCGGACCCGAACCAGCGCGACGTCGCCCGCTGTCTGGAGAGCGGAGCCGACGACTACATGCGGAAGCCCCTTCAGCTCGACGAGCTGGTCGCGCGGGTGAGGACGAGGCTCCGTCGGGCCACGAGCCGAACGCCGAGCGTCCTGAGCGCGGGCGACGTTCGGCTCGACCTGAAGACCCGTTCCGCGGCTGTCGGCGACAGAGCCGTCCACCTGACGCCCCGCGAGTTCTCACTGCTCGAGACGTTCCTCCGTCACGCCGACGAGGTCCTCAGCCGCGAGCAGATTCTCTCGCAGGTGTGGGGCTACTACTTCGAGCCGAGCACGAACCTCGTCAGCGTCTACGTCAACTCGCTCCGCAGGAAGCTCGGCGACGAGGTCATCGAGACCGTGCGCGGAGTGGGCTACCGCCTGCGCGGCCGGTAACCCCCGGCAGTCGGGGCCTGCCCTCGACCCGCGCGCCCCGGCAGGTCAGAATCCCCGCGACACCGAGGAGAGGAGACTCGTGAGCAAGGAGACCGCCTTCTACCCCCGCCTGCAAGCGCTGACCGACGAGTGGATGGACCTCTTCGGCTACTGGGCGCCGACGGTCGTCACCGACACCGCGGAGGAGTACCGCGCCGTCCGCGAGACGGCAGGGCTGATGGACTTCACGATGCTGCGGAAGGTCAGCCTCGACGGTCCGGGCGCGCTCGACCTCGTCAACTCGATCGTGACGCGGGACGTCTCGAAGCTCACCCAGGGGCGTATCGCCTACGGCGCGCTGACCGACGACGACGGAAAGATGGTCGACGACTGCACGACGATGATGCGGGCGCACGACAGCGTCCGCTTTTGCGGGGCGAACGACCGCGACTACGAGATCTTCAGCGCCGCGGCGGAGGGCTCGAACATCCGGGTGCGGGAGCACACGGACGCTACGCCGCACCTCTGCCTCCAGGGGCCGAGGAGCCGCGAGATCCTCCAGGGACTGACGACCTCGGACCTGTCCAACGCCGCGTTCCCCTACTACACCTTCAAGCAGGAGGTGGACATCGCCGGCGTCCCCGTCTTCATGACCCGGCTCGGCTACACGGCCGAGCTCGGCTACGAGCTCTGGGTCGAGCGCGAACGCGCCTTCGAGCTCTGGGACGCGCTCCTCGAGGCCGGCGAGCCGCAGGGCATGAAGCTGATCGGGATGATCGCGCTCGACCTCTTCCGCATCGAGGGAGGGTTCATCATCGGCGGCATCGAGTACGACGCGACGGTCTCGCCCTACGAGTGCGGCCTCGGCTGGTCCGTGGACCTGGCGAAGGGCGAGTTCCAGGGGAGGCAGGCGCTCGCGCGCGACGAGACGACGACGCAGCTGCGCCTGACGAGCGTCGTGCTCGAGCGCGGCGGCGACGAGGCGAGCGGGGCTCCTCTCTGGGCCGGCGACGAGGAGGTCGGACTCGTCACGCAGGCGATCGTGTCGCCCTTCCTCGGCGGACGCACGCTCGGGCTCGCAAAGATCCGGAAGGACCTCAACCGGCCCGGGCAGGACGTCGTCGCGCAGGTCGGCGAGGACCAGGTCGAGGGCGAGGTCGTCAGCCATCCCGTCTACGACCCGGAGCGCAAGCGGGCCAAGGAGAGCTAGGCGCGGGCGCACGCGTGATTTTCGGCACGAGTAGGTAGAGTTCGCCCGAGCTCCCGTGCCGATCGTCGACGTGATGAGCACCCGCCTCGTCCAGGCGGACCCTGACGAGAGCGTGCGCGTCGCCAGCCGGCGCATGGCGGCCTCCGGCGTCGGCTCGGTCACAGTGTGCGACGGGGCCCGGCTCGTCGGGATCCTCACCGAGCGGGACGTGCTGCGGCTCGCGGGCGACGGCGTCGACCTCGACAGGGTTCGGGTCGGCGAAGCGATGACGCGGGAGGTCGTCACGATCTCGCCGGACGCCGACCTCCTCGCCGCAGCGCGCCTTATGGACGAGCGCCGGATCCGGCATCTGCCCGTCGTCGAGGGCGAGAACGTCCTCGGCATCGCCGGCATCCGCGACGTGCTTGCGGCACTCGCGGAGGCACTCTGGCGGACGCACGACGAGGCCGTCCACGAGACGGCCCGCAGCCTCCTTTCGCACAGGTCGTAGCCCGGACGCTGAGCCGAGGGCTTGACAACCCGGCCGATGTTTAGTCAAATGTCTAAGTCACTTGACTAAGGAGAGTGCCATGGGTCAGCGAAACACGTTCCATTCCTCGCCGCAGGAGGCGTTGCAGGCGCCTCCCGAGGAGTTCCTCTACGTCGCCTGCCTGCACGAGGGCACCGGCGTCGAGGCTCCCGACTTCCTCGCCGTCGTCGACGCGGAGGACGGGCGCATCATCCACGAGACGCCGATGCCGAACGTCGGCGACGAGCTTCACCACTACGGTTGGAACCGCTGCTCGTCCGCCTGCCACGGCCCCGACCGCTCGCACCTGATCATGCCCGGCTTCCGCTCGTCCCGGATCCACGTCCTGAACGTCGCCGACGCCCCACGCCGGCCGACGATCGAGAAGGTGATCGAGCCGGCAGAGCTGATCGGGGAGACCGGCCTTTCGCGGCCGCACACCGTCCACTGCATGCCGGGCGACAACGTCGTCATCGCCATGCTCGGCGACGCCGACGGCAACGCGGCCGGCGGCTTCGCCGTGCTCGACTCGAAGACCTTCGAGATCAAGGGCCGCTGGGAGAACGGCGGGCCGCGCCCGCCGATGAACTACGACTTCTGGTACCAGCCACGCGGCAACGCCTTCGTCTCCTCCGAGTTCGGCGAGCCGAACGCGTTCGAGCCGGGCTTCGACCTCGCCGACGTCCAGGCCGGCCGGTACGGGCAGAGACTCCACTTCTGGAACCTCGCGGAGCGGACGCTCGAGCAGACGATCGACCTGGGCGAGCAGGGGCTCGTCCCGCTGGAGATCAGGTTCCTGCACGACCCGGACGCGGCGGAGGGATTCGTCGGCGTCGCGCTCTCGAGCAACGTGTGGCGCTTCGCCCGCAACGGGACGTGGTCGGCCGAGCCGGTGATCACGACCGACCCGGTCGAGCTCGAGGGCTGGCCGTTCCCGGTCCCGTCGCTGATCACCGATCTCGTCCTCTCGATGGACGACAAGGCGCTCTACTTCTCGAACTGGCTCCACGGCGACCTGCGCCGGTACGACGTCTCCGATCCGGCCAGCCCGAAGCTGACCGGCCGGCTCTGGCTCGGCGGCCTGCTCGGGAAGCCGAGCGACGCCGGGCGCGAGCTGAACGGCGGACCGCAGATGCTCCAGCTCTCGCTCGACGGGAAGCGCCTCTACGTGACGAACTCGCTCTACTCGACCTGGGACAACCAGTTCTATCCTGAGCTGCGCTCGTGGCTGCTCAAGGTCGACATCGCGGACGACGGCTCCATGGAGGTGGACAGGGACTTCTTCGTCGACTTCCACGACCGGCCGGGTGGCCCGGCCCGGGCGCACGAGGTGCGGCTCCAGGGAGGCGACTGCACGACGGAGATCTTCCAGTGATCTTTGGACATCACGGCTTCGGCGAGGAGATCCTGCTCGGCTCGCTGGCGGCGGGAGGGACGACCGCAGCGACCGGGCTCCTCCTCTTCGGCCGGGCCAAGCTCGACGCGGTCCTGCGGTGGCTGAGCCGCAGGTAGTCCGGACTCAGGAGGAGGCGTTCCTCGACGCGGCCGAACGCCTCCTCCTCGAGCTCGGCTACCC
>Ga0268386_10001356_pt1 | contig 16732 bp, 15 predicted proteins | sample RVTome_15_FD_200260 | JGI IMG/M metagenome (GOLD analysis project Ga0268386, IMG submission 200260) | Soil microbial communities from uranium-contaminated site in the Upper Colorado River Basin, Wyoming, United States - RVT150D86... ...
GAGGACATTCGGCGCCGGCTGACCTCCGAGACCCAAGCCGAGGTCCGCCGGACCGATATAGAGGGCATCCACCCCTTCCACTGCGGCGACTCGATCGATGTCCGCTACGGCACCGGCGGTCTCCACCTGGATGACCACGAATGGGCGCTCGTCGAAGGGGCCTACTCGCCTCGTCTGCATCCCGAAGGAGCGACCACCTTTCGTGGCGTGCCTGGTGGCGTGAACCGCCTCTAGTGCGTCTCCGGCCGACTCGACCAGGGGGACGATGATCCCCGCCGCACCGAGGTCCAGGGCCCGACCGATGCGCCCCAGGTCGATCGACTCCACCCGGACCAACCCGGCGACGCCGTAGCCGGCAATGACCGTGAACAGCGAGGCGTCGAGCTGGCCGATGTCGACCCCATGTTGGGTGTCGATGCAGATGAAGTCGGGACCGGCGGCGGCGGCGGCGTCGACGACCGCGGCGTGCCCCGTCATGCACCAGAAACCATGGATGACCTCTAGCGAGCGGAGGGACTCGGCGTTGGACATGTCGTTCTACGTTACGCCTGGCACCATTCGCCCATGAGCACGCTGCGGTTCGGGATCTCCGATCTCCCTCCCGAGGACGGTGACGACGCCGGGTTCCTCGACGATCTCGTGGCCCAAGGTCACCGTGCCCTCGAGCTCCCCTTCACCGGAGGGTTTCCCTGGAAGGAGAAGCGGTGTCTGTCCTTCGCCCAGCTCGCCACCGAGAGGGACATCCGGCTCTCGGTCCACGCCCCATACTTCGCCGGGCTGACCATCCCCGAAGAGGAAAAGGGGAAGCAGTCGGTGTATGCCATGGAGCACACCATGAAACTAGGAAAATGGCTCGGCGCTCCGGTCATCGTCGCCCATTTCGGTGCCACCTACGACGAGGACCCCGCGGCTCTCATGGACCGGATTCGGTCCCGGCTCGACTTCATCGGGCCCAAGGTGGAGTCACTTGGAGTCGGGCTGGGCCTCGAGACGTCGGGAAAGAAGAGCTCCTTCGGCAGCCTGGGAGACATCGCCCAACTGGCCGCCGAGTACAGCTTTGTCCGACCCGTGGTCGACTGGGCACACATCCACGCCATGACCAACGGAGGCTTGACGTCTAAGGCGGCATTCATCTCGGTCCTCGCCTTCGTCCGGGACAGTTTCCCGGGCTGGATGATCTCCCCGCTACAGGTGCAGTTCTCCGACAACCAGTTCGGTGACGCTGGTGAGATTCGGCACGTGGCGTATGGCGAGGGCACGTTACGGGTGGGCCCGCTCATCGAGGCCGTGGAGGAGTTGGGCATGTCGATGGTGCTCATCTCCGAGGCGAGGGACATGAAGAGCCATCGACTGATCTGGGACGAGGTGCAGGAGACGCTGACGCGTCGGGCGGCGCCGGTCGGTCGCCCACTGGCTTCGGTGAAGGTCGACTTTCCCTCCCCGGTTCGGGTGATCAAGGAAGGGGACCGGTTCATCGCGGCCGGCGTGGACCGGCCGATCACTTTCTCCAACATCGACAAGGTCTTCTTCCCCGAGGTCGGGTACACCAAGGGCGACCTCATCCAGTACTACCAGTCAGTGTCTCCCCTGCTGATGCCACATCTCGCCGGCAGGCCCATCTCCATGTCCCGGTATCCGGACGGGATCACCGGTCAGACCTTCTACGAGAAGCGGGCGCCCGGCCACCAACCCGACTGGATGAGGACCGCGCCGGTGGTCTCCGACTCCCAAGGAGGGATCATCGACTTCCTCCTCGCCGACTCACCCGAGGCGCTCATGTGGTTCGCCAACATGGGGTGCATCGAGTTCCACCCATTCCACGCCACCACACCCGACCTGGACAAACCGACATATGCGATCTTCGATTTCGACCCGGCCGAGGGGGCGGTCTGGGACCAGGTGGCGGGGGCGGCCCAACTGCTCAAGATCGCTCTCGGCCAGTTGGGATTGGTCGGATACCCCAAGCTTTCGGGGTCGAGGGGCATCCACGTCTACGTGCCGCTCGATCGGGAGCACACCCACTCCCGGGTCCGACGGTTCGTCGGGGTCGTCGGGGACTACCTGGCGGCGGCCAATCCGGCTGACATCACCATGGAATGGGACAAGCCGAAGCGGACGGGCAAGGTCTTCGTCGACCACAACAGGAACGCATCCGGACAGACAGTCGCTTCGGTCTACTCGGTGCGACCCCGGGCCGGCGCCCCCGTTGCGGCCCCCCTCACCTGGGACGAGGTCGGCCCCATCGCCAATGGTGACCTGACCATCGTCAACGTCTGGGACCGGTTCCAGAGGTACGGCGACCTGTTCGCCCCTGTGACCCAGGGCGGGCAAACCCTGGATGCAGCCGAGGAGGCATTGGGGATCAGAGACGAGTAGGCCACGAGAGGCCCCGGACCGATCGTTGGCCCCGCGTTCATCCCCGGTCGGTAGGGTTAGGGCATGGATCTCTACGCCCGCGTCAACATCCTGGGTGGGCTGTCCGTCCGACTTCCCCGGGGTGGTCTCGACGAGGCGATACCCCTCGACAACGACCCGATCGGGCGGGCCCGCAACTGGGAACAGCAGGGTGTCGACTTTCTTCACATCGTCGATCTCGACGCAGCCGCCTACGGCGACTATCGCAACCGTGACCTCATCCGGAGGCTGATCGACGAGGTCGACATCCCGGTTCAGGTTGCCGGGGGGATCCGGTCCGAGGGTGAGGGGGAGAGGCTCTTGGAAAGTGGAGCGTGGCGAGTCGTCATGGGCACGGCCGCCATCGAGAACCAAATCATGGTCTGGGAGATGTGCCGCGATCACCCGGACAAGATCGTGGTTTCCCTGGACGTGCGTCCCAACGAGGAGGTGGCCACCAGAGGGTGGACCCAGAACAGCGGCCGGTTCCTCGAAGAGGTGCTCATCGAGATGTCGTCTGCGGGCGCCGTCGCGTTTCTCGTGGCCGAGGCGGGTCGGGATGCCCTAAGCGAGCCGCCCAACCTGCAGATCCTCGCCGAGGCGCTGGCCACCGTCGAGGATCCGGTCATCGCCGCGGGAGGGGTCCGTGACCTCGAAGACCTGCGCAAATTGATGCTTCTCGAGACGGCGGGTCGATTCCTCAGCGGCGTCGTCGTCGGCCGCGAGGTCACGGCCGGCCGTTTCACCGTCGAGGAGGCCAAGCAAGTCATCGCCGGTGGCGGGCCCACACGCGCTCCGGGTGGCATAACGACGACTCGGACCCCGGTCGGTGTCTCCTCGTTGACCGCCTCTCTCGATTTCTATCAGGACGTCCTTGGGTTCAATCAGGTCCGGTCGCCTTCCGAGGGTGTCATCGCCGCGGTGGTCGAAGCGGCGCCGGGACAGCACATCGAGTTGGTGGAGGGCGGCTCGGCGCGACCCGAGTCGCTGGTGTTCCACGTCCAAGACCAGCCGCGTTGGAAGGACCACCTGGCGAGCTTGGGCGTGAGCGCAGCCGTCGAGGGACCACGTCTGGTGCTCACCGATCCCGACGGTCTGCGGATCGTCCTCGAGTAGGGATCACTCGACCAGCGTTCGGGATTGCTCGCGCAGGAACTGCCTCAGGTACCAGGGACCGCCTCCCCCTGCACCCGATGTCCCCGACCCCTTCCAGCCGCCGAACGACTGGATGTCGGGCCATGCCCCCGTGGTTGCTCCAGCGGCTCGATTCACGTATGTGACGCCGGCTTGGATTCCCCGGAACCATCGTTCGATCTCGCTCACATCGCCGGTGAAGAGACCGGCGGTGAGGCCAAACGGGGTGTCGTTGGACTTCTCGAGGCCCTCCTCGAGCCCGGAGACCTTGGCGACCGCGACGAAAGGGACGAACAACTCCCGATCCCAGACCCACGAGCCCCCGGGCGCGGTGACCACGGTGGGCTCGACGAAGTTGCCCCTCGCCAGGTCGCCATCTTCGATGACGCTTCCTCCTGCGAGGACCTTGCCGCCACTCGACTGGACCTCGCTCACGGCCTCTTTGAACCGCTGCACAGCGTCCTCGTCGATGACCGGGCCCATGTACACGTCCCGATCGGAAGGGACACCGACCTTGATCTTGCGGGTGCGTGCCACCAATCTGTCGACGAACTCTTCGTAGACGTCGTCTTCGACGAAGACCCGCGAGGTAGCCGAGCACTTCTGACCGCTCAGCCCGAACGCGCCCCGAGCGACGCCTTCGGCGGCGACGTCCAGGTCGGCCGTGGCGGTGACTACCACCGGGTTCTTTCCCCCCATCTCGGCTGTGACCGGTTTGGGACGTCTCTCGTTCACCGTGCGGTAGAGGTACATCCCCACTTCGTGAGAGCCGGTGAACGTGAGTCCGTCGAGGTCGTCGTGATGTGCCAGGTAGTCACCGATCTCGTCTCCACCTGTCACCACGTGGAGCGCTCCGGCGGGGAGTCCCGCCTCGCGCATGACGCGATAGAACTCGAGGGCCATCAGCGCTCCGGTGTTCGACGGCTTGATCACGACGGTGTTGCCGGTGATGAGGGCTCCGATCGAGGGCCCTCCGGCGAGGGCGAGCGGAAAGTTGAACGGTGAGATGACCCCCCAGACTCCCCAAGGTCGCGCCACCGAGATGTTGTGCTCATTTGCGCTGAGGGAGCCGAGGGGGCGAACGAATCCTTCGTTGTCGGTGATCAGCCTGGAGTAATAGCGGAGAAATTCCACGGTCTCGGCAGCATCACCGAGAGCCTCGAGCCGATTCTTGCCGATCTCGAAGGTGAGGAGGGCTCCCAGGTCGAACACCTGGGACTCCATGATGTCGGCTGCGCTCAGCATCAGGTCGCGTCGCGTCTCCCAACCGAGTGCCTCCCACTCCGGCTGATAGGCCTTGGCGGCGGCGATGGCGTCGTCGACGTCCCGCTGGTTGGCCTGTGCGTAGCGCCCGACCACGATGTCGTGGTCGATCGGCGACGTTTCTTCGAACTTCTCGCGGTCGGTCCGACTGTCACCGTTCACGATGACCCCGTGGATCTGGCCCAGTCTGGAGTCGGCCTCCACCACCGCCTTCTCGTAAGCGATGTTGAGCTCCTCGTTGTCGGGTGACATCGTGGCGTAAGTGATCTTCACGGCCATTCCGCTGTCCTCTCACACGGGGCTGATTGGAGCGGACGATACCTGTCATGAGGGGAATGAGTCGCTAGACCGATTCCGCCCTGGGTGCGGTGTTCCGATATCCCTGACATGGCCAGTCGAGCCGTCGCAACGCTCCTGGCGTCACGCCACGAGCGGTCTCGCCTCCATCGGATCGTGGTCCGGGTGGGTGCTGCCGCCGCGTGGGTCGCTACCGCGATCTATTTGGTGGCCGGCGTCTTCACGGGCGACGAGAGCATGCTGATCGAGGCGATCGGCCCGCTCCTCGCCGCCACTCTGATGACTCTCCAGATCCTCCTTGGACGAGAGGATGGCGGCATTGCCCTCCTGGGATCGGGCCTGGTGGTCGCGGTCTGGTACTCGGCCTTTGGCGACGAAGGAACGATCGTCCCGGCCGCGGTCGCCCTGGTGATCATCGCCTCACTCGGCATGCTGTTCGTCACCAGCCACCGAACCGCGGTGGCGGGCACCATGGCCGTCGTCCTCTTTGCGATTCCGTTCCTCTGGGATCTGGAATCCGACCAGCGCGTCATGCTGGGGTCGATCATGGCCTTGAGCTACGTGATGGCTTTTCTCATCTTCAACTCGATTCAAAGCACGTCCGCCGCCCTCAACGCCCGCTACCAGATGCTGTTCGAGGAGTCGCCGACCGCGGCGCTGGAAGAGGACTGGTCGGAGGCGATCGCCTATGTGCGCTCGGAATACACCGGCAAGCCGGGACGCATCAAGCAGTTTCTCGGCGCCTATCCCGCGGTGGTGCGGCGTGCGGTCGCCAAGGCCAGGATCCTCCGCGCCAACGAGGCGGCCCTCGCGCTTCTCGAAATCGACGATGTGGCTCATTTCCTCGGCTATCGACACCCGGACGTGGTGACGGACGACACCATGGAGACCTTCATCAGCGCCCTTGTCGCGTTATACGAGGGTTCCGCCACCTGGGAGCACGAGGTGCCCAACCGGCGCAAGTCCGGTGAGCTGCAATGGCTGCAGAGCCGTTCTGTGGACACCTCCACTGGTGCCCAGGGCGGCTCCATCGTTGTGGCTCTTGCCGACATCACCCACATGAAAGCGCGCAACGAGGCGATGGCCGCCATGGTCAAGGCGAAAGACGAGTTCATCGCCAGTGTCAGCCATGAGCTTCGCACCCCCCTGACCGCGGTCATCGGGCTGACTTCGGAGATGGCGGCGACCCCCGGCATGGGTCCCGAGGAGCGTGAGGAGCTGCTGGCTCTCGTGGCACAACAGGCGTCCGAGATGGCCAACATCGTCGACGACCTGTTGGTGGCGGCGCGCGCCGAGATGGGGACGGTGGCCGTCGACTTTCAGGAGATGGATCTCATCGACGAGCTGACCTCGACACTCGACGGTCTCGGCATGACCGTCGACATGCCGGTGGAAGGCCCACCGCGCGTCGTCGCCGACCCCCGCCGCGTTCGTCAGATCCTGCGCAACCTGCTCACTAATGCCCAGCGCTACGGCGGGCCGAAACGGCGCATCACCACCGGCGCACTGCGCGACCGGGTGTGGCTGGAGGTCCGGGACAATGGAGCAGGGATTCCCGATGATGAGGCGGATCACATATTCGAGCCCTACGTGACCGGGCACTCCGGCGCACAGGGCTCGGTGGGTCTGGGATTGGCGGTGGCCCGGCAACTCGCCGAGTTGATGGGCGGGTCCCTTCAATATGAGAGAAGCGCCGGGGAAAGTGTCTTCCGGTTGCAGCTGCCCCTGAGCGATGCGCGTCGGCCGGCTCTGGCTTCACAGTCAGATTCGCTCTAGCTAACTTCTACGGTGATGCCGGTCCTTTCATCACCAATCCTCTACTGGCCGCTGTTGTTGTTGGGGGCTTATGTTCTGGGTTCGATCCCGTTCGCCCAAGTCTTGGGTCGCGTCAAGGGATTCGACCTCCGCGTGGTCGGCTCGGGCAACGTAGGCGCAGGCAACCTGACCCGCAGTGCAGGATGGCCTTGGGGGTTGGCTGCCGGGATCCTCGACGGTCTCAAGGGCCTGGTCCCGGTGTGGCTCTGTCTGCGCAGCGGGCTGGGCCCCGGCGCGGCCGGTCTGGTGGGGGTGTCCGCGGTGATCGGCCACAACTGGTCGATCTTCATGCGTGGCCGCTCCGGTCGCGGGTTGGCGACGGCCTTCGGCATGATCGTGGCCCTGCACCTCCCCCTCGCGATCTGGACTACGGGATGGGCCCTGGTCGGATGGAAGATCGGAAGTGGTCTCGCCGGGTTCCTCGGCTGGGGGCTCCTGCCGATCGTGAGCATCGCCCTGGGAGCACCGGTCACCGAGAGCATCGTGATCGTCCTGCTCGCTTTTGTCATCGTGGGCCGGCGGATGCAGGGGAATCCCGGTGACGAGATGGACACGGCTTCGATGATGCGACGCGCCCTGTACGACAGAGACCTCGTGGCCGAGGGGTCGGGTGAAACGGCTGACGATCCGCTGACTCCGTGAGCCCGAAGAGAGTCTTTTGGATCGCCGCGATCGCCGCCGTCTTGTACGGCGGGTTCGCCTACTGGGTCGTGACCAACCCGAACTTCGACCTCCCTCCGATCCGGGGCGCCGCATTGGCCATCGTCGCTCTCGCCGCCTTGTGCCAGATCGCGGCGAAGTTGTTCTTTGGCCTGCTGTTCAAGGAGTCGATTCAGGAGACGGGCTCCGACGTGAGAGCGTGGTCGGCCTTCAAGGCCGCCCTGGTCGGTGCCGGGGTGGCCCGGTTGATTCCCGCCGGGGGAGCCATAACACCGGTGGCGATGTCATGGACCGTGCGCGATGAGCTCGAGGAGAGCACTGCCGGCCCGGCCATCCGCGCAGTCCTCCTCAACTACGCCGGGCTGCTCATGATGGCCGGAGCCGGGATCCTCGTGGAGCGTCCCGGGAGGGCGATACCCGTACTGGGCACATCCCTGATAGTGATCGCCCCCATCGTTTTCATCATCGGGCTCCTATTGATGTTCGGTTCGGGCAAGCTGGGCAGCCTCGTACGCTTCTTCCCGTCGTTCATCCGGGAGAAGGTCGAGTCGTCCATGATCAACCACGCCCCCGGATGGGAGTCTCAGATCTATCTCTGGGCTCGTCTGGTGCTCGAGGCGGCGGCCTTCTGGCTGGTGATGGTGGCGTTCGGCATCGACCTCACGGTCAGCCAGGCCGTAGCGACCTACGCTGCGTCTCAGATCGTCGGCGGGCTTCCCGGCATGCCGGGCGGTCTCGGGGTGACCGAAGGGGCCATCACCGCCATCCTGGCGGCCTACGGCTTCCCGGTTTCGACGACCCTGGCCCCGGTCCTGGTGTACCGGGTCGTCTCGTACTGGCTCCCCTCCGCCCTCAGCCTTCTCGCCGGAGGCTCGACCTTCCTCCGCTCCGACGAGGCAAAGGCAGTCGCCGAAGCCGGTTAGCCTCGATTCATGGCCGACACAGTCTCCTTCGATCTCACCAACCAGGACGGCGAGCGAATCAGCAGCAACGACTTCTCCGGCAAGAAGTACATCATGTTCTTCTATCCCCGAGCGATGACGCCGGGGTGCACCACCGAGTCATGTGACTTCCGTGACAGCTACTCCGAGTTCAACGAGGCTGGATACGAGGTGATCGGTGTGAGCCCCGACCCACCGTCGCGTAACCGCAAGTTCAAGGAGAAAGAGGGTCTCACCTTCGACCTGCTCTCCGACGAGGACCATACGCTGGCCGAGTCCCTGGGAGCCTGGGGCGAGAAGAGGATGTATGGCAAGACCAGCGAAGGCCTCATTCGCTCCACCTTCGTCATCGACGACCAAGGCCAGGTGGTCCAGGCCTACCGGAACATTCGCGCCGCGGGTCACGTCGCCAGGGTCAAGGCCGATCTGCTGGAGTCCTGATCCGTTCTGTGAACGCTGGCGGCGCGTGACGCGCCGTAAACCTTCACAGAACGGGTTCAACCCCCCATTTCGTGCCCGGTCAGGTTCTCGAGCGCCTTGACCAGGGCGTGGTTGCCCTCGTCGCCGTGACCGCGCGCCTGGAGCGATCGATAGAGCTGAAAGACCAGGGCCACCCCGGGCAGGGCCATCCCCAACTCGTCCGCCGCTTCCAGGACCAGCCGGAGATCCTTCAGCTGCAGGTCGATGGTGAAGCCGGGTCGCCAATCGCGTTCGATCATCTGCGGCCCCCGGTTCGACAACATCCACGAGCCGGCAGCGCCGCCCTCCACTGCGGCCAGAGTCCGCCGCAGGTCGAGCCCGGCAGCGTCGGCGAGCATCAGCGCCTCCGAGGCGGCGAGCTGGTTGAGGACGACCAACACCTGGTTGACTGCTTTCACCATCTGGCCCGAGCCGGGCTCTTCGCCGACGTGGACGATCGAGGTCGCGTAGGCCTCCATAAATGGCCTGATCCGCTCCAGCACCACGGCGTCACCCCCTGCCATGACGGCCAGCGTCCCTCGCTGGGCACCCTCGGAACCACCCGACACCGGGGCATCCATCCACGCGATGCCCAGCTCGGCTGCCGCCGAGGCGAATTGCCTGGTGGCCACCGGCGAGATGGTCGAGTGGTCGACCAGGACGTCGCCCTCGGTCATGCCGTGGATGACCCCGTAGTCACCAAAGACCACTTCTTCGACGTCAGGTGTGTCCGACACGCACACGAAGACGATGTCCGACTCGGGGCCCACGTCCTGGGGAGTCTCGGCGACGTTGGCCTCGAGCCCCTCGGTCTTGGTGCTCGTGCGATTCCAGACGGTCAATGGATGGCCGGCCGCGATGAGGTTGGCGGCCATTCCCCTGCCCATTATCCCCAGCCCGATGTATCCGAGACGTGTCATGCCGTCGCACCATAGAGACCTGCTAAACCGGGTCCCATGCCCAGCCAGAGACTCGACAACGCATTGGCCGCGGAACTCGCCGAGCTGCGTGAAAGCGGCACCGACAAGGGCGCCGAGTCGGTGGTGATCGACATCGTGGCTCCGCGAGCCGGGCTGGGGCCCAGATATCGCCTCGCCGGTAGTGAGGGCGAGTTCCTCCGAATGAACTCGAACAGCTATCTCGGCCTGTCGTCACATCCTGCCGTCGTCGCTGCCGAGGAGGCCGCCACTCGTCGCTTCGGCGCCGGGCCCGGGGCCGTGCGTTTCATATCGGGCACCTATCAGCCCCACGTCGATCTAGAGCGTCGGCTTGCCGCGTTCCACGGCCGAGAGTCGGCCATCATCTACTCCTCGGCCTATGCCGCCGTGATCTCCACGCTAACCTCGCTGATCACCCGAGACACGGTGGTGCTCTCCGACGAGCTCAACCACAGCTGCATCATCAACGCAATTCGGATGAGCCGGCCGGCGGCGCGGGCGGTCTACCCGCATCTCGACATGGCGGCGCTCGATGCCGAATTGGTGGGCGCCGTCGAGCTGGGGAATCGGGTGGTGATCGTGACGGACGGGGTCTTCTCGATGCGGGGCGACTTCGCAGATCTCGCCGTCATGGGCGAGGTCGCCGCTACGCACGACCAATCCTTCGCCGAGAACGTGGTGGTGGTGGTTGACGACTCACATGGTGTGGGGGCCTATGGCGCCACGGGCCGCGGAACCGAAGAGGTCGCGTCGGGACGGGCCGACGTGCTCATCGGGACGTTGGGAAAGGCCTTGGGGGTCAACGGCGGTTACGTGACCGGGTCGGTCACTGTCACCACCTTTCTCCGGGAGAAGGGTCCGATGTACATCTACTCCAACCCGATCACCGCCGGGGAGGCCGCTGCCGCCGAGATGTCGGTCTCGATCCTCGACTCGGCCGAAGGCCATGAGCTCCTGGCGCATCTCGGGATGCTGACCTCCAAGTTCGAATCGGGTTTGGTCGACGCCGGGTTCGAGACCATTCCCGGCCCCCATCCCATTGTCCCTTTGATGGTCCGTGACACCGAGAAAACCGCCGCCCTCGTGACACACCTCTACGAGAACGGGGTCCTGGCCACGGGTCTCAACTACCCGGTCGTGCCTCGCGGAGACGAGGAGATTCGCTTCCAGGTGAACGCCGACCACACCGTCGCCGACGTCGACTACCTATTGCAGACCCTCCGGGACTTCTGACCGAACCTCACGCCCTTCGCCGGTAGCAGATGTTCCAGAGTTCGGTCCACCTGGACCCGTCGTCGCGGCTGCCCTGCCAGGACCACTCCAGCGAATTCGCCGTGATCTGGGAGAAAACCATGCGCTGCACCTTTGTTTCCCCGCCTTCTGGGACGGGCTGGGTGCGCAACTCCATGTCTCCACCGTCGAGCCCACCGGTGAAGACGAGATAACCCCCGCTGCTGTCGACCCAGGTCTGTCGCCACAGCCGGGCTCTCTCGTCGTAGACCGAGACGCTGTGACCGGAGAGTTTCCCGTCGTCGGTGGCGAAGTTCTCCTCGATGACGCAGTCGCCGAAGAGACGGGTGATGCGGTTGGTGCCGGTCTGCCTTTCACCCTCCTCGCCTCCCGTCTGCTCGGCGGGCCAGGAGAGGTCCCAGTCCCCCAACCAGAAATCGAACTGACGGGCATCGGCTGAGCTGCATGGTGCTGGGGCCTCGGCCATGTTGTCCGACCCTACCGTTCAAGCTTCGTCGACGACCACCAGAATCTCGCCCGCTTCGACCTGGTCATCGGCGGCGCACAGCACTTGGGACACGGTGCCACCGTGTGGGGCACGCAAGGTGTGTTCCATCTTCATAGCCTCCATGACCAACAGGCCAACGCCCTCCGATATCGTGTCGCCGACGGCCACTTCGACCCTGATGACGCGGCCGGGCATCGGGGCGTGCAGGGAGCCGGAGTCCTCCTCGGCCTCCTTGACGGGAAAACGTGGGACCACCACGAGTCGCGCCGGCCCCGCCACCGAATCGACGTGACGTATGTCGCCATACCGTGCCACCTCGAACCGATGCTCCTCATCGCCGATGGCCAAGGCCACGTGATGGGGGGAGCCGGCTCGCACCGTTACGGTTCCGAGACCACCGACGGCAAAGGGCCGGGACATGTCGTACCGGATGTCATGGGTTCCATGGTCTCCCACATAGGCACGGTGCGGTCGCTGGCTTGGGGAGTTGCGCCACCCCGAGGGGATCGGTGTCAATACCCGCGCCGACCTTCGCTCTTCGGCCTGGTCGGCGATCGCCGCGGCGAGACTCGCCAGCCGTTCGCCGGCTTCGTCGAGCAATGGCCGACCCAACACGCGCGCGTCGTTGCGTTGGAGGAAGTGGGTGTCGGTCTCACCGGTGGCGAATTCGGGATGCTCGAGGATGTGAACCAGGAGCTCTCGGTTGGTGGTCAGGCCGTGGATATGCGCTCGACGCAGCGCGCTGGCGAGGAGACGGGTTGCTGTTTCCCGGTTGGATGCATGGGCGACGACTTTGGCGAGCATCGGGTCGTAATGGACCGTCACCGTTGAGCCAGCCTCGACGGCCGAGTCAACACGGAGACCTTGGAATTCGGGGAACTCGAACCCGAGGATCGGGCCGGTGACAGGAAGGTAGTCGTTGCGTGGGTCCTCGGCGTAGAGCCTGGCTTCGATGGCGTGGCCGTCGAGACGGGGGCGGGTGCCCGGGAGGTCCAGGCCCTCTTCCACCTCGAACTGGAGACGAACGAGGTCGAGACCCGTGACGAGCTCGGTGACGGCATGTTCCACTTGAAGACGGGTGTTCATCTCGAGGAAGTAGAACTTGTCGTCCTGGTAGAGGAACTCCACCGTCCCGGCGCCTCCATAACCAACAGACTCGGCGACTTCGATGGCCGCCTGCGACATCTCCGCCCTGGTCTCGGAGTCGAGAGCCGAAGAGGGGGCTTCCTCGATGACCTTCTGATGACGTCTCTGGATCGAGCACTCCCGCTCGTGAAGCGAGATCACACGACCGCGCCGGTCGCCGAAAACCTGGATCTCGATGTGACGGGGAGCGGTGAGATACTTCTCCAGGAACAGTGTTCCGTCGCCGAAGGCGCCGACGGCCTCTCTTTGGGCCGACCGAATGGCATCGATCAACCCGTCCGGTGAAGAAACGAGCCGCATCCCCTTGCCACCACCTCCGGCCGAAGCCTTTACCAGTACGGGGAAGCCGAGCGTCATCGCCGAACTGGCGACCGCTGAGAGCCCGGCGAGCTCGATGGACGGCAGCGTCGGGACACCGAGCGCATCCACCAACTTCTTCGCAGCGAGTTTGGAGCCCATGATCTCGATGACCGCAGGGTTCGGGCCGATCCAGGTCAGGTCGGCTTCGATCACTGCCCGGGCGAAGGACGCGTTCTCGGCGAGGAACCCGTAACCGGGATGGATCGTGTCGGCCCCGGTTTCCTTGGCCGCGGCGAGCACCGACTCGATGTCGAGGTATGTCTCGGCCGGCGTTACCCCCGGGAGCAGCACGGCTTGGTCCGCCTCGCGCGTGTGCGGCTCGCCGGCGTCTGCCTCCGAGTAGATTGCGACGGTCGCATACCCCATCTCGCGACATGTTCGGAAGATTCGGCGCGCAACCTCACCCCGGTTGGCGACGAGAACCTTTGAGATCATCGGTCGTGAGGCTACCGGAGCGGCTCCAGGTAGAAATCCGGGGCCCGGTAGACTCGTCACATGGACAACGAGACCAAGTCTCGATTTCCGTCCGTCCCCGTAGCCATCCTGGTTCTCGTCATTGGGTTGGGTCTGCTCACGTTCTGGGGGGTCCGAACAGTCATTTCGGCCATCCCGACACCGGGCGACATCGCCAGCGTGTTCGAGCCGGAGCCATACGAGGAGATCGGGCCGGTGACGATCACGGCGATTCGCGACCTGGCCCAGTTGACGACGGTCGAGACAGTTCAATACACGATCGTGGAGAAGGGCACCGACGAAGGTTGGCTTGCCTGGGCCCGCGGTGACGCACTGCGCATGTTCGCCGTGGCCCGGATCGGCGCCGGCGTGGACCTCAGTGACCTCACCGTGCGTGACATCGACGTCGGTGAGGACGGTGTCGTCGAGATCCGGTTACCAGCTGCCACCATCCAGTACGTCGACCCCGACGAGGAAGCCACCCAGGTGCTCGAGCGCGATGTGGGGATACTCACCAGCGGCGATCCTGGCCTCGAATCGGATGTGCGTCGCATCGCCGATGAGGTGCTCGTCGAAAACGCCCTCGAACAGGGCATCCTCGACCAGGCCGAAGGAAATGCCCGGCGCGTTCTGACCGATTTCCTCCTCAGCCTGGGTTATGCCGATGTCTCGGTCGACTTCGACGAGCCGTTGCCTACATCCTGAAGACGCCAAACCGGTCGGTCCCCTCGACCGGCCCGGAGTGAATCGCCGAGAGGGCGATTCCCAGCACGGTGCGAGTCTGCCTGGGATCGATCAACCCGTCGTCGCGCACGCGGGCGGTTGAGAAATAGGCTTGCTCCGACTCCTCCATCATTCTGGTGAGCTCGGCATTCCGCTCCGCATCGGCCGTCTCGTCGAATTCGAGGCCCTGTGACTCGGCGGACTGCCTGGCCACGATCGACATGACACCGGCGAGTTGCTTGGCGCCCATGACGGCGACCTTGTGGTTGGGGTAGCCGAAGACGAATCTTGGCTCGTACGCCCGACCCGACATGCCGTAGTTTCCAGCCCCGTAGGAAACGCCGGCCATGAGTGAGACATGAGGCACCTCCGAGTTGGCGACGGCATTGATCATCTTGGCCCCGTCCTTGATGATGCCCCCCTGCTCGTACTCCTTGCCCACCATGTACCCGGTGGTGTTGTGGATGAAGAGGATCGGGGTGTCGTAGCGGTTGCACAGCTGGATGAACTCGGTGGTCTTCTTTGCCTCCTCGCTGAAGAGGACCCCTTGCTGGTTGGCGATGACGCCAATCGGGTAGCCGTGGAGTGAGCCCCAGCCGTTGAGGATCGACATCCCGTACACCGCCTTGTACTCCTCGAACTCCGAGCCATCCAGGGTGCGGGCGAGTATCTCCCTCATGTCGAATGGCACCCTGAGATCGGAAGGGATCACACCGAGGATCTCATCTGGGTCGTGGATCGGCTCGACGGATTCGCGGGTCGGCCCGTATCCCAGCTTCCGCCAGTTGAAGTGACCGACGATGTCTCTTCCCATGCGGATCGCCTCGTGCTCGTCGTCGGCGAAGTAGTCAGACAGACCCGAGATCCTCGAGTGCATCTCGGCTCCGCCAAGTTCCTCGTCGGTCGACTCCTCGCCAGTGGCCATCTTCACCAGAGGCGGGCCACCGAGAAATACCTTGGCCTGCTCCCGAACCATGACCGCGTAGTCACACATCGCGGGGAAGTACGCCCCTCCGGCGGTGGAGCTGCCAAAGACGATGGCCACCGTCGGGATGCCTTGCTTGGAGAGTCGGGTCAGGTTGCGGAACCACTTACCGCCGACCAAGAAGACGTCCGCCTGGTCGGGGAGGTCGGCGCCACCCGACTCCACCAGGTTGACGAGGGGGAGCCGGTTCTCCATGGCGATGTCCATGATCCGAAGCGACTTGGCCAGGGTGTATCGGTTGAAGACCCCTGCCTGACTGGTCGGGTCGTTGGCGAGGATGGCACATTCCACCCCGCTGATGACTCCGATGCCGGTGACCACATTGGCCCCGAGCGGCTTGTCCGTGCCCCATGCGGCCAATGTGGACAGCTCGAGGAAAGGGGAGTCGCGGTCGACGAGGAGCTCGATGCGCTCTCGAGGGAGGAGCTTGCCACGTTCGCGATGCCGCTCGAGGTACTTCTCGCCGCCGCCAAGCCGAGCCTCGGCCTGGAGGCCCTCGAACTCGGCGAGCTTGGCCTCCATCGCCGTGCGGTTGGCCCGGTAGTCCTCAGAGCGCGTATCGAGGCGCGACTTCAGCACCTGCATGGCGGTCAGGGTAGTTGTGAGGGCTCAGCCGCTGTGGACTGCCGATTCCTGGTAGGGCTCGAGCATGATGCACTCGCCGGGGCACTCTTCGGCGGACTCGATGACATCGTCGATGAGGCCGTCGGGCACCCTGGCGAGACCCCGAGCGCCATCGGGTGCTTGCTCGCCATCGAACACCACGGTGTTGCCGAAGTGCTTGGCCTCCTCCTTGACGACCCAGAGGCCATCGTCCCGGCCGACGAAGACGTCGGGGGTGATCTCCTCACAGATTCCATCGCCGGTGCAGAGGTCCTGATCGATCCAGACCATTAGCTTGGTTGCGTCGGCCATACCCTCAAGTTAGATGGTCGGCGTCCGCTACCCAATTCAGATTGGACGAGTGACGATGCAAGAGGTTCTCGACAGGCTCCAGGAAATGGTCGGTCAGGAGGTCGGTGTCGGCGACTGGTGGGAGATGACTCAAGATCGGGTCGACGCCTTCGCCGAGGCCACCGACGACCACCAATTCATCCACGTCGATCCCGAACTGGCGGCGCAGACGCCATTCGGCGGGACCATCGCCCACGGGTTTCTCACCCTGTCGATGACGGTTGCCATGGGCACCGACGTCCCCCTCGACGTGGGCAGCCCTCTCATGGGCGTGAACTACGGGCTCGACAAAGTCCGATTCCCGGCGCCGGTGCCTGTGGGCTCGAGAATCCGGGTCCGGGTGCGACTCGACGAGGTGTCACAGGTCCCCGGTGGCCTCCATCTCAAACAGACCTTCACCACCGAGATCGAAGGCGAGGCGAAGCCGGCGATGATCGCCGAGCGGCTCACCCGGCTCTACTACTGAGATCGT
>Ga0268386_10001357_pt1 | contig 16729 bp, 15 predicted proteins | sample RVTome_15_FD_200260 | JGI IMG/M metagenome (GOLD analysis project Ga0268386, IMG submission 200260) | Soil microbial communities from uranium-contaminated site in the Upper Colorado River Basin, Wyoming, United States - RVT150D86... ...
GTCGACGCACAGCCCGTGGCGGAAGCGCGACTGCAGCCGCTCCTCCATCCCGAGCTCCTGGGGCGGCCGGTCGGAGGCGATCACGATCTGGCGATCCTTCTGGTGCAACGCGTTGAAGGTGTGGAAGAACTCGGTCTGCGTCTCCTCGCGCTTGGCCAGGAACTGGATGTCGTCCACGAGCAGCACGTCCACGTCCCGGTACCGCGCCGCGAACTGGTAGCCCTGGCGCTCGCGGACGGCCTTGATGAACTCCGCCATGAAGCTTTCGCTCGTCACGTACTTGACGCGCAGCCGCGGGGACAGCCCGAACATCTGGTGGCCGATCGCGACGAGCAGGTGCGTCTTGCCCAGACCCACGCCGCCGTAGATGAACAGGGGGTTGTACGCCTTCGACGGCGGCGTGTCGGCCACCGCCATGGCGGCCGCATGCGCGAACCGGTTCGATGGGCCAGCCACGAAGGTCCCGAACGTGTAGTTCGGGAACGGGAGCCCCGGGGCACCGAACGACGACGGCCCGCCCGACGCGGCCGACGTCGCCCTGGTGTGCTCGACGTCCCGAGGTTCCGGCGGAGGCGATCCGCGTTGCGGCGCAGTTTCGTTGGGCGGTGCCGAACCGAATTCGACGCGAACCGGGAGCCCGAGCGCGTCGGTCGCCGCCTGCTGGATCAGCTCGACGTAGTTCTTGGCGAGCCACTCGCGCACGTACTCGGACGGCGCGACCACCTCGAGGACTCCGTCGTGGAGGCTCGTCGCCCGGACGCCCTGGAACCACATCGAGAACGAGCTCTCGCTGAGCTCGGCCTGGGCGCGCTCGACGACGTGCGCCCACGTCCGCCCGGCTGCTTCCTCGTACGATGCGACGGCCACTAGATATCCACAGCGCCTTTCCACAGTTGTGGAAACGTTGGGGAAGCCATGGCTCCGCGCGGGGAGGGACCGCGTCGCCGGAGGGAAGCGCGCGGGATGATAGCACCGGGGTTTTCCCAACCGCTCGCCTCTCGTGGGCTCTTGTCACACTTTCTCTCTCGGTTCGGGCGACGGGCCGTTCGGCGATGCTTGGGTATACTCCGCGGACCGCACGACCGACCCTTCCGAGATCAATGGCCAAACGAACCTTCCAGCCGAACAATCGCCGCCGCCACAAGCGGCACGGGTTCCGCGTCCGCATGCGGACACGGGCGGGCCGATCGATCCTGGCGCGACGCCGCGCGAAGGGCCGTGCCCGCCTGTCCGCCTAGCCGGGCGGACGACACGAACGTCGATCGCGTCCTCGGTGATGGCAGGGCGTTCCACGCAGACCGGGTGGTACTGTTTGTCGCGCCCGGGACCGGATCGGCGGCATTCGTCGCCGGCCGTCGGGTCGGCGGCGCGGTCCTTCGCAACCGGGCCCGGCGCATCCTGCGGGCCGCGTGGCGGGAGCTCGCGCCCAGGGTCGTGGAGGGATACGACGTGGTCCTGGTCGCCAGGGCGACGATCGCCGGAGCCCGGACGCATGAGCTGGTGTCGGAGGTCGAGGGGTTGCTCACGCGCGCGCAGGTGATCCGGTGACGAGGCGCCTCCGCGAGGTCGTCTGGACGCTCGGGACGCCGGTCAGGCTCCTTCTGATCGGCCTCATCCGGCTGTACCAGGTCACGCTCTCGGGCTGGCTGGGCGGGCAGTGCCGCTTCTCCCCCACCTGCTCCCGCTACGCAGAGCAGGCGATCCGAAGGCACGGCGCCGTCCGGGGCACCGCGCTCGCCGCCTGGCGACTCGCGCGGTGTGGACCGTTCACCAAGGGCGGAGTCGACCATGTGCCTCCCGCCCGATCGGGAGCGCGAGAGTATGACCGCGTAATAACAGGCGGGTCTCGGTGATCGCGTTCGCCCCGTGGCAGGCGCTGCTCGACGCGCTCGGCTGGGTCCTCGCCGAGATCTACGACCTCGTCCCGAACTACGGGGTCTCGATCATCCTGCTCACCGTCGTGATCCGGTTGATCCTGCTCCCCCTCGGCATCAAACAGATCCGCTCGATGCAGCACATGCAGATCGTCCAGCCCCGGATCAAGCAGCTCCAGCAGAAGTACAAGGGGAACAAGCAACGTCAGCAGGAAGAGATCATGAAGCTCTACCGCGAGTACGGGGTGAACCCGTTCTCGGGCTGTTGGCCGGTCCTGCTGCAGTTCCCCATCCTCATCGCGATGTATTCGGTCCTTCGCTGGCCCCAGCACCCGATCCACGTCCCGCAGGAGAGTGAGCTGTACACGGAGGTCACCCAGCAGATCCCGCAGACGACGCCGGACGGCGAGCCGATCACGAGCCAGGCGGAGCTCGACGAGCTCGGCCTTCCGGGACCATCCGCGGGCACGACGTTCCTCGGGGTCAACCTGCTGTGCTCGGCGGGACTCCCGTGGCAGGAGGCGCCGAGCACGTTGCCCGACCGCGTCACGGTGAACGGCGAGGCGGTCGAGATCGTCTACCCGGTCGACTGCGCCTCGACCGCGCTGGAGCGCGTCCCCTACTACGTGTTCGCCGTCCTGATGTTCGCGACGACCTTCTACCAGCAGCGTCAGATGCAGAAGGCGAGCCCTCCGGGCGCCGCCTCTCAGCAGCAGCAGGCGCTGCTGAAGGTGATGCCGATCCTGTTCGGCGTGTTCGGGATCTTCTTCCCCGCGGGGCTGGTGCTCTACTGGACGACCTCGAACCTGTGGCAGATCGGGCAGCAGCACTTCATGCTGAAGACGCGCCCCACGGAGGAGGACCTGGCGGCCAACGCCCGCTCGAAGCCGCAGAAGGCCGAGAAGAAGGGCTTCATGGCCTCGATGATGGATCGAGCGGAGCGGGAGCGGAAGCGCCGGGGGGCCACGCAAGGCAGCCCGGGGAGCGGGAAACCGGGGACCCCCAAGTCCGGGAACCCCAAGTCCGGGCCCAAGAAGCCGGGGTCCGGCCCTCGAAAGCCCGGCGACGGAGGCAGCGGTGGAGGAGATCCGAAGAAGCGGCCCAAGCGTTGAGGAGGCGGTCGAAACCGCATTGGGCGAGCTCGGCGTCAGCGAGCAGGAGGCCGACGTCGAGGTGGTCCAGGAGCCGCGCCAGGGCGTCTTCGGGGTCGGAGCTCAGGAGGCCGTCGTCGTCGTACGGGTGCGATCGCGCCCCGATCCCGTGAGCGACGAGGAGCTCGAGGACCAGGCGGAGCTCGCGGCGGACTTCCTGGAGGGGCTGCTCGACCGCATGGGCATCGCCGCCACGGTCGAGCCGGTCACGGAGTCCGGAACGATGTACGTCGACGTGATCGGCACGGACCCCGACGACGAGGACATGGGTCTCCTGATCGGGCGTCACGGCCAGACTCTGGAGGCGCTGCAGGAGCTCACCCGGGCGGTCATCGGGCAGCGGCTCGAGGCTCGGCCGAGGGTCGTTGTCGACGTCGAGGACTACCGCAAGCGCCAGCTGGACCGGCTTACCGCCCGGGTGCGCGAGGCCGCCGAACGCGTCGCGCATACGGGTCTCAGCGAGAAGCTGGAACCGATGAACGCCTTCCTGCGGAAGATCGTCCACGACACGGTGGCCGAGGTCAGCGGCGCCGAGAGCTCGAGCGAGGGTGAGGGCGTCGACCGCCGGGTCGTGATCCGCCCCAGGGCGTGAACCCCTGGACCTCAAGGTCCCGTTTCACGTGAAACACACCTCGGAAGCCGCGGCCCTTCGTGAGCAGGCCGCTCGCGTGGGAGCCGATCTCGACGAGGAACAGGCGGGGAAGCTCCTGCGGTACGAGCGGCTGCTCGTGGCGCGCGCGGTTCCGATGGGGCTGATCGCCGAGCGCGACGCCGACCAGATCCGCTCGCGCCACCTCCTGGATAGTCTGCGCGCCGCGCCGCTGATGGCCGAGGCGGAGGACACGTACGACCTCGGCTCGGGGGCCGGCCTACCCGGGCTGGTGATCGCGATCGCCCGCCCGAACCTGCGGGTGGGCCTGGTCGACAGCCGGCAGAGGCGGATCGCGTTCCTCGAGCTCGCGATCGAGGAGTTGGACCTGACCAACGCGGCCATCTGCCCCGTCCGGGCCGCGAGCCTCACGGTTCCCGTGGACGTATGCACGGCCCGCGCGTTCGCCCCGGTCGCCCGCACGTGGAAGGTGGCCGAGCGCCTGCTTCGCCCCGGCGGGCGGCTCATCTACTTCGCGGGTCGGGGGATGGAGACGGAGCCCGCCATCCGTGGGATCCCTTCGGACGCACGGGTCCTAGACGTGTTCGGCACGGCCGTGCTTGAAAGCGCAGGGCCGCTGGTTATCATGGCGCGGCAGTGACGGAGCCCTCAGCCCCCCGGGCAGCCCGTTCGTCGTCGTCCACGTCCAGGAATTCGTCTACCGGGCGCTCTGCGGCGCAGGGCAAGCCAGTTCCTTCGTCGGTCCGCAAAGGCGTTCCGAAGAGGCGTCCCAAAGAGCAAGGGAGCGGCGGCGGCGCTCGGCCCGCCCGTATCATCGCGATCGCCAACCAGAAGGGCGGCGTGGGCAAGAGCACGACCGCCGTGAGCCTCGGCGCCGCGTTGGCCGAGCTCGGGCTCGGGGTCCTGGTCGTGGATCTCGACCCGCAGGGCAACGCCTCGACCGGCCTAGGGATCCGCCACGAGGCCCGGGACGTGACGGTCTACGACGTGCTCGCGGCCGAGGCGCCGATCGAGGGGGCCGTCGTCCCCACCCAGCTCGACAACCTGTTCGCGATCCCGTCGACGATCGACCTCGCCGGCGCCGAGATCGAGCTCGTGAGCCAATTCTCGAGGGAGCAGCGGCTCCGGCGGGCGATCGAGCCGCTGCGGCGGGGTGCCTACGACTACGTCTTCCTGGACTGCCCGCCCTCCCTGGGCCTGCTGACCGTGAATGCGCTCGCCGCGGCCGAGGAGCTCATCGTGCCGATCCAGTGCGAGTACTACGCGCTCGAGGGGCTTGGGCAGCTCCTGCGGAACGTCCGCCTCGTGCAGCAGAACGTGAACCCCGGCCTGCGCCTCACCGGGATCGTCATGACGATGTTCGACCCGCGGACGAAACTGTCTGAGCAGGTGGTCGACGAGGTCAGGCGGTACTTCGGCGACCGGGTGTACCGGACGATCATCCCCCGCACCGTCCGGCTCTCCGAGGCCCCGGGCTTCGGGCTCCCCATCACCCGCTACGACCCCGGGTCGAAGGGAGCGGAGTCGTACCGGCAGCTCGCGCGCGAGGTCCACGAACGGCCGCCGGACGAGTCCCCACTACCGGCGATGGAGGAGATCCCCTCGGTGGTCGTCACGCCGCCCGAGCCCGTGGCGGCCCGCGCACCGCGCCCGCTCGTGGCGCCCAACCACGCGGCGCCGGGCGCCGAGGAGGCCGTGCCGGAAGAGGGGGAGTCCGCCGCGACGCCGGAGGACGAGGCCCCGGATGAGGTCACCGTCGAGGATGCCTCGACGCCCGAGGAGCCGGCGGCGCCCGGATCCGATGCCGATGCCTCTCACGACGAGACTCAGGTTGAGCCCGCGCCGACGACCGATGCGTCGACAGAGGCGTTCGGGCCTCACGGTGAAGGCGAACCGGAGTACAGGGAGCATCCATCGGAGGTCGAGGCCGCCGGGCCGGAGCCCGGACCCCCACAGGCCCTGCCCGAGCCGGAACCGAACGGTGAGGAAGGAAGCGCATCCCGGGAGGTTGACGGAGCCGGCAAGCGGCTGCGAGGACTGTTCCGTAGAGGAGGAAGGTCATGAAGCGAGGCGGGCTGGGGCGTGGGCTCTCGGCGCTGTTGCCGGGCGCTGTGGAGGAGGGCAGCGGGCTGCTCGAGATCCCCGTCGAGGCGGTGGCCCCGAACCCCCGACAGCCGAGGACCTCGTTCGAGGACGGGGCGCTGGAGTCCCTGGCCCTGTCGATCCAGGAGGTCGGCGTCCTGCAGCCGATCGTGGTCCGGAAGGCGGGCACCGGGTTCGAGCTGATCGCGGGGGAGCGGCGGCTGCGGGCGGCCAGGCTCGCCGGCCTGGCGACCGTGCCGGCGGTCATCCGCGAGAGCGACGACACCGAGTCGCTCCGCGAGGCGCTGATCGAGAACATCCATCGAGAGGACCTCAACCCGATCGAGCTCGCCGAGGCGTTCCGGGAGCTTCTCGACGAACTCGGTCTGCGGCAGGAGACGCTCGCAGAGCGCCTCGGCATGTCGCGGTCGCACATCGCGAACACGATCAGGCTCCTCCAGCTCCCCGCGGACGTCCAGCAACTCGTCGCCGAGGGGAAGATCCAGGCCGGTCACGGCAGGACGCTGCTCTCGCTCGGCGATGCGGAGGCGCAGCGCACGCTTGCGACGCGGATCGCCGCGGAGGATCTGTCGGTGCGCGAGGTGGAGGAGCTCGTGCGGAACTACCTCGAACATCCCGCCCGCCACGCCAAGGCGGCGCAGACCCTGTCGGCGGTACCGGAGCCCCGGGAGAACCCGCTCGCGGAGTTGGAGGAGGTCCTCTCCGAGCAGCTGGCGACGCGGGTGATCATCCAGATGGGGAAGCGGCGCGGCAAGATCGTGATCGAGTTCGGATCGGCCGACGACCTGGATCGGATCGTGTCCGAGGTCGTAGGTTCTGGCCCGGGGTTGGCTCCGGAGTAGCCACCCCACGGGAGCTCCTCCTTCGGAATCCTTGCGCTGCAAAGCCTTCGGGCTATCGGCCGAGGTGGGGGAATGGGCGACCCTGCCGCGGCAGTCCTCAGCCCGTGACCCTGGGGAGCACCTCGGTGCCGAGCAGCTCGACGTGGTCGGGGTCGTCGAACAGCTCGTGATTCAGCACGAACCGCTCGACGCCGGCGTCGACGTAGGCATTGATCCGGTCGACCACCTGTTCCACGGTCCCGACGAGACAGTCCTTCGAGATATCGGCGAGGTAGTCGTCGAACGGGCCGGCGGCCGGATCCATCCGGCGAGCGGCCTCGACGCGTGCCGTCCACTCCTCGTCGGATCGCCCGACGAACACCCACGTCATGAGCGAGCACGTCACCTCTTCCCGTGGTCGCCCGGCCCGGTCGACGGCGTCGGTCACGCGCTCGAAGGCCTCGCCCACCTGTTCCGGCGTTCCGCCGACGCGGTTGAACTCGTCGCCCCAGCGCGCGACGAGCGCGGCGATGCGCGGACCGCCCTTGCCGCCGATCACGATCGGAGGATGTGGCTCCTGGACTGGGAGCGGGGCGAACCGCGCGTCCTCGATCGCGTAGTGGCGTCCCCGGAACGTGAACGCATCCCCCGACCAGAGTCGGTGGACGATCTCGAGCTGCTCCTCGAGCATCTCGAGCCGCTCACGTGCCGGCGGGAACGGGATCCCGTGCGTCCGATGCTCCTCCTTCCACCACCCCGCGCCCATCCCGAGCTCGACACGGCCGCCGGATATCCGGTCCACGGTCGTCGCGGCCTTGGCCAGGACCGCCGGCAGACGGAACGTGACCGGGGAGACCATCGTCCCGAGACGCAGATGCCCGGTCCGGGCGGCGAGCGCGCCGAGGAGCGTCCAGGCGTCGTTCGAACCGGGCTGGGGGACGTCGACGACGGACAGGTAGTGATCGGACGTCAGGAGGGCCTCGAACCCGAGCCGCTCGCATGCCTCCGCGGTCGCGAGCCACCTCGACCAGGTGACTCCCTCCTGGCCTTCGAGCATCAGGCTCCAGCGCATCCGGCCACCTCCGGCCGCCGTACGATACCCGGCGTGGAGCGCCCCCCTCGCAACGAGGTCCGCAGGGCCGGCAAGGCGCTGGTCCTCGGCGCACTGCTCGGGGCGCTCATGCTGGCGATCACGCGCCGGCGCGTTCCCCCGGACTGACCGCGCTCGAGTTCAGCGCGAACGGGCCAGGTCGGCCGGGACGGGCTTGGAGAATGCCTCGATCCCCTCGACGATGGCGTCACCGAGCCGGGACGCGAACCCCGCGTCGTCGAGCGCGACGCTCGGGTCCTCGGTCGAGATCGGCGCCTCGAGCCTGACCGCGGGCATGCGCGTCTCCCGAAGGATCGAGATCGACCGGGGGCGGACGTCTTCCCCGCCGGCGCCCAGCCGCCGAACGATCGCCTCCTGGATCGAGCCCGCCAGCCGCCGACCCATGGGGGAGTGGGTGGTCGGCGTTCCGTAGTGGAAGCACGCCACGCCGGGGACCGTGGGCTCCGAGGATCCGAACGCGAGGGACACGAGGAGCGCCGCCTCGCTCGCGTTCGCGCGACGGACGCGGTCGGCCACCGGGACCGCATCGGTCCGCTCGCGCAGGAGCAGCGGACGAACGCCGAGCCTTCGTAGTTGGTCGGCCACGATCCGTGCCACCCTGAGCGAGAGATCGTCGGGGTCGGGATCGGCCCGCTCGGGGTCGAGGGCGACGACGGCGCCGGCGAGCGTGAATCCGGGTCCCAGCGCCGCCTCCTGTTCGCGAACGAAGGCGCGGCTCGTCCCCTCGGGGCGATACCTCCCGACCTCGCGAACGGTTTCGAGCCCCACGATGCCGTCGACCCTGGTGGCGACGTTCCGCTGGAACTCCCGGACCCCCCTGGTCGTCCTCGGCCCGAAGATCCCGTCCTCCTTGCCGGCGTCGAACCCGAGCGCGTTCAGCATCCGCTGGAGCTCGCGAACGTCGTCGCCCCGGAAGGCGGGTGAACGCAGGTACAGGGTCCGATCGCCCAGGCGGTACCCGGCCTCGACGAGTTGCTCCCACGTGTCGGTGCCGATGATCCCGTCCACGGGGAGCCCGCGAGCGCTCTGGAACTCGCGGACGGCGGCCTCGGTCGAGCGCCCGAACGTCCCGTCGAGCTCCTCGGCGTCGATCCGGAGACCGGCGCCAAGCAGGCGATGTTGGACGTCGCGAACGGCCTCGCCGCGGGCCCCGATCTCGATCAGGTCCACGACCCGAGTCTGCGGGGCGAAGCGGTCGGCGGCAAGCGGGTTGCCTGCGGACGTCACGCGCCGCGCGCGCATCCGCCCGCGAGTCCGGGGCCGTCGCGGCGCGGGTCCGCGTCAGGCGGCCACGTGCGGGTCGATCTCCTTGAGGAGGGCGTCCTTGCCGCGCGCGCCGACGACCCGCGCGATCTCCTTGCCGTCCTTGAAGAGCATCAGGGTGGGGATGCTCATGACCCCGAACCGACGGGTGATGTCCGGGTTCTCGTCGATGTTCAGCTTCGCCACCTGGAGGTGGTCGCCCTTGTCGCGCCCGATCTCCTCCACGACGGGGGAGACCATGTGACAGGGGACGCACCACTCGGCCCAGAAGTCCACCAGCACCGGCCGCTCCGAGCCGAGCACCCGCTCCTCGAAGTCCTGGTCCGTCACGTCACCGATCAGTGCCACGTCAGTTCCTTTCGTCTCGGGCTACGCGTTCCCGTTCGCGTGCGCCGCCTCCTCGAGGAAGCGCTCCGCGTCCATCGCCGCCTTGCATCCCTGACCGGCCGCCGTCACCGCCTGACGGTACAGGACATCGGTGACGTCGCCGGCGGCGAACACGCCGGGCGCGCTCGTGTGCGTCGTAGGCTCGCGGACCACGACGTAGCCGCCGTCGGTCAGCTCGAGCTGTCCCCGCACCAGGTCCGTGTTCGGCGTGTGCCCGATCGCGACGAACACCCCGTCCGCGTCGAGGTCGCGCCGTTCTCCGGTCTGCGTGTTGCGGAGCTTGACGCCGGTCACCGCGCCGTCGCCGACGATCTCCTCGACCACGGTGTCCCAGATCACCTTGACCTTCGGGTTCGAGAGCGCGCGGTCCTGCATGATCTTCGAGGCGCGGAACTCGTCGCGCCGATGGACGATGGTGACCTCGCTCGCGAACTTCGTGAGGAACGTCGCCTCCTCCATCGCGGTGTCGCCACCCCCGACCACGACCAGGCTACGGTCGCGGAAGAAGAAGCCGTCGCAGGTGGCGCAGGCGCTCACCCCGCGTCCCCGGAGCGTCTCCTCGCCCGGGACGTCCAGCCACCTGGCGCTCGCGCCGGTCGAGAGGATCAGGGTCTCGGCCCGCCACTCCTGGTCACCCGCCCACACGCCGAACGGTCGCTCCGACAGGTCGACGCGGGTGGCCGCCTGCGCGACGATCTCGGCGTCGAAGCGAGCCGCCTGCTTCTCGAACGCGTCCATCAGCTCGGGGCCGAGGATCCCGTCGACGAAGCCGGGGTAGTTCTCGACCTCGGTCGTGAGCATGAGCTGTCCCCCTGCCTCGAGACCCTTCAGGACCAGCGGCTTCAGGTTCGCGCGGCCGGCGTACAGGGCCGCCGTGTAGCCGGCGGGACCCGAACCGAGGATGACGATCTTGCGTCGTTCGACCATGCGTGCGATCCCTCCACCGAGGATAACCGCAGCCTATTCCCGTTCACTCCCGAGGCAGTCCAACCCTTCGAACCTTCCCCGAGAACGTCTTCGGCAGGTGCTGGATCAGCCGGAGCTCCCGAGGCGCCGCGTACCTCGGGAGCGCGGCCCCCGCCGCGTCGCGGAGCTCGTCGAGGGTCGGGGGATCGGACGGGTCGTGGGGGACGACCCAGGCGACCACGCGCTCGCCCCACTCGGGATCGCGTCGCCCGGCGATCGCGATCTCGCGCACCTTCGCGTGCGATCGGAGCGCCGCCTCGACCTCTTGCGGCGCGACCTTCTCGCCTCCCGTGACGATCACGTCCCCGAGCCGGCCGAGGACCCGGAGTCGGCCACGCCGGTCGATCTCGCCGGCGTCGCCCGTCCGCAGCCATCCGTCCTCGGACACCGCGGGCGGGTCGCCGGTCCGGTAGCCGGTCAGCAGCGTCGGTCCTCGGAGCTCGATCTCGTCCCCGGGTCCGATCCGCACGTCGGTCCCGTCGAGCGGCCGGCCGTCGTAGACGACGCCGCCGCAGCTCTCGGTGAGGCCGTACGTTTCGACGACGCGCGCGCCCGACCGCTCGGCGCGTTCGCGCACGTCCGCGGGGAGTCCCGAGCCGCCGACGAGGATGGCCCGGAACCTCGCCAGGTCGGCGCCGGCGTCGAGCAGCCGCCGGAGCATCGTCGGCACGAGGGAGGTGAACGAGACGCCGTCGCTCGCCGCGACCGCGCCGGGCTCGAAGCCCGGGTGCACGCGTACCGGGGCGCGGAGGAGGACGCCTCGCAGCAGGACGAGCAGTCCCCCGATGTGCGCGACCGGCAGGCAACAGAGCCAGGCATCGTCGCGGGTCGCGCCCAGCGTCGCGGAGGATGTCTCGACGGCGGCCTCGACCGCCGCCCGCGAGAGGCGAACGAGCTTGGGGCCGTTCGAGGTGCCGCTCGTGTGCAGGATCAGCGCGTCGCCTCGCCCCGCGGGCTCGCCCTCGAGGCGGGTCGAGCCCTCGGGTACGCGGAGCACGGTCGGGCGTGCCCTACGGAGCATGTGCGCCGCCGCCGGCTCCGGGAGCCGGTGGTCGAGGGGGAACAGCGTGGCGCCAGCCCCCCACGTCTCGTGCACGATCTCGAGCCATCCGGGACCCGGCGGAGAACGGACGGCGACCACGTCGCCGCGCTCGAGGGTCACCTGCCCGTGGCCTTTCACATCCGCTAGGCTAGCCAACCGTTCGAGTGCCTGCTCTAGGAGTGCGCGGTCATGACGTCGATCCCCCCCTGGACCACTGCCGAGGAGTTCACCGACATCGCGTTCGAGACCGCCGAGGGCATCGCGAAGATCACGATCGATCGTCCCGAGGTCCGCAACGCGTTCCGCCCCCTGACCGTCCGGGAGATGCTTCGGGCGTTCGAGCTCGCCCGCGACGACCCGGACCTCGGCGTCGTCGTCCTCACGGGCAGGGGGACCGAGGCGTTCTGCTCGGGCGGCGACCAGAGGGTCCGCGGCGACGATGGATACGTCGACGAACGGGGGATCGGTCGGCTCAACGTCTTGGACCTGCAGATCCAGATCCGGCGGATGCCGAAACCGGTTGTCGCCATGGTCGCGGGGTACGCGGTCGGCGGCGGCCACGTCCTGCATCTGTGCTGCGATCTCACGATCGCCGCGGACAACGCGAAGTTCGGGCAGACCGGGCCGCGGGTCGGATCGTTCGACGGCGGCTACGGCATCAACGTCCTCGCCAGGCAGATCGGTGAGAAGCGCGCGAAGGAGGTCTGGTTCCTCTGCCGTCAGTACGACGCGGCGACGGCGCTCGACTGGGGGCTCGTGAACACCGTCGTGCCGGTGGACCGGCTGGAGGCGGAGACGGTGCGGTGGTGCCGGGAGATGCTACGGATGAGCCCGCTCGCGCTGCGGTTGCTGAAGGCGGGCTACAACGCGGGGGTGGATGGGCTCGCCGGCGTCCAGCATCTCGCCGGCGACGCGACGCTCCTGTACTACATGACCGAGGAGGCGCAGGAGGGCCGGGACGCGTACGTCCAGAAGCGCGACCCGGACTTCACGAGGTTCCCGAAGCGGCCGTGAGCCGTCTCGGCGTCTGGGTGCAGGGCGCTCGGCCGCGCACCCTCGGAGCGAGCGTCACCCCCGTGATCGTCGGAACGGCGGCCGCCGGCTCGGTGATCGCGTGGCGGTTCGCGGCCGCGCTGCTCGTCGGGCTGGCGCTCCAGGTGGGCGTGAACCTCGCGAACGACTACCAGGATGGGGTCCGCGGGGTCGATACCTCGAAGCGGCTCGGCCCGCCTCGGTTGACCGCATCGGGGATGGCCTCGCCGCGCTCGGTGCTGCTCGCGTCGCTCGGGTGCGTCTTCGTCGCCGGCGTCGCGGGGCTCGCGCTCGCCGCGGCGACCACATGGTGGCTCGTCCCGATCGGCGCGCTCGCGATGCTCGCGCTCTGGCTCTACAGCGGGGGCCCGAGGCCGTACGCGGAGCTCGGGCTGGGCGAGGTCATGGTCTTCGCGTTCTTCGGCGTGATGGCAACGGCCGGTTCGGCGTACGTCCAGGTCGAGCGAGTCCCTACCGCGGCCTGGTGGGCCTCGGTGCCGGTGGGCCTGCTCGCGGTCGCGATCCTGGTGGCGAACAACCTGCGCGACATCCCGACCGATGCGGCGACCGGCAAGCGGACGCTCGCGGTCCGGCTCGGTGATCGAGGGACGCGCGCGCTCTACCGCGCGTGCGTCGTCGGCGCGTTCGGATCCGTCCTCGCAGGCGCGATCGTCGATCTCGCGGACGAGGGTTCGGGCCTGCCGTCCTGGTCGCTGCTGTCGCTGGCGGCGCTGCCGTTCGCGGTGCGGCCGCTCCACGCGATCGGCGAGGCGGGGGGACGGGCGCTCGTGCCGGTGCTCGTCGGGACGGTGAGGTTACAGGGGGCGTTCGGCATGCTGCTCGCGCTCGGGCTGTGGATCGAGCGGTGACGCTGTGAGCGAGGCCGAACGCGCTTTCGCCGCGGCGTGGTGGATCGTCGACGACCTCGTGCGCTTCGGGATGGAGCACGCGGCGATCTCGCCGGGCTCGCGGTCGACGCCGATGGCGCTCGCGCTGGCTCGCCATCCCCATGTACGACTCCATGTGCATCTCGACGAACGCGCCTCCGCGTTCTTCGCGCTCGGCATCGCGAAGGCCACGGGCCGGCCGGTGGCGGTGGCTTGCACGAGCGGAACCGCCGCCGCCGAAATGCTCCCGGCTGTCGTGGAGGCGTCGATGTCCCGCGCGACGCTGATCCTGCTCACCGCCGACCGGCCGCCCGAGCTTCGCGGAGTCGGTGCGAACCAGACGATCGATCAGGTCGGCCTGTTCGGAGGGTTCGTACGGGCCTCTGCAGATGCTCCCGTCCCCGGCGACGCACCCGACGAGGACATCTGGCACGAGCTCGTGGTTGACCTCACCCGCGCGTCCATGGGTCTGCCTCCTGGACCCGTGCACCTGAACCTTCCGTTCCGGGAGCCCCTGATCGGCGAACCGTTGGCGCTTCCGGCGTCCTCGCCGTCGGGCACCGAGTTCACGCGGTCCGCTGATCTCGAGCCCGAGGAGCTCGAAGCGTTCGAGCGCGAGCTGACGTCCACGACGAGAGGGCTGATCCTCGCAGGCTCGATGCGGGAGTCGCCGCCGACCCTCCCCGAGCTCGCTCGCCGGATCGGGTGGCCGATGCTCGCCGAGCCCACTTCGGGACTGCGGGTCCGGGGGACGCTGTCGGCCGGACAGTTCCTGTTGCAGAACCCGAGGTACCTCGAGGAGCACGTGCCCGATGTCGTGGTGCAGTTCGGAGCGGCGCCGACGTCGCGAGCGGGCCTCGAGCTCATCCGCCGCGCGGGCAAGCTCGTGATCGTCGACCAGGACCATCTCGTCGCCGACCCCCATCGCAAGGCGGTGTGGACGATCCGGGCCGAGCCGGCGGGCTTCCTGCCAGGCCTCTTCGGAGGGGCGACCGAGCCGTCGCTGGAGACTCCGTGGCTCGGCGACTGGAGCCGAGCCGACACGGCCGCGCGGGAAGCGGTGGACCTGTTGCTCGATGGCTGGGACGCGCCGTTCGAGGGACGGATCGCCCGCGATGTGGCTGCGTCCGCGCGCGAGGGATCCGTCCTGGTGGTCGGATCGAGCATGCCCGTGCGTGATCTCGACGCGTACATGGCACCGAGGCGGCTCGGTGTCATCGGCAACCGCGGCGCGAGCGGGATCGACGGGTTCGTCTCGACCGCGCTCGGGGTCTCGGCGACGGGCGCCCCGACGACTGCCCTCTGCGGCGACCTGACCCTGCTCCACGACGTTGGGTCGCTCGTCGTGAGCGCGAAGCGCGGGTACGACTGTGTCTTCGTCGTCCCGAACAACGACGGGGGCGCGATCTTCTCGTTCCTCCCGCAGCGCGACCTGCCCGAGTTCGAGGAGCTCTTCGTGACGCCGCACGGCACGGACCTCCCGAAGGTGTGCGAGGCGGCCGGCGCCGGGCACGAGCTCATCCGCGAGGCCGACGCGCTGATCCCGGCGATCGAAAGCGCCCACGCCGCCGGCGGTGTCCACGTGATCGAGGTCCCGACCGATCGCGACGACAACGTTCGCCGCCACGCCGAGGTCCACGAGGCCGTGGCCGCCGCGCTCGACCGTACGATGTGACGCCATGCTGATCCGTCCCGCGACCGACGAGGACACCGACGAGCTCGCGCGGTTGCGGTGGGAGTTCCGGATCGAGTCCGGCACGCCGGCGACGCGAACGTACGAGACGTTCGTCGAGGAGTTCCGAGCGTTTGCCCGCGACGCGTTCGATGACACGGCGGCCTGGCGGGCCTGGGTCGCCGACGACGACGGCCGCCTCGTCGGCTGCGCGTGGCTCCGGCTGATCGAGAGGGTGCCGCACCCGAACAAGACACTCGACGAGCGACCGATCGCCTACGTGACGAACATGTTCGTCGAAGCCTCGCATCGCAACGCGGGCCTCGGCCGGGCGCTGCTCGATAGCGCGCTCGACTTCGCCCGCGAGCGCGAGGTCGACGGCGTCGTGCTGTGGCCGAGCGACCGCTCGCGGCCGTTCTACGAACGCGCCGGCTTCGGTCCGGGTCCGCTGTGGATCGACGTGGCTGGCGACTGAGTCCTCAGCCCCAGCGCAACGCGTCGAGCAGGGCGCGGAACTTGCGTTCGGTCTCGTCAACCTCGGCCTCCGGAACCGAATCCGCGACGATCCCCGCGCCGGCGAACAGCCGGGCGGTCGACCGCGTGATCTCGGCGCAGCGAAGCGCGATCGCCCACTCGCCGTCCCCCGTCGCGTCGGTCCAGCCGACGGGACCGGCGTAGCCGCCGCGCTCGATCGGTTCGAGTTCCTCGAGCGCCTCCCGGGCGACCTCCCTCGGCATGCCGCATACGGCGGGGGTGGGATGCAGCGCGCCCACGAGATCGAGCGCCGTGACGGCCGGATCGTGCAGGCGTCCGTGGAACGGCGTCGCGAGGTGCCAGACGTTCGCGGTGCCGAGCAGTTCGGGCTCGTGCGGGTGCACGAGGTCGTCGCAGAACGCCCGGAGCACGCGTGCCACGTCCTCGACGACGACCGCGTGCTCCTCGCGATCCTTGCCCGACGCGAACAGCCGGTCCGCCGACGCCCGGTCGCGCTCGGGGTCGCCGAACCGCTGCGACGAGCCGGCGAGCGGCGTCGCCTCCACGACCCCGCCCCTCCGTCGAACGAGGAGCTCGGGCGTCGCGCCGACCAGGATGGCATCGGTTGCCGCATCCGGCTGCGGCGCCGCGAACGCGTAACAGTCCGGATCCGTGGCCCGCAGGCGCCACAGCAGCTGCTTGGCGTCGAGCGCTCGGCCCGCGTCCACGAGCATCGTCCGCGCGAGCACCACCTTCCGGAGCTCGCCCGTCCGGATCCAGGTCGTCGCCCGGGAAACGGCCTCGGCGTACTCGTCGGGCTCGGGGTCGGGGCGCAGGCTGATCTCCTCGAACGCGTCGTGCGGCAGCGTTCGACTCGCCCACCGATCCGTCCCCACCGACCCCCTCGCTCGTTCCTCCGAGCCGACCTCGACCTGCCAGGTCTCCCCGGGCTCGAGACGGATCGATGCGCGCGCCGGCACCCATGCCTCGGCCGGGAGCGCGTCGTCGAACGGGATCGAGGCCACCGCGACCGGCGGCGGGAACTCCGGGTGCCGGGCGATCTCCCCGAGGGTCTCGCTCACCATCCGGGAGAGGCGCAGGATCCGCTCGGGGCCGGGCTCCGCCTCGACGCTGTCGGCGACGCCGCTGGTCGAGATCCCGACGCCCTGCCGCTCGAAGAAGAAGCCTCCGGCCCGGTACCCGGCGAGCAGGTCGAACGCGGGGCCGAGCCGCTCGGCGCGGGCGGACAGGCTCACGGTGTGCTCGCCGATCCGTTCATCGGCGCGTCCCGACCAGCAGCTGGGCCGCCCCCGCGCCGAGCGCGAAGCGCTCGGCG
>Ga0268386_10001358_pt1 | contig 16728 bp, 11 predicted proteins | sample RVTome_15_FD_200260 | JGI IMG/M metagenome (GOLD analysis project Ga0268386, IMG submission 200260) | Soil microbial communities from uranium-contaminated site in the Upper Colorado River Basin, Wyoming, United States - RVT150D86... ...
CGGCGGGAAGCCCGACACGGTGCCCATGCCCTTGGGGTCGAGGATCTTCTTCATGATGTAATCGGGGGTCTGGATCTTGGCGATCTGGGACAGGTCGGGCCCGACCGGCGTGCCCGGGATGTCGCCGGCCTTGTGGCAGGCCAGGCAAGCGCCCTTGGTCATGTACACCGTCTTGCCGGCCTTGGGATCGCCGGGCAGCGCGAGCGGCGCCGGAGCCCCGCCGCCGCCAGCCGCGCTGCCGCCCACGGTCTCCGGGATGTCGCTCAGCGTGACGTCCACGGTGCCTCCCAGCGACTCGAGGAAGGCGGTCAGCGCCCAGACCTCCGAGCGGTTCAGCGCAATCGGCGGCTTGTCGACCGCCGGCATGATCGGCGGGTAGCCCTCCACGATGAACGCGCCAGGCTGGATGAGCGACTCGATGAGGTAGGCCTTGCCGCTCATCCCCTGCTTCGCCTTGGCCGCCCGGCTGCCGATGCCGGCCAGGTCGGGGGCCCGCGTGCCCTTCTCGCCGATCTTGTGGCAGATCTCGCAGGTGCCCTTCGTCTTGTAGATCTCCTCGCCGGCCTTCACGAGCTGGGCGGGCGTGACGTTGCCTCCCTCCAGCGACAGCTCCTGAGGCGGCTTGGACTCGATCTGGGGGATGGAATTGGCGAACCACGAGTAGCCGCCCATCACGACGAGCGAGAAGACCCCGACCTTCACGCCGACGGGCACCTGCATGCTAGGCGTCCCGGTCGCTGCCGCCGGCCAGCACGGGGGCCGCGTGCCCGTGGGCGCCCTCGGGGCTGCCCTTCTCGCCGAGCCCGCCGAGCCAGAAGATGAACATGACCAGGGCGAAGAACGCCAGCGTCACCACCGTGATCATGTTGGCTGCGTAGCCGAGCGCCGGCGTCACCGCCTCCGCCGAGGTGTCGCGCAGCACGCCGTAGACGTGCCAGTGCTGGCGGATGCCCGAGCGAGCGAAGCCCATCAGCCCCATGAGCCAGGTGAAGGTCACCGCGAGCAGGATCAGCACGTACTGCGAGCGGGGCGCGATCGTCCCCCACCGGATCTCGCCGGTGGAGCGCGCCCCCTTGAACATGGGCACGTCGATCGCCATCACGACCACGATGGCGCCGATGACCGCGAGCACCTGGTAGACCGAGAAGCCGATGCGGACGATCGACTCCACGAAGTAGCCGTAGATGCCATAGAAGACGACGACGGCGGCGGCCGCACCGAAGGCCGCCCACTGGACGGCCATGCCCGTCTTCACCCACGGCTTGGTCGGCAGCTTGTTGGCCCGGCGGTACAGGATGTAGGAGAGGAAGGTCGTGAGGATCATGAGGTTCACGACGGTGTTCTTGGCCGACATGACGCCGAGGAAGCCGAGCAGCGGGTGGTGGGTGCCGCCCATCGCGCGCGCCTCGTCGAGCGTGACCACCATCGACCGCGGTGTCGCCCACACCATGAAGCCGATGGTCAGGATGATCAGCATCGGCGGGACGTACTTCCGGTATCGCTCGGCGCCGGGAATGCGCTCCATGCCGAGCCACAGATAGTAGTTCGAGCCCAGGAAGAGGATACCGATGAGGATGGCCTGGATGATCCACAGCCACGACATGAAGCCGCCCATCATGGTGATGCCCATCGTCTGGTTGAACGCGTAGATCTCGCGCCCCAGCCAGTACCCGGCGAACGGCAGCACGATGAAGGCGGACAGGGCGACGAAGTTGCCGACGTAGCCCATCCAGTCGTAGCGGGCCCGCTCCTCGTCGGTCTTGGCCGCCAGGAACCGGAAGGCGGCGTAGGCGCCGGCGATGGTGCCCCCGAACACGACGTTGGCGATCAGCCGGTGGATGTTGATGGGCATCCAGGTGAAGTTCGTGATCGCCGCCCACACCCCGCCGGTCAGGGCCCCCGACTCGTCGACGCCGGCCGGCGAGATCATGAACGTCACCCAGGAGTTGGCCACGAACAGGATGGCGGTGCCGAACAGGTTCGACAGCACGCCGAGGCCGACGTGGATCCACTTGCGGGGGCCCTGCAGCCAGTTCCAGCCGTAGTACCAGAGATAGACCGTGAACGTCTCGGCGAAGAACAGCAGGGCGTAGATCCAGTAGGTGGGGAAGAAAATCGACGTCATGTACGTCCAAAACTTCGGGTAGTAGCCGACGAACAGGAACAGGAGGAGGGCGCCCAGCAGCGCCGTGGTCGAAAACGCGGCGAACGTGAGCTTGACGAACTCGTGCGCCAGCCAGTCGTAGCGGGCGTCGCGGGTGCGCCAGCCGATGATCTCGATGATGACGGCGAAGATGGGGACCCCGAGGATGAACGCGGCGAAGTTCAGGTGGAGCTGGGCGACGGCCCACACGGCCAGTCGCGAGCCGATCAGCGGGAAGTCGCGGTACGCCGGCTCCCTGGCGGCAGCCTGCTGGGCCTCGGCCGGGAGCGTGGACAGAACGACAACGGCGCCGGCGAGCAGCAGCCCGGCCGCGAACGCGCTCCGGCCCACGACCCTCCCCGAGTTCATCGATTCAGCCTCTGAATGCACGTCCGGCCGGAGGATACGGTCTTTCCCCGCGGGGACCCGCTTGTTCGCGAAATCACATGAGCGTCCGGGCCCGATTTTTAGGGGCAACGCCTCGATGTGTCAAGCGGAAAGAGGTCCGGCAAGTTTGACACACACCACCCTGGACGCTAGCATCGCCTTTGGGGGACCTCGATGAAGCCGCGCCTCACCCAGCGCATCCAGTTCTCGCTCGCCTATGCCCTGGTCGTGGTCCTGCTGTTGTCACTCCTGCAGTCCTGGCTGCTGGCGCCCCGCAGCGTCGAGATCCCGTACTCCGAGTTCCTGGGGCTGCTGCGCAGGGACCGCATCGAGCGAGTCGCCCTCACCGAGCGCGAGATCCGCGGCACGGCCAAGCCCGGCGCCCTGGCCGCGCCCCCGGCCCTGCCCGGTGACCGGCTGCGCCGGTGGCTCGGCCCCGAGGAGGAGGTGCGCGTCTTCACGGTCACCCGCATTCCCGGGGTCGACGAGCAGCGCCTGGTCGCCGAGCTGGAGGCGAACAACGTCGAGTTCGCCGGCCGGATCGAGACGACGTTCTGGAAGGACCTGCTGTTCGGCTGGGTGATCCCGCTCAGCATCATGGTCGCCATCTGGATGTTCCTGATGCGCCGGGTCGGCGGGGGGCCCACCCAGGCCCTGTCCTTCGGCCGCAGCAAGCACAAGATCTACGACCGCAAGGAGCTGAAGACGACCTTCAGCGACGTGGCCGGGGTCGACGAGGCCAAGGCCGAGCTGGTGGAGATCGTCGACTTCCTGAAGAACCCCAAGAAATACCAGCGGCTCGGGGGCCGCATCCCCAAGGGCGTGCTCGTGGTGGGCCCCCCCGGCACGGGCAAGACCCTGCTGGCGCGGGCCGTCGCCGGCGAGGCCGACGTGCCGTTCTTCACGCTGTCGGGCTCGGAGTTCGTCGAGATGTTCGTGGGCGTCGGCGCCTCCCGCGTGCGCGATCTCTTCGAGCAGGCCAAGGACAAGGCCCCCTGCATCGTGTTCATCGACGAGCTCGACGCGATCGGCAAGTCGCGGGCGGGCGCCACCGGCATCATGGGCGGCCACGACGAGCGCGAGCAGACGCTCAACCAGCTGCTCGCCGAGATGGACGGCTTCGACTCGTCCAAGGGCGTGATCATCATGGCCGCCACCAACCGGCCGGAGGTGCTCGACCAGGCGCTGCTGCGCCCCGGCCGCTTCGACCGCCAGGTCGTGGTCGACAAGCCGGACGTGCGTGGGCGCGAGGCGATCTTGCGGCTGCACGCTCGTGCGGTTGTCCTGGCGCCCGGGGTCGACCTGGGGGTCATCGCCGCCCGCACCCCCGGCTTCGCCGGCGCCGATCTGGCCAACATCGTCAACGAGGCCGCGCTGCTGGCCGCCCGGAAAGAGAAGAACGCCGTCGAGATGGCCGACTTCGAAGAAGCGATCGATCGGGTGGTGGCCGGTCTCGAGAAGAAGAGCCGGGTGCTCTCGGAGAAAGAGCGCGACATCGTCGCCCATCACGAGATGGGCCACGCGCTCGTGGCGGCGTCGGTCACCCACGCGGACCCCGTCCACAAGGTCACGATCATTCCGCGCGGGGTGGCCGCGCTGGGCATGACCTACCAGCTGCCGACCGAGGACCGCTTCCTGATGACGCGCAGCGAGCTGGAGGACCGCATCGCCGTGCTCCTGGGCGGCCGGGTGGCCGAAGAGCTCGTGTACGGTGAGGTGTCGACCGGCGCCCACAACGACCTGGAGCGGGCCACCGAGCTGGCGCGCCTGATGGTGACGAAGTACGGCATGTCCGAGCGGCTCGGACTCGCCACGTACGGCGAGCGCGCGCCGCTCTTCCTGAAGGGCTCCGGCGTGAGCGGCGAACGCGACTACAGCGACGCCACCGCGCGGGCGATCGATGAGGAGGTCAGCGCCATCCTGGAACGCACGCAGGACCGCGTCCGGGGGCTCCTGACGGCGAGAAAGGCAGCACTCGTCCACGCGGCGGCCGAGCTCAAGCGGGTGGAGACCCTCGAGGGCGACCGGCTCAAGCGGCTGCTGGCGGGTGAGGGTTGAGAGACGATGGAGGAGGACGAGTGATGCAGGTCAAGCTGAAGACGTTCGGGGTGGTGCTCATCCTGACGCTGATCGTCGGTATCGCGGCCGGCGCCTTCGCGATCACCCGGGGGCCCTGGGCCCAGACGCCCGCGCTCGCCCAGGCCCCGCCGGCGATGCTGCAGGCTCCCGTCTTGCCGGTGCAGATGCCGCTGAGCACGGGCACGTTCGCCAAGGTCGCCGAGGTCATCAAGCCCGCCGTCATCAACATCAACACCGTCTCCCGTAGCGTCGCCGGGGGCCGGACGCCGTTCGAAGACTTCTTCGGCGAGGAGTTCTTCCGCCGCTTCTTCGGCGACGTGCCGGAGCGGATCCCGCAGCGCAGCCTGGGCTCGGGCGTCATCATCGACCCCTCGGGTCTCGCGCTCACCAACGCACACGTCGTCGAGAAGGCCAGCGAGATCGAGGTCATCACGCTCGACGGCAACAAGCACAAGGCCAAGGTGATCGGGCTCGACAAGAAGACCGACCTGGCCGTCCTCAAGCTCGACGACAGCAAGGGCAAGTTCGCCTCCGCCCGCGTGGGCGACTCCGACCGGATGCAGGTGGGCGACTGGGTCATCGCCGTCGGCTCGCCGTTCGGGCTGCAGGCGACGGTCACGGCCGGGATCATCAGCGCCAAAGCGCGACAGATCGGCCAGGGCCCATTCGACGACTTCCTGCAGACGGACGCCGCCATCAACCCGGGTAACTCCGGCGGGCCGCTCGTGAACATGCAGGGCGAGGTCGTCGGCATCAACACGGCCATCGTCGCCGGCGGCTCCGGTATCGGCTTCGCCATCCCGTCGAACATGGCGAGGAAGATCTATACCGAGCTGCAGACGAAGGGCCGCGTGACGCGCGGCTGGCTGGGCGTGTCGATCCAGCCGCTGACTCCCGATCTCGCCAGCTCGTTCGGCGCCAAGGACGTGAAGGGTGTCCTGATCTCGGACGTCGTGCCCGACAGTCCTGCCGGCAAGGCCGGGCTGAAGCCCGGCGACATCCTGCTCGAGTTCGAGGGCAAGAAGACCGAGGGGCCTTCGGACCTTCAGCGTGCCGTGGGCCTGGCCTCACCCGGTCAGGACAGCAGGGTGAAGGTGTGGCGTGATGGCGGCGAGCGGACGCTCGAGGTGAAGATCGGTGAGGCGCCCGACGAGCGCGAGGTCCAGCAACGGGGCGGCTCCCCTGGGAGCGCGCCGACCGTGCTGGGTCTGGACGTCCGGCCGATCACGCCCGAGGTCGCTCGGCAGCTCAACCTGAGAACGAGCGAAGGCGTCATCGTCGCCCGTGTCGACGAGGGCAGCCCGGCCGCCGAGGCCGGCATCCAGCGCGGCGACGTGATCCGCGAGATCAATCGCCAGCGCGTCCGGAGCCCCGCGGACTACGAACGCATCACGCGGGACGCCAAGGAGGGCGACCGTCTGACCGTGCTCCTTCAGCGCGGCCCGATGTCCCTCTACGTCGCCTTCACGGTCGGACGCGGATAATCTTCTCCCCGGGAGGGGGGCCGCGACCCGTCTGGACGGTCGTCATGCGTCTGGTGGCGCCCCTTTTTCCAGGGCCGGTCCTGTTTGCTGGCATCTTTAGTGGCGGAGACTCAATTCTTCTGCTATTTATGTTAGTAGGTTTGAGCGATGGCTGTTGAGTTCAAGGACTACTACAGGATTCTCGGAGTCGACCGGAACGCGGATGACAAGACGATCAAGTCTGCGTATCGGAAGCTGGCGCGGAAGTATCACCCGGACGTGGCGAAGGGCAAGGACAGCGGGGAGCGGTTCCGCGAGGTGACCGAGGCGTACGAGGTCCTCTCGGACCCGGAGAAGCGGCGTCGCTACGACACGCTGGGCCCGGACTGGCAGCGCTATGCACAGCAGTCGTCGCCGGAAGGACAGCCGGGCGGCGTGCACTTCGAGTATGGCGACGCCGGCGACTTCTCGGACTTTTTCCGCACGATCTTCGGGGATCTGGGCAGCGCCCGTCCGGGACCCGGAGGCCGGGTGCGCGTCGACGACTGGCTCGGGGGCTTCACGCCCGGCGGTCACCGTGGCGGGCGCGGGCGGGACGTCCAGGCCAACGTGACGATCACGCTGGACGAGGCGTACAGCGGCACCCGCAAGGCCTTCGAATTCGAGGTCGAGGAGCCGTGCCCGACCTGTCACGGGGCCGGCAACGTCGGTGGCAAGCCCTGCGGGACGTGTGGCGGCAGCGGCTGGCAGCGCGGGCGCCATCAGGTCGACGTGAAGATCCCGGCCGGCGTGCGCACGGGTCAGAAGGTGCGCGTGTCCGGGCAAGGCGCCGGTGGCGGTGATCTCTATCTCGCGGTGACGGTGGCTCCGCACCGCGAGTTCGAGCGTCGCGGCGACGACATCCAGCTCGCGGTGCCGATCACCGCGCCCGAGGCTGCCCTCGGCGTCACGCTCGAGATCCCCACCCTGCGCGGGAAGGTGTCGATGAAGATTCCGCCGGCGACGTCGAGCGGGCGGACGTTCCGGCTGCCGGGCTACGGCATGCCCAAGCCCAAGGGCGGCGGGCACGGCAACCAGCTCGTGACCGTCCGCATCGTCATGCCGGCCGATCTCCGGCCGGAAGAGCGGGAGCTGTACGAAAAATTGAAGGCGCTCCGCAGCGACTCGCCGCGCGGCGGCTACGCCCAAGGGTAGAGCGACATGCGATTGGACAAGCTGACGATCAAGGCCCAGGAAGCGATCCAGACCGCGCAGTCACTGGCGGACCAGCACGAGCACCAGGCGGTCGAGCCCGAGCACCTGCTCGCGGCACTGCTCCAGCAGCGCGAGGGCGTGGTGACGCCGATCCTCGCCAAGCTCGGGGTCGGCGCCGGTGCGGTGCAACAGCAGGTCGAGGCCGAGCTCGCCCGTGTTCCCAAGGTGCGCGGCGGTGGCGGCCAGTACCTCGGCGAACGCCTCAAGAGTGCGCTCGATCGGGCCCAGCGCGAGGCCGAGCGGCTGAAGGACGAGTACGTCTCGACCGAGCACCTGCTGATCGGCATCGCCCACGATCGCGACGGTGCCGCGGGCCGGGCGCTGGCCGCCGCCGGGATCACGCCCGACGCGATCTACAAGGCGCTGGTCGACGTGCGGGGCACCCAGCGGGTGACCGACGTCAACCCCGAGGACAAGTACCAGGCCTTGCAGCGGTACTCCCGTGACCTCACCGAGGCGGCCCGCAAGGGCAAGCTCGACCCCGTCATCGGCCGAGACGAGGAGATCCGGCGCGTCGTCCAGGTCCTGTCGCGGCGGACCAAGAACAACCCGGTGCTCATCGGTGAGCCCGGTGTCGGAAAGACGGCGATCGTCGAGGGCCTCGCCCAGCGCATCGTGGCCGGCGACGTGCCGGAGGGGCTCAAGGACAAGCGGCTGGTCGCGCTCGACATCGGCGCCATGGTGGCGGGCTCCAAGTACCGCGGCGAGTTCGAGGACCGGCTCAAGGCGGTGCTCAAGGAGATCACCGAGTCCGAAGGGCGGATCATCTGCTTCATCGACGAGCTGCACACGCTCGTGGGCGCCGGCGCCGCCGAGGGCGCGGTGGACGCCGCCAACATGCTGAAGCCGGCGCTCGCCCGCGGCGAGCTGCGCTGCGTGGGCGCCACCACCCTCGACGAGTACAGGAAACACGTAGAAAAAGATCCTGCCCTGGAACGACGGTTCCAGCCGGTCATGGTGCGCGAGCCGTCGGTCGAGGACACGATCGCGATTCTCAGAGGCCTCAAGGACAAGTACGAGGTCCACCACAAGGTGAAGATCAAGGACTCGTCGCTGGTGGCGGCGGCCGTGCTGTCCCACCGCTACATCGGCGACCGCTTCCTGCCCGACAAGGCCATCGACCTCGTGGACGAGGCGGCCGCGCGCATCCGCATGCAGATCGACTCGATGCCACAGGCGATCGACGAGATCGAGCGGCGGGTCATGCAGCTCGAGATCGAGCGGGTGTCGGTGGCGCGCGACCAGGACGATCCGGTCGCCCGCGAGCGCCTGGAGAAGATCGAGGCCGAGCTGGCCGACCTCAAGGAGCGCTCGGCCGTCCTCAAGGCGCAGTGGCAGGCCGAGAAGGGCGGCATCACGCAGATCGGCAAGATCAAGGAGGAGCTCGAGGGCGCCCGTCAGGCGATGGCCGAGGCCGAGCGCAAGGGCGATCTCAACCGGGCCGCCGAGCTGCGCTTCGGCGTGATCCCCGGTCTCGAGCGGCAGCAGGCCGAGCTCGAGCGGGGGCTGGCCGATCAGCACCAGCGCGGCCGCATGCTGCGCGAGGAGGTCGACGAGGAGGACATCGCGACCACGGTCGCCAAGTGGACGGGCATCCCGGTCACCCGGCTCCTCGAGGGCGAGGTGCAAAAGCTGGTCCGCATGGAGGACCGGCTGAGCCAGCGCGTGATCGGCCAGGACGAGGCGATCCGCTCGGTGTCGAACGCGGTGCGGCGCGGACGGGCCGGTCTCAGCGACCCCAACCGGCCGATCGGGTCGTTCCTGTTCCTGGGCCCGACCGGCGTCGGCAAGACCGAGCTGGCCCGGGCGCTCGCCGAGTTCATGTTCGACGACGAGCGGGCGATGATCCGCCTCGACATGTCCGAGTACATGGAGAAGCACACGGTGTCGCGGCTCGTCGGCGCGCCGCCCGGCTATGTCGGCTACGACGAGGGGGGGCAGCTCACGGAAGCGGTGCGCCGTCGCCCCTACTCGGTGGTGCTCTTCGACGAGATCGAGAAGGCGCACGCGGACGTCTTCAACGTCCTGCTCCAGCTCCTCGACGACGGTCGCCTGACCGACGGCCACGGGCGGACGGTCGACTTCCGCAACGTCGTCGTGATCATGACGTCGAACATGGGCAGCCACCTGTTTCGCGAGTACCAGCAGCCCGACAAGCTCCGCCCGCTGCTCATGCAGGAGCTGCGCAACACGCTGCGGCCGGAGTTCCTGAATCGCATCGACGAGGTGGTGATCTTCCGGCCGCTGGACCGCGAGCAGATCACGCGGATCGTCGACATCCAGCTCGCGCTGCTGCGGCGGCGCCTGGAGGACCGGCGCATCCACCTGGAGGTCAGCGAGACGGCCAAGGCGCTGCTCGGCAGCGAGGGCTACGACCCGACGTTCGGCGCTCGGCCGCTGAAGCGGACGATCCAGCGCCTGGTCCAGGACCCGCTGGCGCTCAAGCTGCTGGAGCGGGAGTTCGTGGAGGGCGACACGGTGGCCGTCGACGTCGAGGGCGACCGGATCGTCTTCCGGAAGGAAGTGACCGCGGAGATCGTGGACTAGAACACCGCCGCACTGTTGTACCCGGGCCAATCGGCGACTCCCAGCGCCCGATTGGCCCGGTGAATCGGTCGACGACCGTGCCATCATCTCAACGGCCATGACCACCCGCCGGCTCCATCCCGCCTGGATCGTGCTCGGTGCCGTGACGATCTGCATGCTCGCCTCGACGGGCCTGCGCGCGACGTTCGCGGTCTACATCAAGCCGATCGAGACCGAGATGGGGTGGTCGCGCGCGGCGCTGTCGATGGCGGCGGCCATCTCCCTGCTGCTCCTCGGCGCCACCGGTCCGTTCGCCGGCCGGCTGGCCGATCGCTGGGGCCCGCGGCGGGTCATCGTGCTGGCACTGGCGCTGCTCGGTCTGGGCGGTATCGGCATGGCGTTCGCGCACACCCTGTGGCAGCTCTACCTCGCGGCGGGCGTGGTGATGGCCGTGGGCGCGGGCGGGGCGGCGCTCAGCACGGGTTCGGCGGTGGTCGCGCGCTGGTTCCAGACGCACCGGGGGATGGCCATCGGCTTCGCCGCCGGCGGGATGTCGGCCGGCCAGCTGATCCTGATCCCGCTCGCCAGCTGGCTCGTGCTCGCTCACGGCTGGCGCGCGAGCACCCTGTGGCTCGGGGTCGGCCTGCTGGTCCTCGTGCTGCCGCTCGCGGCCTGGCTCGTGCGGAACACGCCCGAGGAGCGCGGCCTGCGGCCCTACGGCGCGGTCGGGGTGGCGCTGACGGCCGCCCAGGTCAAGGCCGAGCAGCAGGCCGGACGCGTCTCGATCGGCGAGGCGGCGCAGACGCTGCCGTTCTGGCTCCTCATGGGCACCTTCTTCGTGTGCGGCTACACGAGCGTGGGGATGATCGGCACTCACTTCATCCCCCACGCGCTCGAGCACAACTTCACCCCCATGCAGGCCTCGGCGGCGCTGGGGGTGATGGGCGCGATGAACATCGTCGGCACCGTCGGTTCCGGCTGGCTCTGCGACCGGGTCGGGCGGCGCTGGCCGCTGGCGATCTTCTACTTCGTGCGCGGCGTGTCGCTCATCTTCCTGCTCTACGTCTGGAACGTGCCCTCGCTGCACTTCTGGGCGGCACTGTTCGGTCTGAACTACATCTCCACGGTGCCGCCGACGACCACGCTCACCGCCAACATCTACGGGCGCTTCTCGGTCGGCGAGCTGAGCGGCTGGATCTTCTTCGCGCACCAGGTCGGTGCCGCCATCGCGGCGGCGCTGGCGGGCTGGGTCTACGAGTGGACCGGCTCGTACGCGCCGGCGTTCGTGTCCGCCGCGCTGATGGGCTTCCTGGCCGCGGGCATGGCGCTCATGATCCGCGAGGAGCCGATCCGCGCCCGCCGGCTCGAGCCCGCCCCGGCGACGACCTAGCTGAGCTGCACTAGCGCGCGATCGACAAGGACCCGCGGCGGGGGTCGGCGCCGCCCCAGCGGGTGCCGTCGGCGCCGACCTTGACCGCGCAGACGGAGCCGGCGCGCCACTCCCACTCCGGCCACTCGACGATCTCGTGGCCCAGCCCGGCGAGCGCGTCGCGGGTGTCCTTGGCGACGCGGCGCTCGACCTCGAGCTTGCCCGGTGAGTACGCGTGTGGCCAGAACGAGTCCGGGAACGAGCGCGAGGCGACGCGCGGGGCCTCGATCGCCTCCTGCAGAGGCATGCCGAACACGGTCACGTTCAGCAACACCTGGAGCATGGCCTGCTGCTGGACGTCGCCGCCGGGCGTGCCGAACGGCATGAGTAGCGCTCCGTCCTGCAGCGCCATGGCCGGCGCCGGCGTCAGCCGTGGCCGCTTGCCCGGCGCCACCACGCTGGCGTGGGCGGGATCGAGCCAGCCCTGCGAGCCGCGCGGCGAGACGACACAGCCGACGCCCGCGACGACCGGCGAGTCCACGTTGGGATCACTCGGTGTCGCCGAGAACCCGTTCCCGTCGGCGTCGACCACGGCCACGTAGCTCGTGTCCAGCGCATCCGACGAGCCGGCGACTGGCAGAAGCTCCCGCCGCGGCGCGGCGTCCCCGGCCGGCGGCATCTCCTTCCACGCACGCTCGCCGACCAGCGCACGGCGCACCTCCGCGAAGGCCCTCGAGAGAAGGCGCTCGGCCGGCACCGGCACGAACTTGGGATCGCCGTAGTAGGCGTCGCGATCGGCGAAGGCCAGCTTGATCGACTCCACGATGCGGTGCAGGTACGCGGGCGAGTTGTGTCCGAGCTTGGCGAGATCGATCCCGTCCAGCATGTTGAGGATCTGCAGCAGCACCGGCCCCTGGCACCAGAACCCGCACGCGGCGACCTCCAGGGCCCCGAAGCGCGTGCGAAGCGCCGGCGCGACCTCGACGCTGAAGTCGGCGAGGTCAGCGGCGACGAGCGGCCCCTCGTTGGCGCGATGGAACTCGGCGATGCGCTTGGCCGTCTCCCCTCGGTAGAACTCGTCGCGCGCCGCTCGCACACCGGCGGCCCGAGGGCCACCCGCCCGCTTCTCGGCGGCGACCATGCGCGCGAGCGTGTCGGCCAGCTCGCGCTGCACGAGCAGCTCGCCCATCCGGTAGGCCCGGCCATCGCGCAGGTAGAGCGCCGTCGAGGTCGGCCACCGACGGTACTTGTCGGCATTCGCGCCCATCTGATAGGCGGAGAACGCTGACACCGGGAACCCGCGCGCGGCGTGTTCCAGCGCGGGCGCAATGGCGTCGGCGAACGACATCGTCCCCCAGCGCTCCAGCGCCGTGCACCAGGCATCGGGCGCGGCCGGCACCACGGTGCGCGGCAGCCCGGGCGGGATCTGGCCGCCGTGGCGCGTCACGAAGTACTCGCGCGTCGACAGGCGCGGGTACGGACCCACGCCGGAGACCTCGAACGTCTCGCCGGTCCGCGCGAGGTGCACGAGGATCGGCGCCACGCCGCCGACGCTGACCATGTCGGGGTGGACGACGCCCAGCGTGAAGCCCGCAGCCACACCGGCATCGATCGCGTTGCCCCCGGCCGAGAGCATCCGGGCGCCCGCCTCGGCGGCCAGCGAGTGACCCGCGGCGATCGCCCACCGCGTGCCGATGGTCTGCACGGTCGACGTCGGGCGATGGGCGGGGGCGATCGGCTGGGAGGACGCGGAGTCGAGGCTCATGGCGCGGTCACCTCTGGGGAGCTTCCTGGGGTCATGGTTGCGTCATCATACCGTGAAAGCGTAATCTTCGCGTATGGTTGCACCTCTGATCGGGATTACGACGTCGGTGACCATCGGAACGAGCCCTGAGCGCGCCTACGTCAACGGAGCCTACATCGAGGCGGTGCAGGCGGCCGGGGGCATCCCCCTGCTGCTCGCCCCGCACTTCACGCCCGAGGTGCAGGCGGCGCTCTGGCAACGCCTGGACGGTCTCGTTCTCACCGGCGGCGGCGACATCGAGCCCGCGCGCTTCGGCCAGGCGCGGCACCCGACGGTGGACGACGTCTCCCCGGCCCGGGACGACCTCGAGCTCGGGCTCACCCGCCGCGCGGTGGCCGACGCCGTGCCGCTGTTCGCCATCTGTCGCGGCATGCAGGTGCTCAACGTCGCCCTCGGTGGCACGCTCGTGCAGGACATTCTGAGCGAGCGGCCGGGCGCGCTCGAGCACAGTCAGAAGGCGCCGCGGCACGAGGCGACGCACCCGGTGAAGGTGCTGGGCGAGGGCACGCGTCTGGGGCGCGTGCTCGGCGCGCTGGAGGTCGAGGTCAATAGCATGCACCATCAGGCCATCGAGCGCCTCGGCGACGGGCTGCGCGAGGTCGCGTGGGCACCCGACGGCGTCGTCGAGGGTCTGGAGATGCCGGACGAGGAGCGCTTCGTGCTCGGTGTGCAGTGGCACCCCGAGGAGCTGGTGGGCCACGACGAGGCGGCGCGTAATCTCTTCGCCGCCATCGTGGACGCCGCGCGGCGCCGCGCGCGCGGCTGACGCGGTCTCTCGACCTCGGGTGACCTACACGAGCGTCCAGCGCGAGGGCATGTTCGGCTCGGCCTGCTCACGCACCCGGTGCTCGCGGACCAGCTTCTTGAGGTGCGAGGCGACCGACTGACCGGCCATCGCGTGCAGGTTCCTCGGTACCGCGGCGTAGATCCGCTCGACCAGCGCGGGGATCGTGCTCGGCCCGTCGCCCAGCGCCTCGAGGATCTGCCGCTCGCGCAGGAGCCGGTGCTCGATGTACTCGGCGATGAGGGCGGGCCCGTCCTCGACCACGGGGCCGTGAGCGGGATAGATCCGCCGCACGCCGAGCTCCTGCAGCCGCCTCAGCGAGCTCATGTAATCCAGCAGGTCGCCGTCCTCGGCCGGGATCACGGTCGTGGACCCGGCGAGCACGACGTCGCCGGTGAAGACGGCGTTCTCCTCGGCGAGGTAGTAGCACAGGTGGTCGGAGGCGTGGCCGGGCGTGTGGATCGCGGTGAGGGTCACGCCGTCGCCCCGGATCGTCTCGCCGTCGCGCACGTTCTCGATGCCCGCCGGCAGGTCGGCGTCGCGGTGGATCAGCTTGCCCACGGGCAGCCCGCGGTAGCGTTCGCGCAGGTGGTCCACGCCGCCCAGATGATCGCGGTGGCGGTGCGTGAGCACCACGCGCGACGGCTGCGTCCACCCGCGCTCGGCGAGATAACCCTGCAGCCCGGTCATGTAACCGGGCACCCCGGCCCCCGTGTCGAGAAGGATCGGATCGCTGCGCCCGATGAGATAGGTGTTGGTCCCCGGACCGGTCATCATCCCCGGGTTGAGGCCGAGCACGCGCCCGACCAGCGGGCTCACCGTCGCCGTCTTGGGAAAATCCGGATCTATCCAGCTCATGGTGTCTCCACTTTCGAGCGTCGCCCTCGCCGGCGCAAGCCCCTTCCTGAGCGGAGGTTTCGGAAAGGGGCCCCTCCCTCCGAGCTAGACGCCGAGGTAGCGGTGCTGGACGTCCGGGCGCGCGCGCAGCTCGGCCGAGGTGCCGTCCCAGACCACTCGCCCCTTCTCCAGCACGTAGTGGTGATCGGCCAGGCGGGTGAGCGCCTCGACATGCTTGTCGATCAACAGGATCGACAGCCCGCTGGCCTTCAGGCGCTCCAGGCAGGTCCAGATCTCGGCGCGGACCAGCGGCGCCAGGCCTTCGGTGGCCTCGTCGAGGATGAGGAGCCGGGGGTTCGTCGCCAGCGCCCGGCCGATTGCCAGCATCTGCTGCTCGCCGCCCGAGAGCGTGGCGCCCAGGCTCCGGGCGCGGGCCGCGAGCTGGGGCAACAGGCCGAACACGCGCTCGACCGTCCACGGCTCCGGCACGCCACGGCGGTTGGCGGCGGTGGCCACCAGGTTCTCGCGGACCGTGAGGTTGGGAAACACCTGGCGCCCCTCGGGAACCAGGCCGAGCCCGGCCTGGGCCACGCGATGAGGTGGCAGGCCGTGCAACGGACGCCCCTCGAAGTGCACCCGGCCGGCGCGCAGGGGCACGATGCCCATCACGGCCCGCACGGTCGTCGTCTTGCCCATGCCGTTGCGGCCGAGCAGCGTCACCATCTGGCCGGCGTCCACGCCGAGCGTGATCCCGAACAGCACCTGGCTCACGCCGTAGGCCGCCTGCAGCCCTTCCAGCCGCAGCATCAGGCCGGCACCTCTTCGCCCAGGTAGGCGCGGCGGACCTCGGCGTTGAGTCGGATCGCCTCGGGCGGCCCGGTGGCGATCACCTGGCCGTCGACCAGGACGCTGATGCGGTCGGCCAGCGCGAACACGACGTCCATGTCGTGCTCGACGAGCACCAGGGTGTGGTGACCGCGGAGCGCCCGCAGGAGCTGCACCATCCGCTGCGACTCGTCCAGGCCCATGCCGGCGACCGGCTCGTCGAGCAGGAGCAGGCGCGGGCGCGTGGCCAGCGCCATGGCAATTTCGAGCTGCCGCTGCTCACCGTGGGCGAGCGTGCCGGCCACGACGTCGCCGCGAGCGCCGAGCCCGACCTGGGCGAGGATGGCCCGGGCCGGCTCGCGCAGCGCGCTGTCCGCGCGAGCGGCCCGCCAGAAGCGGAAGCTGTGGCCGGCGTGGGCCTGCACGGCGAGGGCGACGTTGTCGAGCGCCGAAAAATCACGAAAGATGCTGGTGATCTGGAACGAGCGGGCCAGGCCGCGGTGCGAGCGCGTCGCGGCCGGCAACGAGGTGATGTCCGCGCCCGCGAACCGGATCGTACCGGCGTCGGGCCGCAGGTCACCCGAGAGCTGGCCGATCAGCGTCGTCTTGCCGGCGCCGTTGGGCCCGATGATCGCCAGCGTCTCGCCCTCGGCCACGTCGAGGTCGACGCCGTCGGTGGCGACCAGGCCGCCGAAGCGCTTGCGGAGCCCGCGCACGGTGAGCAGGGGCTCAGCCATGCCGGGACCCGCCGCCCGGCAGCAGGCTCCACAGTCCGCCCCGCGCGTAGAGCACGACCAGCACCAGCACCGGGCCGAGGATCGCCTGCCAGTGCACCGTCCACGCCGACAGCACGTTCTCGAGCAGCAGGAAGGCCGCCGCCCCCAGCACGGGACCAGCCAGCGTCCCCATGCCGCCCAGGATGACCATCACCATGATGTCGCCCGACCGGGTCCAGTGCATGTAGCTGGGCGTCAGGTACTCGGTCTGGTTCGTCAACAGGGCGCCGGCCAGCCCGCACACGGCTCCGGCCAGCACGAAGGCGGCCAGCTTGTAGCGGAACGACGAGACGCCGATGGCCTGCAAGCGCGGCTCGTTGGACTTCACGGCGCGGACCACCGTGCCGAACCGGGCCTGGATCGCCCGGTCGCCGACCACGAGCAGGGCGGCCAGCAGCGCCAGCACGACGTAGTAGAAGACGTGGGGATCGCCGAGGTCGAGCGGGCCACCCAGCTCGCTGCGGCGCGCCAGGCGCATGCC